>ENA-ORBV01008118-ORBV01008118.1-microbial-mat-metagenome-genome-assembly--contig:-NODE-8118-length-17782-cov-5.100988_pt1 | contig 17782 bp, 9 predicted proteins | sample MGYA00237777_ERZ505514 | MGnify/ENA primary metagenome ERZ505514 (study PRJEB26160, sample SAMN06269048) | microbial mat metagenome | isolation source: Oligotrophic lake microbial mat | place...
ATTGAATATATAGAGATACAGTTCATAAATATAAAATGCAATTCGTTTATTAATGTAGTTTAGACAAACAAGTAGGAATCATTTACTCCCTCCATGGTGAGTTCCATGGTAGTATCCGTACCAGAAGAGGTTCGATATTCTTCTCCCTGCGGCAATAACTCGAACTCGCAACTGCATGCAGCCGCAGAGGACGATGCCATGCTGGTGGTGCTAGGACTACGATCCTGGTAGTTGGGAACCGAATCCTCCAACAGAGACACCCGTCTTCGTTTGGGGGGTGGAGTAGTAGTCGTGGAACGATTTCCTTCTTCGATATCCTCTCGGCTTTGCTTGGCTGTGCGACAAGAGGGCTCTACAAGGTTGCTACCATTGCTCTTGCTCCTGCTGCTACACTTGCCATCCCCACTCTCGGAAATGGGATGGGACAACATGTACTGTTCCAACATGGAAAAGCACGAATTGGCACATGTTTCCAAAACACTGTCGGCAAGGGCCTGGGACCATGGCAATACAGATTCCAAGGTAGGGGCCACGATCGTGTCTTGTGGTTGCTGCTGTTCATTATTCGATCGCTTTTCCTCCCCACCGAGAACGGTCGTTTTGAACTCGTCAAACGAGACGAGACCCGTCAGTTTGGTTTCTTTTAGACTCGAAATCATGGCATGGGCGAGTTCTTGCGCATCCTCGCGTCCCTCGAAGGCCCGACAAAGACTGTGGCACGAGATGAAATCCCCGCCACACCCCAAAACCTCAAAAGCAAACTGGAGACCCTTCTCGTCGTGAAGAAAGTAAGACTCACTGCAAGTCGCCAGCAAAAAGTCCGAGTAGGTCAGTACCAATACATCCGAGGAGGAGGATGGAGTACCAAATCGTTCAAGGACGCGGTCCGCAATGGCGTCATAGTTTTTGTTCGTGTCGTAAAAACGACGCAGACCCGCACAAAGATCGTCCTTGCTCAGGACGCCACAATGATCTCGGTCCAAGACACGAAACAGATCATCGACCTGTTCCTGTCGTTCTCTTGGGATCGCGTACTGAGAAGTCAACAAGGCACCCGTGGCCTCCTTCCACAACGGCAAAGAGGGCGATGACGATGATGATGATGATGATGCGCAAGACAATGTTCCATTCCCATACTGTACCAGCTCGTCGAGCAAGGATCGAAAGACGTTTTGGACGTGTGGGTCGTTGTCGTATTCCAAGTCTTGTTGAATTCGAGCCATTTGCATCCAAGGATGGTTCAAAGCTTGTGCCACGGACAATCGTTTGGTTTCGTCATAGGTCAATAATTTGGCCACAAAATCCTTGGCCAAATCCGAGACCACACCCGAATTCCAAAACTCGGTAGCCGAATGATGAGAATGATGCGCATGATGATGCTGATCCTTCTTGTTGAGGTCGTGAGCGTCAAACATGGTGGTTTCATCATGCCTGAGAATGCTGTCCATGACATGATAATCGGACCGACCTCCAAAGGGCGCCATGCCACTCAAAAGCATATACGTCATGACACCAATCGCCCAGGCATCATTTTTGGTAGGATCGTATTCTAGAATGCCCTCACAGTTGACTTCCAGTAGTTGTGGCGACATGTACGGCGTGGATCCGATGACTTTGGATTGAGGTTGGATTTGGCCTTCGTCGTCAAATTCCAAGGGCATGGCCAAACCCCAATCAATGAGTTTGATATCCTTGTAGTGACGACTATTGGCGTGGGCGTCGTCATTGCCATTGTCATTACCGTTGATGGCGTGCACCAACATGACATTTTCCAATTTCAAATCCATATGGGCGATGCCGGCCGTCGTGTGACAATACTGGACCGCGGCCAAGACTTGGTAGATGACCTGCCGGGCATTTGCTTCTTCGAAGCGACCCAAGGATTGTGCGGCCTCCAAAAGATCCCCGCCCTTGTACACATCCAAAATGAGGTAGTCTTGGCTCGACGTGTGACACGAAAATCCTTCATAGACGCGACCAATCGTGGGATGATCGAGGCGTTGTGTCATGACAAATTCATGGGGCAGTTTATGAGTATGGGTAGTTGGATCCTTGTGGTCTGCCAGTTCCACGTGAGGGGCACCCTGTGGCGGCTGCTGTGAGGAATTCCAGGGCAGAGACGTCAAGGAACAAAAATTATTCTTGTCGTGGCCATGGGCACCAGGGGCGTCTTGCTTCTTGTGGTTGTTATTGGTGGCTTTTTCAAGACGAACATTCGTGTGGTTGCGTTTGTGGGGAATGACTTTCATCGCCCTCCATTGTTGACTGGATTTGTGAAGACATTCAAACACAGTTCCATAGCCTCCAAATCCAAGGCGTTGGTTGTTTTTGGCGACGTATTGATTGCGAATCGCATTACGACGGCTGCTGCTGCCAGCCGTGACGTAATGATATCCAACAAAGTCGTGAGGACGAAATGTCACCACTGGATGGGTGATACTGTCGGTGTTGGGAGAGGAGGAGGAGGCGGAGGAGGATGGCGTCGTCTTTGTCATGCTTCTGGGACTTTTGGTCGTCATGGTCATTTTGAGAACGTGGATGATACTTTGGATCGAGTTAGTTCTTGTGGCTGTTGTTGGTCTTCCCTGATGTGGTAGCGGCTGTGCAAGAAAAGTCAAGAGAATTCTGCTTCGAGTTGTATAGCACAGCGCGTTATCTTTTGAAAGATACGTTAGGAATGAAATTGGCTGAAGAATGGTTGGAAAATGTTAGTTGTTTTTCGGTAGTCGGAAAGTGTATCTTCTTGTTGTTGTTTTCGTCACTGTGTCTACGTGCACGAGCGATACAGTACGCACTGTACCAAAGAATACCCTGTTTGCCAACAACAACAAACTGGGACCTGGTTTTTGAATCGACGTCGACTTTCTTTTCTCATTCGTGCATTCGCCTGAGGATCTTACGGAACAAAAGTTTTAAATTAATTATTGGTAGTACACCTCTTTGTTCGTCCTTTCTACTCAAACTGCTATAGTAAAGGGTTTCAGCAACCCAGCTAGATCCAAAGAGAGATTGGCTTGTGTTTGTGGTTTGACTAATCGTATGTAGTCGAATGATAGACCTTGCAAACTAACTACGTCGTAGCTAGCTGTGGGCTACCCTTACCAGCACAACAATGTACCGGTACAGTAGTAGCTTAAGCACTGAACTCGAGCAGTTCGTTGTTTCACTTTCCGTCTAGAATGTCGTTCCGACATGCTGTACCGTCCTGAAGCAATTTCAGCAACTGTGATGCGAAATGTCTAGCTACATGTATCACACTTCGTTCAAATTCAAAAGCTCCGAGCTTCTGTACTGTAGAGCAGAGTATACGAAATGTCTAGCTTCCACACTTTGTTCAAATTCAAAACAAATGTACTTCAGAGTATGCGAAATGTCTTCAAGCGTTCACACTTCCTTCCGAGACGAGAACGAAGGGATCCCATCAGAGCCCATGCGAAAGTGTGATGCTTCTTTGGATTCCCTTCCATGGATTCTTTTTCAGTCATTGGTTCACTCGTAGATGCATGGAACTCCTCTGACCAAAATGTCTAGTTCACATTTCGAAAGTAGCCTTCGGCCGGCGAAGGGTGGGTCTTTCCGTTCCTTGTGCCCTTTCGAGGATTCTTTTTCTGCAACTCAGTTGTACATGTATGCCTCCGGAATCAATAGAGATACAGTATCATAAGTACCGGGTATTGCATTGGATCCACGACCGATGGACGACCAAAGATCTCAAAAGGAACAGCTGAATGACCGTGGTCATTTTTCCAAAGTCTACGAGTACCAGTACTGTACAGTACCTGTGCCAGGTACGGCCTGTTCACTCCCGTACATTTGTACTAGCCCCTGCCTTGCCGGTACAGTATTACCATAAGATCAGGAAACGGAGAAAGATAGATGAACTTTCTCACAATTTTTTAAATCAGAAAGATAAAGGAAGCAGCTTGAAGAGTTAAGTCGATATATTCCAAAACAGATAACATATCAGACCATGGACTTTCTTGATCTTTTTGTCATGGTACCAAAGGACTCTACTACCGCCTATAAGGATGAAGCACCACCTCTTGACCACCACCAGAACAACGCTTCCACGGAACAACAAGAAGGTATCGATGTTTGTCATGACTTTTTTTGTTTCTATCGATCTCGTGCCATGATCGTCAACGCGACGGCAAACAAACATCGTCAAGTCATTTTCCCTCCTTGTAATTGTCACTGGAAGGGTTATCGTCAACCATCCTCCGCTGTCACTGTCACTGCGACTCCTACTACGACAGAAGTGCAACCCATGGAGATTGATACCGCTCCTTCCTCGATGGACTTCTCGTTCTTCTCTTCCTCGTCGTCTTCTTCTTGTCCTGGGTCTGTCATCCGCCATGCGGACGACAATGACCTTTTCGATGACGATTTGGAATCATCCTTGGAAGACCACCATCATCAGGACACGACAACGAGCGACGATGAACTGGAACATGACGATGATGATGTGGGAACACGCCGACAAAGGATGAAGAGCTTGGCTTTGCGGGCATCACTTGTTGGCATGTTGGTGGCCTTTGTCATGGCTACATTCTTGGTGGGTACGCGCATTGGCACCTCTATGGCTTCTACTAGGGACAGCGGTCAGGAGCATGGTATGTCTCCGGGCCATCCTTTCGTTCTGGAGGTGGGTAGTCATCAGCTGAGTGGGGCACCCATCATTCGGATGATGGAGGCTACTACTACTTCTTCTCCTGTTGTGGAAATAGAAGAAAGAGCTGATGACGATGATTGGGCTCTGGGAGATGCGGGCCATGAAGAGTAAATAGCAAGGGCGAGGATGGTACGTATTTGCGCTGGCTTTTTCGTGGCAACGAAGGAACAAGCCCCACATAGTTATATCATACAACAAACCAATAAAAGCATCAATATCAGACTCTCTAAGTATTTACAGTAAGGATAGCGATTAAAGCTCTTCTAGAACGCCCATAAGGGCTTCCTTTTATTTTTTAGATCAGTCAACCAATCCATCACTGCTTGTCTTGCCTCCAGTAGGGTGCGATCGGTTTCGTTGGCAAGAACTGTTTTACGTGACGAATATCATCAAAGGTACTCAGGATCCCCGGTTTTCCAATGTTGGCTTCGTACACATCCTTTGCTTTTTGGTTGTAGACGCGAGCCGACATGGCGCGACGAGTGGGGGAACTGGCAGATAGATACTTGTCGAAAAAATCCAGCATGCGCTGCTTCAATTGCTCCGGAGTCATTCGCTCATTTCCATTCATGGTTGTTTTATCCGTGGAGGAATCTGTCATCAGAGAGAGTTCGTCGGCTATTCGGTCGATGCGATCAAAGCAAGGCTCCCTCAAACGAGTGCTGTAGGTTTCTGTGTTGACAATTTCTCCCCAAAATTGGTTGACTTCTTGGGATAGCTTGGTATCCCTTTCCTTTAATTGAGACACCACAGCCGCCGCCTCCATGGCCAAGTTTTCGGGATCTTCTTCCTCGATTTCCGAGCGAAACGTCTCCAGCCAAGCTTCCACACGTTCTTCCAACTTTTCTGGAAGTGCCACACTGCTTTGAACCACCGCCGAGAGACCCCAACCGCCGCCAACTGTTTTACGTGAAAAGGTGCTGACAATGTACCCGAGCTGCTCATTGGTACGCAGTCTGTTGTAGGCACTGTTGTACGAGATATGCGACACCAACTCCAGAAGGGCCAATCCATCATACTCGAGCTCCAGTTCACTTCCTGTCTGGATGATGTATTCAATTGCGTGATTCTCCTCCGATGCACTGTAGGCCAGCTCTTGGTACACCAAGGGCACGGATCTGTTTCCCGTCACAATAACATCGGACCCAAAGATATGCTTGGCTTCTTCCCGCGTGGGCAGCTGCATGGACCGAAACGTTGGAATTTCAGACTCGGCCAAGGGACGGCTAATCTTTTTGGCATAAAAGTGATCCTCGACAATTTTGCAGGCTTCTCGAGCTTCCGTTTCGTCAATGTTACCCATGCACAAAGCCTCCACCTTGTGCCTACCCGTCAGAGACTCTTCGACTACCATACCGCATTCTTCCATGGTCATTGGATCTTGCTCAGCGTATTCACCCTCCATTTCGCGGACATAATCATCCAAATACCACACACTTTCCTCCAAGATGAGACGAGAATTGTAACTGGCCACTTCGTAGGGAGCGTCCAGGCGATAATTCTTGGTTTCTCGGAGCAAGCCTTCCTTGGCCTTTTCAAACTTTTGGTGCAATGCTGGATAGGCTTCCGGTCCTTGCTTCATTTCTTCAATCAAGCTGAGCATGCGGGAAGTGAGCTGGTTAAGAAGACTTAGAAGCTTCTCGTTGTATCCTCGTACCGAAATACGAATGCCAGTAGGAGTGCATGATACACTATAGAAACATGGGGAGAGACAAGACAAGCGACACGTATGTGAGGACCGACAAATAGTTGCACATAGAATCAACGTTTCCAATACAGTTGTATACATACCGGTAGTTGCAGCCTCCCATGGTGGCGTCATAAACGCTGGACTTTAGGTCATCGTTCAATAGACGTTGATAAATACGATTGTACGTCATGGTCCGAGGTGACCGGTACGGATCAGGTGTCACCATTGAGAATCGAATAAATGCTTTGGGAACGCGCCAGTACTTGTCCATTTTATGCCACAGGCGGAGTCCCTTTCGTTCCATGATCATTTGAGGAGGAGCATTTCGCTCTGCCTCGGATACTTTCGAGGCGGCGGCGGCGGCGTCACCATTGGCGGCTTTGTCGCAACGCAGAGAAAAATCGGTAGGAATGTATTCATTCAGTCCTGGTAGTTGCAAGCGAGCATCCACGGATGCCGGATTCTCCCATGCCTGGATTTGCTCCTCGGATAGGTCGCGGACCCGATACTGGGCTCCATACCACGGCTCTGTTTGCCAAGCTTCCTTCTCAAAGCCGGCATCTGGTTCGGTTTCCTTGGCCAAATCCGAATTGGTTTCGACAATCAAACAATTGGCAGGCTTGAGACGTTCCAAAAAGGCCTTGGTAATTTCGGGATCATATTTGCCTTGATCGTTCATGCCAATCAAAATGCGATTCGGAGGGACCTCGGTGTCAAACATGAGCTCGGCCACCGTCGAGCAAAAATCGGTGGGATCTCCATTTTCGCGAAACTTGAAATTGTTGAGAAAGATTTGTCGCAATTCATAGTCGTATTGTTCCATGCGCTCCAGATTGGCAGGATCCAATGCGGCTTTGCTAATCAAGGAAATCCATTGAAAGGCCAACTCCAGTACCTCCTGCTTGTGGGCCATACCCTTGGGTGTCAACCCCATGGAAACACTAAACAAGGCAAAGTCGGACGTGGAAATGGCCATGCCCGACGACAAGGATTGGATATAACCCAAATCATTCAACAAGGCATGCAAGGATCCAGGAGCTTCGTGTCCCAACAAGTGCGAAATGATGCGATGCGGTCGGGCTTCCCGTGCCACGGGATCATCCACGGGCGGGGACGCAAATTGTAGTTTGAGCGTACGACTTTCCATGACGGGAATGACTTGTCGATGTTTTCCCAATTGTTCCGGACCAAAGGCCTTGACCCCGGCCTCGTACTGGGCACCTTCAAAGGGAAAGACTTGATCTTGGAGAGGCTCTTTGGGAATTCTGCGATGTTGTCCTTCCGAGTAGGGCAATTCCCCAAAGGTTTTCTCTACCGTGGCCTGCATGGCATCCAAGGACGCATATCCCACCACGGCGAGACGCATATTGTACGTTTGATAATGCCGTTTCCAAAAGTCCAAGAGTTCGGATCGTGGCGAAATGGCCCCATTGGCCGTGAGCGTTTCCAGATTGCCACATCCAAATTTGGCGAAAGGATGGTGTGGATTGCCGGCCGCTTTGAGATGTTGATAATTCCTCCAGGCATCACTGGTCCGGGCATTCCGCCATTCGGAATCAATCGCTTTGATTTCCCGATCGACCATGCCCGTTTCAAATTTGGGGGCAATAAAGAATTGTGCCAATCGATCCAACGATCCTTCCAGAGCGGGAGAGGTTGGAATGCTACTACTGGCAGCACTGCCATTGGTAGTACAAGCATCATCGTCCTTATGGCTGTCGTCTGTGACGGCTCCGGGTGCCTTGTTTGTTTTGGGCGCCGTGGTGGTTAAGGAAAAGTAATAATTGGTATCTTCCATGTCGGTGTAAGCGTTGCTAAATCCGCCATATTTACTAAGAAAGGATTCATAATCATTTTCTTTGGGGTATTTTTCGGTCCCCAAAAAGAGCATGTGTTCATGAAAGTGTGCCAGCTGTAAAATTTGAAGGCAAAAAGAACTGTATTGGATGACATTTTTTCAAAAATACAAGACGTCCCGGCAACAAAAACATGGGCCAACCAACAATCCAATTGGAATGAACACAAACAAATACACAAACTACAGTAGTATGATTTAAACTTACCCCCGGAATGGTATCATCAAAATGTCCCGCTTGAACATGGACGGCTGCAGCTTCGACATGCGACTCAATATCCCCGCTCGCTTCCTCCTCGTCGTCGGCATCTGCGTCTTCCACTTCCACATCGACGTGATCTTTGGAAGTGGTTTCCGTCGTACTCACCAACAAAACTTGCAAATTGTTGGCCAATTGGATCCATCGATACCTGCGATCGTCGGGATCGGGTTTGACAAAATCGGGATCGTCCGCCAAAATTTTGGTGTCCCAAGAAGGAGAGGACGTACAGGTGGTGCTAGTAGTGGCATCCGTAGGACTACTCGTCGTAGATGTCTCGGCATCCGTGGCCGCCGATTGAAACAAGCGCGTGTTGGAACTCCCCGCAGTCGTCGTCGAAGTGACTTGTGCCGAAGCCCAAACCGGCAGCGCCGTCGATCGTGTCCAGGCGGACAACCACTTGTGGTTATTGTTATTGTTGTTCACACCTGTCGCCGCCGCAGCACCGCCACATCGAAATTGGAGGGCGGCCGCTCGTGTCAAAAGGGTGGAAGCGGAGGAGGAACAGTAGCGTTTGGACAAGGTGTTACCCACCACCCACGCAGAAGCTCCCTTGGGACGAGTGGTCGCCGCAACGACCAGAAAGAGGGTCATGAAGAATCGCTTGGTAAAAAAAGCACCGGTGTAGCCCCAAGACAGGCTCTTGCGGATGCTACCAGAAGTCATCCTATGTATACTATACAGCACACTCGATCTGCAATGATTATATTATGGCGAGACAATGCTTGAAGATATATTACTATATGGCTTGTAGCAGGAAGGGTTAAACAGGGTTGAAAGACAATAAGGATATCGTTACCAAAAGAAAAAGGAAAGAGATAGTAGCTTCCGTGAATCCAATCAATGGAGCTGCTTGATGCTACTGTATTCTAATTTTACTGACAACTAAAAGTGCCATCATCAAAGAAGCGCCTGGTGATATGTTGATGATATCTTGATCTTCCTTCTTTAAAATTTATTTGGATGATGATGATGCGATCGTGATGCGAGGAGAAAAAGAACAAACAGACGGTGCACGTCGCGTGGTGGTCGGCTGCAAATTCTGCACGGATGCAGGCAGGACCGTTCTAGCTAGGATCCATGACGTCATTGCCATGAATCAATCTACCAGCTAGCTAGCTAGCGCTACTACTAGCGAGCATCCTGTTCTTTGGCTTTGTCCACACTAAAACTGAAAATGATGGTTTCATTCATGTGCAACCATTTTACCATTGGCTTCGGCACATTGAACTGCACCTTCTGTTATGTGTTAAGGATGCACACAACTGTTAAAATTCAGGTAGCTATCACTACAGTTGTTGCTTTAAACCGTCCTGCCGTTTCACAAAAGATTGTGAGAAATTCAGGACTCAGTGAGCAGTGCTGTGACAGTCTGATTTTTTGCCAAAAAGCACACACGTCCTGCTGATGTGGAGCCAACAACACAGCGCTGATTGTTAGAAAACACATCTAGACCATCGAGGAAAAGACAATTCATGCCTGACATGAGAATCTGTCAACCAAAATGTTTGGAATGCTCACTGTTCCATGTCTTGTGCAACGGTGTTGTGAGACACTTGTCACCCACCATGCAAAAGATGTTGAGAATGATTCACAAAGGTTCATTTCTCCATTCAGCACAGTGATTGGCTTCAAATTATAGGGTGAGAACGAAGCTTAGACCACTGCACAGAGAACATGTTTTTGAGGGTGAATGTTGCTCTCAAACAACAAAACTGGAAGGGAGCTTGTCAAATGGATGTGAAAAAGCACATGCATGACATGGGCCCTCCATCGTTCCTTTTAGACTGTGGACTTCAAAAACAAATTGGTTCATTCATGTGATTGTGTTCCTATTCAACTTTGAAATCACACTCAAATGTTGCTAATGTGCCCATCACTTTCAACCAACTGTGCTGCGTTTGTCAGCCTAGACACATGCATCACATGTGTTGATCCTGCTTTGGATGGTGTGAATCATTCAGTTGTTAGTTAGCAAATGAGATTTGTCATGAAACCAAATTGGAAATAAACCCATGCATTGATGCTGTTGTGATTCAAGACCAAAACTTCCCTGCCATCTTTGATCCCAAAGCATTCCATTGCTTTGTCAGATGATGATTTTGCTGAATGATGGTCTCAAGGGGAGAGTTTTTGAGAATGGTGTCAGCAAGCAGGAGCTTTGGGAGCACTCCATCTTTGTGACAACATCACACCTCATTGTCTAGTTGCTCCGGACAATAATTGAAAAGTGATTCAAAAGAGATGGCTTCTAACTTGCAGCAGATGACAAGGACCACCATGATTTACTCCCTTCTGTTAGCCAACAATCTTTTGTAACTTTGTACATTGTCTCTCCCCAGTGCATGAAGAAATCTCACTGAAGACAAAGAAGAAGATTGACAAGGTTGTTTGATTGCAAGTGTCACATCCAACAGGAGGAGAGTGGACTGCTTTAACAGATTGTTGTGTAAATTTGTTGCAAGTGTCCCTACAAATGTGCTTGAAAAAAGAAGAAAACAGTTTTCCTTTCCTTTTGTTCACCCTACCTTTTTCCTTTCCTTCTGTTAACCCTGCTGAATCACTTCTTCTTTTTCCAACAGCCGCAACACCATTTTTTCTTTGTGGATGTTCTCTGTTTATCTTCCTAACCCACTTGGCATGCAATGTGTGTAGAAATTTCAAAAATGATAATCTACGTTAGACATTGGTTGAGACAACAAGCTTGGCTACAGCTGGCATTCACCAAAGAATCTCATAAAAGACATGATCATGATTCCTTTCAAACAGATCTATCTCTGATTAATTCAAACACACAGATGACCACCCTATGCAAACAAGAAGCCCTTAAAATGTGCTTAATCATTGTGGCACACACATTGTTGTTGACATGACTGCAGTTGATGAGCCAGCTTGTCACCCACTTTCCTTCAGTTCAATGATCATTTATGGATGGACATCATTTTGATTTGTTTATCTGTGCCAGGTGTTTGTGAATGAATAAGGGGAAAGGGTAAGTGGAAAAGGTCATCACTTACACTTTGAGCATGTGCCTTGCATGTCATCCCTGCAGCTTGTTTCAATTGATTTCTAGGACAAATGAGAAGAATGGAGAGAGACAATGCTTGACAAAACATTGATGGATGTAAGAAAACAAATTAATCTTGCTCGCTGCATTCTGAATCACCGGAAACAACATGTTGTGATGGAAGGGGATCTGCAAATCGGAACTCCAAAGGATATGTGGCAAAGTTTTTGCATTGCTTTCATCTTTTTGGCAGTTTGCACGGAAGACAGATTAGTGACAATAAAATGTTTGTGGCGTTGCAGTCATCCATGCGATTTCAGGCCACACCCACATGTTTGTCACTGAAGTGCAAACAATCATAACAATGCAGTCACAACCATTGTTTCCATTGTCCAGATCCTGTGCAAAGAAGACATGAGTTGAGATCATAGTTGCATGCTGCTGCTACTGCAACTAGTGCACTTGGCTGTAACAGGAAGAATGAAACTGTGCAGAAGCGCTTGCACTTTCGGGGAAAGTGTGCACCATAGACCTTACCCATAAGAAACAAAGTCATAATTTGTTCGAAAACTCTTTTGTGTCTTTTTGCTGGGTTTGATCGAGAAACCGGTCCTCCTATGAGGAAGCAGTCGTACTGTAAGCTGCCAAGAATCGAACAGACGTACTCGAAGTTTTACGTTTTGCATGTTTCGTCGGGATTGTGGCTGACAATTTCCCGGAACTGCACTTCTGCTATCTTCATTACATAATAATAATTATTTGGTGCACTTCACCAGGAGGGAAAGATCTACGCGCTATTACTGCATTACCTTGTTGATATCAGCCATTATAAAAGCTACCATAGTCCAACAAGTCATTAGTACGAGTGCAATAAAAAACAGCATTACAGTATGCCGCTCCCTCTTCGACTCCCTCTTCGACAACGCAAGCAAAGGCTAGCAGCCGCCGCCGTTGGCAGAAGCAGAGACACAGCTAGAGGACGAGGCAGTGGTTTGGTTCGAAAAGGTCTGGCGTTCGTGGTATTTGTGGTTATTGTGGCGGGTCTTCTGTTTGAAGAATTGCCTGCTTTTTTGGAAGCCCCCGTGCTTGGACTGTTGAGTACTACGTTTGCTAGTAGTAGCAATAGTACATCCGGTAGTATTTTTACATTAGGTTCTGGTAGTCAATCCACATCAAGTACTACGAAAAGCAGCACTACAGCTGCCGTCATCCCCATTGATTTAAGTGTTAACCATTTACAAGTGATTCCCTTTTGGCAAGATGAACACATAGCACCAACGACAACAACCACAAATACACGTACGGCAGCAACCGTTGCCACCGAAGAAGATTTTTTGCCCATTGTCTTGGCCAATGATATCAGTTTGCGTTGGCGACTACAGGCAGTTCCTACTAGTGCTACTACTAGTGATGCCGATAGTACATTGGATGCCATTCGAGGGATATCTGCCTATCAAATTGTGGCCAAGCATGCGCATGCTTCTACCAATATTGATATTTTTATTTGGGATTCGGGGAAAATTTCGCTGCCAACCTTTACACCATTCAGATCGGTCGAATGGGACTATACAAAAGCACCTGCCACTATGCTGAAACCTGGTACCATTCTTCAATGGCAGGTACAAACATGGGATGGATTAGGGCAAGGACCCGCGCAATCGGAATGGTCCAAATTTGCCATTGGTCCCGAGTCGGATCACTGGCAAGCCCAATGGATTACGCATCCCCATGATTTAAAATCCTTGCAGGATCCGGCTGTGGACCGAATCTTTAGTGGGGGCAAGGGGTTGGTATCCGAGGATACGTGTAACGCATGGAAGCAACGGGTTCCTCTGCCATTGGCACGGACGACCTTTGCTCTGGACCACAACAACGACAAGAATAATCCTGTGGTCTCGGCGTTACTGGTCGCCAGTGGATTGGGCATGTTTTCCGTCACTCTCAATGGCAAGACCCTTAGCTCCTCCTCCGTACATGATCCACCACTTACAGATTTCTCACAGCGAGTGTCGTATAGAGGCTTTGATATTACACAAGAATTGTTATCAGCAAAGGTATGGCATGAGCGCTTTTCTTGCAGTTGTATATCGTCATTCATTGTCACTGTCTACTCACCTTGGTTAATTCCATTGTCATGCAGGAACATACCATTGGCATCAAACTAGGAGCTGGATGGTGGGATCATCGACCAATTGTTGGCAAAATTGTCTATACCGACTGGCAAACCAAAGGATCCATTACCACCATTGCACAAATACATGTCGTCTATCAAAATGGAGACACCCAAATCATTGCACCCACGACAAACGACGCGAATTGGAAAATGGGAAAGGGATTTCTCAAGGATTCTTCTCTCTTTACGGGAGAAACTATGGATTTGCAACTACACTCCAACAATCTACACTGGGATACAAATAATCATAATAACAACAACAATAATATCGGGCCAGTGATCGAATGGGTCCCACCGGAGATTTATCGTTCGACCATGACGCCAGGGGAATGGCGTAGAAAATTGGAATGGTTCGTCATGACCAAGGAAGTGCAATCTGGGATTCCAGCGGCGGGCCCGATTGGAGATTTAATTCCCCTTGAGATGCCTCCTGTTTTACCCGTGGACAAAATACATCCCGTCGGTGAACCGACACATTTGGGATCGGGACGATGGCTTTATGATTTTGGAAAGGGCATGTCGGGGGTGGTGCGATTTGAAAGTGGACTTCCACATCCCATCAAGCCTGTCAACGGACAATATCCCAGAGGCCACGATCTATCCATGATCACGAATGAGCAAAACGATGAATACATTACTGTCATACACGGAGATTCGCTGGACATGATCACCGGCGATATCAATTTGGCGATCGTAGCAGGCTTTGGGCACCACACAAGGGGTGAGCGCCACTGCAAGGACAAGACCTTTGATGCTGGGCCCTGTTTCCCAGAAGAAGATAAAAAACCTTGTCAAGTTTTAATACAGCGAGATGTGTACTTGTCTCCGGGCGGTGCTGCCATGGACAACAATGATTTGTTTCGAGCGGCACGACAGCCTCATTTTGCCGTTCATGGCTTTCAATTCGCCGAAGTATGCTGTACGGAAAGTCCACCCGAGAATGTCTATGCGATCCAATATAGAACAGCCTTTCAACGTTGGGGTGCCTTTAGTTCCAGCAACGTCGTCCTGAACGGGGCCTACGAAATGACACAGAATTCGCTGGAAAGCAACATGCTTGGGATCCAGTCCGATTGTCCCCACCGAGAGCGGTTGCAGTACGGTGGTGACATTGTGGCCGTTTCATATGCAGCGATGCATCAGTTTGACTTGGCATCTTTTTATGCCAAAGTTGTCCATGACTGGACCGATGCGCAGTTTAAGAATGGCGCTTATCCGCTTACATCAACTTACATGGATGTCTTGACGGAGAGGTCCATTGGTCAGAAAGGATCGGGCGAGACTGTATGGGCCTCAGTCGCTCCAGTTTTGACAGTGAGACATATGCAGCACTATGGAGATACAAAATTGGTGCAGAGGACTTTGCCGAATCATGAGAGCTGGCTCCATTTTCTCGACAGCCACTGGAAAGAGGGCATACTCCGAATGTATGGCGACGAATCAGTACCCCATAGTAAGATCGACCGCGGCAAGGGTGGTCTAGGGGACTGGTATTCCATTACGTCTGCCGACGTGTGGATCACCCACCACGCTTTCTACTTGGCGTCGGCCAGGGCAGTGGCCTACCTCGCATCTATTGCCGGAAGCTCGCAGCAGGCGTTGCGAGCCAAAAAGACGGCAATTGAAATAGAAAATATCATATCATCAGCATATGCAGGGGACACCTTCTCTTATATGCCTCACCCGAATCACCAAACGGCTCAAGATCTTGGCTTATTTGCAAAGGTGATGGATGGAGAAAAGAGATGCACAACTCTGCGAAGTTGGTTGAGAGCTACAGCTAGCGGCGGAAACGTGGACTGGCCAGGAGACGAAGAGCAGCTCTTTTTGAAGCATTTGGACTCAAGCGACTATGAAACATTAAAGGCAGGAGGACATATTAACTACAATGCTGATACACAGAAGTCCTTTTCCCAATACAAACAACGTTACTCCATCAACATTGGAATTTTCGGGCTGAAGTACACCCTAAAGACACTGTCAGATATGGGGTTTCACCATGTTGCCCTCTCCAAAGCATCTGGTACAGAAATGCCCAGCTTTGGCATGTTTATGGCCTTCAACTCAACAACACTGTGGGAAACATGGTGGCGTTCTGAAGACGTCACCAGCCGTAATCACCCAATGTTTGGTGCTGTCATGGAGTGGCTGGCCTCGTCTACGGCAGGAGTAAGTTTGTCACCGACCACGGTGGGAGGCGAAGAACTCTTGTTTTGGCCACGCATCCCTAATACTGTCCAATCAGCGAAAATTGTGAGCTACGCTAGCGCGTCCCAAGGAACAAAAATTGGAGATGCTGCTGTTGCTTGGAAATTTTCCCAGCCCACGTCCGTCGTGATTCGTTTGTATATCCCGCCAGGGTCAAAAGCGGTGCTGCGCCTCCCTCTGTTACCACCCTCAGCTGCAGATGCGTCGTGGAAGATCAAAGTCTCCACTTCGTTGCCAGACTTCAATGCCGCCAAAGATTCTGCGAACGAGCTTTGTAACCTGCAACGAAAGAACAAAGGGGGCTTTCCTTTCCATTGGCATTACAACCCTGCCGATGAGAAATGGCGGAAAGTCAACCAAGGCAAGGCACTTGGTTCGCCCTGCCAAAGCCATCTTTTCATGGTCCGCGATGATACCATTGCGTGGGCTGACTACCAGCGTGCCACCATCACGCCTGTCCCATCTGGCAACGAAATCAAACTTCAGCCTGCCTTTTATGAGGTTACCACTGACCACTGGGAGCTCAAGGAAGAGATTCCCGACTTGCCCGGTTATGGGTGGGACTTCCAAGGAGATCTCGGCCCTTTCTGCTCGGACCCTTCATCATTTGATTGGCAGCTTGACGACGCAGAGCATTTGATTTGAGCATGCAATTAGCACTTCATGTTGCTGCGTTGAAAAAATCCACGACATGACCAAGTACTTTGATTATGGGTTAGTCGAAAAGATAAACAACCAAACTCAGCCTCGAAAGCGCGAGGGTGGCGTTCTCTCGTACCGACAGCTTGGCTAAGGTTCTGCATTGTTTTGGTGGGCTCCTCTCCAGCCATGCGCTGGCTACAGGTCTGGCCGCCGAAGCAATTGATGACAAAGTACGGATGAGAGAGAAAAGCTAAAGTTCAACGACTGTTGCTGCCCATTCCGCAATCCAATTATCCGTGAGATCGACTCTTCTTGGACGGCACGTTATTGCAGCCTATCTCTGAACCATTTCCCGTTGCATGGGATGTTTATCAGGGATGACTGCACGACAATGATTGCTCTGATAAGTTGCAACGAGCCTAAAATTGGATGTCGCCGCTGGGAGCAGTACTGCTTCACCCGATGCGAGAGTCCTGGGACGTGATCACCTGTTCATTAAATTGCCCATAGACTGGGCCGAGTGGGTTGATGACAACCTGACTACGACGGGATGAAGCCTGCGGAGGAAAGAGATCTCGGGCATCTTCACGATTTTTCCAATTCGGGTTACAGCCAGGGGCGCACAAGAGGGGTGGCGGCCATAACGTGTTGGTGCCCAATGCCTGAGACTTGGTCATGCAAGCAAAACAAAATTGTGAACGATGAATAATAAATATTCTTCGGCCAGCGTTTCTTACGAAGAATGCAGTGCAGACCATTTTATTTCCTATGTACTATACACACGCCGACTTCAGCAGTAGCTTGGACTCGCTCACTTCTACTAGTTAACCTAAAACAACATGTTGCAATAATGTCAAGACATCACTGTAGATTTAGTTTTATAGAGGAACGAACATTACAAAGGTTGTGTCATATGAGAAAGCATGGGCATCATAGCTTTCGTCTGGGCTTCGGCATTGGTTTGTTCATCACTTTTGCAATTCTCGACCTTTCGGTCCCTTTCAATTTTGCAGGTGTACGTTTAGCGGGCGGTGGGGCGGTCTTTGTTACCGTTTTCGCTGCAATGCCTCTTCTCACGGATGGGAAGCGCTCTATCTGCTTCCGGGCTCTACGTGGGAAAGATCTTGCTGCGCCGACAGCGGGCACCAATTTGAACTTGTAGACATAAAAGCCATCCACACCTTGCTGGTATTTATAATCTTCGCACCGATACAAACCCCGATAACGATAGACGAGGTGCTTTTCACGAAGCTTTCCAAGGAGAACACGTATCGGT
>ENA-ORBV01008119-ORBV01008119.1-microbial-mat-metagenome-genome-assembly--contig:-NODE-8119-length-17780-cov-5.113314_pt1 | contig 17780 bp, 16 predicted proteins | sample MGYA00237777_ERZ505514 | MGnify/ENA primary metagenome ERZ505514 (study PRJEB26160, sample SAMN06269048) | microbial mat metagenome | isolation source: Oligotrophic lake microbial mat | place...
TGATACGGCGACCACCGAGATCTACACCTCTCTATTCGTCGGCAGCGTCAGATGTGTATAAGAGACAGATATAATGCCATGATAGGATTGTCTTAAAAGCTGAATTGTATACGAGAAATGGGAATATCGGGGAATACTTTCCTCACATTACACACCGGGTTGGGGAGCAATTGCTTGTATCTTTACTTTACACAAACCACAAATTCTCTTTTCCAAACTCCTGCAGCTTATCAAAGCTGAAATATGGGTAAATCTCAGCCATCATTTCCGGGTATTTAATGGTAACCGTTAGGTTTTGCTCGCTTTGTATCCAACCCTTTTGTGATGTCAGTTGTAGATACGTTGCCCCACACTTAATAGGTTTGAAAAAAGAATTTTAATCTATTCTGATCAAACTCTACACTAAACTAAAAAAAGAAGAAAATAAGGGAAGGTAGAGGGACTTATATTGTGCAGGCGGTTGCCACACTTCGATCTTGTTACATCGGGATCCAGTATCCAGTCGAATTTGCCCTACTCTTCATCCATCGGCTCGCCAATAATAGTGACTCCCTTCTTTCAACATTGCAAGGAAAGCAAGCAGATCATGTACAAAAAAAATCAGCATCACGGGTTTTTCGCCGGGAGCGAAATAGTCTGAATCGTTTTTAACAAAAGAAAGCACATTAGAGCCCGGCCTTTGACTGCCATCTGTCGGGATAAAGGGCCAGTCGGTATAAGTTGTGCCCTTAAAAGAAATACCGAGATGCTTCTCGTACCAGGCCACCAATCCCCTGGGATCGCTCGCTTTTATAAAAAGGGCCTCTAAGGCCAATTACCCTTTCCATACTGTTGATTTGAATTAAAAGTACAAGAATTTAAACCAGTTCCGCCTGCTGGAATCCGTCCAAAATTTTTTACATTTGCTGTATAATGTTTAACCCCAGCAACGATTTACAAACAGACAGCCTTGAAGAAATGGATGTGCTGACTTTAACGGAAGATCCCTGCAATCTTATTGTTTGGAACGATGAAGTCAATACTTTTGAGTGGGTGATTGAGACCCTGATGGAGATCTGCGGCCACTCTCAGGAACAGGCCGAACAATGTGCCTATATCATTCACTTCCAGGGAAAATATGCCGTGAAGAACGGCAGATTCGACGACCTTAAACCTCAACGTGATGCCATTTCTGAACGTGGTATTAATGCTACGGTAGAAGTAATAGCCGGGTAATTCCTCACTTGGACATGGCAATTTTTGCACTTGATAATGAATTAGTCTTCCCACCTGTACATGCAGCAGAGCCGGATGGGTTATTGGCCATGGGTGGTGATCTTTCTACAGAAAGATTATTACTGGCCTATCGTCTGGGCATTTTTCCCTGGTATGAAGGTGATATCATTTTATGGTGGAGCCCGAATCCGCGGTTTGTATTGTTCCCAACTGAATTAAAAGTGAGCAAAAGCATACGGCCATTGCTGAACAGAGACGCATTCGAATTCACGACGAATAAAGCGTTTACACAGGTCATTCAGCATTGCAAAGCAACAAGCCGGCCGGGACAGGATGGCACCTGGATCACCGATGAAGTAGAAAAAGCTTATGTCAGGCTGCATGAATTGGGCTATGCATATAGTGCGGAAGTATGGAAAAATGGAGAATTGGTTGGGGGACTCTATGGTATCAAAATGGGAAAAGTCTTTTTTGGCGAAAGCATGTTTAGCCAGGTAAGCAATGCATCCCGCTATGCTTTTATCAAATATGTTCAGCAATTACAACAGGAAGGGATCGAACTGGTCGATTGCCAGGTGTACACCGAATATCTCGAAAGCCTGGGAGCCCGGATGATCGACCGGGCAGCATTTTCGCAACTACTACAACAATTAATTAGTGACAATTAACTGTACTTTCTTATCCCTTACGTACCAGGCTTCCTGGAAATGACAGGCATTGCGATGGCAGGGTTCCTGGTCTTTTCCATTATGGCTACAACTATTCAGGCATTGCCCGCAGGCAGAATAAAGCACCAACTCCTGTTTTGAAAAATAAAAAAAAGGCAACGAATCAACTGAATACCGGGAATAGTAATTGTATGATAAAGAATCCTTTGCTTCTTTATATTTTTCCAGGTCCGCCCGGGTATACCGGTATAATGAAAAAATTTTGTGATACATAGAATCAGTGCTAATAGCATAGATTAAGGTCCGGTTATGCCTTATCAATTTTTCCATATATTAATGGGGATTGTAGCTGACTTCTGGCAATGAGATTAGCTTATCCAGGTTTGGTGGGCGGCTTTTTAAAAATGCTTCAACGGATTTTTCGCTTTGGGCAAAACCAAAAGCCGGGATAACCAGCAACAAAAAAAGCATCTTTCTCATTCAAGGGTTTTGAAAAAGATGCTTTGATCAATATAATTACATACTAAAATTTCGAGCCGAGATAATGCGGGAGCATGGCCCTCCAGGTGTTCCAGTCATGGGGCCACTCCTGCCCCCACACATCCAGTTCATACCAAATACCTTTATCGTAGAGCACTTTGGCAAAACGGCCACTGGCACCCGGATCCTCATAGTTACCGCTGCCGGTAAGAATATGGATATGCTGACTTTTACGGATCTGTTCCAGAATATTATGATCCGCCAGGTTTTTCATATAATGCTCAGGGCTATTAAAATAAGCATCATCATCAAAATAGCCTTTGGTGTATTCAGACAGGTCGTAAACCCCACTCATGGCGATCACACCGTTGATCAGGTCTGGTCTTTTCAAAAACAAATTCATACTGTGCAATGCGCCAAAGGAAGCACCACAGGTAATGATCGGTGTTTCCCAGCTCGTATTATTTCGTATAAATGGCACCACTTCGTTAAACACATAATCATTCCATTGCTGGTGCCGGATTGATTTATCCCGGGGATTCATCTGATTGTTCATCCAACTGTCGTTGTTAATGCTATCGATAGAGAACACCCTTACTATACCACTGTCGATGAAGGGCGCCAGGTGGTCCATCAGCTGAAAACGTTCATACTCCAGGTAATCGGCGGCAGCAGTGGGTACCAGCAGGAGGGCAAAACCATAATCGCCGTAGCTGGCAATGGGCATTTCTTTATTCAGAGAGGGGCTGTACCAGGAAGCTAATTCTCTTTTCATGTGTCAGTCATTTTTTTATCAACTTCATGCAAGTGGCTATAATCATTCTTGCCGGTTTATTATGAACCGGGTGGCCTTACTTGTGCAATTGGTTGGGTTGTAGAATCATAACAGTGAAGACACGAATATAATTTTAAAAAAGCATTGCCGGGACCAGCAGCAGAAAATCTTGCCCGGAACAAAGAAAACGTTTAAATGAAACATTCGTAAAAAATATTAGAATCTGAACACAGTAATACTACTTTGCTATTTTAGTATTTTTACTATTTTTAATTTTTAATGACCCTAATTACCGTCTACTTTTGAAAATGCCCTGGTTGTCATAGTTTATTGCTCAAACCGGTTAATAGGCAGGTTATTATTTTTAGCACCCGGTATCTGTTGAACTATATTAATGATTGAAAAGAAGAATGACCCGATTCGTTTTATACTGGTAGATGATCATCAATTGGTCCGTGAAGCACGGAAGATGCTCTTAGAAAATAATCCCCGGTTCCAGATGGTACCCGATCCCGGGAACTGGCAGGATGGTATCAACTAAGCCCGGGAATTTATTCCCGATACCCTGTTAGTTGACATTAATATGTACCCGGTAAATGGCTTTGCGGTGACCGAGCAGGTCATGGAAACCCATCCTTCGATCAAAATCATTGGCCTGTCAGTGAACAACCAACCAAAGTATGCATCCAAAATGACTGAATTGGGTGCCCGTAGCTACCTGACCAAGACCTCAACGATCCAAGAGACCAGTCATGCAATACTGAAAGTACACCGGGGCGAGTTCGATATCTGCAAAGAAATAAGAAGAAACATGCCTCCTACTGAATAAGCAGCCTGCTTACAACTGCCTTTTCGTCATCTACGCAAAACCCGGTAAATTTGCCGCCTTACTGGTACACCCGGCCTGTTTTAAAAAGGCCACCTGCCAAAATAGTAAGGAATTTCGTATGGAACTGAGCAAAAACTTTGAACACGGCAGTGCAGAACAGAAATGGTACCAACACTGGTTGGATAAAAATTATTTTCACAGCGAACCTGATAGCCGGGAGCCTTATACCATAGTAATACCCCCGCCCAATGTAACCGGTGTGTTGCACATGGGCCACTGCCTCAACAATACGATACAGGATATATTGGTACGCCGCGCCAGGATGCAGGGAAAAAATGCCTGCTGGGTGCCTGGTACTGACCATGCTTCCATTGCTACCGAAGCTAAAGTGGTACAAATGCTCCGGGAAAAAGGCATTGCCAAATCATCACTAAGCAGGGAAGATTTTTTGAAATATGCCTGGGAATGGAAAGAGAAATACGGCGGTATCATTTTGCAGCAGTTGAAAAAGATGGGATGTAGTTTAGATTGGGACAGAACGTCCTTCACCATGGATGATGATTATTACAAAGCTGTAATAAAGATATTTACCGACCTGCATCAGAAAGGACTTATTTACCGTGGTAAAAGAATGGTGAACTGGGATCCCGTGAGCCAAACAGCCCTCAGTGATGAAGAAGTTATTTTCAAAGAAGTTGATTCCAAACTATACTACGTCACTTATAAACTTATTGATGGTAGTGGCAGCATGACGGTAGCTACCACCCGGCCTGAAACAATTTTGGGTGATGTGGCCATCTTTGTAAATCCGGCGGATGAACGATATACGCAGCAGGTCGGCAAGCAGGTATTCGTTCCCCTTATCAACCGAAAAATACCCATCATTGCCGACGAGTATGTAACAACAGATTTTGGAACCGGTGCTTTGAAAGTAACTCCTGCGCATGACAAGAACGATAACATGCTGGGAGTAAAACATCAGCTGCGGTCAATTGATACACTTGATGACACCGGGAAATTCAGTGTTCAGGAATTAATGGAAGACAATCCTTCAGAACAAGTTTTGTCGTATGTGGGTATTGATCGTTTTGTACTTAGAAAAAAAATCGCCGAAGATATCGCCGCTTTGGGACAATTGGAAAAGACAGAAGATTACCAGGGACAGGTGGGGACCAGTGAACGTACAGGGGCCATCATTGAAAACAAGCTTTCCCTGCAATGGTTTTTGAATATGAAACTTTTCCTGGAAAGAAACCCGGAGATACTTGAAAATGTAATGAATGATACCATTACTTTTTACCCGGCCAAACTAAAAAACACGTATAATCACTGGCTGGAAAATATTAAAGACTGGTGCATCAGCCGCCAGCTTTGGTGGGGACAACGTATACCTGCCTGGTATGATGAAGAAGGGAATGTATATGTTGCGCAAAGCCTGGAAGAAGTTCATCTGCAAAACCCTGCCACCAGGAATCTTAAATTGGTACAGGATGAAGATGTATTAGATACCTGGTTTAGCAGTTGGCTCTGGCCGATGGAAGTATTTAAAGGAATAAGCAATCCCGATAACAAAGAAGCAGGTTATTATTACCCTTCTACCACTTTAGTAACCGGGCAAGACATTATTTTCTTTTGGGTGGCCCGGATGATCATGGCCGGTTATGAATACAAGAAGGAGCAGCCTTTCAGGGATGTATATTTTACCGGTATGGTTCGGGATAAGCAGGGACGCAAGATGAGTAAACAATTGGGCAACTCACCCGATCTGCTGGAGATGATCGAAAAAGATGGCGCCGATGCTGTTCGCTTTGGCATCCTGATCTCCTCTCCTGCCGGAAATGACCTGATGTGGGATCAATCCGGTAATGAGCAGGGAAGATTTTTCATCAATAAAATGTGGAATGCTTTAAAATTAGTCCGGAGTTGGGAGTCGAGAGTCGGAAGTCAGGCCATGCCTAATACTTTTTCGATAGATTGGTTTGAGAATCGTCTCAACGAAGTAAGGATTCAATTAGATGAACAGTTTAAAGATTTCCGGCTTAGTGAATCGCTGAAAACGATCTATTCTCTTATATGGGATGATTTCTGCAGCTGGTATCTAGAATGGGTGAAGCCCGGTTTTGAACAACCTATCGATAAAGCTGTATATGAGAAGACTGTTGGCTTCTTTGAAGAATTGATGCAATTACTGCATCCTTTCCTGCCCTTTATTACGGAAGAGATATATCATCAGCTAAAAGAAAGAAAGGATGATCTGACGGTAAAACAATACCCGGCGGTAAACCCTGCTGATGCTGCCATTTTATCGAATGCATCTTTATTAAAACAAGTTATCACAGCTATCCGTGATGCCAGGATTAAAAATCAATTAAAACCAAAAGAGCCTATCCGGCTTCATATTCTTACTGACAATATTGAAACGTACAAATCAATCGAAAGCATTTTACTGAAACAGGTCAATGCTGAAGCTGTTTCCTACACGTCTGCTTCTGTTGCCAACAGTATTACGGTTGTAGTCCAAAAAGATAAATTCTTTATTGAAACAACAACGGTACTCGATACAGCCTCCCAAAAAGAACAGTTACAAAAAGATCTTACTTACCTGAAGGGCTTTTTAGTATCCGTAGAAAAGAAACTTGGGAATGAACGTTTTGTTCAGAGCGCCAAACCGGAAGTGATCGATATCGAACGAAAGAAAAAGGCGGATGCTGAAGAAAAGATAAAGGTGATCGAGGAAAGCCTTGCTTCGCTTTAGTTGTGAATTCTGAACTGCGAGTTATGAGACTCTTATTCAATCATTCCGCATTATTTTTAAAAAAATTTTGATAAACCGACCTTAAGCCCTTCCTGCGGAGGGATTTGGGGAGACCTTGACTTACCTCGGAATTATACTTACCGGCAACACAAACTCATACACAGTTCCCTTGAAACCATCAAACTGATCCCGGTCCAATAAACGGCTTACCCGGAAACCGAATGTCAGCGGGTACTGGTTCCACCATTTGGTATCAATAAAGAACTCGGCACCTGCACTGCGCTGATCCCTTGTTGCTTTTTTATCACTTACTTTGGTAAAATCATAGAAAACATTTGCTCTCAATCGCTGCAGGTAAAGAATGTTTCCAAAACCCCAGTCAGGGTATAGCAATGGCAAATGGTAATTTGCCGATACCCGCCACATTCTTGGAAAATAACGTCCCGTATATCCGCGGGAGTAAGCAAAGCGGTTCCCTAATAAAATCTGTCGCAATGTATCTCTTTCCTGAAAAGAACCTGTGAGCAACAGATTATGTGTAGATAAGAAGCCCGGTAGATATAAAGATCCACTGGCATTTACCTGGTTGCCCTCATATTGAGTGATCGCATGACGATAGGTAGCTGATACTGCATAGGCAAATCGTGGATAAATATGCTGTACAGCCGTTTGCACCTGCTCACTCCAGGAAATAAAATGCTGTAGGTAGCTATAAGAAGTATTCCCCAGCGAATCTTTAAAGAAGCCCCTGTTGAATTCGTTGCGCAGCACATAATTGCTTCCGATATTGAAATTCTTAAAGGTCTGCCCGCTGGTGATCCGCAATGGAATATTAAGCCCAACCCGGGAATCTAGCTGGTTCCACTGGCGGAGTTTATTACCCGTAAAACCTTCCCGGTTAAAGGTTAATTCCGTTCCCAGGCTGAGAAAAGGGAAAAGCGCCCCATACACCGTGCTAAAACCAACGGCACTTGTTTGCTCATTCTGGTTGTATAAATAATACAATTCAGTCTGCAGCGTATTCAGCACATTCTCTCCATACAAAGAGAAGGTAAAGATCGGATCTTCATAATAGGGCCGCCAGCTATGAAAATTCAGGAGCTTTGTTCCTTTTTTATACTTTGTAACAGGAAAATTTCGTTGAGGTATTTTATTCAGCAACACATCGCCATATTCATTACCATGGCTGACGGTGAACTTGTCTGTTAATTTCTCTGCTACCGCTGTGCTGACCTCATTCCATTTAATATCTTTCTCATCCATTTGCTTCAGCTGGTATCCTTCTGCCGTAAATACAGACCAGGTTACTTTACCATTACCGGCGTTGGGATAATAATTACCCAGTGGTCCGTCGCTGATCTTGAATATCTTTTTATCGTTCATACGAAGGGCAAATACATCATCGTTGCCTTCATAGGATGCCGTAAAATATATAAGTCCGTTATAAACACAGGGGTATCCAACTACATTAAAGGACGGTGGGGTCAGCCGTATCGTATTACCCGTTGCGATCTCAGCTGTTGCCAGCGCCATCTTCCCATCTCCCAATCGTACAGCTGTAACGAGTAAAGTTTCATCAATAAATTTGGGATCGGTAAACAAACTGATCTCTGAAGAATGGATCGCTTTTATCACCTGCCCATTGTCTGCGTCGATTATATGTAACTCACTTCTTCCGTTGGTAGCTACTTGTACCGCAGCCACTTTTGATCCGTCGGCAGAGATATCAGGCGTAAAATATTTTGATTTGCTCGTGATTTTCTTTTGCTGTCCTGTTTGTACATCAATCACTTTGATCACACTGTAATCCTTCCAACCCCAGCGGGCATCGGTTTGATAAGCAGCATACACGATCTTACCATTGCGATAAGAGAACTGTTCATCAATAGCAATATCCTTTATCTTTACTTTATGCTCCCCGCTGGCATCTTTCCTATAAAAAGTGGGGCGCTGCCGGTAGGTTGATTTCAGGTATACCAGAGACTCTGCACCTGCAGCATAGGGAAAATAATAGTTGCTCACATAACTTTTCTTAAGCGGTAACAGGAATTCATCCCTGTTAACAGCTACCCTTTCCGCATTTTTTTTATAGGAAGTAAAAGCCTGTTCGCGGAAAGTCTTATAATCAACCCCGGCGTGCTGCTGAATGGCTTTTTGAAAGGGGTAGAACAATCCTTTATATGCACTGGCATCCTTTGTTACCCTTGCCCAGAAATCTGTACCATATTTTTCCCGTCCATAATTAACCAGCAGGTAACCTAAATTATAATGGTTGGGAACATAATCTTTAAAAGATCCATTCCGCAATTTCATCCAGGAATATTTTTTTCCTGATTGCCATAGAGATGGGTAAGCATTCAGGAAAAGCGGCAAACGGCCCCTGCCCTGTTTTGTCAATACGGTCTCATTATACACTGCATCGCCTTCGTAAAACCAATCGGGTATGGATGCATTGATGGCCAGCGCATATCCCTCCTCGCCAAACAAGGTTTTCATCAGCTTACTCAACCCGTTATTAAAATTATTGAACTGCTGTACATGGCGGTATTCATGCAAAGCCAGTTGATCACCCCAGGGAATACTTCCCTGCGCAAAATTATTCGGATCGGGGGTTAGAAAAAATTCACTGCGGTATGGACCTAATTGAACATACCCGTTGGGAATAGTCGTCTGATTTTGTAAAACAATATTTATCTTTTTCAACTGGCTGCCTAATGACATCGGTTGTTGTCCCGCCAGGTAATGAATAATGGATGCAGTTCTGTTAGCCTGGCTATCGAGGCCCACGGGGAAAATAATTCTAACTGAATCGGTATTGATCTGTTTCCATTGATGAGAAGGTGGATTTCCGCCAAACTGTTGTGCCCCGGCAAAAACCGTACTGAGCAATATGCAACCAATGATGGACAGTTTTCGCATGTGGGGGATTTATTATTTATAGGGAAGTTACAAAACAATGTGAATCAACATTCAGGCAAACTGAGCGGAACATTAATAGCTAATCCGCCGTCAGCTGTTTCTTTGTATTTAAAGTCCATGTCTTTGGCTGTATCCCACATGGTTTTTATCACCGCATCCAATGATACTTTGGCGAAATCGGGAGTGCTTTGCAGGGCCAATTGAGAAGCTGTAATAGCTTTGATAGCACCCATGGTATTTCTTTCAATGCAGGGCACTTGAACCAATCCACCAATCGGATCACATGTCAACCCAAGGTGATGTTCCATCGCAATTTCCGAAGCCATCATCACCTGTTTTTGTGTACCCCCCATGCATTCAGTTAAACCTGCTGCTGCCATAGCAGATGAAACACCGATCTCGGCCTGGCAACCGCCCATTGCGGCGGAAAGTGTCGCTCCCTTTTTGAAAATACTTCCGATCTCCGCTGCAGTAAACAGGAACTGCTGGATTTTTTCATTTATATCTGTATCCCGATAACTATCGGAACAAAAAGCAATATAATATTGTAAGACCGCCGGTATAACACCAGCTGCCCCGTTGGTAGGTGCAGTAACCACCCGGCCAAAGGACGCATTCTCTTCATTTACGGCCAGGGCAAAGCAACTGACCCAGTCCAATGTGTATTTAAAATCATTTCCTCCCGAACGGATAACGGCCAACCAGGATTCATAATCATTGTAGGTCTTACCAGCAGTTAGTTTCCTGTTCAGGGCTTCTGCACGACGTTTGACGTTTAAACCACCCGGTAATATCCCGGGAGTATGACAACCCCTGTAAATACATTCTTTCATTACCCGCCAAATATTCAGTATTCCTTCCCGGGTCTGCTTTTCTGTTCGCCAGGTATTTTCGTTTTCCATAACGATCTCGCTGATGGACATCCCGGTTTTAATACACCAGTGCAAAATATCGTCTGCTGTATTTATTGGGAAAGGTAATTGAGCCGTATCTTTTGCAGAGAGTACTTCTCCTTCTTTAATTACAAAACCACCACCAACTGAATAATAAGTTTCGGCTATCGAATCCCCGTTCTTAAGTGTGGCCAGGAAAGTAAGGGCGTTGGGATGAAAGGGCAGGCTTTCCGTTTTTAAAAAATCAATGTCCTCCTGCGGGTCAAAATCAACTTCGTGTAAACCCAGCAGTACGATCTTCTTCATCGTTGCTATATCATGCATCTTGGGACTGATCTGGTCAACAGCGAATGTAACAGGATCATCGCCGCATAAACCGAGCTGTACGGCTACATCAGTACCATGCCCTTTCCCGGTTTTGGCCAGCGAACCATAAAGTAATACCCTTGTCTCCAACACTTCAAACAGGAGATTTTTTTCTTTCAGCATTTGCGCAAATCGCTGTGCGGCCCGCCAGGGACCAAGGGTATGAGAACTGGAAGGGCCTACCCCAATTTTAAAAATATCAAATACCGATATGGCTTCGTATGGCAAGAGGGGTGATTTCAAACAAAAATACTACTTACTATTTACCCTTGCGAAGTTTTAACTGGTGGAAACGACATTCTACTCTATATGTATCATAAAAAGCCCCCCGGTATAGATCGGAGGGCCAAGCAGAAGCAGATAGTCTTAGCTATTATAATACGTCCAGCAATTGGACTTCAAAAAAAAGTATGGTGTTACTGGAGATACTTCCCCTTCCGGCGCAACCATAGGCCAGTGAAGAAGGAATGACCATCCTGATGGTCTGGCCTTTCTGTATCAGGGGCAAACCAATCCTCCAACCCTCAATAATTCCATCACCTAATCCAAAAGTGATGGGAGTTGTTGATGAATCAAATACAGTCCCGTCCAGGAATTTCCCGGTATAGGTAACTGAAACACGGGAAATATTTGTAGGCGCCACACCGATGCTGCTACCGAGGACCTGGTAATACAGACCGCTGCTATGCGTGGTGCCGGTCATACCGGTCGTAGAGGCATAGCTTGATATCTGGCCTTGTTCGCTTTCGATAGTTTTATTCCTGCAGGAAGTGTCTTTGATACAGCTCGTACCACTAAATAATAAGGGGAAAACAGATAAAATCAGGATTGTTCTTTTCATTACTTGTTTTTTGTGACGGAATTTGATGATAAGACCTCTGAAAGGCCGGTTATGCTGCAAAAGCAGGCAAATTTATGGTTTTTCTCTTTTCGCCACCAGTTCTTTATACTGTTGCTCATTCATATCCCACCGATGCCGGGCGGAGAATATTACAATAAAAACCACGATCAACAAAGAAGCCCCCAGCAGAACAATGACCAGGGAGGTACTCTGTTGTTTCATTTGCTTTTCGGCTTCCTTATGCCATCGGGAAAATATATTAATTGAAATAGATATGACGATAGCCACCGCAAGGGGCAGGCCAACAGCGAGTTGTTTCCATACCTTTTTCTTAACCAGCCTGTTTGCTTCCCAATATTCGATAAAGCCCTTTTCCTCGTTTGTCAGCATAATTTACACAAAGGTAAAACTCCGGACCATTATACCCTTGCAGTAGCGGGACAAAATATATATCTTAGAGTTCTTAACCCCTAAGCATTGAAATTAGCCCCATTACTGGCCCAATACCTTTATACCCATAAACGTCTGGACCTGCCGGGATTTGGTACTTTTTTGCTTGACCCCTCAGTGATACTTGAGCCGGAAAGCAATAAACAGAATAAGCCTGCGATTCTGGAGGGAGTTTCTTTTGAAAACAATCCTACTATTAAAGAGACACCGGGACTTATTGAATATATTTCATTACATACGGGTAAACTAAAAGCGCTGGCAGCTGCCGATCTTGATTCTCATCTTGGACTAGCCCTGCAATTTTTAAATATTGGAAAACCTTTTTTACTGGAAGGTATAGGGAACCTGGTCAAAGTAAGATCCGGGGAATTTACTTTTACCTCCGGCCAGGTTATGCCGTCCACCCTGAAAGTGCAACCGGTAAAAGAGGCTTCCCCTGCTAATCTGAAAGAAGAAGCACATACAGAATTTAAAAGTGTTTTTTATACCCGGAAAACAAAAATTTCCTGGAAGAAACCACTTGCTGCTTCATTCATAGTAGCCGGGTTGGCCTTTGCTATCTGGGGTGGTTATACTGTCTATAAAAGAACAACGGCCAAAAATAATGAAGCCCCTGCCAAAGAGAAAGAGCCACAAGGTGAAACAAGTCTTGTAACCGATACCACATCCTGGCCAAAGGATAGCTTAGCCTCGTCACAACCAATTGCCGTAAACCCGGCTGACAATTATAAATTTATCATTGAAACTTCCGCCAAAGAAAGGGCTTTGAGCCGTTATGGTAAATTGAAAGGCTTTGGCCTCGACGTACGGATGGAAACCATGGACTCTGCGAGCTTTAAACTATTCTTTATTCTCCCGGCTGCTATTACAGATACGGCCAGGATAGTGGATTCGCTCGGGGGGCTCTATACACCGGCCGGCAGCAAAGCCTATATTGAAAATCAGGTCCCGGAATAGTTTCCTCCGTTTTTATCAATTATTATTTAATCAGGCAGCAGTACATACTATATTACGCCGCATCAAAAGATTGTTAATTAATCATGACTATTCTCCTGCTGCCGGATTTTGAATTTTTTATAATTTCGGTTGTATGAAAAAATATGCAGAACAATCTAAAATGCTGTTGGCGATCCGAATGTATCATCTTTGTTTTGATAGTGACGAAATGAAACTCCTGCTGATCAAAGGAGGTATTGAACCCGAAAAAGGGAACCTGGCTTTCAGTATTTAACTGAAGTAGTAAGCTGACTTCCGATCAATCATATTTATAAAAATAAACTCTAAAAAAATTAAAATATATTTTAGTCATGACACTTATTGCCCTGGTGGCAATGCCTGCACTGGCTTCCAATGGCTGTGGTAAAAAAAGGCAAAGAAAAAAGCACAGACCGGATGCAAAGTTGACAAGTGTGATCCAAAAAACTGTGATGACGGCTAATGCGATCCGAAATGTATGGACTTGCCAGGTTGTTCCAAAGAGGTGAAATGCACCCTTGCGACATCTTGTACAGGTAGTAAATAAATATTGAAAGATACATTGGAGCCACTTCTGAAAGGAAGTGGCTTTTTTATTTGGTTGGACATTGCAGGTGTCACTGGAACCGCTGCTATGATCCGGGCGGGTTAAGGAATTATTCTAAGTAAATGTTCGATATACTTCCTGTTATTCTGTTAAAAAGTCAGGGTGTAGGAACACAGCTACAAAATGTTTCGGTATTGTTCTATTGCTTGTGGTTGCAGGATAATTTTACTTTGTATCAGATATTCAATACTGTTTAATATAAAAAGATCCAGTATCCTGAAAGAAACCACCCTTGAAAAAAAATATCCCTTGAAAACCAAACCTCCTAAAATGTCCAAGTAAATTGCCTAATTAAGATTTGTAATCCTGGAATGTCTATTCCGGGATTTTTTTTGCGCTCCCGGCTATCCTGAGTCTTCCCCGTTGTCCAGAGCATGCCGAATAAGTAGAAGGAAGATGAAAGATTATCTTTCGTTTACAACGATGGACTGCAAAAGTTGTTTGATATGTTTTTTAAAAGAAGTGTTAGTTAATAAACTACCGCCAATACCGTTGGCCTTTCCAGCCGGATTCATATTTATTGAGGTCCCTGGCGGATTATTAACATGATCCGCATTGAAAGCCGTAAAGTCAAAATAGTAAACCAGCCAGCTGTTCCTGTTTTTTTGATTTTCCTTACGAACACAGGCAGGCAAGCTTTCCGTGGTCTCCGGAAAAATCAAAAGCACCCTTTCAGGTGCTTTCACATTTATTGAGGTCCCGAGCGGATTCCCTGCCTGCATGACGCAGTCGGGCAGGGAACCGCTGTAGAAGCTTTTGCAGATCCGCCGCGGCGGACTATGCCACCTGGCTCAAGAAGCATTACAATTATCAAAGTAAGATTCTATTCAATAAAAAAAGAACCACAATAGTGATCCTTTTCAGAGGTCCCTAGCGGATTCGAACCGCTGTAGAAGCTTTTGCAGAGCTTTGCCTAGCCACTCGGCCAAAGGACCCTATTTTATTTTTCGAAATTAAGACTTTAGATTTGAAGACCTAAAGGGGCAAATATAGGTTTTTTAGCCAATTTTGGTTTACTTAAACTATCAATAATGAGCCGGATCGCTGAATCAGAATTAATTATCAATCCCCGCGGAGCGATTTATCACCTCGACCTCCGGCCGGAGGAAATAGCTGGTACCGTTATTACTGTGGGTGATCCCGACCGGGTAGCAGAAGTGAGCAAACATTTTGACTCGGTTGAAGTTAAGCGACAACACCGGGAATTTATTTCGCATACCGGCCACGTAGGTCAAAAAAGACTAACCGTTCTTTCTTCCGGTATCGGCCCTGATAATATAGATATTGTACTTAACGAACTGGATGCCCTCGTCAATATTGATTTTACAACGCGGGAAATAAAAAAAGAACTCAAATCACTGAACATTGTAAGGATCGGCACTTCCGGTTCTTTGCAGGCAGATATACCCGTTGATAGCTTTGTGGCATCCACCCATGGACTGGGAGTAGATAATCTGTTGAACTTTTACCGTCATGAACAAAACGACCAGGAAAAAGAGTTGCTGCAATCCTTCGTAACGCATACACAGATTCATGGCCAGATCGGCAATCCTTATATCAGCAGTGGGGCTGCTTCCTTAATCAAACACTTCGTAAAAGATTTTCACCAGGGCATTACCGTTACCTGCCCAGGTTTCTATGGCCCCCAGGGGAGAATACTGCGGCTCGGTATCAGTAATCCTAATTTCGTGAACCGCCTCACTGATTTTCAATTTGGACAACACCGCATTACTAACTTTGAAATGGAAACTTCCGCGATCTATGGATTGGGAAAATTGCTGGGGCATAATTGTCTTGCCGTGAATGCGATTGTTGCAAACCGGGTAAAGAAAGAATTTTCCAAAGACGGAAAAGCGACGGTGGAGAATTTGATCGTTAAGTTTTTGGAGATATTTTCAGAGAGTGTAGGCTAGTGGAAGAAGGGGCGAGTGGGGAGTGGGGAAAAGACGCTTATATTTTAGAATTTTCCCATTGATGCCAAAAGTAAAGAATAGATATTGAGCAGCTAAAAACAATTATATGCTCAACTTATCACACAAAAACCTTGAAGTTTATAAAATAGCCATGAATCTGGTGAGAGATATTTATAAAGAGACAAAAACATTTCCGAAAGAGGAACTTTATATATTGGTTTCACAGATCCGGCGTGCAGCGATTTCCGTTTGCAGTAATATAGCCGAAGGTGCTTCACGGATATCGAAAAAAGAAAAAAAGCGATTTTACGAAATCTCACGAAGTTCATTGGTAGAATTAGATACACAACTTGTAATAGCCATTATTCTTGACTATTACATTAAAGGAAAAGTAAAAGAGTTAGAAGAACACCTGGAATCAACATTCAAAATGTTAAGCAAAATGATTAATAACTTATCCCTACCCCCTACTAGCCACTCGCCAAACCCCAGTAGCCATTAGCCAAACCCCACTAGCCAAAATGAAATTACATTTCCACAAATATCAAGGTACCGGCAACGACTTCATAATCGCCGACAATCGTAAGAATGAGATTTCCCTGACCACCGCACAGATCAAGCAACTCTGCGACCGCCGCTTTGGTATCGGTGCGGATGGCCTCATGTTGCTAAACGAAAAAACGGGTTTTGATTTCGAGATGAAATATTATAATGCCGATGGCAAAGAAGGAAGCATGTGTGGTAATGGTGGACGCTGTATGACCAGGTTTGCCTACGACCTGGGTATCCATCGCGATGTTTACCGCTTTCTCGCTTCAGACGGGGTGCACGAAGCTGAAATAGATATGGATAACACCATTTCCCTGAGAATGAAAGATGTAAAAACGATCCGTCGCTTTCATAATGATTTTATTGTAGACACCGGCTCCCCTCATTATATTAAAATGGTGACCAATGTGATGGATATCGATGTTTTTAAAAAAGGTAGTGAGATCCGGCACAGCAAAGAATTTGAAGAAGAAGGGATCAATGTAAATTTTACAGAACAATTGCCGGAGGTGGATAAAATAATCGTACGCACCTATGAGCGGGGCGTTGAGGATGAAACTTTTTCCTGTGGTACCGGCGTTACAGCAGCAGCCCTTGTCTGTTATCACAACGAAAATGGTTTTAATGACGTGGAAGTAAAAACACTGGGCGGCATGTTGTCCGTAGAGTTTGACCGTATTGACGATAACAAGTATGAGAATATCTGGCTTTGTGGCCCGGCCGAAAAAGTATTTGAAGGAACATTCCAATTTAAATAAACAATGCCCGCTATTTCAACCAAAGACGAGATCCTTGCGCAACTGAAACTTGCTGGAACTGAATTTACTTCTTGCTGCTCCGGTATCAGTCATGAACAATTCTTCCGCCAACCAGCCGAAAAATGGTCGGTGGCACAAAATGTAACCCACCTCATCACCTCCGCCAATATGACCAGGCTTGCCTATCGTCTTCCTAAATTCATCCTGCGCTTATATACTGGTAAGCCCAACCGTCCTTCCCGTAATTATGATGAACTGGTAGCAAAGTATAATTTAAAATTGGTACAAGGTGGTCGTGCAAGTGGACAATTTAATACAAAGCCAGTTCCGGAAAACCGGGGAAAAGAAAATATCCTGCGCAGTTATTATAAGGCAATGGAAACATTAAGCACCACTATTCAGCAGCAATGGGCTGATCCGCAGCTGGATCAATACCTTGCCACGCATCCTTTATTAGGTAAACTCACACTCCGTGAACTGGCCTATTTCACCATTTACCACACAGAACACCATCTTAACATTGTTAAAGAACGATTGAAAGACTAAAGCTGAATCATCTGGCGCTTTTAACGCAATTAATAATTTATTATATAGCTAAGCAGACCAACAATCTTTTTAATGCCTATAGTTTTTACCCCCGAGGTGCAGCGACGCAAAGTTGAGAATGCCTGTGGTATTTGTCGCTCCATGCTCCCCGTCTCTGCGGTTAAATTTTCTGCCAGATAAAAACAGGCAGGCCCGCCTCATCTCAATTAATTATTTATAATGAAGTCGGACAGGCCCGCCT
>ENA-ORBV01008120-ORBV01008120.1-microbial-mat-metagenome-genome-assembly--contig:-NODE-8120-length-17777-cov-14.038814_pt1 | contig 17777 bp, 11 predicted proteins | sample MGYA00237777_ERZ505514 | MGnify/ENA primary metagenome ERZ505514 (study PRJEB26160, sample SAMN06269048) | microbial mat metagenome | isolation source: Oligotrophic lake microbial mat | place...
TCGGTTATTTGCCGTGGTTCGTTGGGCGACACCACTTCATCCAGGAAGCAGCGTCGCATCAACCATGTCTTGCCAACTCCCGGCATGCCCACGATTGCAACTCGAAAATGCAATATGTCTTCGCCATTCTTCCACGCATCCAAAATCGCTTTCGCATCTTTTGTGTCAAGAAGCTCAAACGCTATCGGATAATCACGTGGGATCCCTAGGCGTTTCAATTTTGGCATCTTGACCAGATGGTCCAAGATGTCCGGTGTGAGATGGTGCAGCCACATGTCAAGTGATTCGAGGCCTCGCAGCTTTTTGAGATGGGCGATACCGTTGTTCGTCACTTGGGGTAATGAAGAAAGACCAAGATGTCGCAAACCAGATGCTTCGGAGATGTACTGCAGCCCCTTGTCGGTGACACCTTCAAGCCAACTAAGCTCCAAGCTCTTAAGCTTTTTGGCTTTGGCCAGAAGCGAATTGAGACCACCATCCGTGATGCTCGACTTGTAGATGGCAAGCGAGGGTATTTCGGGCCATTGCTCAACCAGAAAATCCAATAGCTTGTCGTCGATCCCTCCTATGCGTGTCTGGACCGAGCCACTTTCTCGGCGCTGTGAAATGTAGGCCAGAACGTCTTCTTGAGTCATGTGTACTCGCCCAGTAAAACGAATAGCTTGGTGTTAGCGCACGTCCACATCCTACGTGCGTTACTCTTCACTGTCACCCCGCCTTCTCCATGATCTCCGCCGCTTTCATCTTATCCATTTCGGCGTAAATCTCCGTTACCGCAGCCGATCGATGTCCCAGCACCACGCGGGCAGCCTCTAACCCGAACTGCTTCCGCAGGTAGGTGGCAGCATTGTGGCGGAGCTGGTGTGGGTGCCAGCGGTGTTCTTTTTGCCACTTCTTCAACTCACCGACGAGATTATTCTTCTTCAGACGCTGCTCCCAAGCCTTGGGGGATTCCAGTTTGCCATCATCGTCCACCAGACGGCACAGCGGTGCAGGAGCGGGGAAGGCCTGGTCGCAGGCATAAGAGATTGCTCGCCGGTAGCTGCACGGGGTATATCGAGTGAGAACCTTCCTTTGGGTTTTGCGATGTAGATTCGGCTGCCGGCGATGATTCGGCTTGGGTGCACAACGCTCCTCCTGTGCCCGGCGCGGACTGAAGATGTAAGCATCAAGGTCTGTGCCCAAGAAGGGCGACAAGTGGTGCTGTGCGCGTGAGCCTATGTAGATCTGCCGATCGTGATCCAGGTGATCCGTCTTGTGCGACTCCGGCTTGTAAACCCAGACTTTGCCTGTCGTATCAAGGTCACAGGACCGCATGATCAGCAGCTCACCAGGACGCATGCCTGTGAATTCCTGTACCCGGATCATTGCCTGAACCGTTGGAGGAAGGAAGGGCATTACATCCTCGATGTATTGCTCTGGAACGGGTCGCACTGCACGGCCTTCACGGACACCGTCTCGGCCACGGCGAAGCGGGGCGACGGCTTGAAGCGCGTGAAAGACATCGGGCGGAACCATGTCATTCTCGACACCCCATTTGAAGATTCGGCGAATCCGGTTGATCCTGTTGTTTACCGTCTTTCGGCACAGATTATTTTCGATCATCTTTTGTCGGACCGCCTTCAAATTGGAAGGGCGGAACTCGCACACCAACATGAAGCCGAACAACTCGATGAGCGGTCTTGAAGCAAACTCAACGTTTTCCACTTCGCCCGTGGGCTTGCCGTCTCTGACGTAATACACTTTGGCAAAATCGTAATAGGCATTGAACAGCTGATGGAGATCGATCAGCGCGTTTGAGGGTATACCTCCTGTACTGCTGGATGCTGGCGGCAGCTTGCAATGGCTGAGCCACTGGCCGATCACTTTGCTGTAAGTCGCTCGACTTGGTTCTGAACCATGTTTGCCCAAGTAGATGTCGGTCCCATTGAGGGTAACGACAGCCTGACCGGAGGCCTTGTGCAGACGATAAGACGGTACTCTTTTGGAGTGACGGGACATGTGAGGCTCCATAGAAACGGAGCTAAAAACGGTAGACTACCGTTTTTAGCCGGTTACTTCTGGCCTCACTGTCCACCTTGGACAGGTACGCAAATCAGCGTTAGGCAAGTACTTACGCTAATGGAGCCGAGCGGGATCGAACCGCCAACCTCTGCATTGCGAACGCAGCGCTCTCCCAATTGAGCTACGGCCCCTTGAGCAAGACCAAAGATCATATCGGCTCCATCTGCCCCCAGCAACTGCGGCAGCAATCCAGCACTGGTGTTGAATTCTCGATCATCTTGAATGTGTACTGAGCGGCAGTTGCAATTCACGCAGCCAAACTGACACCACTGGGTACGATATCGATTGCACTACCCACTTCACGAGGTGAACGATGGTTCTACGTCCATGTCTTCGAGTTCTTCTTCTGCTTCTCTCTCTCCTTCACTTTGCGGCTATCGCAACGCCTGCGATTGCACAGAGCGACAATGCGGCAGCCCCAGCGAGCAAGGTCGATACTGCCCGGGGCGATCGCATGTTGGCGGATTACTTCAAAGCTCAGACCGCCCGCATAGCCGAGCAATCGATGGCTGACATCAAGACGCTCGATGATTGGAAAACCAAACGTGAAACTTACCGCGCTCAGCTTTTCGAGATGCTCGGCTTAGCCAAGTTGCCTCCCAAAACCGATCTCAAACCTGTCATCACAGGCACGCTCGATCACGCTGAATTCACCGTTGAAAAACTTCACTTCCAATCTTCGCCTGGCCTTTACGTCACCGGCAATCTCTACATCCCCAAAAATCTCGAAGCTGATAAGCCCGCGCCGGCGATCCTTTATCTCTGTGGTCACTCGGCTCAGAAAAAGGGCAACATCAGCTTCGGCAACAAGGCGGGCTATCAGCATCATGGTGCGTGGTTTGCCCAGCATGGTTATGTCTGCCTCGTCATCGACTCGCTGCAACTGGGCGAGATCGAAGGCATCCATCACGGCACCTACCGCTACGGCATGTGGTGGTGGATCAATCGCGGCTACACCCCCGCAGGTGTCGAAGCATGGAACTGCATCCGCGCTCTTGACTATCTCGAAACGCGCAAGGAAGTAGATAAGAATCGTATCGGTGTCACCGGTCGCAGTGGCGGCGGAGCGTACTCGTGGTGGATCACTGCGCTCGATGATCGCATCAAGGTGGCGGTGCCTGTCGCGGGCATTACTGATCTTCAGAATTATGTCGTCGATGCCTGCGTTGAAGGCCACTGCGACTGCATGTTCATGCACAACACTTATCAGTGGGACTACGCGCAGGTTGCTGCACTGGTCGCGCCGAGGCCTTTGCTGATTTCCAACACCGACAAGGACACCATCTTTCCACTCGATGGTGTGTACCGCGTGCATGAGAAAGTGAAGAAAATTTATCAGCTTCACGGCGCGGAAAAGAATCTGGGTTTTCACATCACCGAAGGGCCGCACAAGGACACGCAGGAACTTCGCATTCACGCGCTGGTCTGGTTTGATCGGTATCTGCGCAAGGAAGAGCGAGAAATCACCAAGCCTGCGGAGAAGTTTTTCACGCCGGAGCAATTGCGCGTGTTTGAGAAGCTGCCTGAGGATGAAGTGAATACGAAGATTCAGGAGACGTTTGTGCAGGATGCGGGTGTGGTGCTGACGGTGGAGAAAGAGGATTGGCCGGTGCAGAGTGAGCGCTGGATGAAGCAATTGAAGGAGAATGTGTTCATGAGCTGGCCAGTTGAAGCTGCGAAGCTGAAGCTGCGCGAATCATCATCAAGCGAGCGCGATGGTGTCGTGTTCAAGTCATATGACTTCACGAGTCAGGAGCATGTTGATCTGAAATTGTTCGTGGCTTATCGAAATGACATTGGCCAATCTGATCTCGTGGTACTCAATGTGCTTGATGATCAAGCCTGGATTCAGTGGCTTTCGTGGTCGCGTGGCCTGTGGGGCAAAGCACTGGAGAGCGAAGCGAAGGTGAAGCAGGATGAGCAGGCCATCGCGCAGAACATCGCGCAGAACATGAAGATGCTCAAGAGCACGAAGTGGGCGATGGCGTACATCGCACCGCGCGGTGTCGGGCCGACGGCTTTCGATGCGAGTGCGAAGAAGCAGACGCAGAATCGTCGTCGCTACATGCTGCTGGGGCAGACGCTCGATGAGATGCAGACGTGGGACATTCGCTGTGCGGTGCAGGCTGTGCGTGAAATGAATGCCTTCAAGGGCGTGCCGCTGTGGTTGCAGAGCGAACGCGTGATGGCGGGCAACGTGCTCTACGCATCGCTCTTTGAACCGGACATTGCAAGGCTTGATCTCTGGCATCTGCCGCTGACGCACCGCGATGGGCCGATCTATATGAACATTTCCAAACACATGGACATGCCCCACGCGCTGGCGATGGCGGCAGCGCGCTCGCCGGTGCGACTGTATCAGGCAGATGAAAAAGGCTGGGAGTATGTGAAGTCAGTCGGCGACATTCTCAAGTGGGATGCGAAGCAATTTCAGGTGAGAGTGTTGCCGTCCAAGGAAGAGAAATAACCTTTCGTTTTTGACCTGTCTTTTCAGAGCCGGGTTTTGTAAACCCGGTCGGGCATGCGATGGCCGTCTGCGGCCTGAGCGTGGCCGTCGAAGGCGGCTTGCATTCATCAAAGCGCAAGGTGATGCAGGGCGCTGGTCCACGTTCCGCGCGAATCGGTTTGATTCGGCATTGAGCCTCGCAAACCGTCCGGGTTTACAAAACCCGGCTCTGAAAGAAATGATGTAGATTGCGCTGTGTGTGGTGCGCTTCTACGTTTCACTTCGTTCGCCAAGGCGAACGGCTAAATAGGATTTTCGCTTGCCAGACATTCATCCCACATGCCTGATCGATCCCGAAGTCGAAATCGCTGACGATGCCTACCTCGGCCCGCACTGCGTTTTGCGCGGCCCCGTCAAGATCGGCCCGGCCTGCAAGCTGCACGGCAGCACCTACATCCACGGCCCGATCACCATCGGTCATAGCAATCGCATCTACCCGTTCACTTGCCTCGGCTTTGCCCCGCAAGACCTCAAATACGATCCCGCCAAGTTCGGCGCCGGCGTCTTCATCGGCGATGATAATGTCTTTCGCGAAGGCTTCACTGTGCACCGTGCCACCAAAGATCTGCCCACACGCATTGGCAATCACAACTACTTCATGGGCTCTACGCATGTGGGCCACGACGCTGTCGTCGGCAGCCGCTGCATCGTCGCTCAAGGCGCCATGCTGGGTGGGCACACGCTTGTGGACGATGGCGCGAACATCGGCGGCGGCGGCGGCGTGCACCAGTTCGTTCGCATCGGACGCATGGCGATGGTGGCAGGGCTAACATGTCCGACGCAGGATGTGCCGCCGTTTTGCGTCATGCACCACAATCGCCGCATCGGCTCGCTCAATGTCGTGGGCCTTCGCCGGGCCGGGCTTCGTGAACACATCGACGCACTGCGCGCGGCCTACGACATCTTCTTCCACGGCAAGCTCGCCAACAAAACCGCCATCGCAAAAATCGAAGAGCAACTCAGTAGCGATCCGCTGGTGAAGGAGTTTGTGGATTTTTTGAAGACGTCCAAGCGCGGCATCACCAAAGGCAGCCGGGGGAGTAAGGAAGAAGCGGAGTAGGGCGGCACCGATCACAGATGGTGCTTACTTCGCTGCTCAGCTCACCGTTTCTTTCAGCTTCATGTTGATGGCACTCAATCCGCGCATGGCGGCATCGCGAATGTAGGCGTCTTTCGCGCCGCTGCGTGAGGCATGCAGATGGCGATAGATTTTGGCGGCTTCGCTTTTCTTTCCGGCTGCTGCAAGATTCTCCGCCAGCACCAGACAATTCTTCACCGACTTAATCTGTTCCCATCCTTCGCTGGCGGTGGCGGCGGTGAGCAGATCGATGGCGGTAGCGTCGCCGATGGAGGCCAGTGCCCAGCATGCGGCGATGCGTGTGTCGCGATCTTCATCTTTCACGATGGCGCGCAGCGCAGGAGCAGCGGCAGCATCTTTAAGTGCGCCCAGGGCCTGAATGATGGCGAGCTTCACACGGCCGTTGGCTTTGGGTAGTGCATCGCGCAGCGGCGCAGCAGCACCATCGCGAATCGCCATCAGCGCTGCACAGGCGGGATCGCACAGCTCAGGATCGAGCAGTACTTTGCCGAGGGCGGCGACGACTTCTTTGCTGCCACAGAGCTGAATCTGTGCGAGCAGAAAAGCCTGGATTTCCTTGGGTTTTTCGCCGCCCAGCGCACCGGCCATCGTGGCAGCGAGCAAAGCTCGGCCGGCATCATCCTTGATCGTCCAGACATGATGCACCAGCGCATGCAGCGCGTGCCTGGCTTTGCAATCGACCTCAGGATTGCGATCGACGAACATGGCGATGAGGCCTTCGATTGCGGGTTTGCCGGCTTTGTGCAAAGCGGCGATCGATTCATCCATCGCAACTTTGTCAGCGGTGCTCAGCACCGGGGTCGCATCAGGAAAGCGGGCGACGGCAGCTTGGATTTCTTCAGTGGTCATGACAATCTCTCAATCAAGCCCCACGGCGAGTCTGTGAGCCTTGGGGGTATGCGGTAGGAATTAAAAATGAAACGAACACTTGGCGACTGACGAATTTATCACACGTGCCACGGCGCACGCATCGGCTGATGCACGAGGCGATTCGCTTCTTCATCGCCGATGAACACTTCCTTCACCGGGTCGTAATTCAGCTTGCGGCCAAGGCGAATTCCAATGTTCGCCAGGTTCACAATGCAGGCGGCGCGGTGAGCTGCTTCCGCGTTGCCGCCGGCGGGTTTGCGGGTCTTCACAGCCTCGGCAAAAGTGAGCAGCGGATCAGGATCAGGCATCGCAATGATCTTCGCCTGATCTTCGGGAGAGAGATCTTTCAGACTCACGCCACGTGCTTTCTTGCGGGAGTAAGGCTCGCCCCATTCGCCGGAGTCGAGGACATAAGTCAGGCCATCGGCGAAGACCATTTCGACCCAGCCCCACATGGCGGTGCATTCAGGATGCGGCGGCGGGGCGTAGGCTTCGATCGAGACGGGGCTGGTGTCATCCTTGCCGAATTCCCACTGCGTTGGATCGAAGTGATGCTGACCCATGTCGCTGAGGCCGCCGCCTTCGTAGTCCCAGTATTTGCGATGGCTGCCGCCAAATCGTTCGTGGACATAAGGCTTGAGCGGCGAAGGGCCGCAGTACATGTCCCAGTCCAGATTCGGCGGCGGGTTTCCGGGCTTGAGCAGCGGCTTGCCCGACCATTCCTTCACCTTGAGCGCACTATTTTTGATGTGTACCGCTTTGCAATCTGTGAGCAGACCCGAGCGCATGATTTTGTGCTGAAGGATTTTGTCTTTGTTTTTGCTGGAACCAAAGCGACCGAAGGTGCCGATCTGAAATATGCGGCCATAACGATTACTCGCCTCCACCACAGCGCGGCCTTCGGCAATGGTGCGCGTCATCGGCTTTTCGCAGAGCACATCTTTGCCCGCTTCCATCGCCGCAATCGTAATCAGCGCGTGCCAGTGCGGCGGCGTGGCGATCACCGCAATATCAATGTCATCGCGCTCGAGCACTCGGCGAAAGTCGGTGTATCGCTTCTTGTTGTCGGCGCTGCCCACCCACTTCACATCGCACTCAGCGCGAAGTTCCACCGCATGACCCTTGCTTGCCTCGCCCAAGGTTCCACGACTGCGGCCACCGCAGCCGATCAGCGCGGCGCCCAGTGTTTCGCTGGGCGGTGTCTTGCCCGACTGAGCAACGCAGTGGCGCGGCACGATGTGAAACATCGCCGGCACTGTCGCGGCAGCGGCGGAGGTTTTGAGGAAACGGCGGCGGGTGACGTTTTTCTTGGGTGTGGTCATGGCGACTCTTTGTAGGGTGTGTCAAGGCTTTTTCCGGGGGGCGCTGACACATCATGTTGGATGAACATTTCAACAGCAGCATCAATCGTGACGTCAGTGTGGCGGTTCAGCGCAGAGCCTTGACACACCCTGCGAATCACCCTGCGATCAATCTTTTTCGACAATCCAGATGTTGCGATAGGCGACGGGGTTGCCGTGGTCTTGGAGATTGAGCGTGCCGCCGTTTTTGAAATCGATGACATAGTCTTCGTGGATGACGACGCCGTTGTGTTTGACGGTGGCGATGGTTTTGTCTTTTTTCTCGCCAGTGCCGACGGTCACTTCGATGTCGTAGGTTTGCCAGGCGAGCGGGGGGAGGCACATGTTGACGTTGGGTTCGCGTTTGCTGTAGAAGCCGCCGCACTCGTTGTTCTTGCCTTCGAGTCCGAAGGAGTCGAGCACCTGCACTTCGCTGCCACCTGAGAGATAGACGCCGCTGTTGGAGCGACCCTGGCCACGGGCATAAGGCTGATAGCAGAGGCGGAATTCGAGATGGAGCGTGAAGCTCTTGGTGAACTTGTGCTTGCTGGTTTGGCCGTGAGCGAGCAGGCCATCTTCGGTCATCTTGCCGGGGGCGAAGTCGTTGGTGTTGCCATCGAAAAGAATTTTTGCACCTGCGGGCGCTTTGGCACCCAGCGTCGGACTCTTGCGTTCGACCTTTTTAATGGAGCCACCGGTCAAGTGCAGCACGCCGTCTTTGATCGTTGCGGGTTTCTCAGCGGCGATGGTGACGATGCCGTCTTTGAGTGTGCCGGTGGCTTTTTCTTTTCGATCGCCTTTCTTCCAGCCGTTGCCGGGGAGGCCGCCGTCGTAGATGACGATGTCAAATTTGTCATCGCCCAGCGCGACGACTTGTGCGCCCAGTTTTTTCCCATCGATCTCGCCTTCGTATTCGCCTTGAAATGCAAAGTCAGGCCCTGCTTTGGCAGCATCGGTGAAGGCGGCTTTCTTGTCCTGCGCAAAGGCAGGCACGCAGAGGAGTGACACGATGAGAAGAGCAAGCAGACGTGGATGAGAGTGCAACATGGGAACCCTTTGAATGGAGAGTTGATGGCGAAGCGGTGCAGCAGCGGTCGCGTCAACGGGGAATTGTCGCAGCGGAGAGGCGAGTTACGCTATTGAGGCATCTCGACAAGGTACGCTGTGAGGATGCTACGGCTGAAACGAAACGATTTCCAAGCCCTGCCTTTGCCATGTTTAACAATTATTACCTGTTGACATTGAGTTGATTATATGGTAAACTATGAACACAATCGCCGGCTCGATTCACCCTCTCTTGTTGGAGCATTCGCCATGACCACTGCATTTTTGCTCGAGCCGTCATGCGTCGGCTTGCGGAAATTTTGGAAATGCAACGGGCTTCGTGCCTCTGCAGACTTTCGCCTGGCGGTCCCGGTGGCCGTGCCTGCGATTGCCTGTATCCGTTGGTGAGGCATGAGGGTGAGGGGTAGACGTCTAGGGGTTTACACATAGACACATCCTAACCTCAGTACTGATAAAGAATTAAAGCGGATTACGCAAATGAAAAATGCTCAGGGTAGACAAAACCGGGACTGGAAAATGCGATTGCTTCGGCTTGGCGATGTTTTGGTTCCGTAGCGTTCCTGCAACTCGTTACCATTATTGTTTCTCAATCACGATGGAGTAGTTCCCATGATCGATACTCACTTTCGCGTCGCCTTCCTGCTGGCTTGTGGCCTGCTTTCGCTTTGCAGCTTCTCGCACGCTTTTGCTGCCGACTGGCCTGCGGCGGATTCGCTGCCGGTGCAGAAGGAATTGCCTGATCCGCTGGTGATGTTCGATGGCACCAAGGTCGCAACTGTCGCGAAGTGGAATGAAGAGCGACGCCCGCAGCTCAAGGAAATGTTTCAGCATTACATGTACGGCTACCTGCCCGCTGCGCCCACCATCAAGGCGACGATCAAACACACCAACGAAAAATTTCTCAACGGCAAGGCCACGATGAAACTCATCGAGATAGACCTTGGCCCCAAGGATTGCCCGACCATCGAATTGCTTCTGGTGGTACCTAATAAGAGAAGCGGGGCGGTGCCGGTGATTCTGGGGCTGAACTTTCAAGGCAATCATTCGGTGCACAGCGATCCTTCGATTCCGCTCTCCACTCGCTGGATGCAAAACGGCGACGGCGTCGTGAACAACCGCGCCACTGAAAAGGCACGCAACACGCAGGGCGATCGCTGGGAAATTGAGAACACTATTGATCAAGGCTTCGCGGTGGCGACTTTTTTCTATGGCGACATTCTGCCGGATAAGAACGATCTCAACGACGGTGTGTTTCCCTTCTTCCGCAAGACCAAAGAAGCCTCCCCGACAGACATGCGCGCCATCGCCGGCTGGGCGTGGGGTCTGCACCGGGCGGTTGATTATCTGGTGACAGATAAAGACATCGATGCCAAGTCGATCGTCGTCTTTGGCCACTCCCGCAACGGAAAAGCAGCGCTGGTCGCTGGCGCGTTCGATGATCGCATCGCGGTCACCATCGCGCATCAGGCTGGCACCGGTGGCAGCGCGCCCAGTCGCTCGCACAATCCCAAAGCAGAACCTGTCAAACGAATCAACACTTCCTTCCCGCATTGGTTCAACGACAACTTCAAACTCTTCAACGATGCCACAGATCAGTTGCCTTTTGATCAGCACGCACTGGTCGCCATCTGTGCGCCGCGTCCGGTGCTCTTCACCTGCGCCGAGAAAGATCAGTGGGCAAACCCGGCGGGACAGCTTCAAGTACTTCAGGCTGCGAGCCCGGTTTATGAACTGGTGGGCGTCACAGGCATCGCCAAAGATGCAGCGGCACGATACGACCAGATCAGCGGCGACAAGCTGGGCTACTTCATCGATGAAGGTGCGCACACGGTGACGAAGGAACATTGGAACGTGTTTATCAAGTACGCAAAGCGTCAGCTCAAGTGAGGAGCTTTGCATCTTTATAGCCGCAGCGTCCTCGCTGCGCGTGCTGACAAGACGCGCAGCGATGACGCTGCGGCTGCAAATGAAGATCGCTGTGCTCGCCTTCTATTTCAGCCTGCTGCGCCGATCATCCGATAACAAGAGGATGCGATGGATCACACATCCTGCGCGGTGTCAGTGGCGAGCGTGGCTGTTGGCCGCGCTCGTTGTGCTGCTGATGGGCGTACAGACTCGTGGCCAGGACAAGCCACCGGAGCAGGCCATCGAAGGCGTCGATCTGGGGCGTGATCGCATCGTTCATAAGTTCGACTTTGAAGAGGCAGGCATTGGCAACTTCGAGGATATGCCGCGCTATTGGTACGTGATGGGCAAGGCGGATCAGACCTCCGATCCGAACTTCAACGAGAAGCCGCTGCATCGGCAGATGGTGGCCCGTGAAGGCTTTCCGCGCTTCACGAAGGTCCGCTTCAGTCAGCCGCAGACCGAGAAAGGGGACCACTCGCTTTATTTGGGGCTTAACTCGGGCAGCGCCGGTGCTTTTCTGGAAGTGGGCGCGGTGGCGGCGGTGCCCCAAAGTGATTACGTCGTGACCGCTCGCATCAAGACGTCCATGCTCGAATATTCCCGCGCCAGGCTCATCGCATATTTCGTCGATGCACAAGGTCGGCGAATCGATGCTTCCGCCGTCGCCACGCCGCTGATGAGAACGAAAGACAAGTGGCAGCAGGTCACCGTGAAGCTGCTGGGCGATCACCCCGAAGCCGCATGGATCGGCATGCAGGTTGAGCTGCTTCAGGTTCAACATCAGACTCCGCTCCGCGCTGCGCAGAATCAAACGCTGGCAACGCCCGGCAAGCACACCGTGCTCTATCAGGACAACAAGGGCGAAGCGTGGTTCGATGATGTCACCATCTGGCAGGTGCCTCGTGTGGTGGTGCGAACACAGAGCGCCGCCAATCTCATCGTTGCTCCGCAGCAGCCGCTGCTTACTTTTGAAGTGCGTGACCTCTCGGGGCGCAAGCTCAGCGCCAGCGTTGCCATTTACGATCACGAAGGGCGCAAGATCGCGCAGGTGGATCGGACTGTTGGCGGCGGCGAAGCTTCGACCTGGCGCTGGACACCGCCGCTGCCTGCGCTGGGCTGGTATCTCGTCGATCTGACGCTGCGCGATGCGCAAGTGGCGAGCATCAGCGCGGAGCCTGTAGCGCGCACACTGCGTGCTTTTCTCTGGTTGCCTGCGCGGGCTGTCACAGACTCGCAGGACAAGCGGCTCTTCTCGCTGGATGTGCAGGATGTGTCGCTCGATGAACTGCATCTCTTGCCGCAGGTGACGCAGGCCACGGGATTGGCCAGTGTGATTCTCAGCGCGTGGGACAGAGACGTTTCCATTGCGACGCAGGAAACGCGCATGGCGGAACTGGATTCGATTTTTCAGCCGCTGTGGCGACAAGGCGCTTCGGTTTCGATGAGTTTGTCGCCGCTACCGCGTGAACTTTCGGATCGGCTGGATCTGGATCCCGACAGTCCCGTCTGGCTCTTTGCCAAGCCTTCGAAGGAGTGGATGCCTTGGGTCGGGCCGCTGGTGATTCGGCATGGCCAGAACGTTCGCCGTTGGTTTATGGGGCAGGATGTGGGCGGCGAGTTCGGCTCACCTCTGATCGATCCTGTCACCGCTCGCGCTGTCAGCTCCATCATTGATCTGACGCCTGATCCTTCGGTCGTTTTGCCTTGGGAACTTTCCACGCCTCGCCGCGCTTCGCTGCGTCACCGCGAACTGGCATTCAATATCGATGTGCCAGCGACGGTGCAGCCCGCCAAACTCGGCGATTTTCTCAGTGAATGGCAAAAGTCACCCAAACACAACATCACGCTGACCACGCGCATTCATCCTGCGACGGTGATGACGCAGCGCCGCCGTGTTGATGACCTGGCAATGCGTGTGCTCCACGGCTGGGAGCAAAACGTCAACGGCATCACGCTTCCGCGGCCTTGGGATTTTGGCCACGACCGGTTCAACGCGCTGCATCCTGATCCGCTGCTGAGCGCCTTTGCCACGCTCGCCCATCAGCTCGATGGCCGGCGTGTCATCACTCGCCTTCCTCTTGGCACGGGTGCCAGTGCCATGATTCTCAATGGCGAGCGCGGGCCGATGCTTGCCGCCTGGCTTGATGGTGGGCCATCGGACAAGCGTGAGGTGCGTGTCTATCTGGGCGAACATCCCGTCGCCACCGACATCTGGGGCAACAAGAAAACGATCGATCTCAAAGGCGATCGCCATCAGTTCACCATTACGTCCACGCCCATCTTCATCGAAGGCATCGACGCGGAACTTGCCATATTCCGGGCCTCTTTTGCGGTGACGCCGAACTTGATCGAGTCTTCGCAGATCACACATGAACACGAAATCACGCTGCACAATCCTTGGCCACAGGCGCTGCAAGGCGAGCTGACGATTCTCGAACCCGGCCGCGACTGGAAGATCGATCCGCGCAGGGTTCAGGTCGCCATCGAACCGAATCAAACTGTGAAGATCCCCGTGAGGATTGCTTTTCCTGTGGCAGAAGTCGCCGGTGAAAAGAAGGTGATGGCGCGCTTTGACTTCATGACCGGCAAGCGAAATCCCATCGATCTCGAAACCACCATGAAGCTTGGCCTGGCAGGCATCGAGATGGACACGGGCCTTTCCGTTGGCACCAACGACAAGACGAATCAGTGGGACGCCACCGCGATGGCTTTTGTCAGCAACACCGGCGAGCAGTCGCGCACGCTTTACATCTTCGCCATCTGTGCCAATCAGCCTCGGCAGGAACGCATCATCACGCTCAAGCCAGGCCAGTCGCTGATGCGACGCTTCCGCTTTGCAAACATCAACGAAGAGACGATGCAATCCCCCGTCCGCATCGGCCTGCGCGACACCACCGGCCCATCGCTGATGAACCACGTGCTGCCGTTTGAGGATGAATGAGTTAGTTCAAGGTTCAAAGTTCAAAGTTGAAAGGCAGGAGCTCAAGCGCATGGCTACAACTTTGAACTTTGAACTCGAAACTCTGTCTTAAACGCCTAATCCCAGCGCCACGCCGTACCGGTGGGTGAGGATTTTCATGTCGTGGGCGTAGAGTTCCATCGCGTCTTCGGGGCGGTCGCCGTATTGATTGTGGAACCATTCGCCGCTGAGGAATTGGTCGTAGCCGATTTTGATCAGGGCCTGCATCGTGTCATCCATCGGCATCTCGCCTTGACCCACCGGCGTGACGATCACCTTCTCCGGATGAGCCAGGCCATCGTGCAGATGCACATGGCGAATCATCGGGGCCAGGTGGGCGATGGTGGTTTCGAGCGATTCGCCCATGCGGATCGGGTGCATGTTGTTGTAGCAGACGCCCACGTTTGGCCGATCAACTGCTCGCACCAAGGCGGCAACATCCGCACCGGTACTGACCATGTCGTGCGTCTCGATCCAGATTTCTGTTTCAAGGAGCTGCGCCACTTCCGCAGCTTCGGTGAGCTGCCTAACGACGCGATCACGGCACTCGGCCAACACGCGCATGCCATCAGGCAAAGGCCCGTGGAACACGCGAATACCCTTGGCGCCCATGTCGGCTGCCAGCTTGATCCGCTCGGCTGCCTGATCAATGATGCCTTCGGTGGTGAACTGCAAACTGCTGGCGATGCAGGAAACTTTCAGGTCCACTTTTTCGATGGACTCGCGAAACTTTTTTCGCTCAATCGTGCTCGACCAGGCTTCAACGCCATGAGCGTGCCCAGCATCAATGCGAAGCTCGATGCCCTGATATTGAAAACGGGACGCCAATTGGATGACCTGTCGCAGCGAGGACGAGGGGCAGGCAAAAGTGGTGAAGCAGAGTTTCATGGTGACAGACAGCTCCCAAGGTCTCTACTTTATCGGCCAGCCGTGGGCAGTGCGCCAGCGTAATTCGGCGAGGGTTTGGCGAAGGAAGAGGGGATGGCCGCGAAAAGGCGCAAAAGCCGCAAAAAAGAAGGGGAGGGGAGAGATTGATGAGCCGCGACTCAACGAGTCGCGGACGTCTGGGAATACGTTGCAGATTCGTTAGCAGTTTGATGGCCCCGTCCGTCTTCCCGTTCCACGCAGCAAGTGCAAGGTGAGATTCACCACCCCTTGAGGCCGCAGGCGTCCGCGACTCGTTGAGTCGCGGCTCACCGTTTCACTTCGCTCACTCCACCACAGGCTTCGCTTCTGGCGTTCTTGTAAACGCGATCGTATCGCCCACGGGCATCACATCGGGGAAGAGTGTTTTGGGAGGTTGGGTTTCATCTTTGCTGAGTATGCCCATCCAGCCGCGCAGGCCGATGATCACGCAGATGCCGATGACCGATAGGCCCACGAGCATCAACATGAACTGCGTCGCTGCCTGGAGCCAGTGCGTTTCTTCGACGAGGTGGCCGGCGTTGAATTTCAGCGTGGCGGGGATCATTTCAACGCGGCCTTGCTTAACCGGCACCGCTTGCGTGCCACCGTCAGGCACCTTCTTGACTGCGACAAACACAAACTCCGCAGGCAGATCCTTGGCGGCAATCGTGGTTGCGGGCGGGATGAAGAGGCGCTGATCTTTTGCGTTTTTATCCTTGGCTTTGATGACGCGGTAGAGATCGCCATCAGTGGTGGAGGTGAGCTTGAGGTGGGTGGCGTTATCGCCTTGTTTGATGAGCTTTGCAGCATCGAGCGTCAGCGTCGCTTCGCCGGTCTTGGCATCGATCTCGTTGATCATGGTTGCAACCACTGGCCGCGTGCCGGTGATGACGCCGGTGGATTGCGGCACCAGCCAGACCCAGAATGCAGCGCCCAGCAGGGTGATGATGCTCAGGGGCAGCAGCACTTTGATGCAGGCGTAAAGCACCTGATCGATACGGATGCGGGGCAGCGTCCAGCGAATCCAGATCTGCACGAAGATGACGATGATCGCTTTGCTGATGATCCAGAACGCGCCGTAGGCATTGATAATCACCAGGCCCAGGCCGGTGAGCGAGCCGCTGCCGGTGGCGTTCATTGCATCTGCTTTGGCACCAAACGTGTTGGCTGCATCGACAGCGCCGCTGAAGTAAGCCTGTCCCGCAGCGACCGGGTCATAACCACAGATGGCGTAGATCGGATCGAAGGAGCCCAGCGGGCTGTTCCACGCACCGAGGAAGAGGGCGGCCTGCACAACGCCGACGACGAACATCGCGCCGTATTCCGCCATGAAGAAAATCGACCAGCGAAGGCCGGAGTATTCGGTGTGGAAACCTGCGACCAGTTCGCTTTCAGATTCGGGCAGATCGAAGGGCGCTCGCTTGTTGGAGGCGAGGCTGGCGATGTAGTAAACGAGGAAGGCAGTGAAGATGAAAGGATTATGGAAGACAAACCAATCCCATAGGCCGCCGCCTTGGAGGTAGCCGAGTTCGACGAGATTGAGCGTGCCCGCGACGAGGACGCCCGTGATAATCGAAAGGCCAAGCGGCACTTCATAGCTGACCATTTGACAGGCTTCGCGCATCGCGCCGTAAATGGACCACTTCGAGTTGCTGCCCCAGCCGGCCATGATGACGGCCATGATTTCGACGGCGAGAAAAGCGAGGACGTAGAGTACGCCGATGGTCAGGCCCGAGTCAAAGACAAACTGCGGGCCAAAGGGCAACACGACAAACGCGGCAAAGACGGGGGCAAAGGCGAGGTAGGGGGCGAACTTGAAAAGGAACGCATCCGCACTCTTAGGCATCAGGTCTTCTTTAAAGAGCAGCTTGATGCCGTCGGCCAGCGTCTGCGCCCAGCCATGCCAGCCGCCCACGTGCATAGGGCCGACGCGTGACTGGATGTGGCCAGCGACCTTGCGTTCCCACCAGATGCAATAGAGCGCGTTGACTGCGATGATAGGCAGAAACACCGCAGCGACCAGGAAGACCTTGATCGCGAGAATGATGAGCAGATTGCCGCCGGCCAGATGATCGATCATGTCAGACGGTCCCTTGGATAGGCGTGGACAAAACGGCCTCGAAAAGGCGTGGCGGGATTGTAGCAAGGTGAGGCAAAGGCGCACAACCCAGCCGCTCGCGGCGTAGCGTCACCAGCGCATGGATTCAACATCCCACGTTACGATGGACCCATGCGACTAATTCTCGCCATCCTTCTGCTCTTCTTCCTCGCCGCATGCGAACCGGCGCATGAAGCCGCACCGCCGCCCAAACTCGCCGCCGCCGACACACCTCTGGCCACGCAGATCGCCGCCGTCCGCGCTGGCACCGCCATCGAGATTCGCCTGCATCACACGAAATTCACGCGGCAGGATGTGGCTGCGATTGCCGCGCTATCGCAGCTCATTCGGCTGAACCTGAGCGAAACCGACCTGACCGATGACGATCTAAAACAACTCGCCGCTCTACCCAATTTGGAAACGCTCCGCTTCTCCTCGCCTCACGTCACTGGCCGCGCCCTCGAGCATCTGGCCACCAGCGCCACCTTGCGTCATCTGCTGATCTTCGACACGCCCATCACCGACGGCGGCCTCGTCCATCTCGCAAACCTAAAAACCCTCGAATCGCTCTACCTCACGAACACCCGCGTTACCGACGCCGGCCTTTCGTCATTACTAAAGCAGCGTCCGTCGTTGCATGTACACTAGGAAAAGCGCGAAGTGATCAAAGCGAGAAAGCAAGAAAGCGAAAAATAAAACCCTGTGGCTCGTTGCATTCCTCCGAATTTACCGCTTTTTCGCTTTCTCCTCTTCCCGTTTTCCCGTTTTCCCGCTTTCTCGCTTTTCTCCGGAGCCGCACCATGTCCAAAACTTTTCGCCATCTCACCGTTCTTCTTGCGCTCCTTTTCTCGCTCGGTGCCGCGGCCATCGTGCTGCTTTCGCCCGGTGAACAGATGACTGATGCCGCCCGCAGGTTCATCGGGCTGCTCAATGAGGATCAGAAGAAAGTGGCGGTGATGGGT
>ENA-ORBV01008121-ORBV01008121.1-microbial-mat-metagenome-genome-assembly--contig:-NODE-8121-length-17777-cov-5.718249_pt1 | contig 17777 bp, 15 predicted proteins | sample MGYA00237777_ERZ505514 | MGnify/ENA primary metagenome ERZ505514 (study PRJEB26160, sample SAMN06269048) | microbial mat metagenome | isolation source: Oligotrophic lake microbial mat | place...
CGTGCTGCCCTACCTGGAACAACCGCCTGGCCTGTCACTGGGCATTCACCGTTTCCTGGCCATCAGCGAAGAAACGCGTGACGCATTGCTGGGCAGCGGCTTGGAGCAACAGCAAATCAGTCTGTTCCGCAATTTGGTTGATGACCGGCTCTTCACACCCGGAGACAACCCGCTGCCGACCCGGCCACAGACCGTGGCCTGCTACAGCTACAAGCTGGAAGCAGCGGACCTGCAGGCGCTGCAAGCAGCCGCCACGGCACAAGGGCTGAACCTGCGCACCGACACCAACACTCAGCCCGGCAACACGCCATACGGTGATGCGCCAGGCCGCGTACGTTCCGGTGAAATCGTGGTCGCCTCGGGTCGGGGCGCCATCGAAGCCATGTTGTGCGGGCGCGTGCCCCTGATCATGGCCAATTGCGGCGACGACGGCCTGGTCACCCCAGCCAATTTCAAGGACCTGATGCGCACCAACTTCTCGGGTCGTTCGCGCGGCGGCAAGATGAGCGCGGCGCAGGTGGCTGCACAGATCGCCAGCTATCGCGCCGACGATGCCGCGGAACTGAGGCAGCTCGCGCTCAGACACTTCGGCGTGAGTCGTCGCCGACAGAACCTGTTGGACTTGTTCGGCACACTGCCACGGCACAAGCCCGAGGCCTTGGCCGCCCAGCAGACCGCAGCCATCGCTTTCGAGGCCGAAGGCTTGAAACTGCAACGGGAGTTCGCCACCCTTGCCGCTCACTCGCTGCAGCGCGCCAAGGCAGCCGCAGGCGCCAGTCCCGTTAGCGGCGCCGACGACAACGCGATCCCATGGCCCGAGCAGGTGAATCAGGGCAGCGCCGCCTGGAAGGGCGGCGACGTGTGGAAGGCGCTGGACCTCTTCGTGTCCGCCAGCCGCGGCCACGTGGCGCCAGCACCGATGCGCAGTCTGGTGTCCTTGGTGCTGGTGGAACTGGCCGAGCGGGAAAGACGCGACGGGTCAAAGGAAGGACGACGCAGGGCGCTTGAGGCCTTCTTGCGCATCAACCCGGGTCAGGCCTGGGCGCACGCCCAACTGGCCGAATGTGCGTCATCAGAGTCGGACCTGTCCTGAGGACCGAGCCGGGATTCTTCTCTGCCACTCTTTGCCACGGGGACGCTTGATCGGCACGGTCTGACTCCGACAATAGAATTGACAGACACACCCTGAAGCCAAGGACCATGGCCACTGAAACCTCAAGCGCCTTCGCACGCGCACTATCCAATTCGACGCCGGCGTTCTACTGGTTTCGCGACCAGCACGCAGCTGGCGACGGAAAGATCACCGTTCGAGGTGTTGTGGCTTCGAGTGCCGCCCTCGACCCCTCGACGCTGCAGGCTCAGATCAACGGCATCCCGGCCCGCCTGAGTTGCGTTTCCATGGCCAGCCAGGCCGACGACCGCTTCTGGTTCCTGCCCGCCACACACCGCGCGGGCGTGGTCATTGAAGCGCCGCTGTTGGCGGGCACCACATCGGCTGCCGTGACTCTGCTGCCGCGCTCGTTGCCGCGCGGGCAAGCCTACCGCCACACCTTCCACCTCTACTTCGACCATAACCAGGTCGGCGTGACGCCACCCGTGGAGAACATCGAACGGGTCTCTGGCAAGGGCGCCACGGCATACAACTACTTCAACAACGGCGCGACAGACTTCCACCGCTTTGTAGGTCTGGCCGCCGCACACGGCATCGATGCGCTGGATGCACGAACGCGCATCCTGGATTGGGGCAGCGGCTGCGCTCGGCTGACGCGCCACCTGTTGGCGCTGCCCTCAGGCCGTGGACGCGTGAAAGGCGCCGACATTGACGCCGACAACATCGCGTGGTCGCGCCAACACATTGACAAGCACGCCTTCGATGTTGTCCCGCTGATGCCGCCCACCCCATATTCGGCCAGCAGCTTCGACCTGGTGCTGGCCAACTCGGTGCTGTCGCACCTGTCCGCGTCGGCCATGCACGCATGGCTGGGCGAGGTCAAACGCATTCTGCGGCCGGGGGGGCTGGCGCTGCTGTCCTACCACGGCGACTTCAGCCTGGCGGGTTTTTGTGCGCGGGCGCCCGCCTTCGTCGAGAAGGTCTGGCAATCGGGCTTCAACGACGATCAAAAGGCGTCCGAACTGGACACGGTGATCGCTGACACCACCTATTACCGGCAGACCTTCATGACCGACGAGGCGGCGCTGGCCATCTTTGCCCAGCACCTTGGCGTGCAGGGCTCCATGGTCGGCATGGTGTCGCGCTTTCAGAATGTGGCCGTGCTGCGGCGGCCATAGCGAGTTCGCCGCTCAGCGAGGGCGACCGCCAGGGACGCAAATCACGCTGCACGAGATACCTGGCTCAGCAGAGCTGCGGCCCATCCGCATGAACCCGGACTGGCCAGAAGCCTTTGAATGCCATGCCAACGAGTCGTTGGTATCCTGACAGGCAGAATTCTTGAATTTGTCGTGCCGCTCTTGACCGCACGCTCACCGCATAAAGGCATCGAATAACGTGAAAGGCAATGTTGCACTCTGCATAGGCGTCCTGTTGTCAGGGTTGAGCGGGTGCGGTGGCAATTCACCGTCCAGCACGACCGAGCCTACGCTCCTCATCGCGCCTTTCATGGAAGGCCAGTTCTATTGCGATGAGGCCAGGGCCAGCGCCACCATCTTGCCCGAGGATGAAGCTGCATTGCTTTGTGCCTCCATTGGCAAGAATGGTGCACCGCGAATCCGCGCGCTCCTGGATGCCCTGGGTCCGAAGGTCAGCACATCCGGTCGATACCAACTGGGCTATACGCTGAACCTGCCAGTCTTCAGGTTCTTCAAGAAAGTCGAAGGCCAGTGGGTTTTCGACCATGACTATCTTTCGCAAGCGCTGTCCACGATTGGCGACATCGATCGGCCGGTCGTGATTTTCCTGTCGTCAGATCACTTTGCCATCACCAACGACGCCCTGACCGCCGATCTGGTGGCCGATACACGCAACCTGATGTCTACACGCGCGGGTCCCATGTTGCCCAGGGCGTATTTCACCAACCCCATCGTCGCCTGGACCCTGTCCGATCAGCGGGCTCCGGTCAATGTCCTGCGCACCGAGGCGTTCAACGCCACTCGCGACGCCATCTGCAGGTTGCCGCAGGCGTCACAGGCCAAGATTGCAGCTGTGTCCGTGCTGGGCGAGACGCACGATATGTTCCCTGATTTCGAGCGCGGACCTGGATACGGCATACCCCTGCATGAAGGAACTGACTATTCGCTTGTGGCAGTGAACGGGTTCCGTGTTTGGCTTTCCCAGAAGTACGGAAGCATTGCTCGCCTGAACAGTGACTTGGCAAGCAGCTTCTCGTCTTTCGAGGCGATCAATCCGCCGTCCAAAGACATCCACACTGAGCTGTTGTCGAACTACTTCGATCACATCGACATCGCAGCAGCAGGCACCTTGCCGATCTATGGCTGGATAGGTGACAGGCGGGGACGCAACCTCAAGGTCTCGGTCTATCTCGATGGCAAGCTCGCAGGCGTGGCGCGCACGGGCCTGAGCCGCACCGACGTGAGCGCCGTCTACCCATCGCTGGCGAATCCCAATATCGGTTTCCATCTGGACCTGAACTACCGCGACATCGCCTATGGCTTTCACACGCTTGAGGTCTTTGTCACCGTGGGAAATCAGGCGCCGCTGCGCCTGGCCAAACAGCGCTTGCTGATTGGTGATCGCACGCAAGGACCGGCACCTGAGATTCCATATCTGCCGGTCGATGCACAGCCGATCGGCACGGATCCCGACCTGATCGGCCGGCTGGACGCGCCGGCACCTTCTCAGTCCGTCTACTACAACCCGATGGCGGAACTCTGGCTGCTGTTCCGCAACGAGGTGGTTCGCGCTTATGTGACGCGCTACGCGCAGCTCATGGTGCCGTCCTGCATCCCGAGTTCAAAGCTCTTCTCGCACCAGTTGGCCCCGACACTTTACGGCGGCTGGAATCGCGACCTGCTGGCCTCTGATGCGTCTCAGCTTCCCAATGAAGCCTACCAGCCCGGTACCACTCTGTACGGCGGCGCAGCATTTGGTGACGCATTCCTGGACATGAAACAGGAGCTGGGCTGGACCCGCTATGCGGTAGGCGAAATGCACCCCATCGTCGCGCTGACACCCGAGCAGTACTTCGCCATGTTCGAGATGCATCGCACAAGCGGCGCCGTCTATGTCGCGCCGTACTACATGTCGACCTTGCGCAGCGAATCCCTCAGCGGCACCTTGTCGGACTTTCTGATCTCGCCGGTGAACCAGCGCAATGCTTCCGACCGGTACTACCGAGCGATCCAGAACCTGATGTCACGGTAAGGTTTGGCAGGCCACCCGACCGATTCACTTCTGCTGCAGGCGATCCAAAAACGCCTGCCATTGAGGCAACACTCGGCCCGGCAGGTAACGCTCGGCCACTGCTGCGCCGGACAACCTCAAACCTCGGCGCCTGCCTTCGCCATCTTGGCCCAGCAGTCCGGCAACAACGGCTGTTAGCTCCTGCGCAGCGTACGGGCTGAAGTACTCTGCCGCATCGGCGTACACCTCGCGATGCACCGCGATGTCAGACGCCACCACCAGCCCCCCGCTGCGCATGGCTTCGACGCCCGAAAAATCGAAGCCTTCGCCAAAGCTGGGGCAGACCGTGAGTTGCGCGTGGCGGTACAACAGGCGCAGGTCGGCTGCGGGCACGTCTTCCAGCAGATGCACACCACCACGGCCCAGCCACGGCGTGAAGCGCCGCAAGATGGCTTCGTGGTCCCAGCCCAGTCCGCCCACGCACACCAGCTGCAGATGCGGGAAGCCGCTGCTGCGCAGCAGTTCCCAGGCATCCAGCAGCGCCAGGTAGTTCTTCCGCGGTTCGACGGTGGAGACCATCAGCAGGTAAGGCAGGTCACCGCGGCTCAGCGCCTCGGCGGCGATTTCAGCGCCGCCTGCATGCGGCGCCTGCCGGTTCTTGCGGCTCCAGATGATCTCGGGCACCCGCGCAGCTGACGCGGTCTCGGGAAAGTAGTGGTGCGAGATCATGTTCGGGATCGTGACCGCACGAGACGCCACCTCGGGCAGCACCGACAACAGGTCGCTGCGAGTCGCCTCGGACACGCAGGCAAACCACGCGCCGTCTGCCGCGTTGCGCTTCAGGGCCCGGTAGTGCATGGCGCGGTGGTGGCCACGGTCCTTGATGGTGTGCGGCATCAGCAGCGGTATGGCGTCGTGGTAACGCACCACCAGTTGCGTGCCCCGGTTCACACGGCCCGGGTATGGCGTCTCCGCAATCATCAGGTCGAAGCTGTCGGTGTCCACCCGCGGGTACATGGCGTGGCCCATCGCGCCCGTGCCTGCCCCCAGCGCATTGACGAAGGCCCAGGGCCAGCGAAGGATCCTGAACTCGCGCGCCGTGACGGCGTCGAAGTCTTCCACCGGCAAGGTCTTGGCGAAAAAAGAGCGCCAGACAAAGTCCTTGAAGTGTTCGGCATCGAAGCCCGTCAACGGCACCTTCAGGCCCACCATGGCCTTGACCGCGGCAGACACAGGGCCGGCCAGCTTCAGGAACTTCTTGCGCAGGTGTTCCAGCCGGTTGGCCGATGCGCCCTGCTGCAGCGAAACCACCACCTGAGACAGCCGGTCGATGCTGTGGGCAGCCTCGCGTGCGTCTGGCAAGCGGCCGTGCTTCAGCGGCAGCCCAGCGTCAACCACAAGATTGCTGCTCTGGATGAGACCGACGACATCCACACCCTGCATGCCGGCCAGGCCACGGAACAGCAGACGGGTCTCTTGCGGGATGCCGGCATGGCCATCCAGCGCCGGCCGCATTTCAAGCAGGATTCTCATGCCGGCATCAGGTTTCCACTGCAGGCGGTGGGCCGGCAGGCATTGCTTCGTAGAAAGCGTAGGCCTCGTCGACGTTGTCGAACTCGTGCAGGCGGCCATTGACCAGCACACACGCGCGCTCGCAATACGTCCTGATCACATTCGGTTCATGGGAGACGAGGATGAAGGCACGGTCGCGCCGCTTCTGGAAAAGTTCGATGTGGCAGCGTTCATGGAAGCGGGCGTCGCCCACCACCATGGCTTCGTCGATCAGGAAACAGTCGAACTCAATCGCCATCGAAAGCGCAAACGCCAGCCGGCTGAGCATGCCGTGTGAGTAGTGGGACACCGGCTCGCGGAAGTAGACACCGAGTTCGGTGAAGTCCTCGACGAAGGGCACCAGGGGCTTGTAGTCCACGCCGTAGATGCGGCACACGAACTTCAGGTTGTCCAGGCCCGTCAGGTGGTTCTGGAAGGCGCCGCCAAAGGCCAGCGGCCAGGACACACTCATCTTGCGTTGGATACGGCCGCTGGTGGGCCGTTCGGCACCGCTGAGCAGGCGGATCAGCGTCGACTTGCCGGCGCCGTTGCGGCCCAGGATGCCGACGTTGCGGCCCGGTTCCAGCCGCAGGTTCACATGGTCCAGCACCGTGCGCGGGCCCTGGCGCGTGTGGTAGACCTTGCTCACGTCCTCGATCAAGATCATTCGGCTTCCACCCGGTAGCCGGCGTCGCGCACCAACCACAAGCCGGTCAGCGTCAAACCCAGGTTGCACATGGCCATATAAGCCATGTCGTAGTGGTATCTCACCACCCCGCCGAAGAAGCCTTCGCGGATGACCTCTACGCTGTGCACCATGGGCAGCAACAACAGAACCTCGCGCGCAGCCGTCGGCAACCAGTCGGCCATGTAGGCAGCGCCCGAAAGGGGAAAGAGCAAGTAGGCCGTGGGCGCCCAGATTCGCTCGACGATGTGCGAATAGGCGGTTGCAGCACCGATGGTCAGCGCCAGGGCGCTACCAAACCAGGCCAGCATCAGCCAGCCAAAGATCACCCGCATCAGATCGAGCGGCGGGTGGATCCATTCGGCAGTGACAAAAATGATGGTCAGCACGATGAAGGAAGCCGAGGCGCCACCGATCTCCAGTGCGATGCGCGTGATCAGCACGTCGATGACCTTGACGTTGCGGTGGTACAGCAAGTTGAGGTTGTTCTGGATCGCTTTGGAACACATCCCCACCGTGTTTCGCCACATCAGTACCGACGAGTAGCCGGTGATGGCAAAGGCGATGATCGGAATGCCCGAGCTCCGGTTCAGGCCCGCAGCGGTCCAGACCGCAGCCACACCCAGCGTGAAGATCATCGGTTCGGCAACCAGCCACAAGGCGCCCAGGTTGTGGCGGCCGAAGCGTGTGATGACCTCGCGCATCATCAGCGCGCCGATGACACGGCGCTGGATCATCAACGAGCGCCACAGACTGGTGCCCGAGCCCTGCACTGAATCAGTCGGTGTGCTCACGAACACTCGCCACCACCAAACTAAGAACGCCCCAGCACACCAAGCCGAGCAGAAGAACCATCGCCATGGACCGCAGCCGACGCGGCTCCATCGCTTTGTCGGGAAGATTGGGCTGCACCAGGCGCTCCAGGTAAAGCTGCTTGCGCGCGGCTTCGCTGCGCGCCGATTCCAAAGACACCAAGGCGGTGGCCAGTTGCCGGTCCGCGAACCCCTTCTCGAGTGCCAGGCGGTCGAAGTCCGGCGACTTGGCAGTCAGTGAGCTGCCACGGCCGGTGACCTTGCCGGTTTCGGCGGCCACCTGGCGCCGCAGCGCCTCGACCCGGCTGGCCAGGCCCGCCACCTGCGGGTTGTTGGGCGACACCTGACGCAACTGCGCCAGTTGGGTCTCGGCGGCGAACAGTTCTTCCTGCAATTTGGCCACACCTTGCAATTGCAAGGCGCTCTGGCGGTCAGGGTCGAAAACCCCACGGTCGGCGCGGAAAGAGGACAGGGAAACAGCGGCTGCGCGGGTGCGCTCCTCCGCCAGCCGGACTTCTTTCTGGGCAACGTCCACCAGGTCCTGGCGGCTGCGGGTGTTCAGGCTGTTCACCAGCCGTTCGCCCATCTGCAGCAGCAGTTCGTTGATGTCCTTGGCATGCTGGGCGGTGTAGGCCCGGGTGCGCAGCACCGAGATCGAGGACGTCGTGTCGTAGTCGATGGCGACGTGCTTCAGGTAGTAACGGTGCAGTGCCTCGAAACTCTCGTCGCCTTGAACGCCAGGGAAACGGTTGACGAAGTCCACCGACGGGTCGCTGTAGGCGGCGCGCAGATTGAGCTTGTCATCCAGCTCCCGCAGCGCGTCGCGGCTGAGCACATAGTCGTGGACCGAGTAGGTGTCATCCTGTGCCCGAGCCAGGCCGGTTCCCTGCAGCAGGGCGCCCAGGCCAGTGGGAGCCGATCGCTGAGGCGAGCGGATGACGAACCGAGCTTCCGAGATGTAGACGTCAGAAACGATGAAGCCGAAGTACAGGACGGCCAGGATCGTGGGCACCAGCACGGTAACCGCGAACAGGCCGTTGATGTGTCGCAACAGCCGCCTCCAGCGCGGCGGTGCCGGCGCCGCACTTGGCGCAGGTGGTGAGGGCAGAGGGTCCAATTGCAGTGTCCGTGTGTCTTCAGGCGGGCCGGGCGAGCCGGCGGTACAGGTTCAGGGTGCGTTCCGTCATCGCAGTGACGTGGAAGTCGTCAAGGTAGCGTTGCCGCGATGCTGAACCGAGGCGTTGGCGCAGGTCCGCATCGGTCAGGATGCCCAGGAGTGCGTCGGCCAAGGGCTTCGCCTGCCCCACGGGCACATTGAAGCCGGTACGCCCGTCGACGTTGACCCAGGGCACGCCGGAACCCGCAATGTCGGTGGCCACAATGGGTTTGCCCATGACCATGGCCTCGACCATCGCCACGCCATACGCTTCTGCCCGCAGGGTCGACGGCATGCAGAACACATCACAAGCTTCGAAGTGGCTTGGCAAGTCGTCGTCGTTGATGTGGCCCAGCAGATGCACCTTCCCGGCCAGTCCGCGCTGGGCCACCATCGACCGGTAGTGGTCGAGCATTTCGCCTTCTCCTCCAATCAGCACCGCACAGTCGTCAGGCAAGGCGGCTGCCGCTTCGATGAGAACGTCGAAACCCTTGTAGTAGGTCATGCGTCCGAGCGCGAAGACGATCCTTCGACCGCGGAAGCGCTGACGCACGGCGGCAGCCTTTATGCTGCACGCCAGGGTGTGATTGTCGCTGATGCCGATGGGGATGACTTCGATCTTGCCGCGCCAGGCCCGCAGCACGGCCGATGCGTCGGCATAAGGCTGGCTGGTGGCGACGATGGCGTCGGCACGTGCCAACAGCCAGCGCTGCAGCGGCTCGTAAAACTTCAGCGCCTTGCGCTGGCGGATGACATCGCTGTGCCAGTGCACCACCAGTTTTGCGCGGGGCCTGCTTGCCCAGATGGCAAAGGCGGCCATGGGGTCGGGCATGTGGACATGCATCAAGTTGTAGCCCGCGCTGATGCGCTGCAACACCCTCACCATGGCAGGCGCCATCGAGGTGGACAGCATCAGGCCCATCGAAGCCGCACGAACCACCGTGTAGCCAGAGGCGGTGTACTCCTGCGTGGTGTGTCGCATCTGGTTGGAGCACAACACGTCGGCCCGAACCCCGGCACGGTTCAAGCCCTCGGTGAGTTCCCAGGCCACGGACTCGATACCGCCCATCACGGGCGGATAGAACTTGCTGATCTGCAAGACCTTCACGTCAGGGCGTTCAGTTCGGCAACAAGGCAATCCGCAGCCCGCTCCCAGGTGAACCGGGCTGCTTGCCGCTGCCCTGCCGCGACCAGTTGCTGGCGAAGCGCGGGTTCGCTCAGCAGGCGCTGAAGACTCAAGGCCATGTCGTCCGCGGCGGTGGGATCGAAGTACAAGGCGGCTTCGCCGCAGACTTCGGGAATCGATGCCACCTGCGCGGCGGCGACCGGGCAGGCACAGCGCATGGCCTCCAGCGGTGGCAACCCGAATCCTTCGTAGGTGGACGGAAACACCAACGCCAGTGCGTGCTGATACAGCGCCTTCAACGGCGCATCGTCAATTGGGCCCGTGCGCAGCACGCGCGCCGCGTCGGCGCCTAGTGGGCCTTCTGTCGTGGGTCGTTCGACTTCACGGGCTCCAGCGAACACCCTTGGGTTGTCGGCGCCAACAATGACCAGCAAAACATCCTGCGGCACCCAGGCCTGGGCGAAAGCCGCCTCCAGGCGAGCGAGATTCTTGGTCGGGTTGGTACTGCCCACCGCCAGCAAGTACCGTCGACCGCGCAGTCCGTGGCGGTCGAGGATGCTCTCGTCCGCCACCACGGCATCCAAGTGATCTGAGCCGTTGTAGACGACCCTGATGCGCGCAGGCGCCACACCCAGGCAGCGGGCCAGGCGACCCTGGGAGAACGCAGACACGGTGAGCATGCCTGCTGCATGCCTGGCGTGACGACGAAACAAGGCCCGGTACCAGGCGCCAAAAACCCACGTGTAGGCCTCGGGATGATCGAACACCGCCGCGTCATGCAGAGTCACACACTGCCTGGCAGCCAGCATCGGTGCCGATCCAGCCAGGTTCAGCAGCAGCCCGTCACGCGCCGCCAGCGGCAGCACGCCCTGTTCCCACAGGTGCAAGGGCAGACCAGACGGACCCACATGGCGCGTCTGAATGTGCTCAAGGGCAGCAGGCTGGCCTGCAGGTGGGCACAGCAGCACCCAGCGCACGCCCGTCTCGGCCAGTGGCTGGCGGTCCAGCGCCTGCACGATGTGGTGCGCAAATCGCTGCACTCCGGTTGTGCGCTGGGCGCTGAACTTGCCGTTGATGTAGACGGTCTTCATGGCCACGCCTGGATCTGCACTCACGGTGCAGGCTCCGGGCGCACGCGGTACTCGGGTACGGTCCGAACCAGCGCATCGCGCACCACTTCATCCTGTGCCGCAGCAGGTGACGGTTGAGCCGCCAGATCAAGCAGGCCGTGCAGCGCTTGATCGCGTTGTTCGAGTCGCGCTACCCGCAACCGCGGCACACCGGTGGGCACACTGGTGTCATCGTCCGCCAGCAGCTCCTCGTACAACTTCTCCCCCGGCCGCAAACCCGAAAACACGATCGGGATCTCATCAGCGGTGTGGCCGGCCATGCGGATGAGGTCGCGCGCCAAATCGACGATCTTCACCGGCTCGCCCATGTCCAGCACCAGCACCTGACCACTGTCGCCGATGGCGGCCGCTTGCAGCACCAGGCGCGCGGCTTCGGGGATGGTCATGAAGTAGCGAATGATGTCGGGGTGGGTCACGGTGACAGGGCCGCCGCGCGAGATCTGTTCCTTGAACTTGGGAATGACGCTGCCGCTGCTGCCCAGCACGTTGCCAAAACGAACCGCCATGAAGCGGGTGCCAGGCTCCTGGGCGGCCATCGCGCTGATCACCAGTTCGGCAGCGCGCTTGGTGGCGCCCATCACATTGGTGGGGTTGACGGCCTTGTCCGTGCTGATCAGCACAAAGCGTTCTGCCCCGCATTCAGCCGCGGCACGCGCCGCGTGGAAAGTGCCCAGTGTGTTGTTGCGCAGCGCCGCCGCGGCGTTGTGGTCTTCCATCAGCGGCACGTGTTTGTAGGCCGCCGCATGGAACACCACCTGCGGAAGCCATGTCATGCAGATCTGCCGCATCTGGACCAGGTCTTTCACGTCGCCGATCAGCCGCACCAGTTGCAGCGCAGGAAAGGCTTCGCTCAGTTCCTGCTCGATGGTGTAGAGGTTGAATTCGCTCAGTTCCAGCAGCACCAGCCGCGCCGGCGCAAAGCGAGCCACCTGGCGGCACAGTTCGCTGCCGATGCTGCCCCCCGCGCCGGTGATGAGCACCGTCTTGCCTTGCAGCGTGGCGGCGATGCCGGCTTCGTCCAGCACCACGGGTTCGCGGCCCAGCAGGTCTTCGGCTTCGATGTCGCGCAGCCGTTCCACACGCGTCCGGCCGGTGCGCAACTCATCGGCGCTGGGCACGGTCAGCACCGGCAGGCCGGTGCCGGCGGCCAGGTCCAGCGCTCGTCGGCGCTGTGCGCGCGTGGCTGCCGGCATGGCCACCACCACGTGCGTGGCGGTGCCCCACGTCGGCTTGCCCTTCAGCAGGTCCAGCGGGCCCAGCACCGGCACGCGGTTGATGCGAGCACCGTGTTTGCTGCGGTCGTCGTCCAGCAGACCCAGCACCACCCAGCCCTGCTGCTGCAGCCCAGCCAGCAGCAGCCGTGCCGCTTCACCGGCGCCCAGCACGATGGCGCGGCGGATTTCCCCGTGCTGCCCCGCGATGCGCGAACGTGCGTGTTCGTAGGTCATTCTGTAGGCCATGCGCACCAGCGCCAGGCCCATGAAAGTGACCACCGGGTGCAACGCCAGCACGGCGCGAGGCACCTTCACCAGGCCCAGTGCGATGACCACGGCGGCAGACACGACACCGGCCAACGCACAGGTGAAGAGCAGTCGCTTGACCTCGCCGAAGCCCGAAAATCGCCACATGCTCGGTGGCACTTTGAAGACCAGACTGGCCACGGCATAGGCCAGCACCACGCCCAGCAAGACCCAGTTGTCGTAGCTGGGGCGGGCGCTCAGCCAGCGCTCGAAGCCCAGGCGAAACAAGTAGGTGGCGTGCCAGCAGAGTGCCACCACGCCGATGTCGATCAGCACGGTCAGCAGTTCACGGCGCGGGCGCAAGCGGGCCAGAAAAACGTCCAGCCGGACCCAGGGGTTGTCCTGCTGCGTCATGGCTGTCGTGGCTGTCGTGGCGGTCGGGGTTTCACGCGCTGCGCCACAGCACACGCGCGGTGCGCCACAGCACCTGCAAGTCGGTGATCAGCGTGGCGCGGTCGGCGTAGTCGGCCGCGTGCTGCAGTTTGGCCGGCAGGATCACTTCCACGTACTCGCGCTCGGGGTCGGCGGCGCGCGCCAGTTGCGCGGCTTCGTCGATCCAGGCCAGTGAAGCCGGGTCGGTGAGCCCGGGGCGCACCGACAGCGCACGTTCGCGCAACGCAGGCGGGTACAGCGCCACGTAGCGCGGCACTTCAGGCCGCGGGCCGACCAGGCTCATGCGGCCCAGCAGCACGTCGATGAGCTGCGGCAACTCGTCAAGCCGCGTCTGCCGCAGCCAGCTGCCGGCGCGTGTGATGCGCGGGTCGGCACCCACGGTCAGCGGCAGGCCTTGTGCACCCGCGTGCATGGTGCGGAACTTGTGGATGGCAAAGGGCACCCCGTGTCGGCCCACACGCTGCTGGCGGTAGAACACCGGCCCGGGCGAGTCGAGCTTGACCCACAGCGCCACGGCCAGCATCACCGGCGCCAGCAGCAGCAGCGCGACCGCAGCACCCAGCAGGTCGAATGCACGTTTGGCCACGGGCGCGACGCGGTTCAGACGATCAGGCGCCCAGCGCCTGGCGCACGGCCCGCACCACACGCTGCACGTCCGCGTCGCTCATGCGGGTGTACAGCGGCAGGCTCAGCATGCGTTCGTAAGCGTGCTGGCTGTGCGGGAACTGGCTGGCCTGGAGTTCATAGCGGTCGCGCCAGTAGGGGTGCAGGTGAAGCGGGATGTAATGCACGCTGCAGCCGATGCCGGCGGCATAAAGCGCCTCGATGAAACGGTCGCGCGCCACGCCCGCGCCATCGGCCAGCCGCAGCACGTACAGGTGCCAGGCATGCATGTCGCCGTGGCGCGGGCGTGGCGCGGTGATCACCGGCAGGCCTGCAAAAGCCTCGTCGTACATCGCCGCGATCTGTTCGCGTCGCTGCTGGAAACCGCGCACCCGTTTGAGCTGGTGGATGCCCAGGGCCGCCGCGATGTCGGTCAGGTTGTACTTGAAACCCGGCGCCTCCACCTCGTAGTACCAACTCGGCACGGTGGCCGTGAAACGGTCGAAGGCATCGCGGTTCATGCCGTGCAGGCGCATGACACGCGCCCGCGCGGCCAGCGCCGGGTCGCGTGTGACGAGCATGCCACCTTCACCCGTGGTGATGGTCTTGTTGGCGTAGAAGCTGAACACCGTGGCGTCGCTGCCCAGCGTGCCCACCAGCTGCCCGCCGCTGGTGGTGGGCAGCGCGTGCGCAGCGTCTTCCACCACCTTCAGGCCGTGCCGGCGAGCGAGGGCCAGGAGGGCCGGCATGTCGGCCGCCAGGCCCGCGTAGTGCACCGGCATGATGGCCTTGGTGCGCGGCGTGATGGCCGCTTCAACGGCCGCCGGATCGATGTTCAGCGTGGCCGGGTCGATGTCCACCAGCTTCACGTCGGCACCCAGGTAACGCACCACCTCTGCGGTGGCGGTAAAGGTGTGGGTGGTGGTGATGACCTCGTCGCCGGGGCCGATGCCCAGGGCTTCCAGCGCCAGATGCAGGCCGGCGGTGGCGGAATTGACCGCTATCGCGTGCAGCCCCGGGTCGCCGAGGAAGGCCGAAAAGTCGGTCTCGAAGCGCTTGGCCTTGGGCCCGGTCGTCACCCAGCCCGACCGGAGCGTATCCACCACTTCGGCGATTTCTTCTTCGCCGATCTCGGGCAGCGCAAAGGGCAGGAAGGGTTCAGACATGGCCGATTATCGATGGGCTGATCAGTGGCCCGGCTTGGCGATCCACGCCAGCACATGTGTGCGCAGCAGCGACAGGCTGTTGAACAGCCCGTACAGCGACGGGTGCACCCGGCACACGGCGCGCGCCAGCGGTGGCGCCAAGGTGACGCGGCGGTGGCTGATGCGGGCTTGCGGGAAGAGCGCCTGAACACGCGACATCGGCACACCGCGCACGTCGGCGTTGTTTGGGTTGTTGAAGGTGAAGTCGTACCAGATCACGGCGCCGCCGGGCTTGAGCCAGGACCACATCGTGTCGGCCAGGCGCTGCTGAAAGTTGTCGTCCAGCAAGGAGGAAAAGACCGTGCTTTGCAGCACCAGGTCTTGGCTGGCCGGCTCGACCGGCGATCGAGTGGCGTCACCCAGCCAAACCTGTGTCGCTTGCGGCAGCACGTGGCGCGCCTGGGCCTGGCGTTCGGGCAGCAGTTCCAGCCCTGTCAGGTGTTCGGGCGCAAAGCCCAGCCGCAGCAACTCCAGCAGATTGCCACCCGTACCGCAGCCCACTTCGGTGAGCCTCTGGGCCGCCAGGTCGGTCACCCCTTGTGAAACGAAGAGACGCAGCAGCGCACGCTGGCGCTCCTGCAACAAGCGCACGACGTCCGGCTGCAGTGCGCTGTAGCGGTCGGCGCCCGTGCGCCGCGCGTAGCGCTCGGCCACGGAACGGGTTTCGTCGTTCATCGCACCGCGTCCACAAAGCGCTGCGCCAGCACCGGGTAGGTGTGATGGGCCAGCACGAATGCGCGCCCACGCTCGCCCAGGGCGCGGCGTTCAGCAGCCGGGGTGGCGGCCAGGCGGCGCAGACCGTCTGCGACGGCCGCGGCCGATTCCGGTTCCACGGTCAGGCCCGCGCCGGCTTCGGCCACCGGGTCGTTGCCGGCCTCCACGGCATGCAAGACCGGGCAGCGCGCCATCATGTAGTCCATCAGCTTGTTGGGCGCGATGCCGAATCGGTAGATGGGCACGCGCTGCCAGCTGAGGGTGGCGATGTCCACGCCGGCCAGGAAGCTGGGCACCTGGGCCTTGGGGATGGGCGGCAGGAACTGCACGTTCGACAAACCTTCGTCCACCACACGCTGCGCCAGCCGAGCTTGTTCGTGGCCGCTGCCCACCAGCACGATCTGCAGGGGCTCTTGCTTCAGCAGCGCCGCCGCGTCAAGCATCGTGTCAAGCGCATTGGGCAGGCCCATCGACCCTGCATAACCCACCACTTGGCGGCCAGCTGCGTGCGCAGAAGCCAAGGCCAGCGCCACATCGTCGCGCAGCGGCGGCGCATCGCCCTGCCACTCGTCCAGCGATATGCCGTTGGGCACGATGTGCAGCTTGCGCAGATCCAGTCCGCGCGACGCCATGTGGCCGTGGACCTTGGGCAGCATGCTCACCACCACGTCGGCGTCGCGGTAGGCGGCGTCTTCTGCGGCCTGGCACAGCAGCGCAAAGGGGTGCCAGCGCGACATGCCCGACAGTTCGATCGGGCTCAGCGGCCACAGGTCGTGAACCTCGAACACCAGCTTGGCACGGGCCATAGGTGCCATGCGGGCGATGCGCCGCGCGACCCAGATGTCCAGTGGGTAGGTGCTGGAAGCGATGACCACGTCGGGTTTGAACTCGCGCACCAGGCGCTGCGTGTCGGCCCACACCGCGCGCAAGAACGCAGCGATGTTCTTCACCCGCGCCACGCCGTTGCCTCGGTAGCGCGGCGTGGGGTAGAAGCGGTAGTCGATGCCGTCGATCACCGCGTCACCGGCAACGGGCTGCGCGCTGCGCACATGCGAAAAGTCCGCCGCCAGCACCTGCACGCGGTGCCCGGCGCGCACCCATTCGCGGGCCAGGTAGTAGGGCCGGTATTCCATGCCCAGGGCTGGGCAGCCGGCGTAGTGGTTGAGGTAGAGGATGTTCATGGCAGGGCCCGCGCCGAACGTTCGACCACCATGAAGCACCCCAAGGGAAAGTGCCACCCCGATCGTTTGGCCGACCGGGCACCCAGGCTTGTGCGCACAAAGGCCAGACCCAGTCCATGCAGACCGACTGCGAGCGGGTGGCCCAACAGCGGCAGCGTAGACAGGGCCTTGGTCACCAGGTCGGTCAGGATTTCGACCAGTCCGCCGACAATCGCTAGACGGAGCATCTGCAGCCCACTGACGGCGGCAGCCCACTGACGGCGGCAAAGGGCGGCAAAGCGTCCCAGTGCAAACCGTGTGTAGCGGTCGTGGTCATGCGTTTGGGCATGCACCGGGTAGTAGAACGACACATTCAGCACGACGCATCCACCCAAGGTGCAGAAGTCCCAAAGAGCGACACCTTGTCGCAGCCCAGGTCGAGCATGCCGTGGCGCGCGTGCGGGTGCAGGTGCTCCCGGTGCAGCGCAGCCACCAGATCGCTGATCAGTCGCCAGGCAGCGCCCAGTTCGAGCACATTGCGCGCGCTGCGCAAGCGCCCGCCACGGAGCTCGAACCTGGTGGGCTTCCAGGCGGCGGCTGCATTCATGGCCGCACCGCCATGGCGCCGGCATAGGCGCGCTCCATGAGGTCCACGCAGTGACCCCACTCGAATTCACGTTCGACGTGGGCGCGCCCTTCCCGCCCCAGGCGTCGACGCAGCCCGGCGTCCAGCACCAACCGGCGCAGCGCCTGATGGAGGGCGGGCACATCTTCTCGCGGCACCACCAGGCCCGTGCGCCCGTCCAGCACCACTTCGGGCAGCCCGCCGGCGTCGCTAACGACAACGGGCAAAGCGCAGGCACTGGCTTCGACCACGGCCACGCCGAAGCTCTCGCTGTCCAGGCGGCTGGGCGCGGCGTAGATATCGAAGCTGTGCAGCGCGGCCGGCACTTTCTCGTGCGGTACGGCGCCGCTGAAGTCGACGCGCGCCAGAACGCGCAGTTCATGCGCCAGCGCCTGCAAGTCTGCGCGCTGAGGACCATCGCCCACGATCCGCAAGCGCAGGTCGGGCTGACGGGCAGTCACCTCCGGGTCGCCCAGCAGCGCCGCAAACGCCCGCAGCAAGAGGTCGACACCGTACTTGTGGGCCAGCGTCTTGACGATCCCCAACGTCAGCGGCCTTGCAGGTGGGCGGCTCGGGGCCGGTGCGAAGCGGTCCAGATCGACACCAAAGGGGGTGACAGCAACACGGTGCCGACCGGGCGTGAGGCATTGCACCTGATTGGCCATCACGCGGCTGGTGGAGGCCAGCGCTGTGGCGCGGCCCAGGTTCCTGTCTCTTATACACATCTCCGAGCCCACGAGACTAAGGCGAATCTCGTATGCCGTCTTCTGCTTGAAAAA
>ENA-ORBV01008124-ORBV01008124.1-microbial-mat-metagenome-genome-assembly--contig:-NODE-8124-length-17772-cov-14.508336_pt1 | contig 17772 bp, 12 predicted proteins | sample MGYA00237777_ERZ505514 | MGnify/ENA primary metagenome ERZ505514 (study PRJEB26160, sample SAMN06269048) | microbial mat metagenome | isolation source: Oligotrophic lake microbial mat | place...
CTACGCGACCGACGATCAACGCAGCCTGATGGAAAAAGCCACCGCGCAAACCGGTAAGTTATTTACGACACGCTCCTTAAACGATGTTTCATGACAAAGCAAGCTGTTGAACTGGAAAACAATTTTTCTGCCGAATTGATCAACGGCGGCTCCATCCTGCTCTTCGACGGCGTTTGCAACCTTTGTAACGCCTCAGTGCAATTTATTTTAAAAAGAGACTCAAAGGGCTTGTTTCGATTTGCCTCCCTGCAATCGCCCACGGGGCAGGCGCTCCTTCGATTTGCCGGACTTCCAACCGGCGAGATATCAACTGTGGTGCTTTTTGAAAACGGAAAACCGTACCTGCGCTCCGATGCCGGCTTGCGCATTGCGCGGCAATTGCCGGGCTTGTGGCCGGTGCTTTATGGGCTGATTGTGATTCCGCGTCCTTTGCGGAATTGGGTCTACAACTGGATTGCACGCAACCGCTACCGATGGTTTGGGAAACAGGAATCCTGCCTGATGCCAGCTCCGGAATGGAAGGCTCGCTTCATTGATGTTTGAAAAATAACTTTTTAATAACAGCGCCTCTTGTGACGAGTGCGTTCTATCGCGAGTCAATAGATGCGGAACCTGACCCCTATTTTGTACTAACAGCAAAACAAACAAACGATGTTTAAAAAAATCGCTATTTTTTCGATGATCCTTTTTGCCGCAGGCTGCTCGCCTGCACAATTACAACAAGCCCTGGGCACGGTACTCGATTCGCCCCTGACGTCTGCGGAAGCCGGGGCGGGACTGAAAGAAGCCCTGAATATCGGGATCAGCAAAGGCTCTGACCAACTGTCACAGATAGATGGCTATTTTAAAAGCCCGTATAAAATTCTGCTGCCGGCAGAAGCGCGCAAAATCACAGACAAGTTGAAAAACGTCCCGGGTTTTTCGAGCGTGGAAAATACAATTCTGGAAAAAATCAACCGCGGCGCGGAAGATGCCGCGAAAAAGGCCAAACCGATTTTTGTGAGCGCCATCCGGGGCATAACTTTCGGCGACGCGATGGACATTCTGTTCGGCAGTAAAGATGCCGCTACCCGCTATCTGGAGCGCACCACGTCGGATCAGTTGTACCAGGAATTCAACCCGATTATCGTGGAGTCGCTCGATAAATTCAGCGCCCGAAAATACTGGAGCGATGCGGTGACGACCTACAACAAAATCCCGTTCATCGAAAAAGCTAACCCAAATTTGGACGAATACGTCACGAAAGAAGCCCTGAAGGGCCTGTTTTCGATGGTGCAAAAAGAAGAGTTGAACATCCGCGAAAATGTAGTTGCCCGCACGAGCGATTTGTTGAAGAAGGTGTTTGCGAAGCAGGATAAGTAGGGCGGTGGACGGCTCTTTGTGCCCCGAGCTAACGGAGGAGACGTCCCGCGTTTGTTTGCCGCATGGTCTGATGACGCGGAGTTTCACGGAGTAAAAAGAGTCTCGCGGAGTTAAGCCCTCTGTGAGACTCTTTTTACTCCGTGAAACTCTGTGACATAAAAGAAAAGAGTCCGCAAAGACTACCTATGAGGAAAATTAATGTGGCTTATTTCGGTCTTTCTCTCCTTTTCTCTTTCCAGTAATCGAAAAATTGTTAATTCTTTTTTTGCAATACGTAGCCGAATTTTGCGATAAGTATAATAATATATATATCCTACCCTTTGCCTGCTTGGCGGCCACAGTAATGAAGCCTCCATATCGGGTATCTTGTATATTATAATGAACGAGACAGATACCCGCTGTATTAGTGGCAAGGCCATTTTATAATCTTTCTATTATGCCAAAGTTTAAAATATTACTTACTATGACGCTAAAAGAAAAATGATGCTGATACATCGGGTGCATGAGCTTATTCGCAGAAAGGTTACTGGAACGCCTAAAGATTTGGCAGCACGGCTTGAAATAAACGAACGCCAATGGTATAGATTGTTGAATGATATGAAAGACATGGGGCTTCCAGTTATATATTGCAAAGATCGGAAAAGTTATTATTATGACGAAGACGAAGTTAGATTTCCATACTAACCAGGATAATTGCTTGGTACCAAGTTAATTGAATGTTAAAAGTTAGTTTTTTTTTTGACTGACTGTTTTTGTCAGTATTGAGCAATAATTTTGTTCCTGATAATCATCATAGGGATATGCCGAACACTCAGCCTTGTGAGGCAAATAAAAAGAAAGTAGGCGTTCTTTAATTCTTTTTAATTATGAAAAAGTTATTATTTTTGTTTTTGGGAATTTTTACCTTTGGAAGTACAATGGCCACTAGTGTAACCGTTTACGGCAAAAACGAAGGAACTACCCTATAAATGGTTACTGAAACAAGGCCTGATGGCACAAAAATTGTGACAACAGCTACCATTCTTTGTAATTCCTTTTATTCTGAAACTTGCTACACGCTTCAGCCAATTACCTCGAATGAGCATCAGTTAACTTATGGCGTAGGGCCAAACTCTGATGTCCCACCTGGTACTGTAACGAGAGTTTTGGTTTCTTACAATTCTGGCAACCATGTTGTTGTACTTGAAAATGAGTTGTAATTTTATGTCTTAAAAAAATGAATACAAGCAACTTGGCTTACTGTAGTTGCTTGTATTTATTCAATTAAATTAATGACGTATATTTCTTCAACCAATAAAATAAACCTTCTTGACTACGATTCTTCACTTGTATTAAATCAAAAAATTAAGCTGCCATTATCTGACATTGCTTCGCATTTCGTGAATGGCGATACTTTATTTCAGTATAAAAATGTTTATTTCTATCAGGTGAGGGAGGAGGAAAATCTTGCGAATCGCGGGTATGTTTTTTTTGGAAAAACAACTTATAGATAAAGAAGGAACAAAATCTCTCGGCAGCTACGCTGTTAATCTATTTACCAGAGGAAAAGAAACATGGGTGCCTTTTTTATTTTACCCTCATCAGCAAATTAGCAAAGGAAGGTATTTTACCTATTACAACCTGTTATCAGGGGACATAGACGGGAAAAAGCTTGATCACAGCTATTTTGGAGGGATTTATTCGATCGGAGAATCTGGCATAGAAATCTTTAAGGATTTTAATTTTGGCACAACAGGGCTTCCTGATAGTGTGCAGGAAACCATAAGGAAATATTCTTATGGCAATAGCCCTAAATATTTTTCCTTTAAAGAAGGAGACTATATTTTGTATAAAAATTTCGCCCAGGTGCTTGATTTAAAATCCGGTAACCTGATTGCGTTGCATGATTTTATCGGACAGACTTTTTACGTTAAAGTAGACAAGAACGAATTCTTCTTTATCTGGGATATTTATTGTGATGACCAGTCTATGAACATAGTATATTACCACGAAACCAAACCTGGCTTATTATTAGCCCGTTTTCTAAAGGATCAACCGGCAGAAATGAAGAGCCTAAACTTCACGGGCGATCCGGGCGCTGTTTCCATAAATGATAAAAAATTGACTACTTTGAGAAAGCTGGACGATGAAGGCATCCTGGAAATTAAATTATATCCCGTTCAATAAGAGCTTGTTCGGGATTTCCAACAAGCGCTCCATCTCCTGGTTTGCTCCGTATTCATCGCCTTCGGCAATATTGGAAAGTCTCCCGTCAACCGTCCCATCGCTTTTCAAAAAAAAACTTACTTTTACGCTTTATTTGAACGCAGCAACATTTTTGCAGTCATACAGGCAAACAAACATCAGTCATGGCATTAGATCAGGTTGAAGTGGATGAGTTGGAAGCGGGTGAAAAAAAAGGCAAAGAGATGAGTTTTCTGGAGCACCTGGAGGAGTTGCGCTGGAACATCATCCGCTCTTTCATCGTGGTTGTTTCGCTTGGCATCGGGTTTTTTCTTTACAGGAACTGGTTATTCGAGTCGGTTTTGTTCGCACCTTCGCGCAAAGAATTCATTTCTTACCGGCTGATATGCTGGTTTTCTGAAAGCATCGGACTCGGCAAAAACCTGTGTATTGTACCCCCGGTTTTTAAGACCCAGGCAACCGGCTTCGGCGAACCTTTCATTACCGCAATCATGGTTGCTTTCTCCACCGGGTTCATCGTGGCTTTTCCTTATGTTTTTTGGGAATTCTGGCGCTTCGTGAGGCCAGGTCTGTATCCCAAAGAACAGCGTGCTGCCCGTGGGGTGGTGTTGGCTTGTTCCTTTTTATTCCTGTCTGGCATCCTGTTCGGCTACTATATCATCGCGCCCTTCGCCATTAACTTCCTGATTGGTTTTACGATTCCGGGAGTAGAAAATATACCAACGATTAGTTCTTTCATTACCTACCTCGTTATTTTTACCATCCCCACCGGCATCGTGTTTGAGCTGCCGATCGTGGTGTTTTTCTTGTCCAAAGTAGGATTAGTAACCCCCAAATTAATGCGGCAATACCGACGCCATGCGGCATTGGGGATTCTCGTTTTAGCAGCTGTCATTACGCCAACAACAGACGTCATTACCCAACTTTTGGTCGCCTTTCCACTTTTCATCCTTTACGAAATCAGCATTGTGGTTTCGCGTCGGGTAGAGAAACAAAAAGAAGCCGAAGAACGCGAGGAAGAAATGGGCTTACAACGCACCGAATAGCACAAAGCCGCTCCATTTTCGGGGATCAGCACTTTTGTTGTCTTTAATCATTTTGAGTTTTGCATTGCGCAAAGCCGTGGCATAGCTTTTGTTGTCTAAGGTCTGTTCGTAAAAAAGCCGCATCAACTGCGCGGTGTAGGTATCGTAAACCTTCCAAAGGGAACTGAGCACATTGGGCGCGCCGGCTGACAAAAAACTGTGGGTAAGTGAGAGGGCACCTTCATTGCCGGAAGCCGGACCGCTGCCGCTTTCGCAACTGCTGAGCGTGACTAAGTCAACGCCTTTCAAATTCAAACCGGCAATTTCACCGGCGTACAAGATTCCATCGTCCGTACTGGGTTTGCTGATGTTGGGTTGCGCAAAAGCAATCCCCGAAAGAGCCGGGTTGGCATAATTGACAAAACTGTGCGTAGCCAAATGGAGGATGCTGTGGCGGTTGGCATTGGCTTTGAAGGTGGGCTCGTCGGCCTCCATGCGCAGGTACGCCAAGGCCGTTTTTTTCTTTTTGGCAAACAGTTTTGAAATGCCTACCGCCTCGCGTTCCGACTCTGGCAACGCCTGAAAACTCAGTCCTTCTAAGGTTGCCGAACGCATGCTGTAGCTGCCCTGGTAGGTGGTGTCGAAAGCAAACAGGTTGCTGTCCCAAATATAGCTCTGACTGGTATTGTTGTCAAAAACCGGCGCCATGCACAGAAACCCGGAGACCGGCGCAGGCGCACTTTTCCCGGGAGCCATAGCGGCTGAATAGCTGTATTGGATCGTATAAGACTGGATCAGGTAGTTCAATTTATGGTGGCCGGGCGAGCTGTCATCGGGTGTAAAGCCAGAAATGATGGCTTCGAAGGGCATGGAAAACAAGGCTTTATGCGGCACGATGAGCAGGCGGGTTTTACCCCTCAGCATCGAATCTACCGGCTGAATGAGGCGGTCATACAACAACTGGGCGTAATGCGGAAACTGCGTATTGTCCGATTTTTTGATGCTTTGCAAAAAGCCTTTGATGGCGCCGTCCAAATCCGTAGCGATGCCGCTATGGTCAAATTTGCTGTAAACGCCCGGCCCGGTGCCGATTGGATTCCCCTGGAGGTTCATCATTTTTTTGACAAACTTTTCTACTTTGGTATCTTCGGGTTTGAAGTCGCGCCCTTTGGTGATTTTCCGGCACAGGATGCCCGATTTGGTCACTGCAAAAATGTAGTAGTCCGTTTTTCCGATGAAGTAGGAGAGGAGGACGTCGTTATCGCCGAGCTTAGTTCTCAGTTGAAACTCCGGGGTATGCTCCTGCCTTTGGTAAACTTTATCGAACGCAGGATAATCTTTAGCGGCCTGATTCAAAAAACGTCGGTAGGCAGTGCGGCATTCGGCTGCTTTTTTGCGCAGCGTCGGATCTTCGGGATTCAAAACCATTAAAGCTTCCGCATCGCGCCATGCTGCCTGCAAGGCTGCTTCACGTTGCGCTGCTTCGGCAGGCAGCAGGCCGTCAGCAAGGGCATGGGCAACATTTATGCGCAGCAACAGCGCTTTACCCAATTCGGCCATATCAAATGCCTGACTGATGGCCGACCCGGCGGCTTTCCCGGCATCCTGGCGCATTTGGTAAGCCGCTTCTACCGCCACTTCAAATACGTCGGTGGTTTTGGCCAGAAGGCGTAGTTTCGATACATCGTCGCCCAGCGCAGTGATTTCTTCCTCGATTAAAAAAGAAGCGCTCATACCATATTTCAGGGCGTATTTGAAGTCATTTTCCTGAAGAAAAAGCGCCGCCTGCAGGTGCAACGCCAACGCCAGCAGCGGGCGGTCTAAAGGAAGAATGTCTTTGGGGAATTCAATTTTTGGCTCGTATCGGGGCAACTCCGGGCAAAGGCTGCGTATGGAGCTGTTGGCATAATGCCGGGCGCTATCTGCTTCGTTCAGGTTGAAATACAACTGCCCCAGGTTCAAGTAGGTGCGGGCCGTTTCGCGGTGGCGTTCGCCGTAAGCGCTCCGATAAATGTCTAATGCCTGGTGGTAGTAAATGGCCGCCACAGAAGGCGTATCCTGCCGCATGGTTTCGCCGAGCGCATTGAGGAGATTGCCCTCCAGGTCTTTCCGGCCCGGAACCCGCCTGGAAATGTCTAATGCCTGGTGAAAACTGGCTTTGGCCGCTTCTAATTTATCCTGTCCCAGGTACACCCTTCCGATGTTGAAGTGATTGGTCGCCACATCTGCCTCGCTGCCTTCGGTAGCAGAAAGGAGCGTTTCCAGCGATTGGTGGTAGTAGTTCAGCGCCTTTTCGGGTTGGCCCAATCCTTCAAACGCGGAGGCAATGTAGCCGTAAATCAACGCGTACAGTTTGGGTTCTTCGATGGGCATCGAAGTGGCGATGAACAGATGATCCAGCGCTTTTTCGTAGTTGCCCTGCAATAGGGCAATGGCACCGATGCGCATGTAGTTTTCTGCAATATCGCCGCTCACAAGTTGGTCGCGCAGGGCCATCGAGCGGGCGTTGGCATCCTCAGCCTGTTTGAAACTGCCGAGTTGCAGGTAGTTGTAACTCATCAAAAACAGTGCCCTCGACTGGTCGTGCAGCCGTTGCGGGTTGTCGCGCAGGTAGTTTTTCAACAGTTCATTGGAGGCTAAATATCGGCTGGCCGCACTGAGCGAATCTGCTGTGCGAATGGTGGATTGCGCAGATAACAGCTGGGCGCAGCAAATCAAAAACAATACCGGGAGGTGTCTCATACGTTGGAAAACGATTTGTAATGCTGCCAAAAAACGGACGAAAGCGCCAATATATTGGCACAGGAACAGCAAAATTACGTTTCAAATTTTATTGCCTGAAATTATTTTAGGGGATGGATACAAGGTTTAGGAACGTGTCGTAAATGGACGGGCACTAATTGGTTCCCGGAGGAACAGGCGCAGGCACTAGGTTGCGCACCGGCGGTGTGCTTTTCAGGTATTGGAAGATCGCCTGAATGTCTTCCTCCTTCATGGCGGTATAGTTGAACCAGGGCATGGGCGGCAACAGCGGGCGCCCATTGTTGAGTCCCTTGTATTTTCCCTGGGTGAGGGCAATTTTGAACTGTTCATAAGACCAACTGCCAATGCCGGACTCGTCGGAAGTCAGGTTGGCCGCGAAGCTGACCCCCCAAGGACCTGCGCAGGAGGTGCCGTCGCCGCCAAACAGCATCCAGCCGTTCTCTATGGCTTCCGGTACAATTTTTCCCACTGGCCGATCGGCAGGATAACCCGACAAGTGCAACTCCGGGATAATTTCCGGTCCTTGCGGCCCCAGTCGTTTGGGTGAGTGGCAGTCGTGGCAGCCCAATATGCCCACTAAATATTTGCCTTGCTTCACAAGGTCTGCCTCGCCTGGTTGGGGGTCGGCAGGCTCAACGGTGTTGCTATTCGTGCATTGCAGGAGCGCGAAGGCGCTGAGGAAGAGGAACAAGCCAATAAATGTTGTTGATTTCATCCTGAATTGTATTTGTTAGATTAAGTTTTGTTTTACAAACACAAAAGTGAGACAAATCAGAGGCAGGTAGGGATTGCTCTGGTTGCAAAAAGGTTTGCTGTGGTTGCAGTAAGATTAGGCTTAGGTGTCGGACACCTCCAAAGGTGTCCGACACCTAAGCCTAATCTACCCGACTTGGCGAAATGCCAAATTTTTCTTTAAACATGGTAGAAAAATACTTTTCGTTACTGAAACCGACCCGGGAGGCAATTTCGTTCACTAAGCCTTCCTGGTTTTTGAGCATTTCCATGGCTTTGTCTAACCGGTAATCGCGAATGAAATCCGTCGCATTCTGATTGATCAGCGCTTTCAACTTGCGGTGCAGTTGCGACCGGCTGATGAACATTTTTTGAGCAAACTCCTCAATGCCCATTTGTTCATTATCTAAGTGATCCTCCAGCACGGCAATGAAACGGCGCAGAAATTCTTTATCCGGGGGAGATAAAAAGTCGTTTTTGTCAGAAAGATCGGATAGAGCAACCCCTAAAGGCACCTTGCTGTAATGCGCGCTTAATTTTCGGCGCAATTCAATCAGGTTTTCCATCCTGGTCAGTAATTCTTCGGTGTGAAAAGGTTTGGTGAGGTAGTCGTCGGCACCGGTTCGGAGACCTGTGAGCTTAGATGCTATCCCGGCTTTTGCCGTTAATAAAATGACCGGGATGTGTGCCGTCAGTTCGTTGCTTTTTAACGCTTCGCAAACGGCGAAACCATCCATAACGGGCATCATAAGATCCGAAATCACTAAATCAGGGATTAACGCAATGGCTTTTTGCACACCTTCTTCGCCATTGGGTGCTTCGTTAACTTGCCAGTACGCGCTGATGGATTGCTTGATAAACCTTCTCAAATCAGGATTGTCTTCAATCACCAGGGCCACGGGGAGTGAACGACCAGCCTCCCTCCGACCCCCTCGGAACGAAGAGGAGGAGTTGAGTGCCGTGTTACTCAATAGGGTCGTATGCGCTTCATCCGCCGAAGCCGTATCCAACGCTTCTCCTTTCGGGGGAGGTTGAGAAGGGGTTGACAAATCGTGAACAGGCAACCAAAATTTGAAAATGGTTCCCTTGCCCACTTCACTTTCTACCGAAATGCCGCCGCCCATGAGTTCTGCAAATTCTTTGCTCAGGGCAAGTCCGATGCCAGTGCCGGCCTCCCCCCGGAGCGCCGTGTTGTTCAATAGGTGCTTATGCGCTTCATCCGCCGAAGCCGTATCCAACTCCTCCCCCTTCGGAGGCAGAGAGGGAAGCGACTGCCCAGAGGTAACACCTTTTTGGAAAGGTGTCACCTCCTCCCCAACCTGATAGAACCGGTCAAAGATCTTGTCAAGCGCGTCGGGCGGGATGCCAATACCCGTATCGGAAACAGAGATGAGGATTCGGGAATTTGAGGACTTGAGGATTTGACTTGCGCTCACACTTGTTTCAACTTTCACCGTCCCGCCTTTTGGCGTAAACTTCAAGGCATTGGAAAGCAAATTATTGAGCACCAATTCGATTTTGTTGGAATCGAAATAGAAAAGCGCCATGTTTTCGGTTAGCGACAAAGTGAGGTGGAGACCCTGTTTTTCGGCTAACGGCAAAAAAGAGCGGAATATTTTTTGAATGGTTTCAGCCAGATCTCCGTGCCGAAGGTCAAGCCCCATGCTTTTGCTTTCCAATTTTGCCAAATCGAGCAATTGGTTGACCATGTTCAAAAGCCGCAGGCTATTGGTTTCGACATGGCGGGCATTTTCCCGGATTTCAGGGTCTGCCGTTTTGGCTAAGATGCGGCGGGCGGGTTCGAGAATCAGGGAGAGCGGGGTTCGAAATTCGTGGGTCACGTTGCTGAAAAAATTAGTTTTCAATTGCTCCAGCGCCTTCACCCGCTCGGCTTCGCGGTGTTCGTACGCCAGTTGTGCTTTCAATTTTACCCGATTGACCTGAAAACGCCAAGTTTGCCACACGGCAAAGATCACCATCAGGGCATACCCTAAATAAGCCGGCGTGGAAAGCCACCAGGGCGGGTGAATGACAAGCGTCATTTCTACCGGGGATTCATTCCAGACCCCGACGCTGTTGCTGCCCTGCACGCGGAAGATATAGGTTCCCGGAGCCAGGTGCGTATAGTGCGCAAAGCGTTCCGTGTGTGCGGGAACCCATGTTTTTTCAATCGGGAGTAGTTGATACCGGTATTGATTTTTTTGGGGATCGGTAAAATCCATTGCAGCAAACTCGAACGACAGGTTGTTGTGGGCATAATTTAATTCCAATCGGGAAAGGTATTCTATGGGCGCTGTCAGCTTATTCCCGGCTTGCGAAAGGCGAGCCGGAAGGTAGTTGACCTTCAAACCGATGAGGTACACTTGTGTTGGTTTGGAGCTAAATTGCAGCGTCTTGGGGAAAAAGCGATTGATGCCATTGACGCCGCCAAACAACAATTCACCGTCGGGGGATTTGTAAAAGGCCTGGGTATTGAATTCATTGCTTTGCAAGCCATCCCCGGCTGTAAAAGGCGTAATTTGTAGCTGTTTCCGATCACTAATCCTGACTTTTGCCAGCCCCCGGTTGGTGCTGCACCAAAAATTGCCGGAATCATCAGGGACAATCCCATACACCACATTGTTGGGCAATCCCTGGTCGGTGGTGAGGTACGAAAAGGTTTCATTGCGAAGGTCTAAGCAGTTGATTCCTCCGCCTTTGGTGCCAATCCACAGCAATTGTTCGGGATGTTCAGGATCGGGCAAAAGGCAGGAAATTGAGTTGTTGCTGGGTGCATTTGTGGTTTGTCCGTCGGATTTGAACAGGCGAAAATCCATTTTGCCTGCTTTGAAGGTTGCTTTTACCAACCCGAATTGGGTGCCAATCCAGATTTGGCCGTTCCCGTCTTCAGCTATTGCGAAGCTCGTTAACGCCTCTACCTGATCCCCGAAAAATTTGCCAAAATCAAAAACGGTCTGATTGCCCGAGGATGGGTCAAGGCGCAGCAATTTCCCATAAGCTCCCGTTGCCCAGATGGCGCCGTCGCGCGTTTTCATCAGCCGTGCATACGGGTACCGGCCTATTTTGATGGGATACTTTTTTATCAGGATGCCGTCTGCGCGGTAGTGGCGCAGTTCGCTGATGTTGACATCGCCTTCTCTTAGGCCGCAAAGCAGCCAATGGTCGCCTTCCGGATTGAAAAGCAAGTCGTTTTGTTGAGGCGGAGCGTCCGGGAAAGCGGATTGCTCTGACAATTTGCCAGTTGTGGGATTGAGGTGGACAATTTTGTTGTAGAGTTTGCACAGGATTTCTCCTTTTGTGGTTTTCCATAAGCCCCAAATGCTGATGCCTTCGAGCATCGCATTGAACAACGACTTGCGGAGTATAATTTTTCGCAGGCCATACCCCAGCGTCCCGATCCAAATGTTGTCCAAATTATCTTGAAAAAGTACATTCCCCGACCGATCCATCGAATAATCTGGGTTTTGAAAGTCGAAGGCACCTTTTTTTGAAAAACGCCATAACTTTTTTTCAAATAAGACCCACAACTCGCCGTCTTTGCTGACCGATAAAGCTGGATAGGTATCTGATATGCTCCCCGGGGGTAACAAAGCAAAATAGTCAAACGCCCCGTTTTGGTAGCGAAATATGCCTATATTGGTGGCTCCCCAGATTTCACCGGATTCCAATTGCAGCAAACTCCAGCATTCTTTCGGTATCCCTTGTGGTTTGGAAATTTTGCCCACAGCAAGGGAACGCGGATTGATCTGGTAGAGGTTTTGGGAAGTCCCTATCACGATGCTGCCGTCTTTGGCCATCAACAAGGTTCTGAATTCTTCAATCGTCCCCGGCGCAGTTTGTTGGGAAACCGGCAGCGAAACGGGCACAGGCTTTGCAATTGAACTTAGCTCGGGCGTGTTGGGTAAGGCACTTTTCCAGGTTTCCGGAATTTGTAAGCGAAAAACGCCGCTGCCCCGGTTGGCCACCCAGATATTGCCCTCCCGGTCTTCCGTAATTTGGCGGACATCATAAGGAACCTGATTGCCTTTGTTGTAAGTGATGGGCAGGTTGAAATGGTAAAAACGATCGGTTTTGCGGTCAAAAAGTTGGAGGCCTTCGGTTTCACAACCGATCCACAACCAGCCGCGACTGTCCTCAAACAGGGAATTGACGGTGTTGTCTGCCAGCGAGTAGGGGTTTGCAGTGTCATTGCTCCACACTTTGAAATTATAGCCGTCATAGCGGTTTAGGCCAGCTTTGGTGGCAATCCAGAGGAACCCGTCCTGTGTTTGAAGGATGTCGTATATCATGCCCTGAGAAAGCCCGTCGTCAATGGTTAGGCTTTCCGGTGCCAGTTGCTGGCTCAGGAGCGCATTCAGGTGTAGTACACAACACAAAGCAAGGCTCAACCCGTATTTCATAACCCCAACTCCACTTTCCGCAAAAATAGGGAAAAAGCGGGGTTTTTTGTATTAAGGCGATTACGTGTCGGACACCCCCGAAGGTGTCCGACACGTAATCGCCTTAATCTTCACTATCGGCTGTGGGCAATATTGGTGGAGTACCGATTTGCTCCAGCATAGCCAGCAATGATTTTGTGGTCGCGGCCTCTAATTTGGCAATATTTTCCGGCGCTTCAACGGGGATTTTTTTGAGCAGCTCCGATAGTTTTTCCAAAGCCAGTAATTGTTCCTGTAAGACATTGCTGTTTGAATTGCCAGCATCCACCCGCTCCCAATCCCCCTTTTGGAGGCTTTTTTTGTACTCAAACCATTTTTGCAAATAAGCAAGCCCCATGGCGCCAAGCGCCAGTAAGGACAGGGTTACTGCAAAAATAACGCGGATGGCCTCATTGCTGGTCAGCAGGGTCAACCCGAACCAGCAAAGCAGGGTGGCCGACACTAAGCCAATGACTATTGGCGGGATTTCCTTTAAGGTATCCAAAAGCATCCTCAAACCTTGTGTGGCGACTTCCCAAATCAGGGAAACCAGTCCGAGCAGGGAACTCCACAAAATTTCGAAGAAACGGGACAATAGCTTTACTCCAGGCTTGATGGAAGTCAAAAAACTTGTAGAGCTATTTTGGGGTTTAGTCGGATGTGCTTCGTTGTGTTGGTTTTCCATGTGCTGCTTTTTTATTTGTGGAAGGGAACCAAGATGGGACAGGTGTCGGACACCTCCGAGGTGTCCGACACCTGTCCCATCTTGGTTCCCTGTCAGAAACAAAGTTAATGCAATAATGCAAAGAAACCATTCGTCAAGCAGGGGGCGCATCGCTGTGAATATTCACGCGCTCAAAAAAAAAACGGCAGCCGGAATCCCGACTGCCGATATTACGTGTAAACCTGTTTTTTTAAAAGCCGGGTGGCAGCTCAAAATTTGCCATCCACCCGGCACCTTGCTGTGTTCCATTATTTTTGGGATAAGGGAATACAGGGTTCAAAACCGATGCTACAAAGTTACGCCAATATGGGCAGGGGAGGGTTTGCTCTGGTTTCAAAATGGTTTGCTGTGGTTGCATGTTTGTGAAATTTGGGTGCGGCTTCACATAAAATGGAGGTTTTGGATAAGAAGCTTCCCCTGTACATCTTAAAAAAAAAGTTGCTGCATCGGCAATTCCGATGCAGCCTCGGACTAAAACCTATAAGGTTTCAAAAACCTTATAGGTTTGCCCGGCTCGGGCAAAGCAGCGCCTTTCTGCACCGTAATCTGAGCTGCGCAAGTCGCCGAATTCCCACAGTCATCCTGAACTGTTATCGTCACCGTTATAGTATGATTGAGCTGAGCGCAACTCACCGTCGCCGGCGAAATATTCGTCACCGTCGCCGCGCCGGGGCAGGTGTCGGTGGAAGCCGTTGCATTGAATATATCGGTTCAAGTTTTATGCAAATCGAAAGTTTAATCTTTTTTTTGCATAAAAATCGCCTCTTTATGTTTGTACGCCGCCATATTGAAAGCCGGATACTCGAATTGTGCCAAAAATTTCCAATCATTTCTGTTATAAGACCAAGGCAGTCCGGAAAGACCACCTTGCTGCGCGAATTGTTTCCAAAATACACCTATGGCTGCCCGATAGTTTAGAATCCGCCATTTTTCGGGGTTTTTATCCATGTATCTATCCCCACGACTTGTCCCCCCGCGATTTTTATCCCAACTATCTGGAAACTTATGTGCAGCGCGATGTTCATCAGCTCAATGCGGTTCATAATTTGATCCAGTTCCGAAATTTTGTCCGACTTTGCGCAGGACGCATTGGCCAGCCAGTCAATTATCAGACCCTTGCCTCCGATGCCGGCATCTCCCCGGTGACGGCTAAGACATGGTTGGTGCTTTTGGAAGCCAGTCATATCTGTTTTTTACTGCCGCCTTACTTCAAAAATTTTTCCAAACGCATATCGAAAACCCCTAAACTCTTCTTCTATGATGTTGGCTTTGCAGCAAACTTATTGGGCATTACCGCTGCCAGCGACCTGCATAGCCATTTTGCGCGAGGCAATTTATTTGAGAACCTCATCGTCGCTGAAATGGTCAAACAACAATTTCAAAGCGGATGGCAAGCCGAACTGTACTATTGGCAAAAGAGCAACGGCCGCGAAATTGACCTGCTCACCGAAAAAAACGGGCAATACACCATTGCCGAAATCAAATCAGCTTCGACCCTCAACAACTCTTTTTTCGATAACCTTTCGTATTTTCAAAAACAACTTGACGATCCTGGCTATGCGCGTCCTTTCCTGATTTATGGTGGAACCGAATGCCAGGAACGCAGTGCTGCCTCCGTGCGCGGATGGTATGATGTGCAGGGGATTTTTTAGGTTTTGATCCAGGCTTACATAGAGAGAGGATGCCACTTGGAGTGACACCCTCTCTTTGTTTAAGGTAGGTAATAGCTCAAAGCCCTGATGGCTCCTTAGTGCGCAATCACCACCCGCTTGCTCACCGGCATCATACCTTCCACTTCAATAGAAAGCAGATAAACGCCGTCGTCGCCGTCTATTTTTATACGGTGTAACGGAGAACCGTCTAAGCGGTATTGCCTCATCAATTTACCATAAGCATCGAAGACCCTGACCATTCCGAGTGGATTGTCATACTGGCGCAAGTCAATATTCACTTCGCCCGTAGTGGGGTTCGGGTACACTTCTGGTATGAGATCAGAAGCGGCCACAGGCGTTTGAGGCACCTGAATTAGCGGATCTACATCTCCGATGATTTGAACATTATCAAACGTAGCCGTCGTTGTTACCGAATTATTGATGCTCTCCGCAAAAATGCCTGCATAGATACAGCCATCCATACTGATCGTTGTCGCGAAAGCAAAAACCCAGTTAGTGCCATTTATTGAGGTATAACCAACAAAGTCGCTTCCATCCCGTACCAAACGCAACCAGATGTGCTGCGGACGGTTAAAGTTTAGGATGCTCGCAGCTCCATTCGTCATATTTCTGATCTCGCGGCGGATGATGCTCGTCAACTGAGTTTTCAAAGCCACTTTTTTCGACCCCGGATCCAATGTTTCCCGTAAGGTAATACCAGCCCAACCCGCATTGCTGACGGTCAGTACCCGCGCAATGATCTCGCCGTTACCGCACAGTTCCTGATAAACGAGGTGCATTTTGTCCGTAGAAGACGTAGAGAAGCCAGTTGAATTAACGGTAAATACGCCGTTCGATGCACAGGAAGCGTAAGTCGCACTTCCATTCGCGGTGCCAACATCGTCGTTGCTCCACTCCGCAGGCAGAATTGATCCCTGATCCACCGTGATCTGTGCAATACAGGTGCTTTGGTTGCCACATTCGTCTTCGGCGACCACAGTTACCATAACGGTTTCTCCAAGATCATCACAAGTGAAACTGGCCGGGGTGATGCTAACCACGGAAACTGAACCGCAGTTGTCGGTCGTAGCGCTCAGATTCAGAACGTCTGCCGGCTGCAAGGTATATTCTCCCAGCGTGTTGAGATACACCGTATTGACTAAGCAAGCCATGGATGGTCCTGCGCCGTCAATGCGGGTGTTGTAGATGACGGAGGCGCTGTTGCCACAACCATCGGTCACCGTTACGGTAGTCACTGCCGAACAGGTTCCGGACGTGACTGCTGAATAACTCAGCGTTCCGGTGCAGTTGTCAGTAGCCAGCGTTGCTGCAATAGCTGCGGCTTCTCCTGCTGCCACATTGGCATAACATCCCTCAATTGTTCCTGCAGTCACGGTAGGTGCGGTGTTGTCTATGCGGGTAGTGTAGACCGTATAGCTGCTGTTGCCGCACTGATCGCTTACCGCTACCGTAATGACGGCAGAGCAAGTTCCAACTGTTTCTGCTGAATAAGTCAGCGTCCCCGGGCAGTTGTCCGTTGCAGAAGTTGCCGCAATGGCTGCTGCTTCGGCTGCATTTTCAGTCGCATAACAGGCTGCAATGGCACCTGTCGTCACGATTGGCGGATCTTTGTCTATGCGGGTATTGTACAGGACACTATTGCTATTGCCGCACTGATCGGTTACGGTGACAGTCACAGTTGCGAAACAATCACCAGAGGTAACTGCTGAATAAGTCAGCGTTCCGGTGCAGTTATCCGATGCTGAAGTTGCTGCAATAGCTGCCGCTTCCGCTGAGGAAACAAGTTCATGGCAGGAAGCAATCGAACCAGCAGTAACCGTTGGTCCCGCATTATCAATTCGGGTATTGTAAGTAACGGAACTGCTATTGCCGCATGGATCTGTAACGGTAACTGTGATGGTTGCTGAACATGTTCCGGATGTTGAAGCGGCATAAGTGAGCGTTCCGGTGCAATTATCCGTTGCGGAAGTTGCCGAAATGGCTGCGGCTTCTGCTGCTACTACTGTTGGATAGCAGCTTGAAATCGTGCCGACAGTAACCGTTGGCCCTGTATTGTCAATCCGGGTCGTATAAGTGACCGAACTGCTGTTGCTGCAATCGTCTGTTACAAAGACCGTAATAAACGCCGTGCAAGTGCCTGTAGTCGCCACCGCATAATCCAAGGTCACCATACAATTATCCGTTGCCGTTGTTGCTGCGATGGCCGCTGCTTCCGCTGCGGCAATGCTTGAATAACAAGCAGCAATCGAACCGGCTGTGACCGTTGGTGCTATATTGTCAAAAGCCGTAATCGTGCGCGACCGCGTAGACGTGCGGCTACAAGCATCAATGAAAGTCCAGGTTTCGGTGTAAACCGTTCCGCAGCCTGTATAAGTGCCCGTGACAACCCCTGTTGTTGACCCACTGATAAGGCAAACACCCGTTTCCCCATTGGTGTAGCTAAGTGCAGTTCCTGCCGGGGCAGTGGTTCCGCATTCAACACTAATATTCGGAGCTGTTGCAAATGCCGCCTGCGCCGCTGGCGTCACGTTAATGGTTCTGGAATGCGTAATGGTTCTGCTACAAGCATCCACAAACGTCCAGGTTTCGGTATAAGAACCGCCGCAAGCCGTATGCGGGCCACCCGTGATGACACCGGTGACGGAACCACTGATGAGGCAAACGCCCAATTCACTGTTGGTATAAGTCAACGGCGAACCTGTTGGCGGTGCCGAGCCACAAGGAATGGCAATAGTACCCGGCAGACTGGTAAACGCAGCCTGCGCCGCTGGCGTCACGTTAATGGTTCTGGAATGCGTAATGGTTCTGCTACAAGCATCCACAAACGTCCAGGTTTCGGTATAAGAACCGCCGCAAGCCGTATGCGGGCCACCCGTGATGACACCGGTGAC
>ENA-ORBV01008125-ORBV01008125.1-microbial-mat-metagenome-genome-assembly--contig:-NODE-8125-length-17769-cov-5.429064_pt1 | contig 17769 bp, 16 predicted proteins | sample MGYA00237777_ERZ505514 | MGnify/ENA primary metagenome ERZ505514 (study PRJEB26160, sample SAMN06269048) | microbial mat metagenome | isolation source: Oligotrophic lake microbial mat | place...
GTCTATCTACTACATGTACTAGCTAGAAACTATCAATCCCAGAGACGTCATAATCTCTGAACACACATATTACTAATTCGTCTGTGATTAACGACTCATTACTGTACTGAAAGCATGAAGAAGACTTTGTTTGTCCTGTTTTGCGCTCTCTCTTGTGTGTCTGCTGCCAACTTCTTTAGCAGATATTTAGAAGACGGCGTTGACGTAGGCGTTGGCGTAGACGTAGACGACGGGGGCGTCGACGTCGATGTGGATGTGGATGTCCCACCGGGCGTTCAGTGTTTTTCTGAAGTTTCTATTGTGAATGTGTTCGGAAAGGGTCCTGTGGAAATGAAACGTTTGGAGGTCGGCGATCGGGTCCTTTCTGGAAGAAGCGACGGAAGCTATGATATGGTCTATGCACATGGCCACCTTGATGCTACCAGTCCTGCGGAGTTCCTTCAGATCTGGACCAAGGGAAAGGAAAAGCCCTTGGAGATTTCGGAAGAACACTTGGTGTTTGTCCAGGGAAAACGAAACCCCGTTCGAGCGGACTCGATTAAGGTCCATGACGCCCTTCAAGGCCAGAATAATGAAGCAGCTCCAGTTACAGAAATTCACAAGATTACAAGGAATGGAAGGTATGCTCCTCTGACGACTGGGGGGAGCCTGGTGGTGGACGGAATCAAGGCTTCTTCCTACGTTGCCATGCAGAAGGATGGCGTTGAGTTTGCCATGATCCTAGGAACGCCCGTTCCGGTTTCACAACATGACATTGTCCACATGACTTTGTCTCCCTTGCGCATGCTCTGTCTTGGAATGTCTTCCGGTTACTGCAAGTCCCACAATGATGAAGGTATTCAACTCTTCGTGTCCCATGGAATGAAACTGGTGGAACATTGTGAAAAATGGAACAGCCGCCTCCTCCAGATGTTTGCCTTGGTGGCATACGTTGTGGTGCTAAGCCTTTTCCTTGGTGTCGAATCTATCTTCGGTCCGACTTGGGCTGCATGGGTAGTTGTGGGAGCTGCTACCGCCTTTTGCGTTGCGAAGACTTTTCGTATCAGCATCCGTGCAACAAGGAAAGCGAAGACTTCCTAGAGGCAACGTTCGGAAAAGTCTGCTGGACAGGACGAACAAAATAATAGCAAGGACCAGACGGGAATTAATTTGAATTGCAGTGCATAAGAAACGTGTTGTTTAGTAGGTTAAAGTTCCATTCCTTCTATCTAGTCGTCTCAGTGAAGCACAAATCGGCAGCGCTCCTTGCTCTACTAGCGAATGTCATCAAATGGGACCATCCGCCTTCGATGGGCCGAAACTTGGCATTGGTGGCTTCTTATTAATGCAATGTGTCTCTGTGGGAGACGTCCTTTAGGAGGTTGAGAGCAAACTAGTCTATCTACCCCAAAAGCCAAAGCCAGGTTGCTAACAGACAAATGAGCGTCGCAGGGCATTAAACCCTGCGTTTGCTTCCCTGCAGAGCTGATTTTTCGAACAAACTCACACGATCCCATCATTCATTACCTGAGTCATCCACTGTCATTTAGAATTGCCGAACAAGATACCAAAGTAGCGTCATTGATTCGATTTATTTCCGTAATATTCAGTGCAATTGTATCCAGAGTTTGGCTTTGTCTTGTTACCCATTACCATCTATTACAAGAGCATAATTGTGACAATGTCGACGAAAGGGCAACCACGCTTTTGAGCAGGGGTCTTTGCGGCACGGGCTGCAGAGAGGTAGCGCTTTGCCAGTCGGTCGTTTTTGATGAGGTCCAGGAATGCTGGATCACGTTCGTCGTATTTGTCCACATTGCCAGCCGACAAGATGCGTGCATGCCCTCTATAATTCTCAAAGTGCCAATGAAATGAATGTGCCTCAATATTTTTTTATCCACGAGCATTTGTGACAAATTGGTGCTGAAGCAGAAGTTGATTGGGTCCCAAGAAAGAACAATGGATTTTTTTCTCTAACTTCCTGGATGTGAAGCTCTAGCTGAAGGCAAGGAGCTACTAGCCGGCTCTTTTGTGTCAGATCAAATTAGCTAGAAAATCGCAAGCCATTAAACTTCTAGTAGCTAGGAGATTGCCTCCAGATACAGTAGCTATCTATCTATCATCACTATCAAAACCCAAACAGAGAGCAACGATTGAATTAAAACCAATCAATGTTCGGAAGAAAGAGAACCCTCTCGCCCGGCGTGGATGCGAACTCGCGTGAGCGAAGCGCGTTGGAATGATTTTTTGAGATTCGAACAAAATATTTAGCTAAATAACTGATGATTCAATACCAATACCAAGTTACCAACACCAAGCATTTTTTGCCTTGTACCATGATATTGTCATCATGAAAGTGGTAAGAGTACTGTTTGGATGTAGTCTAGTTGTTCTAGTGCTAGCATTGGCTGTCAACATCCACCTGATCCAGCACAGTCATACTTTATCTGGTGGGAATCTTTTCGAGAGAAAACTCTGGGAGGTTCAAAGTTCGAGTGGACAACAGTCGTCGGAATCATCCAAGGAAACACTTACAACTTCACCCCAGAAGCCTACTAGTATTGCTACGCGCGCATCCATTCTTACAAAAGAAAGCAAGAGCCCAATTCAAGACCAATTATGTGGAGGATGTCGAGCTTTATCTGCTGGTAGCAACCATGGAACAACAGGGACACAACAAAGAACTTGTGGATCCATAATCTACGAAATCGCCAACTCACAGAGATTATCTTTATCGGATGCAGCTCGATTCTTGGTGCAAGATAAAAACCAATCGGATTGTCGTCGCTGCCTTCCTGAATCCTGTTCCGAGGCAGACAAACAGTATTGGCGATTGGATGACGCGGCCCCTACCATATTGGAGGCCACCACACATTATCTACCATCCATTCCCCCAGAGTACCGAGTGCCTGTGAACTTGATCACGCAAGGAACTGGAAATGAGACTCTTCTGGAAGACAAATTGAGCCAATACTTTTCCAATCCCAACAATTCACATCCCAAACGACACTATTTGTTTGAATACAATCCGAGTATCATTCAACTTCCCAAAGGACAAATACATCGACGCTATCAAGGAGAAAGACCTGTTTATCTAGCTTCTTATCGAGTTTCCAATGACCAATCTTGTTTCTCCATGAATTCAACGCGGCTACTGTTAGGTGGAGATTGGGACGCACGACCCAAATCTGTAAGCTACATGGGATTGGCACTGCTACGTTCCGATTTGTCCATTGTTGATGACGTGGTATTGGACATTTCGACTGCAGACTTTTTTGCAGGTGAAGACTTTCGTCTCTTTCTTCTACATGGTGATATATACGTGGGGACTTTTGGCTTTGTGAGTCGACTTTGGATCAAGAAACCCAAAGCCATGCAAAGCCGAATGCTTTGTAAGCACCTCTTTCCCGGAAAGAGCTCCATGGAGGTAGTTCTCGCCAAGCACCATGTCATGAGTACCACGAATCCAGCCATAAAAAAGAAGGCAAAAAATATCAATTGGTTTGTTGGTGAAGACTCGTCTAGCAAAAAGCATGTTTTGGCGGAGATATTCCCCGTGGGACCTCGTCTAGTCCATGAACAACATATCCACATCAATGCGAAACAAGACGCCGTCTTTGAAAATGATCATGTACCCGAACCTAGTTTTTATACCGATGACGAGTTGCATTTGGCCGAGGACATGGGGATATTTCAATCGCCATTTTCTTGGGAACGAGGAGGCGCATGTTGTGTGCCCATTGCTCATCCCAGTAAGCGGCAAGAAAGTAACAATACCCTGCTTCTTGGTATATCTCACACCAAGACCCCCTACAAGCGCCAACGAACTACCAATACTGGCCTAGCTTCAAATCAGTATGTATCCCGATTTTATGCATTTGAACAATCCGCACCCTACCGAACCGTAGCCATGAGTGGACACTTCTGTCTGCCTAATAATCCAGACATCACGAATACTACTAGTAGCGAAAGCAGCAAGAATGCTACGACTACGCATCCCTATGCGAATTTTCCTGTGGGTGGTAACTTTCTACAACTGGGCAAGACAACCTACAACTGCCCGGCAGTGCACTTTATTTCTGGGATGGTAGAAAAGGTAGACGATCCATCTATGCTTATCATTGCCTATGGAGCTAGCGATTGTACGTCACGATTCATTCGAGTCCGCAAGAGTGATGTGACAGCGATGCTCTTTCCTCAACATCAGCAGAGCGCAGGTGTGTCCGATGCCTGATTGAGAGATCTCCACAGACATATGTCAGTTGCGCAATATTCCATCAGTGCCATATGTTTCGTCGTAGAACATTCTGTCAACGCCAAGGCCATCTACATAGAAGAGCCCTACTACACTTTCTCAAACCCCCACACTTCCGAGGAGATCATGTCTTTTTCCACGCCGTTACCGCCAGACTTCTCACTCAAGAAATTGGTCATCTGACTCTCCAGTGGTAGCAGCCGCCTCCTCCCACTGCTCAAACTCATGCACGGGTTCAGCCTCGGCTTGAGGCCCAAATAGTTGAATCATATTACACAAAGGAATGACAGTCCCGACAGATCCAATGGTTGAAAAGGCCCCATACCAGGCGAAACATAGAAGTTTCTTGAGAGCGGGACATTCTTGCTTATAATCGTCGTAGCTTGGGCCCTTGGGACAATATCCGTTGGAGGCACCCACATCACCATCGATGGCCTGGCCGATGGGACCCAAAAGAGAAATCTCAAAGCCCATAAAAATGAAGACCAGGACAAGCCGAACATACATCAACCACCAGTATTTGGTACAAGGGCTTTCCGGACCACATCGAGGAAAGGTTGTATAGGAGCACATTCTTGGTGGCGGATACGGCAATCGCTGCTGCCATCTTATCACGCGTTTCGGTCGACCCAATCCAACTGGATGAACTCGCGTCCCAATGAAAGACACTCGTTTCTTGCCATTCGAAAAAGCTTATTTCCATCTTTTGATAGGCCCGGCACAAACAAACAAATCCGGCGAGCGAGTAAAAGGCAATGATCAACATCCATAGAAAACCTTGGAGTATGCACAGCAGACGCATTCCTTCACTGCAAGCGTTGCCCAGGCTGTCCCAGTAGTAATGCAGTTTGTCTTTGCAGTACTCTAGCTTCGCTTTGCCAAGGGTCATGGTGGTGGCGGTGGCGATTATTCTTGGTGCAGTAAAAATAAATGACCTACATTGATTGATTTGCAAATGTGTGAGAGTCGCAGTCGTGATTGTTTTATTGCGAGGTTCCTGCTAGTCAGCTGGCTCTGAGCTCGAGAGTAAGGGTTTGGATCAAACCCTATCCCAAACATAGTTAAAAAGGCATTGAGAGACACTGTTCACTGTCGACTCACGAAGAGCGGAAAGATAAGCAGACTAAGGATAAGGAGGCCATTATCAATCTTTTGTTATTAGCTTGTCCGAACGAAGTGTTTGAGACAGTCCATAACCATTTTCGACGCAGTCGGTTTGTCAAGTCAGCCATAAAAGTTCACAATGACTGTCTGGCTACCATCATTTTCTAGCACGACTTCCCGTACTAGCGAATCCAACAGTTGAGTATGACGAGACATTTATCCATTATGGAAGTGAACAAGAAGCTTGAAAGGTTCGTTCTTGGCAATCTCTACTGCATTATTTTACAGCCACGGTCTTTTAGAGTAGCCACTCCGAGTACTCTTTTTTACTTATTAGTACCATGAACCGGTATGTACGAACCGTGCGTGTGACTGTATTATTTCGCGGAACGAGAAATGAATGAGGAGGCATTTCTCCCTATTATTTATGGAATGTAGGTGTCGCAGTCCTGGCTTGGATGCGGAAGCTAAGCGTGAACTCCTGAACTCTATTGCAAGGCTTCTCACGATCTGAGATTATTACTAGCAAAACCACGACTTCACAAAACCAAGATGTGCGTGAGATAGAGGCCACCATTTGTATACTATTATAATAAAAGGAAGCAACTTCTATTACAACCGCTACTAGCTAGTCAAGAGTATAACCAATAGAATGCCACCCCGCCACAAGAGCCTAGATGACGGATCATCCAGCCACGACCTATCCGAATCTCAAGGGATCCATCAACGACGTGGTGGACCGCCTACAGAGAGATTGCCACCACAGTCTGGTGGACCATTGGATGGTACTTCATCTTCTAGTTTTCTCAAAAAGAGGAACTCCAAGGCTGCCAAACAAGAGCTTCAAACGCAACAACAAAAGTGCCATTCATGGCCATGTGTCAGCAGACTGAAGGATATCCAACAAAACAACAAGCGCCATAGCCATCGAAGTATCCTACTCTGTATGGTTGCTACAATCTGCAGCGTCGTCCTTCTCATCGCGTATACTCCAGCGGAACGTCTACATACAAGACGACATTTAATAATAGCCCTGTCAGACATTAGCGTAAAGCCTCTCATGGTCGGCTTTGCCTATGAACGGGAACAATCCAGATCCGCGGACGACCTACGAACAATTTACCCCACGCTACGTGTAGCCACCATTGATTTACAAAGCAGCATGGTGACCAAGCAAGATAACTTTGTCCTGTCATCATCCAGTAGTAGCAGTGGTATGGTTTCAGGGGGAAATCATCCCATATTGCAATGGAATTCGACTGGGGGCCGTAAACTGGTAATATACGACGACGACGAAGAAGAACCCGGAAAACAAAGAACGGGTTCTGACTCTGATTCGAGCGACTACGAGGACCCGAAAGAAGATATCCTGGATGGCGAGAACTGCTTCATTGCCTATGAATGGCAAAATAAGACGTTGCCCAATTGCAATACTCTACACGAACAAAGCTTGGTGCAAGAAGCGACAAAGCCTCGTTCCGTCAAACAGTTTTCGGCGGAGAACAAGTTTCTTTTGGGGAAGGGAAGCTTTCGTCAAGTCTGGAAACTATCGAGACCAGTGAGTATACTGGGAGAAGCACAAGAAGAGGCAGTCGCTCTCAAGGTATCGCGTCTCGACAAGTGGACCGACAGGGACATTTTGACGGGAAATCATATAGACGCCCTTGTATCCGAGCGCTTATCATCTTCGCCTCATATATCCAACATTTATGGCTACTGTGGGAATTCGGCACTCTATGAATACTCGAGTGGTGGATCCCTCTTTGATGCCATTGGTGCTGCCGAATATGACGATGTTCCGAGGGATCTCAAGGCACAAAAGGACTATGCCACTTGGACTACTCGAAGGAAGATGAATTTGGCTTATCAGGCAGTTCAAGCAGTCGCCGACTTGCATGGAATGGACGGGCCTCGACCATCGGTGGTTCATGGCGACTTGGACGTGACACAGTTTGTCACCTACGATGGGGGAAACACCTACAAATTGAGCGACTTTAACGGTGCCACCTTTATCTACTTTAACCCCAAAAAGCACAATGGTTGCTTATTTGACACTCGCATGTCGGGCGGCAAAACACGGTCTCCAGAAGAGTATGCGAATGAAATGGTATCGGAAAAGATTGACATTTACGCATTGGGAAATGTTCTGTATACGATTGCCACTGGGTCATACCCGTTTCAGAACCTGGGAACTTCTGAGCTTACTAAACAAATGGTCATGAGAGGTATTCGACCTTCTCTCAAGAATCTGCTCGAGACGGGGGATCCTTTGATGGAAGCGCTTGTGCAGGCCATGCGAATGTGCTGGAAAGAAAATCCAAGGGAAAGACCTTCTGCCGCAAAATTGAGAGAAATCCTTCAGGGATACGTCTAGCTAGCGAGGCTCGAACGTCTTGATTCGCCAGAATTGCTAAAACGGGAGAATGTAATTATAACTGACTAGCTAAATGTAAAAATAATTAAGGTAGATGAACAGACCAATACCTGTACTATTCAGTGGCACTGCAGTAAAGAAAGAGGAAATGTGCTATCTTTTTCCTTGGAAGACCATCACTTGCCGCACAGTGCTTCCTTGGTATGAACTCCAGGGATGAGCGAAAACAAGACATTCCAAGAGAATCGAGACCAACTTTCTTCTTTTATTCAAACGGAATCTGACCTCTACTTGTAGTTGAATCGGCGACTTTCACTAGCTACCAACCGACCCCTTCAAGTTATCTTTATGCCGTTGTGAGTCTGAGTGCCAGTGATGACACCCCCTCTGCAAATTGCAGCCAGAGCCATTTTTTACGAACAGGGCCAGCGTATAAGCAATCCACAGGAAGAAATCTTGCTTATTTTAGCCAGCTCGTAATGGAGGATCATCCTTTGCAAATAGCTACGTATGCTTTTGGTGGTGGTAAATATTTTATTAAGGATTTATTCTCTTGGCTGGGTCACGTAGATAACTGCACGGAAAAAGTAATTCAACATGTGCCCTTAGTATCCAGGTGCTGGCTGGACGATACCAAATTTCACACCTTGATCGTCCTGGCATTCACTCATCGTTCCCTCAGGGGCGTCAAAAATATCGCCTGGCGTTCCTCCAGCCTCCTTGACAAGCTCGACAGACTTTTTGACGTCGTCGACACGAAACCAAAGGGATGGGAAATGTCCATCACGTCCACATCCCAATCCTCCATCGGGGCCTTTGAAATTGTTAACGCCCATTCCGCCTTGCGCGCCTTTGGCTCCAAATTCCCAGCCCAAAACTGTTCCATAAAACTGCCTGGCCTTTTCTTCGTCCTTGACAGGGAGAGAGAAAAAGAATAAATCTCCGTGCTGGCTTCCCTTCTTCACGTCGGCGGCATGTTTCTTCATCTCCGGCGTGCCTGGTTCTTGTAGGGCGATGTTCGTCCCTTGGTTGTCTTGGCAAAACGCGGCTGGTCCAATGCCCTTGTACTCTTCTTTGGATATCACCTTGCCGCCATTGGCTTCTACGTTTGCTAGTGCCGCCGTCAAATCTTCGACGGTGAAGTACACTGCGTTGTTGCTGCTTCCAGGACCCACACCGCAAGGTGTGTTCGTATTGTCCACATGACCTCCCATACTACCACCACCAATTTCCCATCCAAGCACTTTCTTATAGAATACTTTGCTCTTGTCCAAATCTGGACCGTAGAGATTGAAATAGAACAGTTCGTGGGCAGGCATCTTTGAGTGATATTGTTGTTGGTGGAGCTTATTTTGAAATGAGGCGATTAGAGCAGTGGTGGTTGTTGCTGTTCAAGTAACATACTCTCGCTGCAGTAAGAATGTTAACAACACAAAAAGCAAGAAGCAAAGATCCGAAAACAAGCGCGCCAGCACCCATCGAAAAACTTGCTGCCGAGAGCCGAGCACGCCACGCCGTGCATGCTAGTAGTAGCTGTGACGAGCAATTCTAGGTCGACCCCTCAAACGCCACTCACTTGCATGGTTTGACTTGTACAACGATGGAATGTGATTTCTGTGCCTCGTTGTTCGGCGTCCTATCTGAAGAGCTAGACCTCTTCGTTGCCATCGAGGACGAGGAGACCTGGATGCTAGTACGCTACCTGGGTTTCACGAAGTCACGTATGATAAATGGTGAAGCTACCCTCACAGGTGCCAGGGAGTCTAGAATATCGCCTCCTGGTTCAGTTGTACGGACAAGCAACCCCCGCCCCCCTGGGGCCAACTCAGATTTGTCTCCGTCCGTCAGAGATTTGCGAGGCAATCTCCGTCGCGGATACTAAAATTACCGGCTAACTCTTGAACAGTTCTAATTCACTGCTACTGGCCAGGCATCAAGTAGTGGAGCTATCCGTGTTTGAAGATTTCAGCCAATGAAGATCGATATCACTTGGCGGTTGCATAATTTGAGACTGAAACCGGAGCGGGCAGACGGATCTCTCCGAGTCTCAGGCTGCTCTAGCTACCTAGAACTTGTGTACTAGTAGTAGCTAGCTCACTGCGCCTCTTGGTTCCACTCAGCTCTCGGGTCGTTCCACTCAGCTCTAATTGTTGCCTATGGCTAGTTAGGTGTCGTCTCCGCCGCCGGTTGAGCGGTCACTGCAGTAACTTGAAGCGACTGATTTGCATCCAGCTGCCGACAGGCCCAATCAGTCATTTCGCCGATATGCCGTAGTTGCCAATAACTGGTGCGGCTGCAAGTTGTGCCAGGGCCAAGGGTTAGGTGGTAGTAACATTGCCTCCTGGTCCCTTTTCAACCCGGTCATCCCACGCTGAACTGGCGTCAAAGTTTGACTGAGGTGTCAAGGGTACTGCCCTGGCAGATTTTTTGGGGCCATACTTCAACACGCTGCAGGCTATTTGGCTGTTCAGTCTGTGTTGCTGCCGGTTAAGACGTAGTGCAGTTACATGGACGGTCAGATGGCACATTTCAATGATGATGGATATGCATGTTTTGGCAGTTTTGCGGTGTCTAGTCCTCGTTCTGGGCCTGTAATTCGGTGGTTATAAAAATTGTAATTATTTTCATTCACAGATTGATCTACTGTAGTTGAACTGTGAGACGGAAGCGGTAATGGAAATCAGGGGCGTTCGGTACTCTTCTTTGGATCACTTCTTACAGGAGCGTCAGCGAAATGCCACTAATTAGGCCTTCTTTAAGTTCTTATGTCAATTGGAGTCCTTCAAACCAAATGAATTACTGATAAATTTTGGTAATTAACGATTACCTCACTGGTACGTGTTGTGTAGAGCTGGTACATTTTCTACGGCAGAGGACCATAAGAGAGGATAATGCTATATACATTTTTAGTACGTGCACCACTGCCAATTGGTGCGGAGACCCCCTCCGGGACGCTTCGTAGATTTGTGCGCATGTTAGTAGTAAGCACATATCAAGCAAGGCGAACCGCAGATCTCCAAGATAGTCACAACTTGATGGTCCCTTAAATAAAGAGTGTCTGCTGTAGAACGATTCTGCACTCTGTAGATTTCTACACGTTTTAGTACATAACCCCCCCTCCGGGACAGTCGACTATAGGAATTTACTGCACTTTGCACACGTTCCGCGAACCTTTCCGGGACGCACCTCTCGGAACGTTTACTGGTAAACGTTGCGTTTCACGGAACCAAAATGAGAAGGGTGCAACTGCCTTTCGAATCTGTGCCGCGGCTACACGAAACCTACCAACGTGAGGTAACTGTCGCAACACGCACCGGACTCGTGGTGCACCCCTCGGACTCGGACTCGAGCGCGGGGCGCTCTCGTCCTTCGTCCTCGAGGTGCACCACTCGTCCGGGCGTGTCACTGAACATGACCATGGCACGTAAGCTATTCGCATTTCAATTAATTCAATTGAATTAAAAATTCATTGGTTTCGAATCAATTAGGACATTTGACATTTAGGCGCGCACGTGCTCAAGAATCATCGCTATTGCAGTGCTATTGCCTGCACTTGCTCTCTTGCTTTTTACTTTTTTAACCTTTATGTATCCAACATCTGTTTGTCTACTCTGGCTAGCTAGGCCTTACTACAGTGATGTGTTACTGAAATGCTAGCTAGTGTTGGCAACATTGTGCAGATCGTAGCATTTCAGGTGGCATTGTTTCAGGACTGACCCTGACGCACAGATGCGTGTCAAGGATGCACAAAAGTGGGTTTCTGAGTTGACTCCATGAAAACTAATGAGCGCCTGGCCACCATGTAAACCTGATAAAACACAACAAAACCAATTTTTGCACCACCCTAGTTGCTCCATTTTGGCTCCATTTTGTGTGCTGTTTTGCTATGGGATTCGGATGCACATGACACCATTTTGCATCCGTCGTGTCTCCATTGGCTCCATTCTCTCCATTGCCTCAATGAATTGGTTCCACTTAACGGCTCCCTGAGAGGAGTTTTGAGTCCCCAGTGGCTCCAGGTGGTTAGCCATTGGCCAGCAGAGAAGAAATTTGACAAAAAATCTGCAAACGTCAACCAGTCTTTGCTGTCAAAAAATGAGCTGCAGTTTTGCCCTTTCCTTAAATCAGTGTGGTCAGCGCATGTTGCATGCCCCATCCTATGAATCAAAATTGTGGTCATCCAAACTGTCGAACTGGTGTGTGTTCATGCAGGTGCAGTGCAATGTGCTAAAGTCCCAAGATCAAACTGTGGGCAAAAATGACATTTTGCTGCAATGGTGCAGTTCAAAACACATTGGGGCAGCATCAAAACGCCAAGAGCAATTGCAGCTCCAAGTTTGCCTGGTGCAATGAGACAATCATCTGATCCTGATCATGGCCTGACAAACATTGGAAGCAAAATGACTGTTTTTGTTTGCTTTCGCCCAAAGATTGTGATGTTGTGTCAAGGGAGCATGGAGTCAATTGTCGCCTTTCTTTCTTTACGTTGCACTTGCTTGGCCACAACAGTGACCATCCTGTTGTCATTTTTGAAGCAGGAATCAACTTCATGAGCTGGTCGTGAACTCAAGGCTGATCATGTGAGAACACAATGCCCTTGTCAATGGGAGAAAACAACAATTGTGTGCCATCTTCAAGCGGCAGTGTGCGCCTCCAAGATGCCTAGGGCACACACTTGTCCAGGATACCAGGCAAGATCATGACACCAAAATTTTATAGCGTCTACCAGTATAGTACATCGATCATGAAGCTAGCTATGCTGCAAGAGTGACAACAACAGTCGTATCCTGGGCTTGCACAAGCTTTGATGAGGTGCACTGTGCAGCACAGTAAGTAGGGAAATACTTATCTTGACAATCTCACTTTCGTTTCTCCTGAAAGTCGGTGCCAAGCAGCTATTGTGGCCTTGTGGTGTCCGAGAAGTGGTCAAGCATATAAAAGGGAAGGACATGGGGCCGTTTCCTTTCCAAAAACACATCTTTCTATGCGATATTCATAATTGGACAACCATGATTATGAGTGTACGCTTTCTGCTGGCCATTCTTCTTCTCCTCGTTTCTGGGAAATCTGTTGCTGGGGCTGGCGGCTCAGACATTAGCAAGTATGACGTTTTCTCGTTGTTATCATACCGCACGGAACCCATGGCCCGTTATCTTGTTCGATCCAAGGCGTGGAAGAAAAACCGCCCACTATCTATTCTGGATTATGGTTGTGGTGGTGGAGCTCTGGCACGGCACATTGCCTCGCTCGACAAAACAGCAAGGGTCGTGGCTGTGGATGTCAACCAGAATGTTGTAGAGGCGGCCAAACTGCGTCTAAGACCATTTCCCAATGCCTCGGCACAGCACCTTTGGAACGTTTGGCCCTTCGCGGCCGGAAGTCTCAGGGGCTTGCGATGGTTCCAACAATTTGACATTGTGGTGAGCTTGATGGGAGCCTTGCATGCGGAACAAAAAACCAAGGTGAAACGTGTTTCCGTGGTGGATGCTACCAAGGAGGCCGCCTTGGCTTGCCGCAAGGGAGGTCATGTCATTCAAGGAGAATGGTTTAATGTTCGTCTTTTGTCCATGGCGGAGTCCTTCTCTGTTTGTCTAGTCCGCTATTTTTTTCCAAGGCTGCCATGGCCTCAGACAGTCCTGTATGTTCTACTATGGAATCTGTTGGGCACCATTGCAGATCTTTCCTGTAGCTGCCACGGGTTTGGCAAACGGTTTGGTAGCAGAATGAAACAAGCTGGATTGACCAATATCACGTGGTCTTTACGCTCTTTCTTTCCTTATTTTTCTCCGCATCAGATCATCGATGATTTACCATCAGATTCAGTATGGAGTTCCGCTGTATTTAAAATTCGAATGTTTTTTAGGGGTGGTTGGCTCTCGAAGTCCTTGGACATACCTTTCCTATTTATTATCGATGGAGTCAAAGAGTAGACGAAATATGTTCTTTCTAGCAAGTCTCTGCTTTATAATTCGACATTTAATTATCAAAAGTTATAGTTGGCTATACTTGTCCGCAACTAGCATGCATGTTCACCGTCCTACACAGACACTATTTGAGACACATAGAATTGCCATGCCGTTCTACCATTGGAAAAGGAAGCTTCATAGATCACGATCAAAACAACTGTGCTACCAGTAAAAATGCCAATGAAATGCCCTGCAGCACGATGGGGATGAATGCTCGTGCAGAGGCAGATGTAGTGGTAGTCGTTCCATCCGGTGTTGTAGTCGTCGTGGTTCCATCCGTGGCTGTCGTCGTTGTCGTTCCATCCACAGCTGTGGTAGTAGTCGACCCATCCGGAAACGTAGTAGTCGCCGACCCATCCGCAGCCGTTGTAGTATTCGAAGCCAGGTCAATCAAGAAGGCATATTTGAAAGCAATAGCATCATATTCTTGGAAACGACCAGAATCTTCCTCCATCTTCGTTTTCAGCAACAACTTCGTGTCATTATTGGTGTTGTGTGTACGGAGCTTGGCTACCCATTTGGCGGATTCCCAATACTGCGCACCTCTGCTTTGCAAGGCGGAAGTCACCAGCATGTTTGGGTAGGCTTGTTCCGCCACATTGTCATAGGGGGAGTACTCCAACATGTACTCGTAGACGGTGGGGTCACTGGGGTCACCAAGTTCAGACCATAGAAGATTCATGAGAGGAATAGATTCATTCAGCGTGGAAGTGACTAAATCCACGAAGGGTTCTTCAGCAATGGCTCCGTTATACAAATCGGGTGCCATATTCACAACGGCGCCAATCAGCAATCCTCCGTAGTCCTTTCCAATGCAGTATAACTTTGACGGGGACGTGTACCCCTTTGCCACCAAGAACTCGCCAACGGAAATAAAATCGATAAAGGTATTCATCTTGTTGAGTCCCGATCCTCCTCGGTACCAAGATGCTCCCAGTTCATAGCCTGTGCAGATTTTTGCAAAATTTGAAGCAGCATACTATATGTGAGGTACGTTGGACTCAATACGAACAGACCAAGCAAGGCTTGGCCAGTAGAAATAGTATAGATACAACGCACCTCCCCGGACATTCGCAATAGCATAGATGAAGCCCCGATCGAGCAAACTGAGCAAGGGTAAATCAAACAAAGCATCTCGGCTCCAACCTGTGGCCCCATACCCGAATTGCAACAAGGGATTGTTGTTCTTTGGATCCGTATCCTTGTGGTACACCAGCGCCACCGGAATGCGAGAACCATCAATCGCCGTCGCAAAAAGTCGCTCACTGATATAGTTGTCGGAAGAAAAGTCGCCGCCGACTTCAACTTGCTTGAGCAACGTTTTTTCTCTTGTCGCCATATCATAATCAAAGACCGAGTTGGGAGTTGAAAAGGATTCATAACGATAACGAAGCACCGTAGTGTTGAACTGGTAGTTATCATTGGGATAGACAGCATACGCTGCTTCGTCAAATTCCACATAGTGAGCTTCTTCTTCAGAACTTTCGTCCATGGGCAAAATACTAATGCGACGCAAACCTTCCAATCGTTCAAAGACGACCAAATGATTGACAAAAACATCGAAGCCGACCAATAGGGTATCGTTGCGAGCAGGAACAATCTCGGTCCAGGCAGTGGTGTCATTCATCGGCGCTTTCATCATGCGAAAGTTTTCCGCTTGATAATTGGTATAAATATACCAAAAATCACCTGCATCTTTGATGTCATATCCATTGAAAACCTCTAGGTCAGATTGACGGGGATAAAAGACAGTGAACTCTTCTGTTGGATTTGTGGCGTCCAAGTATTGATATTCTATCTGGTCCAAAGATTGAAGGCATTTAATCAAAAGGAAGCGGTTGGACTTTGTTTTATCTGGAAAACAATCCCAAGCAGTGTCCGTTTCTTCATAGACCAAGACATCGGTCGCTGGGTCTGTCCCAAGTGTATGACGCCAAATTTGATACCAACGAGTTGTATCTGGATCAGGTTTCATATAAAACAACGTTTGATTGTCCTCGGCCCATACCAAGCCTCTCGAGTCAACTTGTGTAGGAGATGTGACACCTTCAATCGCTTCCGGATAGGTATCCGAGGAGGGGGAACCACTCGACATGTCCAAAAAGAAAATATTGAACACACCCTGCCCCTCAGTGTCCACGGCACAAGCCGCCACATCATTGCCACTGTATTGTGGAGTCGCCATATCATAATACGTGCCATTTTGGGCGTAGTCGTTCACGTCAATGCACTGTTCATCTTCAGCAGAGACATCTTCAATAGAAGTAATAGGAGTACCTGCATCAAGTGTACGACAATACAGTGGATAGTCTTTACCTTCTTCCATTCGACGATAATAATACTGATTATTGTATAGATAAGGAACACTGACATCATCTTGGGGGGTCCGTTCCATGATTTCATCCAACAAGGTCTGTTGGAGAGTTTGTGTGTGAGCCATGATAGCATCCGTGTAATTGTTTTCGGCATTCAAATAGTCCATGACTTGGGGACTATCCTTCTGATTGAGCCAAAAATAATTGTCAACACGATCTGTGGTCAAAGTTTCGGGGATCATTTCCGCCACGGGTGGCTCGGGAATACCGTCCCCTGCCCCCACCGCGGCAGCAAGGCCAACAAGACAAAGAAAGGGCATGATCATGGCAACAACAGTGCCTTTTGGACGAGACATCATGACTACGGAAGCAGATATAGAAGATATTTACGAAAGTTGCGACAACGATAAGGTCTACTATACTCCTGTAGCTACTATGACATTGCTACTAGGAATAGTGCGTAACAGTGGAAGCGAAGATGCTTTTGCTTCGCTTCTCCCTCTTTTTGGTGTTGGTTGCTTGTTGTTCCAAGGTACCACAACAACAAATAATGAGTTGGTCTTGGCCATTTTAAAGGTGTATTTCTGTTCTTGATTGACTGCTATCACTGGCTTCAGTCTTTTTGAAGAAGGAGCTTCCGCAAAATTTAAGTCATCCTTCTCGCTTCCGCAAAAGCAGATGACCTGAAATAAAGTGTCATGTAACTCATGTTGTCAATGAGTGATGCTTACGTACTTCGATATCTTTATGGTGATGTACAAGAGCAAGTAGAGGCACAGACAGTTTCAAGTCTTTGTTGTTTGTTATTGAGGCGTGTACGATCTTTTATTACCCGCTACTATAGAGCTAGTCATACTAGCTAGCTAGTAGCTATCGATAGTACGGTACAACGTACTTCAAGTAACATAGCTAGTAATAGCGCATATTGGAGTGGTTATGAACCCTCAAAATGAGGCATTTCAGAATTTTGGCCATTTCGTGTCTGAATGACGGGAATCGCCTTCATGACTCCAGTCAAATCATGGCTGAAATCGCCCATCTGTCAATGCAATCTTTCCAGAAGCAAGTCTTGATTGGAAACAAAGTCGGCAATCAGCCTGTCAAGAAACGAAAGCTTCCATCATGCAATGAAAGAATTTGATTTTGGACAACATCAAAAATCAGCCTCAAAAATGAGTTTGTTGATGCAAACATCAAAATGACATTCCAAACTGTGGTCCTGCAATGATGGATGTCTTCTTTTCTTTCACAGAGACAGAGTCCAATTTTGAATTCCTTGATGTGTTTTGTCGCAGCAGATCAATCTCTGTCAACCAGATCGTGCAAAGTCAGCTGCAAGCAAACATTGTTGGGCACATTCAGCTCAGGCAAGATGTCAGGATCACTGAGATGAAGAGACATTCCCAAAGCAACGCAGGCGACATGCCAAATAGCCTCAAGGGACTCATTCAGTGAATTCAGAGTTGCACAAGACAAAAGAAGATGATTGCAATGGACTTGGTTGTGCAAATGAACTGGCCAAACAAGCAAACACAGAGAAGTTGCTCAACAAGGAGATGAGAGGACTTCCAGGCTTCACATGAGAACATTTTGGGACAATGGGGGAAAGCTCAAAGAAAACAAGAACAAAAACACAAGTTTTTGATAAACGATATGTCTTCACCGTCAAATCGCCAAACAACAAGGGGCGAAATGCAGTAACAACACCTTAAAAAGAAACTTTCCTACTCTAATGTTTCACCACTAGAACAGATGCTAATGCATGCAAATTCGAAA
>ENA-ORBV01008128-ORBV01008128.1-microbial-mat-metagenome-genome-assembly--contig:-NODE-8128-length-17767-cov-7.465122_pt1 | contig 17767 bp, 12 predicted proteins | sample MGYA00237777_ERZ505514 | MGnify/ENA primary metagenome ERZ505514 (study PRJEB26160, sample SAMN06269048) | microbial mat metagenome | isolation source: Oligotrophic lake microbial mat | place...
ACGGCATACGAGATTCGCCTTAGTCTCGTGGGCTCGGAGATGTGTATAAGAGACAGAACTGTTGGGGGGACCCTAACGTCATTCCTTGGAAAACGGACTTGTGGATCCTCACGGCGCGTTGTAGGTAGCGCCCACGTTTGACGGGCTGCACCAACTGGGTGTGGTTCGACGGCGCACCGGGTGCCTCTTCCCGGCTTTAGCTGATGTGGCGGAATTGGCAGACGCACTGGCTTCAGGTGCCAGCGGCCGCAAGGTCGTGTCCGTTCGAGTCGGACCATCAGCACTGCTCGGCTCGGGGAAGCAGAAAGAGCGAGAAGCAGAAACCAAGGGGGAACGAGTTGGCAGAGGAGGCTGGGCTTGCTACCGGGGTGCTATGAGCAGCACCGCTGATCGGGTTCGTCCCAACCAGGTTGTTTCCTTCCACTACGTGGTGAGCCTTTCGGGCGGCAAGGAAGTTGACCGCACGGGCGAACGCCCGATGTCCTATTTGCATGGGCACGGGGGTATCATTCCGGGACTCGAGATTGAGATGGAGGGAAAGGCCACGGGCGATAAATTCGAGATCGCAGTACCCGCGCGTGATGCGTACGGAGAGCTCCTCAAGAATTCCACCAAGACATACCCCAAGGATTCGTTTCCCAAAGAGGTCGCAGTTGGAATGCAGTTCGCTGTGGACGCACAGGGTGGGCAAACGGTGCCGGTTTGGATTCGCGAAGTGAAGAAGGACCGAGTGGTGGTCGATAGAAATCATCCGTTGGCCGGCAAAAACCTCAACTTCTCGGTTGAAATCGTCGAAGTCCGGGCGGCGACCCCTGAAGAGTTAGCCCACGGCCACGCCCACTCTCCACACGAACACCATCATTGAGCGTGCGATCTAACCATCGCCCGTCTGACGCTCGGCCTTCGCAACGAAAGCTAGATTTCCAAGTTCCAACTGATCAATGCTAGGTACCCATGCGACTCCAGCTACTTGCTCTCCTCGGTTCTTTGACGATAACCGCCTGCATGACGGATCGCACGCCAGCCAAGGGTCAAGAAGGACGCAACGGCGCGGTGGAGTATCTGTGTTTTTCCGAGGCTTCCGCCGAGAAAGTTGCAGCGCGCGCTAATGCGGCAGCTCGGCGAGGCTGGCAAATGGTTGCCTCCGCAGGTTCGGAGGCCCCCATTTGGTGCTTCAAGCGAATTCCTGACTAAGAGCTATCCCAAGACGCCCATCCGCTGCCGGAGTGAAATAGCGGTATCGCTGATCCAGAAACGCATGAGATCGGAAGCGAGCGCCATACCACGGGCCGCCTGCGCTGCGGGCAGACCTGAAAAATCCCCTTCGGTACGTCTCAGATAATCGATGGCCGCGGGCAAATCATTCGCCAAAAGGAGCGCGCCGCGCGCCCCCGCAACCGTTACCGAGTCCACCCAACTTGCTACGTCAGATGCAGGAGACCTCGAGTAGAGGCGTGCCGAATCCTCAAGCACTCGCCGTTTGCCCCAGGACACAGCTTTGTGGATCTTCTTGGCCTGTGCGTTGAGGAAGTCCTCACCGGCGAGCCCTCTTGCGAAGTTTGGATCCGCGTTGCGTGCCGCAGAGGCCAGGTAAACCTCTATTTCCAGCGGCGAAAGCTTTCCAACCAACGGAACTCGTCGGGCAACGTTAATCAGAACTCGCCCCAGCGCAAACGCACGAGCCGGTTCACTCAAATCGGTGAAGGAACCGGGCACAACAATGCTCACCGGATCCGAAAATTCAAGCGTAACACCGCCGGTATACTGCGGTGCGAGGTAAAGCTCGAACTCCCCCGCCTGCAGAACGTCCGCGATGCGCTCCGCCAGTGCGCGAATGGGATGCCCGGATCGGCTCCCCAGCCGCTCCTTAGAGCCGACGCCAAGCTTCCCCAAATCTGCAGGAAAAACCTTGGCGAGGGACTCGACCGCGGCGCTCGCCAAAAGCAACGCAGGAGCCTCCGCCCCAAATCGATCCAGTGCCCCGAGCACACTGGCATCCAAGGAGCCCGGAGCTCCACCCGCGGGCCCAGCATTTCGAGCGCCCAAGCTCGCCACTTCTAAATCATTGGCTACCCCGAGAAGCAGGAGCGGCGCCATCGCCAGGACAGATTCTGCGTTACGCTGCGCACCGGCGAAACACTCGGCTAAGTGCCGCCAAGTGGCCCCGTCGAAAGCATCCAGATCAAGAAGCGAACGATATTCGGTGATTGCGCGATCCAACTGCTGCTGTTGCTTCAAGCGATTCGCAAGTTCGCGGCGAAGGTCCTTATTGCTTGGATCCTGGTTAAGCCCACGCTCGAGTGCCAAGAGAGCCTGATCGGGTTGGCGCATTTCGTCAGCTAAAACTCGAGCCAGCTCAAGAAACGCTGGGGTCGATGCTTGGGCAGCAGGCGCGGACTCTAAGAAAACGATGAGTGCCTGCACGTAGCGTGACCATCCAGCTTTATCCGGCCCCTTCTGCGAGCCAGCTAGCTCCTTGAATGCCGCTGCAACTTCACCGTCGGTGCCAACGAGCGCCAAGGCTTGCTCGAAGTAGCCCAATGCCGCTTCCACATCTCCGCGTTTCCGTTCCACTCCGCCCAAAAGAGTGAACACCTCGGCGCGGAGCGCCGGATCAGCACTCTGGGCCAACAAGCCTTCACCTGTCTCTTTGGCTTCGTCCGTGCGCCCAGAGCTAACCTGGAGCAATAGCAATAGCCGCAGCGCTGCACGATTCTGCGGTTCCATTTTCAGCACCGCTTGCACGCACGGGAGTGCCTTGGCGGGCTCGTCAGTATGCCCAAAGAGGATCTCCGCTTTCTTTAACTGGGCGGACACGAGCAACCCCCCACGCGGCAGCGCGCGCATCAGCTCGTCTAACCTTGCCACCGCCTCACCCCACTGGAGATCTCGAGCATAGAACTCCGCAAGGCTGAACAACGCCTCCAGGTTTTTCGGTGAAGCTTTGATGACGCGCTTGAGGGCCGTTATCGCGCCTCCAGTATCCGCTTGATGATCGGCTAGGAGGTGGGCAACCCTGAGCCAAAGCCCGCTGGCACGCTCAGGATCCCTTTCCGCGCGTGCAGCACCGGTTAGCGCTACAATCAGCGCCTCGACGGCACCGAGCTCCAGCATTAAATGAGTCAGACTTACGGCCACGGCTTCATTGCTCGGGTGCAATTCAAGCGCCCTTTGGAGCGCTCGCACTGCTCCCTCCGGATCGCGACGTGCTTGGCGAACTCGCGACGCTTCCAAGAGCAGCAACGCTGCCGCGCTTGAGTCTTGAATGACGCGCGCCTCACCTTCGGCAGCTTCTTCAAGCAAGCTGGGATCGGCTGAACGCTGAGCCAAGCGACTCATCCCTCGGGCTGCGGCAATATCAATGGGGGCCCTGAGGAGCGCTGCACGGTAGAAGTTCAGCGCTGTGGCATCGCCGTGTGCTTCGAGTGATTCGCCGAGACGGGTGTAGTGGAGGGCCATCTCACTCGGATCCCCTGTCCTGTTCAGCAGCTTGGTGTCAATCTGAGCAAGAAGCTGTTGATCGCCCTGTTTGAGGGCCAAACGTTCGAGTGAAAGCAGCGCCTCGAGATCGGTGGGTTGTTGCTCCAAAATTGCCAAATAGGTGTCCCTTGTTTGGTCCGTAGCGGTCGCAAAACGCGTTTCCTGAGTGCGGGCGAGCTCACGGAGAGCCGCCCAGCTGGTGCCTGCATCTTCGCTGACCACGGCCAGTTTTGCTTGCACCTGAACCAAGCCTTCCCACTGCGCAAGCTCGGTATATAGGCCTTCGAGACCCAAGAGCGCACCCAAATGCTCCGGAGCCAGCGCCAAGATACTTTCGAGCACAGCGACCGCCCGCCGTGGCTCCTTCAACTCATCACGCAAGACACTCGCTGCCGTCAACCGCGCGACGATACTGAGACTCACGTCACTCGTGTCGTCGGCTTCGAGTTCGAGCACCTCAACAAGTCGCTTCTGCTCCCCCGCCTGCGCAAGGAGCCGGCGCCTTCCCTCGCGGGCCGGGCCAAAATTCGGCTCCGCACCCAACGCCTGTTCATAAGCCGCCAGCGCCCGATCGGCTCGTCCTAGTCGATTCTCAAAAAGATCGCCCAAGGCGGCTGCAATGCGTGCACGTTCTCCCGACTCAGTTGCAGCGCTCAGCTCAAGCTCCAAGAGCCGCACCAACTCCGCCCACTGCCCAAGCTCGTTGAGCTTGCGCCGGAGAGACCGGTGCGCGGCTTGATTGAACGGATCCATCTCAACCGCCGCTCGAAAACTCCCCACCGCTTCCGCTTCACGACCCGGCAGGCGCTCAAGCACCTCCGCAATCTTATGTAACAGCATCGCGGCCTTCGGCCCCTTCGTTGTCACCTTGAGTTCAGCGCGATAGACGGTCATCAAATCGTCCCAGCGCCCGAGGCGCTGGTAAAGCCGTCCAAGACTCACGAGAGTAGGCAAATAACCAGCATCCAGCTCAAGCACACTCCGCAGGAGTTCTTGCGCCACCACGTCATCTTGCAGATGGGCCTCAGCCACCTCAGCTGCACGCTGCAGGAGCTGCACCTTTAAGTGCTTGTCGGCCGCCAATGCGGCTTCCGTTTGGAGCGCCTGCAGCAGCTCTTTGAAGCGCCCACCCCGTTCTGCCGCCCTCTGCACCGCGTGCAACGCCCCCATGTGCTTGGCATCGAGGCCTAAAATGCGTTGGTACGAATGGACGGCCTGCGCCGACTCGGAAAGCGCGTCCTCATGCAGCCTGCCGATCTTAAAGAGATACGTGATGCGGGTTTCGTTGTCGTTCGCGCCTTCGACGGCACGTTCGTAGAGCTCAATGAGATCTCTAAATTTCCCGGAGACCGAATAAAGACGCCCGAGTGCCTTAAACGAGGCCTGGTAGCCCGGAACGATGACGAGCGCCCGAGCGTGATACTCTTCAGCTCGCTTGGTATCCGAAAGCTGACCCTCGCAGATGTCCCCGACGCGTGCGTAACACTGGGCGCGGCGTTGAGGCTCTCCGCTCACCTCTGCTTCCCCAAGCAGAATATCGATGAGCGGCATCCACTGCTGCTTGAGCTCGTACAGGCCTGTGAGCGCCGTGAGCACCGGACGATAACCCGCGTCGAGAGCAAGCGCCCGCAAATAATAGCCGATAGCCCGCTCGGCAGCCCCGAGCTTTGTTTCGCAGATCTGCCCAATTCTTTCGAGCAAAACCACGCGTTCTTCGGATCCGGACGCGAGCTTCTCTATGCGCTCAAGAGCCCCAATCAGGTCCTCATAACGTTGGTGCAATTCAAAGAGCGTCGACAGGCGTTCAAGCGTCGTGAGGTCCGTAGGAGCTTCCTCGTGGGCACGCTGAAGTGCCCGCAGCGCGGCGTCGTGGTTACCCAACCTTCCGAAGTGGATATCCGCAATCTGGAGCAAGGTGAGTGCGCGAGCTTCTGCGCTCCCCAGCTGCAGGACTTCTTGTTCCAAGGTCAGCACGAGATCATGGAACTGCCCCTGGGCGTAATGCAGACGCTTCAACGCCTCGAGCGCTCCGGGAGCCCGCGCATCCAGCTGAAAAGCTGCTCGGTATAACTCCGTGGCGAGCGCCCGATCCGCCCTGCGCGTCTCCGCAAGGTGCGCCCGTTCAGCAATCATTGCGGCGCGATAGCGAGTATCTTGGGTGACAGCTGTCGCAAGTTCCTCGTACGTCTTATCGAGCGCATCCCACGCCTCAGCCTGCGTGTCCGCACGCTCCACGGCCTTCAGAAAACGCGAGTCCGTCACATCGAGCTTTGATGCAGCCTGATACACGGCGCGAGCTTCCCGCTTTTGGCCCATTTGGTCCTCAAGCATCTGCCCTTTCTGGTAGAGCAACACGGCCTTGTGCTGTGAATCGGAAGTGAGGCGGATCTCTTCGTCGAACAGTGGTAACGCCAGCTGGTATTGCTTGAGCAGAGTGAGCGTCCTCCGCGCTCCGCTTAACGTCGGAAGATGTTCCGGCTGCAAGCTGCGGGCTTGTTGGTAGTGTCCCGCAGCCTTGGCCGCCTCCCCGAGGGGGGACTCATACAAGCGTCCCAGCTCAAAATGCAGCCGTGCAGCACGCACTTTGTCCGGATTCTGGGCGAGCTGCGCTAAGCACACCGCGATCACCCCCTCAGCCTGGGTCTTCAGATGCTCCAAAGTTGCAGGTGCGGTGGCGCGTGCCCGGACGTGAGCGAAACGCCCTGCGGCCTCGCGCGCTGAGATCTCTGAGGCCGCCAGCACTCCTGGGGGTGGAGCTAGCGAACCCACAGCTTGCGCATCCAAAGGTTCGTTGATCGGTGACGTTGGTGCTGGTGCGGCCGCTTGCGGAGCACTCACTTGCGGAGCGCTCACTTGCGGAGCGCTCACTTGCGGAGCGCTCGCTTGCGGAACACTCGCCACGGTTTTGGAGCGTCGAGGCGGAGGCGGAATCGACGAAATCCGACGCAGAGGCGCCGTCACCTCCGGCGGCGGAACATCGTCGGGGATCGCCACTGGCAGCGGCGCAACTTCGGCCGGACGAACCTCCGCCGCTACTTGGGCTGTTGTAGGAGACCTGGAACGCACCGGCGGCGGCGGGGGCCGAGAAGGCTGGGACGAGGCGGACATCTCTCCCCGGCGGGGGGGCGGTGGTGGCAAGCTGGACTTCGGCTTGACTAGCCTCCCATGCGGCGACGGCGGGGGCGCTTTGGATGCCGAGGGCAATGGTGGAGGAGGTACAGGCGCCTGATTTTCTGTATCGGATACGTCGTCGGCCATTTTTTCGCTCAATCCTCCGTCCAACTCTAGGCGAGATCCGGGCGCCGACAAACCAGCCCCCGTTCTGCCAGAGCAACAAAAACACACCTAGCCAAACCTCTGCCCCCCTGTGATGGAGCGTGCTATCAACCGCCGCCGTGACAAGCCCCGCTGATCTCCTCATTTTTAGAGACGTCCGGCTCTTCGACCCTGCCCACGGGACCGACGAGGTCGGTGACCTGGTGATCGAACAAGGCGTCATCACGCGCGCCGGAAAAAACGCTGCTGCTGAATTGATCCAGGCAGAGCGTGCGCAGGTGATTGCTGGTGATGGGCGCTGGCTGCTCCCGGCCTTCGTCGATCTTCACGCGCACCTCCGCGAGCCTGGCTACGAATACAAGGAAGACATCACCTCAGGCCTCCAGGCAGCAGCAGCTGGAGGCTATGCGCACGTCTGCGTGATGCCCAACACACGCCCGGTGAATGATACCCGAGCCGTCACTGAAATGATGTTGCGGCGCGCAGCTGAAATCGGCGGCCCGCGTTTGCACCCGATCGGCGCCATCACCGTGGGGCAGGCTGGCAAACAGCTCACTGAAATGGCCGAATTGAAGGAAGCGGGAATCGTTGCCGTCAGCGACGACGGCGTGTGCGTGACCTCCAGCGCCGTGATGCGGAAAGCGCTCGAATATTCCAAGAATTTTGACCTCTTGGTGATCCAGCACGCCGAGGACCATGAATTAACGGCGGGCGCCGATATGCATGAGGGCGCCGTGAGCGCTCAGCTTGGTCTGCGTGGCTGGCCAAGAATTGCCGAAGACGTGATTGTGGCTCGCGATGTGTTGCTGGCGGAGTACGTCAAGGCTCGGTATCACGTGGCACACATCTCAACCCACGGAGCGCTTAGAATCGTGCGCGAGGCTAAAAGCCGGGGGATTCAGGTGACATGTGAAGTCACGCCGCACCATCTCTTGCTCACGGACAAGGCCCTGCTTGGCTATGACACCGCCTGCAAAGTGAACCCTCCGTTGCGGGAAAGCGAAGATGTGGATGCTCTGCGTGAAGCACTATCGGATGGCACCATCGATGCCATCGCAACCGATCACGCCCCGCACTCATCGCTCGAAAAGGATTGCGAATTCTCCGCGGCCTCCCCAGGTCTTATCGGGCTTGAGCTGGCTTTTCCCTTGATGCTCGGCCTGGTGCGCGACCGCCACTTCACGCTTGCACGCCTGGTGGAAGCACTCTCGACGCGTCCAGCACGCGTCATTGGCCTCGCGCCGCCTTCCCTCAAGCCTGGCAGCCCGGCCAACGTGACACTCGTGGACCCCCAGACGCGCTTTGTTGTTGATTCCAATTTTCTCAAGAGCAAAAGCCGCAACACCCCATTTCTCAGAAAGGAGCTAACCGGACGCGTGTTGATGACGGTCGCCCAAGGCGCCGTTGCCCACCACCTCCGCTAGGCAAAGAAGCACCCATGAAGCGACAACGCGCCTACCTGGCTTTAGCCGATGGAACCGTATTTGAGGGGTTAGCCTGCGGCGCTCAAGGCTCAGCCTTGGGTGAAGCCGTCTTCACGACTGGCATGACAGGCTACCAAGAAGTACTGACCGATCCTTCATATGCGGGCCAGCTGGTGGCGATGACGGCCCCACAGATCGGCAACACAGGGATCAACGCCGAAGATTCCGAGAGCGTGAACGGCCAACCCCAAGTTGCCGGGTTCATCATGCGCGATCTGAGCCCCATCGTCTCGAACTGGCGCTCCGTGGAAACGCTGGAACATTACCTTGATCGCCACAATATTGTTGCGATCACTTCTGTGGATACGCGGCGCCTCACCCGTTACCTCCGGGACCACGGCAGCCAAAATGCCTGCATTGGCACGGAAAATTCGGACATGCTCGTCGACCGCGCACGCTCGGCGCCCAGCATGGAAGGGCTCGACCTCGTCGCTCGGGTAACGCCTAAAGAGGCCTATAGCTTCAGCGAGTCCCGGGGCGTTTGGGGCGCGCCCTTTGAAATCGGCGAAACAGCCTCCGTGGCCACCACAACTCGGCACCGGGTTGTAGCTTTAGATTTTGGTATGAAGCGCAACATACTGCGCTCGCTGGTTGACGCCGGTTGTGACGTAACGGTTGTCCCAGCGGGAACGAGCGCAACCGATATCCTGGCTCGGAATCCCGATGGCATATTTCTATCGAATGGCCCAGGTGATCCAGCCGCCGTGGGATATGCGATTCGCACCATTCAAGAGTTGCTGGGTAAAAAGCCCATTTTTGGGATCTGCCTGGGACACCAGCTGCTCAGCCTTGCGCTCGGTGCCAAGACGTACAAACTCAAGTTTGGCCACCGTGGCGTCAATCAGCCAGTGAAAGATCTGAAAACAGGCCGAGTGGAGATCACGAGCCAAAATCACGGCTTCGTCGTGGATGTGGAGTCACTCGCGGGGATCGCCAAAAGCACGCACGTTCATCTGAACGACGGCACGAGCGAAGGCCTGGAAGCTCCCGAAGCCCGAGCCTTCAGCGTGCAGTATCACCCCGAGGCCGCTGCTGGGCCGCACGATGCGCTCTATCTTTTTCGGCGTTTCACACAGGCGATGAGCGTCTAGCTCTCAGCATGGCCCCGACCCCCTCTACTCGCAGAAAAACCGGCTCAGGCTCGCCCCAATCCCGAGCTGGAAAGGTCCATTTTGTCAGCCTTGGCTGCCCTAAGAACCGAGTCGACACCGAAGTGATGCTCGGCGTTGCCGAAGGCTCAGGCTACAATCAGGTGAGTGCCGCTGAAGACGCCGAAGTGATCGTCATCAATACCTGTGGCTTCATCGATGCAGCCAAGGAAGAGAGCATCCAAACCATCTTGGAGCTTGCCAAGCTCAAAGCTTCGGGGAGCTGCAAAAAACTGGTGGTGACAGGCTGCCTCAGTCAACGCTACCCCGAGGAGTTGGCCGAGGGCATGCCTGAGGTCGACCATTTTTTAGGGTCCAGCGACATGCTGCGGCTGAAGGACGTGCTCGGCGGCACCGCGCCGCGGCTGTTCGTGGGCAGGCCGCAAGATTGGGTCGTGAGCGCGCAGGATCCGCGAACACTCAGCACGCGCGGTGCTAGCGCTTACTTAAAGTTAGCCGAAGGCTGCAATCGCAGCTGTTCTTTCTGCGTGATCCCCCAGCTGCGAGGCAAACAGCGCTCTCGCACCGTCGCTGACGTGGTGGAGGAAGCGACCCAGCTCGTTCAACGCGGGGTGCGAGAGCTCAATTTGGTCTCGCAAGATACGGTGGCCTACGGCCGCGACCTGAAGAACGGCACGAATCTCGCGGATACAGTGCGCCAGATTGCCGACATCGAAGGTGTGCATTGGGTGCGCATTTTCTATCTTTATCCTGAAACGGTGGACGATAAGCTCGTTGATTTACTGGCCAACCATCCCAAGGTGGTGCCGTACGTCGACATGCCGATCCAGCATGCCGCCGATAACATGTTGCGGCGGATGAAGCGCGGGCATGGCGGGCAGCGCTTGCGTGATTTGGTCACACGCCTCCGCCGGGATGTGCCAGGGCTCACCTTCCGAACGGCTTTTATTGTGGGCCACCCGGGCGAAACGCCCGAGGAGTTCGAAGAATTGGTCGAGTTCGTGAAATGGGCACGCTTCGATCGCATGGGAGTATTTGAATATTCCGACGAAAGCAGCGCGGCCTCTTCTGAACTTGAAGGCAAGGTGGCTCCGGAAGTGGCCCAGGAACGTGCGGCTCGCCTGCTCGAAATTCAGCGCGAAATCAGCCGTGAACACAACGCCGCCCTGGTCGGCCAAACACTCGACATCTTGGTGGAAGGCCCGAGCGAAGAGAGCGAACTCGTGATGGTTGGCCGCCACCGAGGACAAGCGCCCGACATCGATGGCCAAGTCTACCTTTCAGGGCCCGCACTGCCCGGAGAGATTCGGCGTGCGGAAGTCATCGAAGCGCTCGAGTATGACCTTCACGCCGAGGTGCTCGACGAACCGGCGATCGCACCAGCGCCTCTCGCCCCGCGACCCCTGAAGCGACGTTCGCCAAGCCGCCGCAGCCTAAAAACGCTCCCGTAGCGTCGAACGCGCTCACGGTTTCGGTGCGCGCACGATGATATTGATGGGCTCACTTGAGCGGGTCTGGGTCAGATAGAAGAAGCTGATCCCGTCGTCGACCTGCGCGCCAATCATGAAATCGTAACTTCCGCTGTCGGTATTCTGCCCGGCAATCTCATTGGTCCGAAGATTGATCGCGATCGCCTGCGAGTGCGGAAAGACGACGCCGGATAGGCGGACCTGCCCGTTGATATCCGGGCCCTGAACAGACGGGTGGCTCGGCGGTGGCAACGGCAGCGTGGGCGAAAGACAGCTGGGGGCGGCGAGAGCAAGAACCGCCGCAAGAACGGCCCGTCGAGAACGCCACAGCATGCTGCGGACATTAGCACGAGCCATGCCGAACTGCTGGCCGTGTGGTCCAGCGCGGCTCCGCTCGGCCCCGGGGCATCTCCCTGGGAAAAACTCGGGGGTACGCTTCGGCTACCCTTCCGCTAATCCTAGGGTCTCCCTGCCACAGTGCCAACTGAGTTGACGTACCCGCAGCCGAAAGCTCCTCGACCGCACCGCTCTTGGAATTGGGCCCTTCGCCTTGCCCTGGTGGGCATCTGCGCGATCGCGAGCTGGCTGACGCAGGGAACCGCACCGCCCGAAGTTCGCGCCATGCGGGACGTACGCCGCGCCCTCTCAGGTATCCTGCTGGCAACGGCCAACGTGAGTTCAACTCCCGATGACGTCAAGCTTATCGCGCAAAAGCATGGGCTACGTTCGGAGCTGACCGCGGTGGTGCGCGCACGCGCTCAAGGCATGCCCCACGACCTCTACTCAGTGAGCGCCCTGCTATCGCCTGAAGGTTATCTGCTGCGCGCCAGCGAGATCAGACAACTGACGGACACCGACGCCGCCGATGAGTCGAACGTCGCCCTTTCGCAAACTAAGCTCCTGTACTCACTGGCTCCCGCCGAGCCCACACGGCTCGGATTCATCGATCTTTCTGGTCAAGACGCTCCACCCGAATGGCCATGGCTGGCAAAGCTTCAGGATCGCCTGACCAACCTGCAAGAAACAGGCAGATGGCGTGGCTTACGTCGTGCCACGTTGGTGCTCGGTACCCCGGATCCCAAGGAGAGCTACGCTTTCGATGGGGAAAACCTGCTGTTGGCAGCGAACTCCCGCGCCATCGTGCTGAAGAACACACTGACGACGGGGCAGGACGCCGATAGTTTCCAGATCCAAGCCCAAGAGCGAGCGCTCCCGCCACGCCTCCTCAATTGGAGCGTCGACCGCTTGCGTTCAATCTCGTGGGTTGGCGATGAGCGTGTCCAACTGCTCAAGGCGATAGCCATGAAGTTGCTGAATCGAGTGACCGGCGTCCACCTCCCACAGAGCTCAGACATGGCGGAAATCCGGCGTGAATTGGGAACTGTTTCTGTGCCCGCACGAACACCCCCGGAAATCAGGCAAGCCCCCAGCCAGGCTCCCGGGGCCACTTCAGATTTTCCTCCACCGCCGATGCAACCACTGGTTCTTCCCGCTTTGGAAGGAGAAGGGGCCTGGCGTTCGCTCGATCGTGACCCTTTCATCAAACGCAACCCCGGCGCCGCGAGCCCGTTTGCCACGGCCTTCATTCGGACCGATCAGGACCTACCCATGTCCGAGGTGTACATCACGCTCTGGGATCCTCGTCAGATTGCGCTCTCGGCGGTGAGCGGCACTGACGAACCTCACTCAGCCACGGGCCTCACTGGATCAGGTTTGATACCACGCTCGCGCGTGGAGCGAGTCGTGGCGGCCTTCAACGGAGCCTTCTTATCGCGCCATGGGCGCTTCGGCATGAAAAGCGACGGCCAGCTACTGATCCCCCCCAAACCTTTTGCCGCAACTGTCGCTGAACTTCCAGGAGGCGTCACAGGGTTTGGAACTTGGCCGGCACGCCTCACCGAGGTTCCTGCCGACATGCTTTCCTTCCGCCAGAATCTGACCCCACTCATCGTCGATGGCAGCATCAATCCGTATCGCCGACACTTTTGGGGAGGCACCCCCGAAGGCTGGGAGGATGATGCGCGCAGCGTGCGGAGCGGGCTCTGCATGACCCACGAACACTTCATCGGCTATTTTTACGGCAATGCGCTGGATCCGAAGCACCTGGCGCGCGCGATGCAACAAGCGCGCTGCGTTTACGGCATTCACCTCGATATGAATCCAGGCCACGTGGGCCTTGAATTTTACCACGTTGAACGCGGCGGCCAGCTTCCGCTCCTCGGGCGACCCCTCGAACCGGAGTGGGAAGCGCATGGACCCGTTCCGGATCTGCCGGGCTTCGAATTTCAGGGGCGGCGCATGCTCCGCTACATGTCGCTCATGCAATTCCCGCGCTATCTCAGGCGCCAAACGAGAGACTTCTTCTATCTCAGCTTGAAGCACATTCTCCCGGGCGCCAACCTTGAGCCAGCTAGCGAGCTCGGCGAGGCGTTACCTAACGAAGGCGTGTGGGCCGGAACTGAAGACCCCAAGGGAGCCTGGCCGCCTGCCATTGTCCGGACCAAAATTCGTATCAGCTCGATCTCGCCCAAAGTGATTGCCGGAGCCTTCACACTCGATCCCAAGCTCTTGCAAGTAAGCCGGGAAACTGACGCTCCCGAAGAACCGCTAGCTGTCCTTCGCACGCCGACGCAACCGTTTCTGGGAGGCTCTAGCCTGTGGTGGGTGGATGCTAGGTTTGTCGTTTCCCAAACCCCTCCCCCTGGACATACGGTTCAATGGCTGTGCAGTGGCTATCGACTGGAGGATCCACGCCTCGAAATGGCGAGCGCGGCACTCGGGGTGTCCAGCGAAGGGATGCTCTTCTATCTGGAGTTGGAGGGCAGGGCTGAGCTAGCTCGGGGCGAAATTTCTGACTTCATGAAGCGGCAAAGAGTTGACTCAATGCTCCTGCTTCCGCGCCCGATGGGGATCTTATTGGGTGCGCCCAAGTCGTTAGCGCGTGGCGTCATTCTAATCTTGCGGCGCAAGAATACTACGGTGGAGCGGCTATTTCCGGATACCCCTGTGGTCCCGGAACGGGAGTGGGCACCACTACAAACGCGACGCACACCCAATGTCGCAGGCAACCCCACATTGGACTTGCAATAGCGATCAGCCCTGACGCAGGAGAGAGCCCTTCCAAATACCGCCGCAGACGCTAAATTTGGACTAGAACACCTGACAACCCTGTGGAATGTAAGTCCCTCCCCGCTAGAAGCGATTCGTCCCACAAGCTTTGTCGCTCACACGCACCAGCTGAGCGACTGTTGGTTACCTACGGAACCCAACGACCTACCCGTGAACAATTAGGAGAACGCACCGAATGAGCCAGAAGGGCGGATCGGATTTGGAAATTTTTGACGGCCTCACTAAGAAGAGCCGCCCGAGCATGCCCGCGGGGGCGAATCGAGCCCCAGCGCCACCCCCGCCGCCTGCAAAGAGAACCTTGTTGGGGATGGCCGTGCCAGGATTGCCTCCACCCCCGCCGAGTCGCGCCGCCGGGGCTCCGCTCGCGCCACCTCCGCCGCCATCTAGAGCCGGACAGGCGCCTTTGCCACCACCATCGCGGGTTACCAGCCGAACAGCGGGCTCTCCGGATTCCGGTCCGATTTCAATACCCACGAGCGTTCCACCGCCGCCTCCCGGTGCTTCATCGGCGCGACCGCCGCCGCCTCCACCACCTCCTCCTCCTGGCATTGCCGCCTCGCACGGTATCGTTGCGCCCCCCGCGCCCCCTCCACCCTCAGTGCCCGGCACCGGTGTTGCCATGGACTGGGACGACGAAGACGAGGCCACTACGGTTTTTGGCCGAGATGATGTAGCGCCCTCGTTCCTTCGTGGCCCAGGGCCAGCAGCCGGGACGCCCGCTTTGCCTGCACTGAACACGCAGACCACGTCTCGCGGGCCCGCGCTTCCCGCCATGGTGAGGCCTTCGGGTGCACCGTCGGTGGGTTCACTGTTTGGTGATCCCAAACCCGTCGCACCGCCGAGGCCACCTGCCGCGCCCGTCGCGGCCGCGCCCGCGCCAGTGTTTTCGCCCATACAACAGGTTCCGCAGTCCAGTTCCAAGACGCTGGTCCTCTTTGCCGCCGTCGTGGTCGTTGTGTTCGCCGCAGTGGTGACGATGGTGGTCATCCTAGGGAATAAGCCTGGTTCATTGATGGTGACGGTGGGTGGCCCGAATGATCGGAAGCTGGATCAGTTCCAGGTTTACGTCGACGACCAGCTACGCTGCGAAGCCCCACCGTGTAGCGTTGGCGATCTTAAGAAAGGCAACCATCGAGTTTCGGCGAAGGCTCCCGGCTATGAGCCACTCGCAGATCGCCTGATCGCCATTGAAGCAGGGAAAGAGTCCGTAGCTAATTTAACTCTCACCCACGCAAGCGCCGGCACGGGAGTGAGCGTCAGTGCGGATAACCCGGCTGGGCTCACGCTGTACGTGGACGGCCAGAAGGTTGGCGAGCTCAGCGCCCAGCCGCTGGCTGTGAACGACCTAACTCCCGGCGACCACAAGATTCGCGTCGAAGGCAAAAAGGAAGAGAACGAAAACTACGAGCTGGCTCCCTTCGAGCAGGTCGTCACCGTCGTCGCTGAGAAGCTGTCTAAAGTGGACGCGAAGCTCAAGGTGTTGGCGGGCCAGGTCAAGATCGAAGAGGGCGAAAACGCCTCCAAGGCCACGGTGCTGTTGGTGAGCGGCTCTGAACGGCGCCGAGTGCCCGTCTTGCCCGCGAATCTCAAGAAGATCGATGCGACCAAAGGCTACGCGATCATTGCCACGCGGGATGGCTACGAAGATTATCGTGAAGAGATTAAGTTCGAAGATGGCCAACCGGTCCGCACGTACACCGTCACGCTGCAGCGAAAAGGCGCCGAGCCCTCATCCGGCACGAGTTCAGCCTCATACAGCGCGCGGCCTTCGCCAGCAGTGGCAGCCAACCCCGGTCCCAAGCCTCCCGCGGCGGCAACGGGTGGCTCACGCCTGAATTTGAATTCCATCCCAGTTTCCAGTGTGATTCTGGATGGTCGCCCGCTTGGCCCCACCCCGAAGATCGGCATCTCTGTATCCGCGGGAACGCACACCGTAGTGTTTGTTCACGCCCAGTTTGGCCGCAAGGTTCAGACCGTCACAGTTGAAGCCGGGGAAACCAAGACCGCCGCCGTTCGGTTCCAGTAACGGTAGCTTTCCGAACGCTCAAGGGGACGGCGCAGGCCGTCCTAACGCTGAGCGGACGCCAACTCTTCGGTCTGCTCGCGCCAGCTCGTGGCGCAGCGCGGCTGAAGTGAATTGTCCATGCCTATGCAGGTTAACGGATCGAAGCGGGGCGGCAGCAGACCGTAGAGATCGCCGGAGAGAAACGGAGCGTCATCGGCGTGTGCTTTGGCAAGCGCGGAGAATCGCGTCTGGGCTTTGTGACGCGCGGCCTCGCCCTCCGCAAACGCGAGATAGGCTAGGGCTTTTTCGCGGATTTCCGGGTCATCCACCGTCAGCATCTTGTGCACAAAAGCCAGCATGGCCTCGCGTTTGCCCTCTTTTTCGAGCATCGCGGCGGCGTGAATGCAATGAAACGGCAGATTTTTTTGGTTCCCCAGGACTTCGCATGCCCGGGCAAACGCGCGCGTGCCAGCTCGCTTCCATTCGGCCTGCTCTTCGGGATCTTTGATCGCGTTGATGCCGAGATAGAGCAAATATTGACCCGCATTGACGTGCAGCTCGGAGTCAAATGGCAACTCCTTCATGCCACGCTCCAAGATGGCTCGCGCCTTCAGGTAGTAGCTCCGCGGCGGCGGGACTGGCTGCATGGTGAGCAGGGTATCGGCCAGCATGTAAGGGGATCGGAACTTGGGATCGAGTTCGTTGATCGTCTCCAAGTAGCTTCCAACAAACTCAAACCGGCGTTTCTCCTGAAAGTGCAGCCCTTGAGACACTAAGAGATGGGCAAAGATAACGTCTGCTAACGCGGCTCTATATCCCAGGCTTAACAGGACGGTTTGCTGCACTGGTGGCAACGGATAGACGTCATTCTTGATCTTCAGGCCATCAAAGGTTTCCGCCAAAGAGCCACGGACCATTGTGATGAGCAGCAGGCCCAGGCCGCCGACCAGTGCCGTAGCTAGAACTCTGACCGAGCGAAGCATGTTGCCCTCAGGCTACTCGACCTCGCGGTGGACCACCAAGGGCCGAACCATCGGCGTTTGCCCCTGCCGCGACTCACCCGAGATCTCAAAGGTGCTGAGCCCGCCATCGCCATCTAGGTCGCCAAAGGCGCGCGCTACAAACTCAGCCCGCCCATCGGCCCCGGAAGGCAGCTTGCTCTCGAAGGCGAAGCTGTAACTGTGTGGCACGCTGAAGCCGAAATTCAGACGCCGCCACGTGGGATGCTCCCAAGTGCCCGGGGGATCGAGCACAGGTTCCCCGCGCGCAACCTTGGCCGGCGTGAGCCCGACAGACTCGGGATAGGCGGATTCGATACTGCGCCCAGCCGCCAACGCCGTGGCCCGTTGCGCCAAACGCTTCAAACCATCGACGGGCTCATTCACCCGCGACGCGTGGACATTGTTTAAGAATGTGGGGAGGAAAACGGCTAGTACGGAGCCACCCACGGCGAGACCCAGGGCTAGCTCAAGGACGGAAAAGGTTTTCATCGAGAGGGTGCGGTACCATAGCCGCGGGGCGTGCTCCATCGGCTAACAAAAGATCACACCCCCGAAAGCCGAAGCTTTCGGGGGTGTGCAGGACTCAAACTGGAGGTGAATTATTCGTCGCCGTTCAGCTCGGTTATACCCGGAGAAAGAGTTACGACCGAGCCCTTGGTAGCGACGATCTCGATCTTTCCCTGCATCGAGAATGTTGAAGGAATTGTATCGCCATCGAGATCACCATGAGCTTCCGCTAGGAACGTACTGCCTGCGTCGGTCAAGGCCCCAGTTGCGGTGTAATTATAACTAAAGTACTGGGGCTGCTCCATGG
>ENA-ORBV01008129-ORBV01008129.1-microbial-mat-metagenome-genome-assembly--contig:-NODE-8129-length-17767-cov-4.845336_pt1 | contig 17767 bp, 12 predicted proteins | sample MGYA00237777_ERZ505514 | MGnify/ENA primary metagenome ERZ505514 (study PRJEB26160, sample SAMN06269048) | microbial mat metagenome | isolation source: Oligotrophic lake microbial mat | place...
CGAGATTCGCCTTAGTCTCGTGGGCTCGGAGATGTGTATAAGAGACAGGGGGCTGGAAGAAGATGTAAACGAAATGGAGCGCATGATTGTAGGCTATCTTGATTTCGCTCGTGGAGAAGGTCGCGTCGAAAAAGTAGCGGGCAACCGCCGCGTCGCGATCGGGCCCGACGGCAAGGTGGCGAAGATGCGCGGCAGTGCGTGCCGCGATGCCGAGCTAGTCGCGATGCCCGAGGGGCTGATCGATCCCCTGCTGAAAACCGTCGCCTTCTATGACGGCGACGAGAAAATCGCGGCCTGCCATTACTACGCCACCCACCCGATGAGCCATTACGGCAAGGGCCATGTGAGCAGTGACTTCGTGGGCCTCGCGCGCAAGCAGCGGCAGAAGGAGGAACCCGGCTGCACCCATCTCTACTTCACCGGAGCCGCGGGCAACATCGCCGCCGGCAAATACAACGACGGCTCTCCCGAGGCCCGCGTGCAACTCACCGAGCGCATCTACCGCGGTATCGTCGCCGCGGAGCAATCGCTAAAGCCCGAACCCATCGGCAAGGTCTCGTGGAAAACCCACGAGATTCTCCCCCCGACCAATCCCGTGTGGGACGCCGGCAAGCTCCGCGAAATGCTGGCTAACAAGAAGAACGTCCCAGCCAATCGCATCCGCCCCGCGATGGTGCTGGCCTGGATGCAGCGCATGGCCAACAGGACGCCGATCGTGCTCAGCGCCTTGCACGTGAACGGAATCTCGCTGCTGCACCTTCCCGCCGAATCCTTCCTCGAATACCAACTCCGCGCCCAGCAGATGCAGCCCGGCCGCTTCGTCGCCACTGCCGCCTACGGCGACGGCGGCCCGTGGTATATCCCGATCAAGGACGCCTATCCGCAGGGCGGCTACGAGGTGAGCGTCGCGAATTGCTCCGACGCCGTGGACGAGATCCTCACCCGCGGCATCCGCGAAGTGCTCCAAGCCTGACCCGCCAATGAACCGCCGCACTTTTCTCCAACTCGTCTCCGCCGCATGTGGCAGCACACTCGTTGCGGCTAATGGCCAAACGCGCCCGGCCCTGCTCAGCTTTCGCGACGAATCCGGCACGTGGGTGCCCGTGAAAACGGTTGCCGACTGGCAGCGCCGCCGCCGCCAGATTCTTGTAGCAGCACAGGAAATCATGGGACCACTTCCCGGAGCCGAGAAGCGCTGCCCGCTCGACCCGCAGGTGCTGGAGGAAGTGGACTGCGGCAGCTACGTGCGCCGCGCCGTCACCTACGCGAGCGAACCCGGTGCGCGCGTCCCAGCTTACCTCCTCATCCCGAAGCGCCTGCTCAGCGAGAAAGGCGCGCAGGCATCCGCCATCCTCTGCCTCCACCCGACCGACAACGTCGTCGGGCGAGGTGTGGTCGTCGGACTCGGCGGCAAAGCGAACCGCCAATATGCCGCCGAGCTGGCCGAGCGCGGTTTCGTCACGCTGGCTCCGCCCTATCCCCTGCTCGCCGATTACCAGCCCGACATCTTCGCCCTCGGTTATGCGAGCGGCACGATGAAGGCGATCTGGGATAACATCCGCGGCCTCGATCTGCTCGAGACATTACCCTTCGTGAAGCCCGGCAACTTCGGCGCGATCGGCCATTCGCTCGGCGGACACAACTCAGTCTACACCGCCGTCTTCGATGAACGGATCAAAGCCGTGGTCTCGAGCTGCGGCCTCGATTCGTATCGCGACTACTACGGTGGCGAGGCCAAACGCTGGGTGCATGGACAGGGCTGGTGCCAGGATCGCTACATGCCGCGGCTGGCCAAATATTCGGGCCGGCTCGATGAACTCCCCTTCGATTTCGACGAACTGCTCGCGGCCATCGCGCCCCGGCGCGTCTTCATCAGCGCACCGCTGCAGGACAGCAATTTCCAATGGCAGAGCGTGGACCGCGTGGCCGCAGCGGCTCGCGAGGTGTTCGCGCTTTACGGCGACGCCACCTCTCCGATCGTGGTGCATCCAGAAAGTCCGCACGACTTCCCCGATGCCACGCGGGAGCAGGCTTACGCTTTCCTGAGCGAAACGCTCAACGCGAAGTAGCCCGCATCACCAGCGGCAGCCACGCCGGACCGACCTCACGCGGTTGGAGCGGGCGGCGAGTGCGCGGCGCGTCGCTGGCTTCATCCGCCCCGATGTCGCGCTTCGTGGGAGGACGCGGCTGGCCATCCATGTCGAAAGCCGCCACCGCATCCTCGCTGACCGCCACATCGCGCGCCGGGCTGTCAGCAGCGGGCCGCCACAGACCTTCGGCATCCGCTACCAAGCGCGGATCCACTGACGCGATGCCCTCCGTTTCGAGACCCGCGGCGGCACCGGCGAAGAGATTGCCGCGCCAGGTGAACTCGCGCGGCGGCGTGACGATCTCGACGATGGGGCCGTGCGTGGCGCGCACGAGATTGTTGGCGATCACGCAATGCTCTGGCGCCAGCGTCTCGCGCCCATCGGCCTGGCCGATCAGAAAATTGTGACGGCAATTGACGAAGGTGTTGAAGGCCACCAGCGCGTCGCGCACCTGGAAGTAACCATTGAGCGGCGAATTCACGCGGCCATTCATCATCGTGAGCGCCGAGCGCGGGCCGTCGCCGGTGAGATCGGCGAAGTAGTTGTTCACGACGGTGTGGCCCGCATCGATGACGCGCACGCCGCCGGTTTTAGCCTGGTTCTGGCCGAGGAAAAAATTTCCCTCCACCAGAGAGCGCTTGCCGTGGCGGAGCGTCAGCGCACCCTCACACGCGCTGAAGGTGTTGCCGCGATAGATGTTCTCGCATGACTTGTTCGAGATGATCTCGGCTTCGCCGTTGCAGCGCTCGAAAAGGTTGCCCTCGACGAGCGTGCGCGAGTTGAAGGGCGAGGTATTGCTATCGCCCACGCGGATCGTCTCGCCACCGTTCGTGCCCAAACGCGGGCGCGGACCAAAATGATTTCGGCGGATGACGTGCCCATTGGGCGTCGCCGGATCGACCCAGACGACCAGCGTGGTTCCGGCGCTGCGCTTGTCCGCGAGGTAGCACGACTCGACGGTGTTGTTCCTGCCGTAAAGTGAGAGCCAGCGCTGCGTCGTTTTCAGATCGGCCGGATTGCATCCAGTGATCGCCGTATTCCGCAGCACGCAATCCACCGCCACGGCCTTGGAACCGACGCGAAATTCCACCACGTCCGCTGCGGGTTGGGCTCCCTTGAACCAAAGCCCATCCACGACTAGATGCCGTCCCGCCATCTGCAATCGCGAACGCCCATCGAGCACCACGCTCCCCGGCGTGGCCGCGCGCAAGGTGATGGGCTGCCCCGGCTGACCCTCGCCTTTAAAAACGATCGCCTGATCCGTCCACGCTCCATCGCGCATGACCAGCGTATCGCCAGGCGCCGCCTTCGCCATGGCCCGAGCGATTTCCGCAGAATCATTCACCGCAATCTCAGCGGCAGGCAACGGCAGCGCGCCCAGCAAGCACAGCAGCAGGTGTCGCGCGCTCACTTGGCGGACGCTCCGGCAACGGGAAGCGCCACCTGACTGGGGTGCATGAGGTAGGCGAAAAGATCGCGCACTTGCGCGGCGCTCATCGCCCCGAGTAGTCCTTCCGGCATGAGCGATTGCGGGAGTTCCTGCTGACCGCTGATTTCGCTGCGCTCGACCGTCAGTTGCTCGGTCATCGTCCGCAACGTGAGTGTGCGATCCGTCTTCGCGGTGATGAAACCGTTGAGCACGCGACCGTCCTTGAGGCTCAAGACCGTCATGCGAAAATCCGCACTCACCGCTGCGCTGGGATCGACGATGTTTTCGAGCAGATAATCGAGATTCGCGCGGCCTGCTCCGGTGATGTCGGGACCAACCTGCCCACCTTCGCCATACAGCCGATGACAGGCGGCACATGCCGCCGCAAAGATTGCACGGCCCGCGCTCTTGTCGGCCGGCGCGAGCACGGCGGGAGTGAGCTGTTCTTTGAGCTTCGCCATGAATTGCTTTTTGTCCGCAGCCGTCTCGCGCAGTTCGCCCCAGACCTCGGCGAGCTTTTTGGCGAGCGCGGCGTCCTTGAAGCTGAGGATCTGTCGGGCATCGAAAGGCGTGAGATCGCTGCGCGGGATCTTGCCGGTGCCAATGGCCTCGAGCAGTGGCCGGGCAAAAGCGGGACGCGAGACGAGCGTAGCGAGAAGCTGCGGACGCTCCGATTGATGGAACTGCTTGTAGGCCGCGACGAGCTTCACGCCGATCGCGGGATCATCGAAGGCGGAGAGGCCTCGCGCCGCCAGTGGATTGAGGAAACGCACGTCGAGCAACTGCTCACAGATCGTGCGCAAGTCCGGCGCCCGGCTGTCGATCAGCGTTTGCAGAGCGGCTTTGCGCTGCTCGAGGTCGGCGGTGTTATTGAGCGCGACTTTCTTCACTTCGTCGAGCGCACGGCCATCGCCGAAGACCACACTGAGTCCCCGCACGCGGTCCCGCAGCTTCGCATCGGTCGAGCCTTCCAGCTTTGCAGTTAGGGCGTCCCACGCGGCGGGCTTCGGTGCTTTGCGCCAGCCGGTCAGCGCTTCATCGAGACCGGTCACGATGTCGGCCTGGAACGCCGGTGATGCGTGGGTCGAGGCGAGTTGGAGCAGATCGTTCAAGGGCTGCGGATTCTTTTCGGCATCTTCACCGAGCCGCCGGGCGATGTATTTCCGCGTGAGTGGCAATTCACAGCTCGCGGCGACTTTGACCAGCGCCGTGGGATCACGATCGGCCACCGGGATCAGTCCATACCAGACCATCAGCGGGAGATTGTGATCAGCCGCGTCCTGCGCGTGCCCCACCAAGGCCTGCGCCACCGCAGCACGCTCCTCGACCGGCAAACGCTGGAGCGTGGAGGCGAGCACGAGGCGAACCAGCGCGGAGGAATCATCGCGCGCGAGCTTGGCAAAAACGGGAGCGAGATTCTTCGCCTCGGCGGCTTCTGCCTGATGAGCGGGCCGGTCGGATTTGAGCGTGTCGAGCGGCCACGCATCGGTGAGCAGGCGGATGGCCCACGCGCGCAAGTGCTCATCCGAGCTGGAGAGTTGCGCCTTCAGAAAGGCGTCGTCCGCAGCGCCGATGACGGAGAGCGACCACAGCGCGCGGAGCTTCACCACCGCATCCGCCGACTGCTCAAATAGAGCGCGCAGTCGCTCCGCTGTATCGCCGAGATGGCCGCGAGCCGCCGCACGATCAGCCAGTTCCGACCGCGCCTGACGCGAGAACCACTCGTTGGGATGCGTGTGCCACTTCACCAACTCGCCCGCACTGAGCTTGGCAAAATCCGGCATCGCGACGGGCTTGGGATTGCCGTGTGTGATCTTGAAAATCCGACCGCTGGTGCGGCTCACGCCGTTGCGCTCGTGACACTCGCCGGTGTCCGTCCAATCGATGAGAAAGACCCCGCCGTCCGGACCGTAGCTGAGGTCCACGCCGCGAAACCATTTGTCCGAGGTCAGCAGGAAATCGGGGCCGTGATGCCCGACATAACCCGAGCCGTGCCGCTCGAGGATGTCCTGATTTACGCGGTAGCCGTGCATGTTCACCGTGAATAAATGGCCGCGATATTCGGCCGGCCAATTGTCGCCCTGATAGATCATCATGCCGACGTGCGCGTGGCCACCGCCGAGCGCATTGGCCGCGCCGTCGCGCGACTTCATCCAGTGCTGTTTGTTGTCGAAGTGCCAATGGTCGGCGTGCTGGTCGATGAGCGAATAAACGCGCCGGTTCGGATCGAGCGTGCTCCCGCGCTCAAAGTGCGCGCCGGTGATGCCGTGCCAGAGGTGACCGTTGACCGTATTGATGAAAAAGAGTTCGCCGTGCGCGTCCCAATCGTGCCCCCACGGATTCGTCGTGCCGCAGTTCAGCGTCTCGAAAATCTTCCGCTCGGGATGATAGCGCCACATGCCACCGCGCAGCGGGATGCGCTCCGCATCGGGCGTGCCGGGCGCACCGATCTCGCCTGGCGCCGTGCCGCCGCAACGCCCATAAAGCCAGCCATCCGGGCCGAAGCGCAGGCCGTTGGCGAAGTTGTGATAGCTCTCCGCAGGCACCTTAAAACCATCGAGCACAGTCTGCGGCGGCGCATCGGGTTGATCGTCACCATTCGCGTCCGGAATGAAAAAGAGCTGCGGCGGACACATCGCCCACACGCCGCCGCGACCCACGGCCACACTCGTGAGCATCTGCACTTCGTCGGTGAAAACCTTGCGCGAATCGAAACGCCCGTCACCGTCCTTGTCTTCAAAAATCAGAACGCGATCCCGCAGCTTCAGGTCGAACTTCAGCGGCGCCTCGGCGTAGGTGAAATTCTCCGCGATCCACAAGCGCCCGCGTCCATCCCACGCCATGGCGATGGGATTCTGCACGTCCGGTTCCGCGGCGAAAACCGTGGCCTTAAATCCCGGCGGCAGTTGTAACTTCGCCGCCGCTTCCGCCGCCGGTAGCGGTCCGGATTTGTCCGGTTCGGTGTCGTAGGGTGCGGGGAAATCGGCGGCGTGCAGCGTGAAGGCGGCGAGCAGGAAAATGAACAAGAGTTTCATGGGGAAATGGAAGAATGCTTCTCGGGCAACCGGCAGGAGAACGGCGCATTAGAGCGGTTCGCGCCCGCGCTGGCAGCGGAAATTTACGGCGCTCAAATCGCAACCAGATCGAAGAAGGCCACCGCCGCGGATTCACCCGCAGCGAGCAGGATCTCAACCCGATTCCCGCCGGCGCGCAGCAGTAGCGCCGGCACGGTCCACGCGACGAGCGTTTCGGGCGTGCCAAGCATCGGCGGATAGGGATTAGGAAACGGCTCGGTGATGTCGTCCGTCGAAGCGAGCGGCGTGTCGTTGAACTTCACCGTGAGGCGCGCGCCCTTGATCGGCTGAAGTGTCTGGACGCGCAGACGCGCCTCCTTTTTCCAGCCACCCTCCGGTGGCGAGAGATCGAACGTGAAAGCCGTCGCCTGACCGGAGGCGAGCGCGCGAGGGAGCATCGTCTCCTTGGAAAATGGATACGCCCAGCCCGGCGCGAGGAACCAATGCTGAGGCTGGCGCGCGAGCGCGGCGCGGTCGACGAGACGCGGTAGGACATCGAACGGCGGTTCGTTGAACGGGCCGCGACCGGGGCCGCCATGTTCGCGGTAGTAGGCGAAGTTGAAGAGACTCACGCCATCCGCGCCGCGGGCGTAGGCCAGGTGCGCTGTCGTCTGATATTGCTCGGGCGTGGCTCGTCGAAACGGCGCGGTATCGCCGCCAGCCATGAGCTTCGGACCATTCCACGTCGAGTGGCACATCTCGACATACAGCGCGGCCTGCGGCACGAGCGCGCGGACTGCCGCGACTTCCATCTGCTGGGTGGTGAAGTAGGTCGCCGAGAGATTGACCATGTCGAGCCCCACAGCGACCAGCGCCGGCAGGTCGATCCCCAGCGCATCGAGCGTGTTCACGAAGCCCGGCACCCGCGCGCACAACCAGCGCCGACGCCCCCCGCGCGCGGTGCGGTCGAGCAGCGCCCGCACGTCGCGGACGAAGCCGGTGACGATCGCCTGCCGCTGCTCGCTGGTCGTCGATTTGTCGCGCGGGAAGAAGCTGTAGAACCGCATGAAATCGAGCTCCAGCCCGTCGAGGTCGTAGTTTTCACAAAGCTCCGTGAGGAACGCCAGCTTGCGCGCCGGCACTTCCGGGCGCGCCCAGTTCAGCACTTGGAACTGCGCCGAACCGAGCTTCTTGCCGACGCGATACTCCGGATGGTCGCGATAGAATTTTGTCACCGCCATCCCGACGGCACTGGAGAGTTTGTCGCCCGGCTTGGCCTCCACCCATTCCTTGTGATGCGCGTCGTTCAAGCGGATGGAGATGAACGCCGCCTGCTTTTGCGCACGGCAGCGGTCGAGGAAAACCTTCACCACATCGCCGCCGCCGAGCACAAACTTGCCGAAGGTGTCCGGCCCAATCCCATAGGTGTCCTTCACCCAGCGATAGTGCTCTTCGAGTGGCAAAACTTTGCTCGGCCACATCGGCACTTCGCCCAGACCGGGCTGGAGGAAATGTGCGTCCACGAGGCCCGCCACTTCATCCACGCTGGCCTCGAGATACTTCGCACGAAACGGCTCGCCCTTGGGATGCCACGGGCTCGTGCAGCCGGTGACGTTCGTCGTGTCGTTGCTGTAAAGCACCCGGAACGGCGCCTTGCGCGGTGGCGCCCCGGCGGAAAACAGCTCCGGGCAACGACCCACCAGCAGCGCGCCGGCAGTCGTTTGGAGAAAGGTTCGGCGATTCATTGGCGAAGCGGAGCTCACAGCCCCTCGTGGAAGACATTCACCGCGACGAAAAATGTAGAGGTGTAAAGGCGCGCCCAATCGTATCGCCGGAGCATCGTCTGAATTGTCGCTCGATGTTTTTCGCGCAGATCGTGATCACCAGCGAGCAGCACGATCCACGCGGCAAAGAGCGGCTCGCGAACGGTGTCATCCTCGTAGGGGCTGCGCGGGTTGTGGTCCGCCCAGAGCGGCAATTGACTGCGGGCCAGCGCGATCGCTTCGTCGCAGTTTGCCTGCGGCTTCCAGGACTCCTTGAGAAAGCGCCAGTCCACATCGAAGCCGAGCGTGTTGGCATTGTCCCAGTGTTCCGCCCGCACGAGATGCACCGCGGCACTTTGCGCGGAAGCGATCAGCCCACGGCGGAGCGCCTCGCGCACGGTCGTGTCCGTTTCCGCCTCGGCCAACGCGCGCAGCGCAGCCTGCGACATGGAGTTCGTCCAGATGAAGGTGTCCTGCTTTTCTGCGGGACCGAATTGAAGTCCGTCGGTGATCAGATCGAGGCGCGGGCGGTTGGCCTTGCCGATGCGCTCCGCGAGTCGTGCGCGATAGTCGCGCAGCCAGCGTTCGTCGCCGGTCAGTTCGTGCATCGCGCGCAGGAAATAAAGCAGGCGCGCGGCATCGTGAACCGTCGCCTTGGTGAAATCACCGCGCTCTCCGAAGCTCGCCGGATCGCAGGGCACACGCCAGCGGGTGCGCTCGACGGCCTCCACGGTCGCCACCATCCGCGCCGTGATCGCCGCCCGCTTGGACTCCGTCGCCAGTCCGCTCTGCAAATAGACGCGCAGCCCCATGAACCACGGAAACATCTGATCCTCGGAACTCGCGCGATAGTACGAGCGGCCATCCTCGGCGACTCCCCGCGCAATGAACCCCGGCGTGCTGCCGAGTGAGGCCAGCTTCATCAGACCGGCCGCGATTCGCCGCGCCTGATCAGCCGTCTCCGCATCTCGCCGCATTTGCCACCGCCGGCAGAGCCCGACGAGATACAGCCCGCCAAAGAACGGGCCGTCCTCCGTCGGCGTGGACCAGCTCATGCCATTGGGTTGGCTCTCGGCGCACTCCTCGGAGGTAGGCAGCACCACTTCCCCCTTCGGTCCGGCGTAGTGCAGCATGGTGTCAAAGCGGCGATCCACAAAGCGGCGCCAGATCTCCGCGTTCGCACGATCCACATGCGCAGCCACGTCCTCCGCCGAAAATGCTGTGCCGCGCGCCGCCAGCGCCGCACCCGCGAGTGTGCCGAGAAAGTCGCGGCGTTTCATTTCACGACCATCTCCGTGAACGGCGCGACCCGCGCCTGGAGATAAACGAGCACGCCCATGAGTGAGGCGAGCCCGATGCTGTGCCAGAAGACGTAGCGCAGGATAGATCCCTCGTGCCCGTACCAATTCGTCGCGGTGCTCGCGACGACGATGCTCTGCGCGTCCACCATCTTGCCCATCACACCGCCGCTGCTATTCGCCGCGCCCATGAGAATGGCGCTGATCCCAAGCTGCTCCGCGGTGATTTTTTGCAGGCTCCCGAAGAGGACATTCGATGCCGTATCGGAGCCAGTCAGCGCGACGCCGAGCCAGCCGAGAAGCGTCCCGAAAAATGGATAGAACGTGCCGGTGCCAGCGAGCGCGAGGCCGAGCGTGGCGTCGGTGCCGGAGTATTTGGTGACGTTGCCGAGCGCGAGCATGGCGGCGATGGTGAGCAGGGAAAAACGCACGCGCCAGAAAGTCTGCGCGTAGGTCTTGAGCATCGTGAGGGGCGAAAAACCCATGGCAAAACCAGCGACGAGTGCGGCCGCGAGAATGCCGGTGCCGGTGGCGGAAAGGTAGTTGAGCTTGAACTCCGCGGCTTCGGGTTTGGCGCCGACGGGCGCGACCGGTGGCATACGCTGGATGGCGCCGTGCAGGTGCGGCACGGAATACTTCGGCGAGGCGATCTTATCGAGCGCGGTCTTCGTCTGCGGCAGACCCCAGCAAAGGATGAACGCGGTCAGGATCGCCCACGGCATCCACGCGCGCAGCACTTCCCGGCGACTGGGCGTGACGACTGGCGGCGCGGCTTCCAGCTTCAATCGCAGTGCTTCATTCGTGGCGTTCTCAGCCGTGCCGATCGATGTCGGGACCGGTTTTGGCCCGGCAGAATCCGGCGTCGAAATTTGGATAAGCCCGTTGAGCAGGGTCATGACCGCGCGCGGTTTCCAAAAACGCAGTAGCAGCACCGTCGCGGCGATGGAACACGCGCCGGAGATGATGTCCACGAGCCACGGGCCGTGAAAATTTGAGACGAGGAACTGCGGCACCGCAAAGGCCAGACCGGCGGTGAGCGCCGCCGGCCAGACGGCGAGCATCGCGCGCCAACCGGCGAAGGTCGCGACGATCCAGAACGGAATGATCAGCGAGAAGAACGGGAGTTGCCGACCGACCATCGCGGAAACCTTGAGCGCATCGAGACCGGCGACCGCTTCGAGAGTCGTGATCGGGATGCCGAGCGAACCAAAAGCGACGGGCGCGGTGTTGGCGATGAGCGCGAGACCGGAGGCGTGGAGCGGCTTGAAGCCAAGCTGAATGAGGATCGCCGCGGTGATCGCGACTGGCGTGCCGAAACCCGCCATGCCTTCGATGAACGCGCCGAAGGCAAACGCGATGAGGATGAGCTGAATGCGCGCGTCCGGCGCCACCCGTGCGAGGCTGTCGCGCAGCACCTCGAAGAGCCCACGCTGCACCGTGAGTTGGTAGAGGAAGATGACGTTGAGGATGATCCAGCCGATCGGGAAGAGCCCAAAGGCCGCGCCGTAGATCGTCGTCGCTGCCGCCGCATCCGCGGGCATGCGATACACGCCGACCGCGATCGCCAGCGAGGAGATCAGCCCGATGAGCGCGGCGAAATGAATGCGCACATGAAAGAGCGCGATGAGCGCGAGCAGCACCACCACCGGGATCGCCGCGACGAGCGTCGAGAGCAGCGGATTGCCGAGCGGATCGTAATTTTGAGCCCAGAGCATCGTGCCAATCCGTGTTCGTTATTTGCCGAAAGCCTGGCCCGCCAGCTTCGTGAACGAGGTCACCAGCACGCGATCATCGACAATTTGCAGGAGCCGTGGCGCGAGGCGTTGCGGCTTTTCCTGGGCCCGGGAAAATGTGCTGAGGCTGGAGGTGACGACGACGGCAGCGAGGAGGGGGCGAAACATGGGAGATAGAAGAACGCGCAGGCTAAGGACACGTTTGCCAAGCTGCCAGCGCGACCTTTTCTTGGCCCGCTCACATGATTTTCCGCGCTCACCGCAGACCGGTCGGACGTTGCTCCTCCTTATCCATCTCCGTGATGCGATCCGCGGAGGAGAAGCAGATCACCATCTCCGCGTCCTGCTCGCCGAGCACCGTGGCCTGATGCCACACGCCCTGCGGGATCGAGATGGTGTCGCCAGGCTCGAGGACGAAACGCGCGTCGCCAAACGTGTGTTCCACCCGGCCCGAGAGCAGGTGCAGGATCTCGTCGCAGTTCGGATGGCGGTGCCGCGGATTCCCCTGCCCCGCGCGAATCACCGCGCGACCAAACGTCATCGTCGTCGAGTTGCCGATCTGACGCGACGCGCTCCAGCCGATCACGCCCCACGGCACATTCAGAATCTCGCCATCCAGCAGGCGGCACACAGCTTGGGAAGAATCTTCAGGCATCATCGTCGTTCAAGGTTTCGGCGGCACCGGCGGCTTGGCGCCGAGCGCGGTGTAGTATTTAGCCTCGATCGCCGCGCTGTCTTTCATCCCGCTCTTGAAGGCCACCGCCTTCACCGTCATCCCCGGCCGCACGCTGATCACGCCGCAATAGACGTAGCCATTGGTGCGCGTCGGCGGCGTGCCATCGAGCGTGTAGCGAAACCACGCGCCGGGCGTCGTGGAGTTCAGCGTCACCGCGGTGATGTCCTTGAGCGGCACCGCTGGCGAAGGAGACATCTCCGGCTTGCCCACCGGCTCCGCACCTTCCTCGTAGAGGCCGGCCGCTGGGTGGTTTTTGATCACGTCCCACGCGAGCCGCTGCATCGCCGTCGCTTGCTCGGGCGTGAGGTTCAGGGCGATCGGCAGCACTTTACCCTCGGGCGATTCGCCGTAAAAGGCTGCGTACCACGTCAGGTTCACGAGATAAGCGCCGTTGAGATTCGGATGCACGCTGTCGCGGAAAAGGAGCTGGTAAAACGAACCCGGCTTCGCGTCGGGAAACTCCCCGCGATCGATCTGATTTTTGATCCAGCCGAAGGCCAGATTCGTCGGCAACACCCGCGCCCGCTTCCCCGCCTTCTCCACCTCGCTCAGCTTGCTCTGCACATCCTCCACGTAGAGCAGCATCGCGCCCATCGACTCCTCCCAGGTCAGCGGCGGGACCAGCGTCGCCATCTGCGGACTCGGCACCAGCGCTTGATCCGTGGGGCGCTGCCGCTCGCGCTCCACCCACTCCGCGACCAGCCACGGCTGCACGTCCGGCGATTTTTCGCGCACCAGCCCGAGGAATTTCCGCTCGAAATCCACCTCGCGCGCCACGTCGAAATCCCGCGGCTGGAGCGTCACGTGATCCACCTTGTCGAGCACGCCGAGCGCGATGTCCCAGTCGCGCTTCCGCTGGGCCAGGCCGGACTCCCACAGCCGCTGCGTGCTCCCGCCGGGCATGGTGAAGTTCCGGTAAAGATGGGGCCGCCCCGCCGTGCGCACATACGCGCCAAATTGCGCCGTGATCTCCGCCTGCGTGCTCCCGAGATGCAGCGTGCGCAGGCCCGGCAGCGCTTCGCCGATCAGATACGTGCCGATGATCGGCGGACTCGGCGCCCAACCTTCCACAAACGACGCCGCGATGAGCGTCGTGTTTTTGTCGATCGCGATGGGCTTCTCGAAAAGCTCGCCCGTGGTCGCCGTGGGAATCGTACCATCCAGCGTGTAGCGGATCGTCGCGTAAGGCGTCAGGCCCGTCAGCGTCACACGCTCCGGCTTCTGCACACCCGGCACGGGCGGCGGGGAAAAGCGCGGAATCCGCGCCGTGGCATAGTCGCGCAGATCGACGCCCGCGTATTGCCCATCGGCCTCCTCGGTATCCACCCAGGTCGCCGGATCGCCATCGAAGGCGAAGTGCCAGCCGCGGCCATTGCGCGAACCTCCGGTCGAGGCAAACCGCTGGCCGTCGAGCCGCCGCGTGCCCGCGTAAAATTCCAGCTCCCCGAGATGTCCATGAGAACCCGCCGGCGCTTCGTAGCGCAGCCAGCGGTAGAGTTTGTTGTTCGAGAAAACGAAGTCCGTCCACTCCTGTTCGCGCGGCACTTCCTTGACCACCGCGAGCACCACGTAACCCTCCGTCTCCGAGACGTTCGACCCGCAGAAGCGCCCGCCGACCATCAGCTTCTCCCGCGATGGCGCGGGGAAAAACCGCACGTGATTAAAAACCGGCGCGTTCCCCGGCGGCACCACTTCCGCCGCGCGCAGCGGCAGGAGCGAGGAAATGGCGAGAGCGATGAGGGGGAGACGAAGCGAAAACACGCGCTGATCTTTCCGCCAATCCCGCGCCCGCGCCAGTCTGGAATCACCCGTGCGATCCGGCGAATTTTACGCCCAAAGCCACAGACGGTTCACCGCCCGCCATTTCCTCAGTCCGCCTTCTTCAGCGCCTTGATGAACGCCTCGGGCCCACCTTCCACATAACCGAGTTCCCCCCTCTTGGTGCCGCTCGCGCTGGTGATGACGATGGTCGGATAACCGCGGATCTGGAATTTTTTCGCCAGCGCGTCGTTCTGCTTCTTCGTCGCTTCCGGCAGTGGGGTCCCGCGCGGGAAATCCACTTCCACGAGCACGAGATTTTTGGCGGCGTAATCCTTCCACGCCTGCTGGCTGAAGACTTCCTTATCGAGCTTGATGCACCAACCGCACCAGTCCGAGCCGGTGAAATCCAGGAGGATCTTTTTGTTCTCCGCCTTGGCCTGCACCTTGGCTTTTTCGTAATCGTCGAGCCAGCCCTCCTTGGCCGCGGAAGCCATCGAAGTGAGAGCTAGGAATGTGAGCAGGGAGAGGAACGTTTTCATGGTGCCGCGATGCTGCCACGAACCGAACCCGGCGCGGAAGCCGATTCTCTGACCCGTGATCTCCCCAACCGTTTCCGGGCAGCGGCGCGGGCCTACTTCAGCTTCAGGCCGTGGCGTTGCCAGAATGCCTGCATCGATCCGAGCGAACCGTTAAAGACATTCCGCTCCAGCGGACGATCCATGTTGCCAAAGTAGAGCGGGAACCGCGAGCCGCCGTGGTTGTAGACCTTCGGCCGCGAGCGGCCGCGCTCCCAATCCACCCCGCCGTATTGCCAGATCGTCCAGTCGGACCAGACCCCATACTGCTGCAACAGCGCGCGCGGGTTCTCGGCCCCGTTGTTGTGGGAGTAAAGCGCGAGCCAGTAGGGCATGCGGCGGATTCTCGCTTTCGTGGCGGCATCCGCGTGGCGGAGGAGGCTCTTCAGGTGCGCGCTGTTCTCCAGATACGCCACGGGCACCACTCCCGTGCGATTTTCCACGCGGTCCATGAAGCGCAGGATGTCGGACATCCGCGAATGCGCATCGAAATCCGCGCAGAGCAGCAGCGCCGGCGCATTCCACGAGCGCCCGCGCGCCAGCGACTGCGCGCGCGCCACGAATTGATCCGCCTGCTTCACCGGATCCACATGGCATTGCAGCCGGTAATAAACCCCCGGCAGCATTCCCACGCGATCGGCCGACGCGAGGAAACTGGCGCACTTCTCGTCGAGATTTCCGCCCTTGCCGGCGCGCGCGATCAGCGCGCTCGCGCCATTGGCTCGCAGCGCCGACACATCGTTGGCCGAGTAGCCGACCCCCGCCCGTTGCCTCTCCTTCGGATCGTAAGCGGACACATTGATGATCGTCGGCAGAGCCGCGCGACTGCCGGGCGCACCGAGACCGAGGCAGAAAACAAAAAGAAAAATGGCGGGGAGAAGGGTGAGACGATTCATGGCGTGGAGTGCGAAAGTAAAAACCACCCGCGGCCTCCGCGGCAACGGGTGAATTCAGTTTCACCGCAGCAACAACGCGGACCTTCTTTGCCAGGCCACCTGGCCTCGAGGTCGAAACGTTGCGCAGGAGAGTTTGACGCCGCGCATGCACCATGGATTGATCGTCCTTATGAAGAATCCCCTCCTCCCTTTTCTGGCGCTCGCGCTCGCGCTCGTCCCCATTTCCTCGCCGGCCAAAACGCCGGATGGCAAGCTGAAGCTCGTGCTCGTCGCGGGCAAACCTTCGCATCCACCGCGCATGCATGAGTTCAACGCGGGCGTGCAATTGCTCGCCAAGGCGCTCGCGCAGGGCGCGCCGCAGCTCCAGGTGGAGGTCGTGCTGAATGGCTGGCCGATGGACGAGAGCGTATTCGCCGGCGCCGACGGCGTGGTCTTCTACATGGACGGCGGGCCGAAACACGAAGCGGTGCAGCAGGACGGCGTGCGGCTCGCGAAGATCGACGAATGGGTGAAACGCGGCGTCGGCATCGGCTGCATGCACTACGGCGTGGAAGTGGTGGCGGCGCAGGCGGGCGATCAATTGAAGCGCTGGATCGGCGGGCACTACGAAAACATGTATTCGTGCAACCCCATGTGGGAGCCGAACTTCACGCAGTTCCCGGAGCATCCGATCACGCGCGGCGTGCAGCCTTTCCAGATCAAGGACGAGTGGTATTTCAATATGCGCTTTGCCGATGGCTTCGAAGGCGACAAGGCGAACCTCGCGGGCGCGACGAAATTCTGGCCGATCCTCGTGGCCAAGCCGAGCGATGAGGTGCGCAAGGGGCCCTACGTTTATCCGAAAGGTCCGTACGAACATATCGTGGCGGCGAGCGGTCGCGCCGAGGCGATGATGTGGGCGGTGGAGCGGGCGGAAGGCGGTCGTGGATTTGGTTTCACCGGCGGGCATTTCCACGACAACTGGGCGAACGATCAGTTCCGCAAAACGGTGCTCAACGCGCTCGTCTGGGTGGCCAAAGGCGAGGTTCCGGCGAGCGGCGTGGAATCGAAGATCAGCGCGGCGGATTTGGACGCGAATCTCGATCCGAAACCGGCCAAGAAGTAGCCCTCTAAGAAACGCTGCGGACCGGCCTTGTCTCCGGGCACGCTCCCGCCATCTCCATCTCCGTCACCTAGCAACCATCCCCGCTTCCACCCCATGAAAACCGCACCACGCATTCTCGCCGCCGTCCTCGTCACACTCGGCTTCGCCCTGCCCGCCTCGGCCAAGACGCCCGAGGGCAAACCGTTCGCCCTGCTCATTGCCGGGCGCCCTTCGCACGGTCCCGGCGAACACGAGCACAATGCCGGCGTGCAATTGCTGGCCAAGAGCCTCGCCCAAGGCGCGCCGCAGGTGCTCACGCAAGTCACGCTCGGCGGCGAATGGCCGAGTGCGGAGGCGCTGGCGCAGGCCGACACGATCGTCATTTACTCCGACGGCGGCGGCGGACACGTGGCGCTGCAAGGTGAACGCCTCGCCGACCTCGCGAGGGAGACGAAGCGCGGCGCGGGCTTGATCTGCCTGCACTACGCGGTCGAACCCGCCTATGAAAAAGTCGGCTGGCCCGAGCCGCAAACTGGCCCCGACGGCAAGCAACTGAAGCAGGCGATCCCGACGGAGCGCGGATCGAAAGGCAAGGGCTCGCAGGAATTCCTCGAGTGGCTCGGCGGCTACTTCGAGCAGTACTGGTCGGTGAACCCGCACTGGACGGCCAACTTCAAGGTTCTGCCGAAGCACCCGATCTCGAACGGCGTAAATCCCTTCAGCACGAACGACGAATGGTATTACCACATGCGCTTCAAGCGTGGGATGCAGGGCGTCACACCGATCCTCACTGATCTGCCGCCGCCGGAGACGATGAATCGCGGCGAAGGCCCGCACGCCGGCAATCCCGATGTGAAGCGCGAAGTGCTCGAAGAAAAGAAACCGCAGCACGTGGCGTGGGCCGTCGAGCGGCCGGATGGCGGCCGCGGCTTCGGGTTTACCGGCGGACATTACCACAAGGGCTGGGCGAACGACGAGCAGCGCAAACTGGTCCTCAATGCGATCCTCTGGACGGCAAAGGTCGAGGTGCCAGCGAAGGGCGTGGAGTCGAAACTGACGGCGGCGGATCTGGAGGCAAATCTCGATCCCAAGGCACCGCGCAAACCGAAAGCCGCCGCGGCACCAACCTCGCCGACGAAGCCCGCCAGGGCCGGAGATGCCTCGGCCAAGCCGGTCACGACGACCGAGAAAGTCACGCGCGGGCCGGTCGCGGTGAAAGCCGACCTTAAGGGCGCGAAAGAATTGCACCTCGTCATCACGGATGCCGGCGACGGCTTTCAAGGAGACTGGGCGGACTGGATCGCGCCGACGCTGATCAAGGCGGACGGCTCGAAGATCCTCCTCACCTCGCTCGAGTGGAAGGACGCGCGTCAGGGATTCGGCAAGAC
>ENA-ORBV01008130-ORBV01008130.1-microbial-mat-metagenome-genome-assembly--contig:-NODE-8130-length-17762-cov-4.858185_pt1 | contig 17762 bp, 12 predicted proteins | sample MGYA00237777_ERZ505514 | MGnify/ENA primary metagenome ERZ505514 (study PRJEB26160, sample SAMN06269048) | microbial mat metagenome | isolation source: Oligotrophic lake microbial mat | place...
TTCCCGAACTGGCCGTACTGTGCGGTGAGATCGTCGCCGATGATCATCAGGACATTGAGCGGCCGTCCCGTGCCCGCCCGTCCCGGCGTGGGTTTTCCCGTACGCAGAGGGCGATCAAGATACTTCGCCAACTCGGCTTTCCGGGCGCGCATTGCCGGGACTTGAGCGAGATTGTTCCACTCGCGCGGGTCGGCGGTCTCGTCGAAAAGTTCCTGAGAGCCGTCGGGCCACTGCGTGAATCGGAACTGATCGGTTCGAACGCTGCGCCCGATCCTCGGTCCCTGTCGCGCCGCATCCGAAAGGACGGTTTCGCGGATGATCCGCGCGGGGTCGCCAAGCGCGGGGGCGAGGTTGAGGCCCTGCGGCTGAACGAGCGTGGCGCCCCCCAGGGCGGCCAGGGTGGGTGCGAGATCGCTCATGCGGGCCAGGGTTGAAGCAGTGACCCCGGGGTGTTTCATTCCTGGAACCTGAATGAGCAGCAGTCCGCGCAGCCAGTCCTCGAACAGCAGATCCTGGCGAGGGGGGGCTGCGCGTTCGGGCCGCGGTGACGGACCGATCGAGACAAGAGCGATAACCGTCTCGGATAGGAGCCCTTCCCGCGCGAGCCCTGCGAGGAGGGCACTGATCTCGCGGTCGAGGAGACCGTACGCCGCCTGCCGGCTCGACGCCAGGGCTCCACGATCGGCCGTTTCGCGCGGTGGAGGAGTCACGGGAAAACGAACTGGGTCGAGCGGCGCGCGATCGGAGAGGGCGATCGCGGGCACCGTAATGGGGGTCGCCGGTGGAACCACCGGATTGGCCGCAGCAGGAACTTTCCGAAGATCGAGCGAGGCATAGACGAATGCGCGACTTGAGCCCGCGCTCTTGAGACTTTGCAAGACGCGTGCGCTCAACTCAGTGGGCAAGGCTTTGACTGACTGGTCGAACCCACCACTCGCGACCCCGGTCGCGGACACTGCGGTCGTGGCATACCCTTTTCGCTTGAGTGCGCGAACCAGTTCGGCGGGCCCCCGCGCCCCGGCCGCCGCGAGCAATGTGTCCTTCGTCCCCGTCCAGGAGGCATCGTCCGCGAAGACGGAGTCGAATGGACGCGAGTTCGCCCGCAGTTTCCGAAGTGCCGGAAAGCCAGCAAACGCCGGGTCCTCGAAAGGAAATCCAGATCCTTCCGCGACCACGACCACGATGTGAGGGGCCTTCGCGGCCGCCACCTTGGGAGACTGAGTCGGAAAGACGATTGCGCCGAGGGCGAGCAGGAGTGGAACACTCGTGGGTAGGAGCCTCACGGCGTCAGGTTAGCCATGACGTTTGAAAACGGTCAAGGTGCCGTGGCTTAAGATCGCCCAACCACGATGACCCTCAATCTCAAAGACTTCATCCGCGATGTTCCTGATTTTCCCAAGCCGGGCATTGTGTTTCGCGACATTACTCCGATGCTGGCGCACGGCCCCGCCTTCGCCGCCGCCATCGAACAGCTCGATCAGATGACCGGTGACGTCGAGTACACCCGGATTATCGGGATCGAAAGCCGCGGTTTCATCTTTGGGGCAGCATTAGCGCAGCGACGGCAATGCGGATTCATTCCGATTCGCAAGCCGAAGAAGCTCCCGCGCGCCACGGTGTCAGAAACCTACGCGCTCGAATACGGAGCGGACACTCTGGAGATGCACGAGGATGCGCTGGTGGCTGGAGAGCAGGCGCTAGTCATCGATGACGTGCTGGCGACGGGAGGCACCGCCGAGGCCGCGGCGCGTCTGGTGAGCCGGTCGGCAGGTAAGGTCGCCGGTTTCGCTTTCCTGATCGAGCTTGATTTCCTTGGTGGTCGTTCGAAACTCTCCCCCCATTCGGTCGCGAGCCTGATTCACTATTGATTCGGGCAGGGCGATAGAAAGACGGCTGGACAGTCGCCCAAGGGTAGACTTACGACTTGCGCGTTTCCGTGCGCCCGTAGCTCAACTGGATAGAGCAGGAGCATCCTAAGCTCAAGGTTGGGGGTTCAAGTCCCTCCGGGCACACCAACTCTTCGAATTCATAAGGTGATTGGCTTTGGACAAGGAACTCAGGAAAGAACTGCAGCGGGACGAAGTTGGGGAAGCGGTCCAGGAGGCTCGTGGTTTCCTGTCCCGCCCCGAGGTGGTGAAGCCGGCGCTCGTGGTGATCGGCCTGCTCCTCGTTCTCGGCGGGCTCTACTTCGGCCAGAAGTTCCGCGCCGCGTCGGCCGAATCGGCCTTCGCCCGAGCCACTGAGGTTTATCACGCGCCCGTCGAAGAGGGCGCGCCCGGCACCCCGGGGGTTGAGACCTTCAAGACTTCGTCCGAGAAGTACCAGAAAGCCAAGGCTCTGTTCGATCAGGTGGCCAGCAGCTACGGCTCTCTCCCCGCGGGTCGCAGGGCCCGCTACTACTCGGCCCTCTGCGTTCTGGAGATGGGTCAGCTGACCCAGGCTGAGGAACTGCTGAAGCCGATTGCCGAACTTAAGGATCCGCGCGCTTTGGAGCCCGCCATGGCCCGTTTGCGTCTTGCCGAAGTGGCCCTCCAGGCCGGCCGCCCCAAAGACGCCGTGGCCTTCTACAAGGCCCTCATCGCTGATGACGCGTCGGGGATTCCGAAAGACCGTCTGATGTTCGGTATGGCCGAAGCGCATCAGGCTGCGGGTGACGATCTGGCCGCGCGCCGCGCCTACAACGACCTCGTGAACCGGCACCCCCAGAGTCCCTACGCTCAGGACGCCCGGCAGAAGATCGACGCGCTGGCGATCCTCTAGCCCCTTTCGGATTCGGGGTTCGGCTTATCCGAGTCCCCGGGGGTAGCGTCTCAGCGAAAAACTTGTAGACAGGAACGGATCAGGCCATGGCGATGTCGCGCGGAAGACGGTTTTTTTGGATTGGCGTGGGAGTGGTCCTCGTCGCGTCTTTCACGGCCGTGGTGCTTGGCGGGCTCGCCTACTTCGTGCAGCAGCAGGGCATTTCCTCCTCGGCGCGGAAATCGGATTCGAGCGCCCAGGTCCTGTCGATCTCCCTTGACGGCTCCTACCCGGAGAATCCCGCACCCTCCTTCCAGCTGGCCTTCTCGGCCGGGGCCCCGCCCACGTTCCCCGCGATCATCCGCGCCATCGATCGCGCCGCCAACGACCCGGGTCTCAAGACCGTGTTCGTTCGAATCGGGGCCACCGACCTCGGCTGGGCGCGGGCTGGCGAGGTGCGCGCGGCCCTTCAGCGGGTGCGCGCTTCGGGAAAGAAGCTGACCGCATTCCTCGAAGACAGCGGGAATCTCGAGTACTACATCGCCTCCGTGGCCGATGAAGTCGTGGCCTTGCCCGAGGCCATCCTGCAGATTCACGGCCTGTCCGCCGAGGTGATGTTCCTTCGCGGCGCCCTCGACAAGTTCGGCGTCGAGGCCCAGTTCGTGGCCATGGGGAAGTACAAGAACGCCCCCAACCAATACACCGAGAAGAAACTCACGGCTGCCCACCGTGAACAGGTCGAGTCCTTGATCGGCGGGCTGTACCGCGAGTACATGTCGGCGGTGGCGAAATCGAGAAACAAGACCGAGGCTGAGATCGAAGCATTGATCTCGGCCGGCCCCTACGACGGGGCGTCGGCGATGGAGGCGGGTCTCGTCGATCGGCTGGACTATCCCGAAGAGGCGCTCGACAAGGCCGGCAGCACTCACCGCTATCTGGGCGACTTTCGGGATCGGGGCGGCGCTTTCGACACCCGCCCGAAGGTCGCGTTGATTTTCGTCGACGGCGAAATCCTGTCTGGTGAAAGCCAGGATGCGGGCCTCGGCTCCGGACCGGTTGCCGGTTCAGACACCATCGCCGAGGCTTTGCGGGATGCCGCCGCGGACGAGTCGATCAAGGCCGTAATCCTCCGCGTGAACTCGCCGGGCGGATCCGGCTCGGCCTCCGACGTGATCGCCCGTGAAGTCGAGAACACGGTGGCCGAGAAGCCGGTGATCGCAAGCATGGGGGACTATGCCGCTTCGGGCGGCTATTACGTCTCGGCCCCGGCCACCACCATCGTCGCGGATCCGACCACGATCACCGGCTCGATCGGCGTCTTCTTCGGCAAGTTCGTGCTCAAGGGGATGTTCGAGAAACTCGGTATCACTAACGACTACGTGGACTTCGGGAAGGGGGGCTCGTTCGCGAGTGCGACTCGGCGTTGGACGCTAGAGGACCAGGGCAAGGTCGAGGCTCTTGCCTCACGGTTCTATGACCGCTTTCTGAGCCTGGTTGCCGAAAACCGCGACATGGATGTCGATGCCGTGCACGAAGTCGCACAGGGCCGGGTGTGGACCGGGGCCGAGGCGAAAGGCATAGGCCTCGTCGACGAACTCGGTGGCTTCGACAAGGCACTGGCGATCGCCAAGGAAAAGGCCGGAGTGGCCGCCGATCAGGATGTCGCAGTCGTGGTCTTTCCTCCCAGCAAGAGCGCTTTCGATCGGCTGTTCGAGGAGGCGGGGGGATGGGACGACATGACGCTGCGCGCTCGCCTGTCTCCCGAAGCCCTGGCCGCCCGCTTTCGCGACCGGCTTTTGCAGCAATCGCGAACGCTCTGGGCGCGGCTACCGTACGGATTCGAAGTCCGCTGAGCGTCGTCGTCCCAAGGGACCTTTGGGTACCCCGTCGAGCGAACTTCTGTTGCCGCTACTCGCAACCGCGTGCCGGGGCGGGAGTGGCCGGGTTGCAAGACCAGGCTCACGCGACGGGTTCACTCTATGCACCTTTCATCGAGGCCTTCGTGAGGCCTCTCACCAGCGGGGTTTCTGGTGTCCCCGGTCACTTCTCCTCTTCGAGAGCGAGGACCTTGGCGAGCCTCCGTGCGTGGCGGTCTTCGGCGGTGTAGCGCGCGGCCACGAAGGCGCGCACCAGCTCCGCGGCGAGGGCCGGGCCCACGATACGGCCACCCAGGACGAGGACGTTCATATCGTCGTGTTCGACCCCCTGATGCGCCGAGTAGGTGTCATGACAGATGGCCGCTCGCACGCCTCGAATCTTGTTGGCGGCCACCGACGCGCCCACCCCGCTGCCACACACGAGCAGGCCGCGTTCGGCCCCGCCGCCGCTCACCGTCCGGCCCACCGCCGCCGCCGAATCCGGGTAGTCGACGGGGGCGGTGGAGAAAGCACCCACGTCGACGACCTCGTGGCCATCCTGGCGCAGGATATGGGCCATTTCCTCTTTGAGCGGGAAGCCCGCGTGATCCGAACCCACCACGATCTTCATGACTTCTTCGCTCCCGCGATCTGTTCCTTGGCCGCGGCCACCACGTCATCGCGGCGGAAGCCGAACTTCTTCGCGAGTTCCTGAAGGGGTGCGGAGGCGCCGAAGGTCTTCATGCCGATGGTCCGCCCCGACGCGCCGACGTACTGGCTCCACCCGAGAGTGCTGCCGAGTTCCACGGAAACCCGCGCGGTGATTGCGGGCGGCAGGACCTCGTCCCGGTACTCGTGGGGCTGGTGCTCGAAGATCTCCCACGACGGCATGCTGACCACCCGGCTTTTCACGCCTTCGGTTAAAAGCTGCTCGTGGGCGGAAAGGCAGAGTGTTACCTCGCTGCCCGTGCCGATCAGAATGACGTCCGGCTTTCCATCGGCCGCGTCGGCGAGAACATAGGCTCCCTTGGTCAGCCCGTCGGCCGCCGCGTACTTCGAGCGGTCGATGGTCGGCAGGGCCTGCCGGGTGAGGATGAGAGCCACCGGTTCATGGCGCAAGGGCATCAGGTAGCGCCAGGCTTCGGTGACCTCGTTCGCGTCCGCGGGACGAATGGTGATGAGACCGGGAATCGCGCGCAGCGATAGAACCTGCTCCACGGGCTGATGGGTAGGCCCGTCTTCGCCCACTCCGATCGAATCGTGGGTGAAGACGTAGATCACCGGTATTTCCATGATCGCGGCGAGGCGGATGGGCGCCCGGCCGTAGTCGCTGAAGATCAGGAACCCCGAGCCATACGGCCGGACCTTCGACAAGGACATGCCGTTCATGACCGCACCCATGGCGTGTTCGCGGATGCCGAAGTGGAAGTTGCGGCCACGGTATTCGTGGGCGGAGAAATCACCGGCGCCTTCGAAGGTGAGGCGGGTTTTGGTAGAGGGTGCCAGATCCGCGGAGCCGCCCATCAGCCACGGCACGTTCTGGGCCAGGGCATTGAGGACTTTCTGGGAGGCGTCGCGACCGGCGAGGCCCTTGGCATCGGCGGGGAAGGATGGCAGGTTCTTGTCCCAGCCGTCAGGCAGCTGACGGCGCTGCATCAGATCCAGTTCCGCGGCGAGACCCGGATGTTCCTTCCGATACAACTCGAGTTTCTCCCGCCAGGCGCTGCGAAGGGTCCCGCCGCGGGTGCCCATATTCCTGGTGAAGTGTTCGGTCACACCTTCGGGGACCAGAAACTTGGCATCTTCCGGCCAGCCATAGAAACGTTTGGTGAGTTTGATTTCCTCCGCACCGAGCGGCTCGCCGTGGGCGGCGTGTGAATCCTGCTTGTTGGGCGCGCCGTAGCCGATGTGGCTGTCCACGATGATGAGGGTGGGCCGCCCCTTGGTCTGAGCCGCGTTCTGGTAGGCGCGGTCGAGCATCTCCAGATCGTTGGCGTCGCCGACCCGGGTCACGTTCCAGCCGTACGCGATGAAGCGGGTGGCCACGTCTTCGGAGAAGGCGAGGTGGGTGTGGCCTTCAATGGTGATCTTGTTGTTGTCGTAAATCCAGCAGAGGTTGTCGAGCTGAAGATGGCCGGCGAGGGAGGCCGCTTCGTGCGAGAGGCCTTCCATCAGGCAGCCGTCTCCGGCCAGCGCGTAAACCCTGTGGGTGAACATCAGGAAGCCCGGCTGGTTGTAGCGAGAGGCGAGCCACTTGGAAGCGATGGCCATGCCGACACTTGTTGCGACACCCTGGCCGAGCGGACCGGTGGTGGTTTCGATGCCGGAGGTCCAGCGGTATTCGGGGTGGCCGGGACAGCGGCTGTCGAGCTGCCGGAATCTCTTGATGTCGTCGAGCGGCACCGAGAGTTCGCCGAGCGTTTCGTACTTGGGGTTGACCGCCTTCACCGAAGCGAGGTGGAGCAGCGAATAGAGCAGCATCGAGGCGTGGCCCATCGACAGGACGAAACGGTCTCGATCGGGCCAGATCGGGTCGTTGGGATCGAACCGGAGATGGCGTTGCCAGAGCGTGTAGGCGACCGGGGCCATGGCCATGGGTGTGCCCGGATGGCCGGAATTCGCCTGCTGCACCGCGTCCATAGAGAGGGTGCGGATGGTGTTCACTGCGAGCTGGTCGAGGTCTTTGGGGGTCGTCGTCATCTGTATCTCCGGGGAAGGCCGCATCGCCCGCAACTCTGGGCGCTGGGCGTGAACGCTAGTCGCACCGCCAGCCTTTGACAAATCGCCGGGGGACAAGAGAAGCGCCCGCGTTGATTTTCACGTGCTAAGTTCCGACGCCCCCATGGCGTTTCCAGGATCCACATTCAACGAGACTGAACTCGCGGTGCTGCGCGTCCTGTCGCGCCGGTTCAAGGATGGGGATGCGGCCACCGCGGAGATCGCTCGCCTCACCGCCGAACTCACCCTGCCCAAGGGCTCAGTCCACATCCTGAGTGATGTTCATGGCGAGGACGTCAAGCTCCGACATGTCATCAACAACGCCTCGGGGACCCTGCGTCCCCTGGTCGACCGGCTTTTCTCGGCGCGACCGAAGGCCGATCGCGAAGAATTGCTGTCGCTTCTCTTCTATCCCGCGGAGGCGCTCCAGCGGAGTCTCCCGACCCTGTCCCTTTCGGATCGGCGCGCCCTGGTCCTGCGGCTGCTCGTCGACCTTCTGGCCGTGGTGCGCACATTGGCCAGCCGGACCAGCATTCAGCGGGTGGAAGAAGTCCTGCCCAACGATCATCGCGAGATCCTGCGGGAGATGTTGCATGAGTCGTTTTCGGCGCGTGGCCCCGCGTATGTGGCGGCCATCGTCGATCCCCTCCTCGGCCAGGGCCGCGAAGCCACCTTCATCCGCATGGTGGTGCGGGTCGTCCGCAATCTGGCGGTGAGCGAGATCGTGGTGGCGGGCGATTGCTTCGACCGCGGCCCGCGTGGGGATCGAGTGATCGAGTACCTCCGGCAGCAGCCGCGGGTGACCTTTACCTGGGGCAATCACGACGTCGCCTGGCTCGGCGCCGCCCTGGGCAGCGAGGCTCTGATCGCTCACGTTCTCAGAATCTCCGCTCGCTATCGGCGCCTGTCTCAGCTGGAAGAGGGGTATGGGCTCACGATGCAGCCGCTCGAGCGGCTGGTCCGAACCGTTTACGCCGAGGATCCGGCCGACTGCTATCGGCCCCACGGCACCGGCCTCCGCGAGACCCTCGTCGTGGCCCGCATGCAGAAAGCGGCGGCGGTGATCCAATTCAAGCTCGAAGGCCAGTTGATCGCACGGCATCCAGAGTGGGGGCTCAACCACCGGCGACTTCTGCGCACGATCGACCTCAACCGGGGAACCATCGTGGTCGATGGCCGCGTTCACGACCTTCTCGACCGCTCCTTCCCGACCATCGACCCCGCCGATCCCGAAGCCCTGTCCGAGGACGAGCGCCAGTGTCTCGATCGCCTGCGCACTTCGTTCTTTAGCAGCCCCCTTCTCTGGGAGCACGCGCGCTTTCTGGTGGCGAAGGGGTCGTCCTGGGCCCGCCGCGACGATCACCTGATCTTCCATGGCTGTGTCCCTGTGGATGAGGCCGGGCAGTTTCTTTCCCTCGTGGTCGACGGCGAGCCACGCAGTGGCCGGGCTCTTTTCGACGCCATCGACGATGTGGTGAGCCGGGCACTCAAGGAACGTGCCCCGGAGGATCTCGACTTCCTCTGGTACTTGTGGAACGGTCCCCTGTCCCCGATGTTCGGGAAGGACCGGATCACCACGCTCGAACGGGACCTCATCGCCGACGTTTCCGCCCATCACGAGACGAAGAATCCCTACTTCACCTTGATCCACGACGCGGCGTTTTGTGAACGCGTGCTGGAGGAATTCGGCTGCTCGCGCGCGGGGATGATCGTGAACGGCCATGTGCCGGTGAAGATCGCGGCGGGGGAGTCCCCGGTCAAACGCGGAGGCAACGCCATCACCATTGACGGTGCATTCTCGCCGGCCTACGGCGACCACGGGTATACGCTGGTGCTCGAGTCGGGCCGGACCTTTCTGGCCCGCCACCATCATTTCGAATCGGTTGAAGCGGCGGTTCGCGACGGGGTCGACATCATTCCGACGATTGCCACTCTCCGCGAGTTCGACGAGCCGCGGCGCATCGAAGACACCGAGGAAGGGGCGCGGATGCGTGAAGATATCGCCCTGCTGACCCGGCTCGTCGAGGCTTACCGCCACCATCGGCTTTGATCCTCGATGGGCAGGACGAGGCGCGGTCTTGCGATAATCGGGCATGCTTCAGCAGGACCGGTCGGACCGTAGTCGAAAACAGATCCTCGACAAGGCTCTTCGTCTTTTCTCGAAGCAGGGGTATCGCGGCACGAATATCCGTGAAATCGCCCAGGCCGCCGGCCTTTCGACGGGGAACGTCTATCACCTGTTTCCGGACAAGGAGTCGATTTTCCGGGCCCTGCTCGAGCGCTATTTCGCGATTCTTGCTTCGCCGGACAATCCTTTCAACCAGGCCCTCGCCGCCGGCGCTTTCCCGAACGATCTCGAGGCGCTCGGCCGGGGGTCGAGGGAAAGCGTGCGCAAGTACAAGCCGTACGTGGCCCTCATCTACGTGGATGTGGTTGAGTTCGAGGGTAGGCACATTCGTCGGTACTACGAAGAGATGGCCGACCGTTTCGAGCGATTCATGGGCGCGCAGCCGCGAGAGAACGCGATTCAGGAGAAGCTCCGCCCCGGGGTCTCACCAGTTTCCGCGATCATGCTGGCGAGCCGGTTCCTCCTGCACTATTACGCGGTCGAGATCGTTTTCGGAGTGAAGAACCACTTCGGGAAAAACTCCGACGATGTCCTCAAAGAGATCGCGGACATGCTGCGTCACGGCATGCTCCGGGCGGAACCGGGTTCGGCGGATTGAATGCGCATTTTGACGACGTGCGCTGCGGCAGCGACAGCGGGCTATACAATCCGCGCACTTCGTCGCCGACCTTGCGAAATCCTGGCCATGCGGCGCATCCCGTAGGACGCACCTGAGGCCTGTAGGTACGCACCCTGAGGCCTGTAGTCCGCACCCTGAGGCCTGTAGTCCGCACCCTGAGGCCTGTAGTCCGCACCCTGAGGAAGGAAGCGATCGAACGTGATGGACCAGACCGTCTCGACAGCGAATGCGCCCCGCGCCGCGCTCGAGAGTCTGTTTGTCTCTGCACTGCCCGACATCGAGCGCATCACCCGTTTCGTCGCCCGAAGAAACCGTCTGAGCCCCGCCGACGCCGAGGACTTCTGTAGCGAGGTCAACGTCGCTCTCATTGAGAACGACTACGCGGCCCTCGGTTCGTACCAGGGCCGAAGTTCGCTTCCCACCTACCTCTCCACGGTGATTCAAAGACGATTCCTGGATTTCCGTCGCAAGGCCTGGGGGAAGTGGAGGTCCTCGGCGGAAGCTCTGCGACGGGGTCCGCTGGCGGAGCGCATGGAACGTCTTCTTTATCGCGATGGCTTGACCTTCGAACAAGCCGTCGAAACCCTCAGGACAAACTTCGCGTGCGCCGAAGACCGCGAAGTGCTGACCGAGATCGCCCAGGCCCTGCCCTATCGCACCACCCGACGCTCGATTGTGGGGGAAGCTGAGGAACTCGACCAGGTCCCCGCGGGTGAACTGGAGAACCCAGAGATCCAGATCGAAGGGAGGCGCATCAGCGAGCGGGCCCAGTCGCTCATCGAGGTCGCCCTGGAGCGTCTGTCGCCGCAGGATAGGCTGGTTCTTCGCCTTCGTTTCGAAGACAACCAGTCGGTAGCGGATGTTGCCCGCGCGCTTCACCTCGAGCAGAAGCGACTGTACAGGCGGTTGGAGGAAATTCTCGGCGCATTCCGGAAGTCACTGGAAGAGAACGGCTTGGGCTGGCCGGATCTGGTGCGGATGATTGAACGTGGCCAGTGTCACCTCCGCCTGCCACCTATCGCTCCGGAAAGCCGGCCTGCGCGTCCGTCTCTTTCAGAGACAAGAACGTGAAGAAATGATCTGCGCCGACATCAATACAATCGCCGAATACCTGGACGGGAGGCTCGATGCCGTTGTGGCCGCCTCCCTGGAAGAGCACATCTCTCGCTGCGACGACTGCTATTTCGTGGTCAGGGAGTTTGTGGCGGCTCGGGCGGAAACCGCCGAGGCCTCCAGTCAGGGGAAAGCCGAAGCCTTTCCCGCGCCCGCGCCCACCCCAGGTTCTGATCGAGGCGTTGCCATCGGTGCGCGCGCCAACAAACCGAGGCGTTCGCCTTTCTTAACTCTCTTGCCCCTCGCGGCGGTGCTGGTGGTGGGCACCGTTTCGGTGGCTCTGTGGAGAAACGCGCACATAGACCCGCCGGGCCCGCGCGACGCCCTGGTCAAGGCCGTGGGAGCGCGTCGTTTCTTCGACGCGAGACTGACGGGCGCCTTCAAATACGGCGAACTCGTCAGCCCGAAGCGGGGGGGCGCCTCTCGTTCTTCGGAGTCTGTGGGATCGAGCGTGCGCGGCCCCACGGGCCCGGCGGCCGACGACTGGGAGGTTCTGGCAGCAGCAGCCAAGGTCAGGCAGGAAATCGGAACCCCAGGGACCGCGGAACGGCGGGGCACTCTCGCCGCGGCCTATCTTGTCCTTGGTGATACCGCGCAGGCGGTTCTCCATCTGGAACGTGCGGTCGCTGATACCGAGGGAAAAAGTCCGGCACGGGCGCGCCTGTTGTCGGATCTGGCAGCCGCGTACCTGACTCGCGCGTTTCAAGAAGATCGGGCGGACGACTATCCGCGTGCCCTCGATCGCGCCGCGGAGGCTCTCGAGATCGATCCAGATCTCAGGGAGGCCCTCTACAACCGTGCGTTGGCGCTCGAGGCCTTGCGACTCGAAGGTGAAGCGGTGAAAGCATGGGATCTCTTGCTCGCCAAGGAGAAAGACCCGGGCTGGCGGGAGGAGGCGATCCGCCGCCGCGACACCTTGTCCACGCGCCCAAGGCAGGATTTCGAGAAACAGGATCGCGATACTCGGGGCGCCCTCCTGCGCGGCACCGACGCGGAGCTGGACAAAGCGGTCGCCGCGAATGTTGGTATCGCCCGGGATCTGTTTGAACTTGAACTTCTCCCCGATGTGGTGAAGCAAACCGCGCGGGCCCGGCGTTTGGGGGGCGCGCTCCACCGAGTGAGTGGCGATCAGTACGCCCTGGGCATTCTCGACATGGGTCCCCTTTCCAAGTTGGAACCGAGAGCCGGTCTTTACGCGAAGGCGAGAAGGCTTCACGATGCGCAGAACCGCGGCGAGGCTCTTCCCCTGTTTCGGGAGGTGGTGCGACAAGGCCGCCCGGACGATGTCTTGAGCCTGTGGGCACGTCAGCACATGACGGTCGTCAACCTCGGCCCGGAGCCGCGACGAGCGTTGACCGAGTGCGCCGAGCTCCTCAAGGTGACAAGGTCGCGCGCGCTGCCCATCCTTACCGCGCGGTTGCTCTGGGTTCAGGGCATCGCCCACGACAAGCTGGGCGAGAGCGAGCCCGCGATTGAGAGCTTCCGGGAAGCGAGGGAACTTCTGCTCCAGGCGCGCGTTCTGGATCATGCCGGTTTTATGGGAGTGCAGCTGGCTGAAGCCTACTGCTCGGCGGGCCAGGCGCCGCTCAGCTGGCGCGCCCGCATCGATGGTCTGGCCGCCTCGGATCTCCTGCGCGAACGTTCCCGCGCCTATGTAGGGGTCCTCACGGCCACCCGCGCCGCCAGGGACATGGGCCTCCCGCGCGCCGCTCGCCATCTGATCGCCGAAGTCGAGACCGAGTTGAGCCAGACGGCGGACTCGCAAGACACGGGTGCGATTGCCCTGCTCTTCGAGCGCGCCCTGGTCAGTTCCGAGCTGTCGTCCCAACGCGCCTTGCAGGACCTGGGCGCCGTCGAGCCGCGCATTCTGGCGCTCAAGGACGACGACGCCCGCGCCTGGCACCAAGGGCAGTTCGAGTTGCTGGCCGGTCGGCTTTCGGTTCCCGGGGCGGGCGATCTGGCTTCCCGCGAGCGGGTTGAGCGTGCACTGGGTCTCGCCCGCGCGCAGGGGCTCAACGACCAGACAATCCCGATGCTCCGGCTGAGCCTGGCTCGGTGGGACCTTGAGGAGGGGCACGTCGAAGCGGCTCTTGCGAACCTCGATGCGGGTATGAAAGCGATTGAGGCGACACGTTCGGAAGGGAGCGATCTCCAACGGAGCGAAGCCGCCGCGTCAGTGGTTCCGATGACGCACTTGCTGGAGCTGGTACTGGCGAGCCCAGCCACGCCAGTAGAGCGATCCCTGCTGCTGGCCGAGCGCCTCCACGCCCTCACTTTTGAATCTGCGCGCTCGTTGACTGCATCGAACCTCAAGCGACTCCGCCGGGAGTTGCCAGAGCGGTCCGCGGTTCTGGTGTTGCTCGGCCTTCCGAAGAGCATCGCCGCCTGGTCGATTTCTCGCACCAACCTCTCCTTTCGAATGATTCCGTCGCGGTCGCGCATCATCGCCGCGACTCAGGATCTGGCGGGCGAACTTCCCGCCAAGGCGGAGAGATCCGCGGCGGCGCGCGAGTTGTCGGCCCTTCTGCTCGCTCAGGTTTTCGACCGGCTCGCCACCGCCGAATCGGTGGCCGTCGTTGCGGAGGGTGATCTCGCCAATATCCCCTTCGCCTCGCTCCCCCGACCTGATTCGAGCGGGCCGTGGGGGGCCACGACGGAAATCGTCTCGGCACCCACCCTCGGTTTCGCACTATCGGCACCCCGCTCAGCGAAGCGGCGGCCGCGCGTGCTGGCCGTCGGATCTCCAGCGGACACTCGCTTTTCTCCGCTGCCCTTCTCCCGGGTCGAGGTCGCGGGGATCATCGAGGCCCACGGGGGTGGGACCAGCCTGCTCGGAGCCGAGGCGACCTTGGATGGACTAAGGAGACGGCTGCCCCAGGCCACAGTGCTCCACCTGGCAAGCCATGCCGTTCTGAATCCGAACCGGCCGGAGGCGTCGTCCATTGTGCTGGCCGGAGGGCGGGATCTGGACGCAGGTTCCATTGGTCGCCTTCGCCTGCAGGGCGTCGATCTGGTGACGCTGGCCGTGTGTGATTCGGGGCGGACGACGGCCTCGGCAGGAATCGGGTCCTTCGATTTCGCCAACGCGTTTCTCGGGGCGGGGGCGGGTCAGGTGCTCGCGGCGCGTGCGGCTCTCCCGGATGACAGCCGGCTGTTCCTGGAGTTTCATCGCCTGATCAGCAAGGGGGCCACGCCTCGCGCTGCGCTCCGCGAACTGCGTCGGGAGTCTCAGGCCGCTCGCCTCCTTCTCAACCTTTACGCCCCTTTGAACTCTAAAGGAAACCCTGTATGAGCGCTCAACTCAACGTCACATTCGCCGGTTCCGTCGTGGTCCCGTGGGCCGCGGGTTACAAAGCGACCACCGCCCTTCTTCTTGGGGCTGACCATTGTCCTTCGCTGGCCGTAGACGTTGCGTCCCTCGTGGGAATTGAACCTGTGATGAAACCTTCCGCGCATTTCGTGGATGGCAATGGCCGCCAGATCGCCATTTTCGATCTCACCGGTCAGAAGGTCGATGTTGACGGCGGCTCCGGACCCCTGGTCGTCAGCGATGCTCAGAATGAAGTGCTTCATCTGGAGTGGATGGCGGCATCGCTTGGGGTTCCCGGCGATCCGGCGACCGACACCTACTCCGGTGTTTCCGCCAAGGTCACACTTGGTCAGGGATCCTTGACGCCGGTGCCGCCGCTCACGGATTCCCTGATTTTCACGTTTCCCTTCCACGCCGCCCCGCAACGGATCGCCTCACTGCTGCGTTGGACCGTGACGGACCACCAACTTCCGGCGATCGTGCTCACGAGCGGGTCCGGGAAGACAACTTTTCGGTTCAAGGCAGGCCTGACCTCCGCCGACGTGAGCATCTCCGCATTGTGCGGTGCGATTACTGAGCAGAAGACGATCGATGTGGAGCCGTGGGATCGGCTGTTCGGCGCGAAGATTCCCAGCCCGGCGGGGACGGGGGGGGCGGCCATCGTCAAGACCGTTTACACATGTCCGCCGCTCATGGCGCCGCCGAGCTGAACGCCCGCATCTTTGAAGCCGCGCGGATTTCGGGCGGTTGAATGCGGGGGCCTGAAGAGACCGTCGTTCGGGTCGTAACCGAGTCCGGCCTCGGCCACGTCACGAAGCAGTCGTCGACAAAGTGTGGATTCGATTGCACCGGGTTCGTCGCGGCGGCGGTCATTGGCGCGGAAGCCCGCTTCTATCTGATCTCCGCACGGCATTGTGACCCTGGGTATGTCTGGGCCACGATCTTCGGCGCGGAACGGTATCTGAAAGGCTTGCGGCGCTTGGAACCGCCGGTCGATGGGGTGGTGGCGGATCTTTCGCTGACCCGGTTGCCCCGAGTCTGGCTGCGCGGCAGGGAAGGTGAAGCGCTTCCGCTCTCTCCCGCCGACCTGGACGTAAGCGGACGAGTGGCCGAGGCCCATGTATTCGACGGAGCCCTCCCCCGGGTCCTGCCACTTCGCTTCGGCGATGGGACCTTTCTGGTTGATTGTCCGGAGGGCCAACCACCAGCGAATAACTGGAGGCCCCGGCCGGGGTTCGTCTACGGAACCGCGGCGCCCGGGTGTGCAACCCCCGGAATGAGCGGGGGCGCGGTACTCGCGGGATCGACGCTTGCCGGGGTTCTGGTCGAGCGCAGCGGGTCGGCGGTCGCGATCTCGCCTCTGCATCTCGGTCTATGGGTGAGGGGTGCGACGTTGTCGACCTACCTTCTTGAATCGGATCCTGACGAGGGAGCTCCTGAAGCCGCGAGCGAGGGTTCGGTCTTCACGATCCGATAGCTCGCTCGATTCAATGCCGCAAAACTTTCATCGCGGCAGTTGGGAAATTCGCCGGCCCCGTCCGTCTCATCGAACAAGAAGGGCGGGATCCAGAGACAGCTGGGGTTTCCGTCCTTCATCAGATCGTGGCGGTGCTGAAGGCGCGGCCGGATCCTGGAGCGTATTCTTCGCAGGGGTGCGGAATAACGCTCGGACCGGCCCTCTTTAGCCCGTTTTCGGGGCGGACGTAGGTGTCGGGGGTCGGGCCGCTGGATGGTGGCCCGACCCGTGGCCCTCGTGGCTCCGTGTTGGTGAGGACCAGGGGCCCCAAATGAGTCTTTGGTTTTCCGCATGGGCGGCTCTTAGTATTCACGGATGAAACTGTCGCGCGTTTGCATCGGTCTTGCCACTCTGGCCGTGGGCCTGCTCATACTCTCCGGCCCTCTGACCCGGTTTGGCCTGGTGCATTTCAGGACCGGCCTGCTCCTTTTCGCGGGCGCGCTTCTCGTCGCGATCGCCTCCTTCACGGTTTCGGCCGTCGCCCTGATGGTGCCCCGGCTGCGGGGAGACCGGGGCCGAAGCTTCGCGGTCGCCCTGGGCCTGAGCCTCGTGGTTATGGCGGGGCCCGCGGTGTTTGTCCAGAAGGCGCGGGGCGTGCCCGCGATTCACGACATCACCACCGATACCGAGAATCCGCCGCAGTTTGTGGACGTGATTGCGCAGCGGGCCGCCCAAGGAGCTATGAACCCGCCGGAGTATTCGGGTGCTGAAGTGGCCAGGCAACAGAAGCAGGCGTATCCCGACATCGCTCCTTTGGACCTCGGCATCCCCGCCCCAGAGGCTTTCGTGCGGGCCGCGGCCGTCGCGCGCTCCATGGGATTCGAGGTGGTGGCCGAGAACGTCCAGGAAGGCCGGATCGAGGCGACCGCGACCACCGCCTGGTTCGGATTCAAGGACGACATTGTGATCCGAGTCGCTCCGACCTCCTCCGGCGCTCGGATCGATGTTCGTTCCAAGTCGCGGGTCGGGCGCAGCGATGTGGGGGCGAACGCAGCGCGTATTCGCGCCTATCTCGCGGCCGTTCGCGGCTGAGCGGGTGCCGACACCGCCGGCACCTTGTTGAGCCGGTAGAATAGCCCGGCCATGCACACTCGCCTCCAACTGCCTCAGGGGGCGTCCTGTTTCACCTTTGACGAGGCCCGCCGCCGCCGGGCCCTCGAAGCTCAGGTGATCTCGGTGTTCGAGGGGTGGGCCTACGACGAGATCGTGCCGCCCCTCTTCGACGATGCGGCTACTTTCGATCCGTCGCTCGCTTCGAAGCTTTACACTTTCACCGGGCGCGACGGCACCACCCTCGCCCTGCGGCCCGACTTCACCAGCCTGGTCGCGAAGATCGCGGCCGGTCGCCTCCTTCAGGTCAAAGCCCCTCTGCGTCTGTACTACTCGGGCGAGGTCGTGCGCTACGAACCGCCCCGCGCGGGGAGGCAGAGCGAGTTTCACCAGATGGGGCTTGAGTTCCTGGGAGGCGGGGGCTCGGCCGCGGACATCGAGGTCCTGGTGATCGCCATCGAATGCCTGGAGGCGGTGGGCGTCACCGACTTTGTCCTCGCCCTGGGCCACGCGGGTGTCGTCACCGCCCTTTTGGACGAAGCGGGGTTTCGGGATTCCGACCCCCCTCGTCAGGCGGCGCTCGAAAGCCTGAACCGCCGCGATCCTGCGGGCTTGGTGCGCGCCCTCGATGCGGTGACCGGTTCAGAAGTGGCCCGACGGGCGCTTATGGGCCTGGCCGAGGACGATGGTATTCGCCAATCGATCTCCTCCGC
>ENA-ORBV01008131-ORBV01008131.1-microbial-mat-metagenome-genome-assembly--contig:-NODE-8131-length-17760-cov-5.091670_pt1 | contig 17760 bp, 12 predicted proteins | sample MGYA00237777_ERZ505514 | MGnify/ENA primary metagenome ERZ505514 (study PRJEB26160, sample SAMN06269048) | microbial mat metagenome | isolation source: Oligotrophic lake microbial mat | place...
AGCCAGAGGCTTGCCTTCTTCGCGCTGTCCAGGTGTGCGCGGGCACACTTGGAGCCGCAGCGCTCAGCCTTGCCAGCACACCCCATCGCAGCCCACTCGGGCGCGTTCAGCTGCGGTTTCCAGGTTCAATCCTCTTGTTGTAGTGGCACAAAAAGTCCACCGGACGGTTTGAATCCGGGCTTGGGATAGCGTGTAGGAAACCGCTTACATCCGAACCCGCCCAAGGCCCGTAGCGCGCCGGAACGGCGCGACTTAGCATGGCGCTGCCATCAGGCAAACGTTTTCAAGACGTTCAACTACCACAAAGGATTCAAAATGAACAAGGATCAGGTCAAGGGCGCCATGAAGGACGCCGCAGGCAAAGTGCAAGAGAAAACCGGCGCGATCATCGGGAGCGAGAAGCAGCAGACCAAGGGCTTGGTCAAGCAAGTGGAAGGCAACGCCCAAAAAGCGGTGGGCGACGTGAAAGAAGCGGTCAAGGACGCTGTGAACCGCAGACCCTGAATCCTGGCGCGCGACCCATCGAAACGCGGCTTTGCCGCGTTTTCCGTTTTCATGAAACTCTTTCACTGCAGCAGCTGCAATCAACGCGTCTTCTTCGAAAACACGCGCTGTGAGAGCTGCGGCTCGAGCCTCGGCTTCGTCCCGCAGGAGAGGGAAATGGTGGCCTTCTCGGCCGATGAATTCTGGAACCGCCTCGGCTTGAGTGGCCCGGCACAGCGCCCTTGTGCCAACTATGCCGTGGAAGGGGTGTGCAACTGGATGCTGGATGCATCCGATGCCGCGCAACTGTGCGTTTCGTGCCGCACCACACATATCATTCCTGCGCTGGGCAATCCTGAAAACCGGACGTACTGGTTGCTTCTCGAACAGGCCAAGCGCCGGTTGTTCTATACCTTGATGGCTTTGGAGCTGCCCACACCAAACAAGCAGGCGGACCCGGTGCATGGCGTGTCGTTTCAGTTCCTGGAAGCGGTCAGCCCGCAGCACTGCGTGCTCACCGGGCATGACCAGGGCGTGATCACGCTGAACATTGCGGAAGCCGATGATGTGCTGCGCGAGAAGGCGCGCTCACGCTTGCATGAACCGCTCCGATCGCTGGTCGGACACTTTCGGCATGAGTCGGGTCACTACTACTGGGATCGGCTGGTCAAGGGCTCCAGCTGGATCGAAGAATTCCGGCAGATCTTTGGTGACGAACGGGCCGCCTACGACGAGGCATTGAGCCGCCATTACGCCACGCCGGTGGTGGGCTGGCACCTGAACTTCATCAGCGCCTACGCGAGCGCGCACCCGTGGGAAGACTGGAGCGAGTGCTGGGCCCACTATCTGCACATGGTGGACGGCCTGGAGACGGCCGCTGCGTGGGGCCTGCATCTTGACCACGCGACGCCAGCCGGGCCACCGCTCCAGGCCATGGCACTCAGCGCCAATGCTGGCTCCATAGAGCCGTCGCTCGTCGAACAGTGGTTGCCAATTTCGCAGTTCACCAATTCGATGAACCGTAGCCTGGGCCTGCACGACAGCTACCCGTTTGTGGTTCCCGCGCCGGTGGTCACCAAGCTCGAGTTCGTTCACCGTGTGATTGGAGCCGTGCAGCGTGGCGAGGCGACAATGAACTTTGCTTTGGCTACACCGGCTTCGAACGGGGACTCGGCGACAAGCGTGGCGGCGCCGGTGGCCTGAGGTCTCTTCCAGCCATCTCCCTTGAACTAGAGGGCTGCACGCGCCGACAGGACTGGGCTGGCTTCGTACGGAAGACTGTACAGAATTCTGTAATTCATCCTTCAAGGAACCGGCTATGGGCTTTACAGCCAGTGATGTGGTGCCATTCACCCAGGCACGCGCCAACCTCTCCGAGCAGGCCGATCGAGCCAAGGTCGGCGTGGAGAAAATCATTACCAAGAACGGTGAGAGCTGCGTCGCACACACGGCCTCGCCGACGCCTTGGCTGGCAACGCGACTCTCCCAGGCGCGGACCCAACCCAAAGCCCGACAGCCTCCTGGGCATGGCGGACACCGCGTTCTGGGTGCCGCCGGCCCGCCAATGCCGCATCGCCGAACCCTTTGCGAAAGACCCCGAAGGCGCGCCCTTGATGGAGATGGGCAATGTGCGCGAGCCGCCCGCGATGGAGTCCGGCGGGACCGGCTTGGTGGGTACCGCGATGGATTACGCGCGTTTTGCCCAGATGCTGTTGGGCAAGGGGCAATGCGACGGCGTGCGCCTGCTCGGGCCACGCACCGTGGAGTACATGACGGCCGATCACACAGGCAACATCCCCGCGCGTGATTCGCTGGTAAAGCCGGGCGAGGACTTCGGTCTGGGTTTTGCATTGCGTTTGGCAACCGGCGTCAACCCGCTGCCGGGTTCGGTCGGCACCTTCTACTGGAGCGGCATGGCCGGCACCAACTTTTTTGTCGATCCGGCGCAAGACATTGTGGCCGTGATGATGGTGCAGGCGCCGAACCAGCGCCTCTGGTACCGGCACCAGTTCCGCAATCTGGTCTACGCCTGCCTGGTCGATTGATGCGTCTGGAGCTGCGATCCGTTCAGGGCCGTCGCATTTCCAGGAGTTTCTGCATGCGCTTCAAGTCGGCCAGGGTGTCAATGTCGCTGACGCACCCGGCGTCGCCAACCACCAGTTCCTGCACAGGGCGCTCGCGCAGCAGCGCCGCCGCCCCTTTGTCGCCACGCAGCGCCATCAGCGCCGGGCCGCAGTGCGCGGCGAACGCCACCGGGTGGCCGCGTTGCCCCTGGTAGAGCGTCACTACCGCCTCAAAAAAATGCAGCGCGAGGGCCACAAGCTTCAGGGTGGCCGGTTGCACCAATGGCAGGTCGCCGGGCAGGATCAGCCAGCCATTGGCTTGCGGTGTTGCCCGCACAGCGGCACTGATGGAGTCGCCCATGCCCGGGTGGCCTGCAACTTCCGCATGCCAGGGCAGGCCGCTGGCGCGTACGGCGTCCAGCGTGTGTTGCAGCACGGTCTTGTTGCCCAGTAGCGCCTGCAGCTTGTGGGTACTGCCGCCCGACGCGAGAAAGCGTTCTCCGCGTCCAGAGGCCAGGATGATGACGGTGGGGCGTAACACGGCAGTCAGGTTCGGCTGGGGCGTTTTGGAGGTTCCATTGTCTGTGCTTTGCGCGCGTGCCCCCGGTGGCCGTGCTGCGTTTCGTGGCTGCTGGCGGATGGGCGCCGCGCCGGGCCGCCCCAAGCTCGCTCGCTCTGCAGCACATCGTGCGAAGGTACTCCAGTAAGCCGCTGCGCACGGGCGCTCGCATGGTGCAGTCGCGACGCGACTTCAAGCAAGAAGTTGGCGACCGGCCTTCAGGCCTGTCGGTCATACGTGTTTTGGGAGGGGTTTGCATCCCCTCCCAAAACGGTCGCCCCCGAAACCCCGGCCTTCAGGCCGTGGTTTCAAACCGGAGTGAGTTTTAGATGAATTCCCCCGCCCCTAGCGGCGGGGTATCGGCAGTCGCGGGCTCAAAGAGGGGACGCCCGAAGGGATGGGGAATCTACCCGCCATCATTGAAGGCCAACGAGGACAAATTGCGGCGTGCCCACGAAGTACCTCCGCCGAGTAGGGGCATTTTTTTGGCACCGACAATTGCCGGATGCTTGAAAGTCTTAAAACCCTGTCGCTCTGGCTGCAGTCATGGGCCACACCCGAAATGGGCTTGTGGGGCTTGTTTGGCTCCGCCTTTCTGTCGGCGACGGTGTTGCCGGGGTCAAGTGAAATCGTGCTCACTGCCCTCATCGCCGCCTACCCGGAGCAGGCCTGGACCGGATTCTTCGTCGCGCTCGCGGGCAACCTGCTGGGCTGCCTGCTCACCTTCGGGATGGGCTATGCGGGGCGCCAGGGTTATGAGCGCTTCCGGCACGTCCGGGTCCAACTTGACGGGGTGCACGCACAGCGCCTGCAGCGCTGGGGCCCACCGGCGCTGGTGTTGTCGGTGTTGCCACTGGTGGGCGACGCGCTGGTGCTTGCCGCGGGTTGGCTCAGGCTGCCTCTGGCCAGCAGCCTGGCCTGGATTGCGCTGGGCAAGGCGATACGTTACCTTCTGGTTGTGCTCGCCATGCAGGGCCTGATGTCGCTGGCCTGAGGCGGCAGTTGATCCGGCAGTCTTCCGAACCTCTCACCGGGACCACACTCCATGAACTTTCCCCGTCGGCCTGTGTTTGCATCGCTGCTGCTGGCCGCAGCGCTTCTGTCCGCTGCAGTCGGAGTGGACGCCGCCGGCGCGACGCCCGCTGGGACCAATTCGGCCGCAGCCGCACCTATGCTCACGCGCAGCGTGTTGCTCAGTGGCTTGAGCGGCCCGTGGGACATTGCGTTTGCGCCCGACGGAACGATGTTTTTCACGGAGAAATGCCGCGGCCTGTCGGTGCGGCGCAGCGACGGCAGCATCACACGCCTGTTCGGCACCAGTGGTTCGGCGCTGCTGGCGCCAGACCTGGTCTGCCAGGGACAGAGCGGCGTGCACGGTGTTGCGCTCGACCCGCAATTCGCGTCGAACCGCACGCTGTATGTCTACTTGGCATCGACGCTGCAAGCGACCCCGCGCACGAACCGGGTCGTGCGTCTGCAACTCGACGCCGCGCTGGCCACCGTGACAGCCCGCACCGACATCATCACCGACATTGTGTTCAAGCACCAGGGCAATGCGCACGGTTCTGCCGGGGCACACAGCGGCGGGCGGCTGCGGTTTGGCCCGGACGGATTCCTGTACGTGGCGACCGGTGACACGCATAGTGGACCCGTGCCGCAGAGCCCGACCCTGCTTGGCGGCAAGGTGCTGCGCGTGACGCGCGATGGTGCGCCAGCGCCGGGCAACAATGTCCCTGCCGGATTCGATGCGCGGATATTCACCTACGGGCATCGCAACGTACAGGGAATCGACTTTCGCCCGGGCAGCGGACAGCCGTTCATCGCAGAACACGGCCCGAGCCACAGCGACGAAGTCACGCGGCTGGTCGCGGGCGGCAATGGCGGTTGGGATCCGCAGAACCGTCCGCAGCTCAATTGCGGGGACGGGTATTGCGGTTATGCGGGCAATTCCTCGACCATGCCGATGACAGACCTGGTGCGTTTTCCCAATGCCGTGCGCCCATCGTGGACCAACAATGGCGCCTCACAAGGCCTTTCGCCCCTGACCTTCCTGAGCGGCGCGCGCTGGCTCGGCTGGAACGGCCGCCTGGCCGTCGGCATGTTGGCGGGCCAGCGGGTGGAGGTGTTGGCACTCGATGCGGATGGCAACACCAGCGGTACCGTCAATGCCGGGCTGCCCGCCGCGCGCTACCGTGCCCTGACGCAGGGCCCCGACGGTGACCTGTACATCGCCACCGACGGGGGTGAGATCTGGCGTGTCACGCCGTCTGCCGCGCCGGCCAGGCCGTGAATGATGCTGACATCGTCGGGATTTCGGCCCATGTCGCGCTCAGCCTGTTTGCCAATTACGTGAATGAGTCGTTTGCGGTGCCGCTGGATTTACCGGCCGTGCCGTTGAGAAAGGTGGCCTGAGCCATGCAACAGCTTGTGTGCCACTGACCGGGAGCAGACCATGCCAGCCTTGTTCGATACCGCACCGGCGCTGCAGGTCAGCCAGTGGCTCAACAGCGCAGCGCCGATCAGCTTGCAGTCCCTGCGCGGACGGGTGGTGGCGGTGTTCACTTTCCAGATGTTGTGCCCGGCCTGCGTGGCGCACAGCCTGCCGCAGGCGCTGCGCGTACGCGAAGTTTTTGATGCAACCGATGTGGTGGTGCTGGGTCTGCACACCGTCTTCGAACACCACACTGCGATGACCGAGGTAGCGCTGCGGGCGTTCGCCCACGAGTACCGGCTGGACTTTCCGCTCGGCATTGATCGGGCGGCGGCGCCGGGCGACCCGGTGCCAGCGACGATGCGGGAATACGGTTTGCGGGGCACCCCGAGCCTGCTGTTGGTCGACCGGCAGGGGCGGCTGCGGCTGAACCATTTCGGGCATGTGGCCGATCTGCAACTGGGCGCGCTGCTCGCAGGCCTGGTGGCTGAAGTCGCCGGGTAGCGTTGCGTCCTGCGGGGACTTTATGGCCTGTGATATCACCCCAGGCTTGGCTGTACCTTCGGCAATCGGTGCCGCTGGGCTAGCGTGCCGGGCGTCCACGCCGGGCCGACTCCAATCGCGCAGATGGTTTTTGTAGCGCACCATCGGGCGCCAATCGAAGGGTGTACCAAACGCACCATCTGCGCGAGTGCGCAAGCGCCACGGCGTGGACGCCCGGCGCGCTTGCCAACCAATTGGGAGTGCCGAAGGTGAGGCGCATACCGAGACGTTCACGTCCCGTGAATGGCCCACCTGGCGAAATAGACAAGCAGCGCTGCAAACTGCGCCAGTGTCAGTGCTTCCCGCCGAATCGGCGCAGCAGGCGCACATCACCATCGTCGGCTCGCCCCTGCATTCTGGCGCACTGGTCTCCCGCAAAACGCCGCGCCAGCAGATGGTGCCAATGCGCCAGCGTGCCTGCCGGCGCGCCGTGGTCGTGCAGCGTGCAGACAAGCTCGAGCTGCCCATCGCCGTGGCGCAGGAATTCGACCGAACGTGCCTGGGATGGCCAGTCGATCAAGGAGCCGGTAGAAATCTCCCAAAAGCCACCTTTCGGCCCGGCATGTGCCCGGATCTCGTGCAGATGGCGGTGGCCCACCAGCCACGCCACCAGGCAGGGGTGGCGGTGCAACAGCGCCGTCAATGCTTTTGCGTGGTGCCGTGGTGAACCGTTGCCGCGTCGGTTGGTGAGGGATACCGAACCGTGGTGGCTGGCCAGGATGGCAAATCTACCCGGTTGTTGGTCCACTTCGGCAAGTTGCTGCTCCAGCCAATCCAGTTGCGCCGCGCCGACGCTGCCCTGGTAGTCACCGGCCGGGTGGTTGGTGTCGAGCAGCACGATGCGCGCGTGCTCAGTGTCGATCACCGCATCGGTGTCGCCCGGTTCGGCCTGCCGGACTGTGTAGCCGGCGCCGCCATGGCGCACATGAGCCGCAATCCACTCCTGTTTGCTCAGCGCGCGGCGCGTGTTCGAAGGTACAACCCGGGCTCTGCCGCCACTGGAGAACTCGGCTGGCGCGTCAACAAAGCGCGTCAGCGGATCGGCCGGGTCGAAAGCAGCCGGTCGCAGCAGCAATTTGTGCAATCCCACGGCGATGCGTTCGATCGCCGGTTCGGGCAAGGCCGTGCCCTGGCGCATCAGGTCATGGTTGCCCGGCAGGCAGGCCCAGGCAAAGCCCAGGCCAGGTGAATCCAGTTCGGCGCTGGCGCGCTGCACAAAGTCGGGGATTGCCGGATAACCGCGTGGCTTCCATTGGTCGCCCACTTGTGGGTCCGGGCACCAGTAGGGCCAGAGCCCGCCGCCAGTGACCGAGGCCGGGTCCTGCACGCCGCCCCAGGCCGAAAGCCGCGTTTTGCCGCCCGCGATGATGGCCAGAAAAGCGTCGAGTTCGTTGTGCTGCGCGTTGTCGATGTTGTCGCCAAGGCTAAGCGCCAGGTCGTAGTGCCGTCGGCTCCAGGGGCCGTATGGATCACGGCGCGCCCTGTCCACATGGGCAGCAAGCGCCCAGTGTGTCAGCGCCTCGTAGGGGCGGTGCATGTGCAGCAGGCCTTGCCATTTGGGCTCGGCCGCCAGCAGTTCGACCCATTCACAGCGCGCAGGCGATACCGTGTCCATCACCTGGACGTCACTGAGCAGCAGCAGGCTGAGCACACACTGTCCCGGCGCGGTCGCCAAAGTGCCGCCCAGGTCGCTGCGCAACAGGTGTGTCATGGGTGCAGTATCCTTGCGCCCCTACGCTTTTGGCAAACTCTGCATGACTTCTTCCACTTCCTATCTGGTCGGTGTTGACACCGGTGGCACTTACACCGACGCGGCAATTATCGAGGCACGGGGCCACCGTGTGTTGGCGCGTGCCAAGGCGATCACCACCAAGGGCGACCTGGCCATAGGTGTCAGCGAAGCCATCACCCTGGCCGTCGCGCAATTGCCGCAGGGCCTGGACGCGCGCGATATCCGCCTGGTGTCGGTATCGACGACATTGGCGACCAATGCCGTGGTGGAAGGCCACGGCAGTGCAGTTGGTGTGGTGCTGGTGGGTTTCGATGCAGCCATGGTCGAGCGCACCGGAATCGCCAAGGCGTTTCCCGGCATGCCGGTGGAGGTCATCGCTGGCGGGCACGACCACAACGGCGACGCCCGGGTGCCGCTGGATTTGGCGGCGCTGGATGCGGCGCTCGACCGGATTGCCGACAAGGTGGACGCCTTCGCGGTCGCCTCCAGTTTTGCGGTGCGCAACGCCGCCCATGAGCACGCCGCGCGCGATCACATCGTGGCGCGCACGGGCAAACCGGTGACCCTGTCCACCGAGTTGTCGTCGTCGCTGGATGCGCCCCGGCGCGCCCTCACCGCCGCCCTGAATGCACGCCTGATTTCGCGCGTGTCGACCCTGATCGAAGCCGTCAACCGGGCGATGCTGCAGTTGCACATCACTTGTCCGCTGATGATCGTCAAGGGCGACGGCACACTGGCGCTGGCCGAAAGTGTGGCGCTGCGGCCAATCGAGACCGTCCTGTCCGGCCCAGCCGCCAGCCTGGTGGGCGCGCAATGGTTGTCCGGGCTGCAGAATTTCATTCTCTCGGACATGGGCGGCACCACAACCGACCTGGGCATCCTGCGTGACGGGCGGCCGCAAGTGACCGAGCAGGGCGCCGAGGTGGGGGGCTGGCGCACCATGGTGCGCGCCATCGACGTACGCACCATCGGCCTGGGGGGAGACAGCGAGATCCACCTGGCGGCCAACGGCCGGCTCTCGGTCGGGCCGCAACGCATCGTGCCGGTGGCCCTGCTGGGCGCACGCTATCCAGAGGTGTTGGCCCAACTCGAAGCCGACCTGGCCGATGTGGATGGCGGCTCATCGTTACACGGCCGCTTCGTGTTGTTGCCATTTGGCGCGCGCGTTGCTGCCCATGGGGCCGAGTTGAGCGCGCGTGAACTCGAGGTGCTGCAACGGGTGACGGAGCGCCCGCAACCGCTGCGGCGTCTGGCCTCGTCGCTGGGCGCGCAACGTGCCGTGGCCTCGCTCAAGCGCAAGGGGCTGCTGCAGGTGGGCGGTTTCACCCCGTCCGACGCCGCCCATGTGCTGGGCTTGCAGGCCAACTGGTCGGCAAAGGCCGCGCACCTGGCCGCACAGTTGGGTTGCCGGCTGCGCGAGATGAAGTTCCCCACCCTCCAGCGCACTGAACAGTACGCACGGGAGGTGTGGAGCGAGACGGTGCGCCTGAGCGCGCGCGCCATTCTCGACACCGCCTTTGGTGAGCATCTGCGTGAAGACAAGTTGATCCATGCGGTGTGCGCGGGCGACGGCGTGCTCGGTCTGGCGCGCGTGCGGGTGTCACCCACGGTGCCGGTGGTCGCCGTCGGTGGTCCGGTGCAGGTGTATTACGGCGAGGTGGCGCGCCGGCTCGGTTGCGAGGTGGTGTTCCCCGAACATTGCGATGTGGCCAATGCGGTCGGGGCTGCCAGCGGCGTTGTGGCGCACACCGTGACGGTGCGGGTGGACGGCGACGGCAGCGGCAAATTTACCCTGCACAGCACGGTCGGCACGCGTCATTTCAGCGACCCGGCGGCAGCGGTGGACGCCGCCACCAGTCTGGCGCGGCAGTCCGCCATCGACGCGGTAGTGGCGATGGGAGCGGCCGATCCGCAGGTCAAGCTCAGTCTGCGCAAACAGATGTTGCCAAACGCGACCAGTGATGCCGGTTTGCTGGAAGCGGTGGTGGTTGCCGAGGCCGTCGGGCGGCCAGACGCGGCTGCGTGACAGCGCCGCGCGCAATCAAATTGAAGACCGGCGTTGCGCAACCCGGTGCGATACTGCAAAACTTGGCAATTGCCCTCCCGCGCGCAAGGATTTTCAGTGAGTCAAGACGTCGTCCGTTACTACGACCAGACCTGGGCGGACTACCGCGTGGTCTGGCTGAGCCGGAAGAACTACGCATTCCATTTCGGTTACCACGATCAGGACGGCATGACGCACCGGCGCGCCCTGGTGCGCAACAACGAGGTCATGGCCGACGCGGCGCAGATCCAGCCCGGCGACCGGGTGCTGGACGCTGGTTGTGGTGTGGGTGGCACGAGTTGCTGGCTGGCCGAGCACCGCCAGGCCACGGTAGTCGGGATCACCCTGGTGCCAAACCAGGTGGAGCGCGCCCGCGCCATTGCGCAGCGCCGCGGGGTCGCCGACCGGGCCACTTTCGAAGTCGCTGACTACTCCCATATCCCGTATCCCGACGCGAGCTTCGACGTGGTCTGGGTCCAGGAGAGCCTGTGCCACAGCGCCGAAAAGGCCGCCACCTACCGCGAGTTCCACCGTGTACTGCGCCCGGGCGGGCGGCTGGTGCTCGCCGAATACATGCGTACCACGCGCGTTCTGTCGGCGCGCGATCAGGGCCTGGTGCGTGGCTGGCTGGCCGGCTGGATGATGCCGGACCTCGACACCTTCGATGAGCATCGCAGCAACGCCGCAGCCGCCGGGTTCGCGTCGGTGGCGGTGCGGGATGCGACGGCGTTCACGCGGCCCTCGCTGCGCCGGCTGTTTGTGCGTTCGCTGATCCTCTATCCGCTGGCCGTGTTGCTGCACCTGCTGCGTGTGCGCTCGGCTACGCAGCATGGCAATGTGCGCGCTTCCGTGCTGCAGTACCTGGCGTTGCGCCGCGGTGTCTGGGGCTACGGCATCCTGCAGGCCACGCGACCGTGTTGACCATCGCAGGCTACGACCTCAGCGAAACTGTCTTCGAAGACCCCGAGGTCATCACCCTGCGCGGCAAGCGCGAGTGCGATACCAGGCCGGTGCGCGTGCGCCTGCTGCGCAACCCGCATCCGACCGACAGCGAACGCGCCCACTGGAACACCAGCCTGCAGCGTCTGCGCGACGTGCCAGACAGCGCTGCGGAACGGTTGCTGGCGCTGGTTCCGTTCGGAGCCCTCGACGCGGTGGTGGTCGAGGACGATGGACGCCAGCCGCTGGCGGCGCTGCTGGCTGCGGGCGCCATTCCGATTGCCCGTGCCGTCGCGCTCGCGCGCGAGGTGGCGCGCGCACTGTCGCAATTGCATGCCAGCGGCTGCGTGTACCAGCGCCTGTGTGCCGGTGCGGTGTGGGCGGACCCGGTCGCTGCCGGCGTGACGCTGGCCCATGCGGCGCCAGACCCCCATTACCTGGCGCCGGAGCTGTTTGATGCGGCGCGGCCCAATGCCGACCCGCGCAGCGACCTGTATGCGCTCGGTATCCTGTTGCACCACCTGTTGACCGGTCAGCCACCTTTTGCGACGCTGGCGGGAGCGCAGCTCGCGCATGCCCATGCGGCGCGTGCGCCCGCTGATCCGCGCGACTCACGTCCCGAGGTGCCCGCTTCGATTGCACAGCTCGAAGCACGGCTGCTGGCCAAATCCCCCGGCGAGCGGTATCAGACCGCCTACGGGCTGCTGGTCGATTTGCAGGCCCTGACCGATGCGCTGGATGCGGGTCGCTCTACCGACGGGCTGCCGCTCGGACGGGCCGACCGTGCAGCGGTTTTTGCGCTGCCCGAGCAGTTGGTTGGGCGTGGGCATGAAGTGCAGGCGCTGATTGATGCCTTTGACCGGGCGCGCTGGGGTTACTGTGGCCCATTCCTGCTGCGTGGCGCTCCTGGCATTGGCAAATCGGCGCTGGCTGCGGCCATGCGCGCCGAGGTGGAGCGTGAGCAAGGCCGCTTCATCGCCGGCAAGTTCGACCAGTACAAGCGCAATGTTCCGTACTTCGCGCTGGTCCAGGCCTTCACCGCGCTCATCGAGCAACTCGCCGGTGAGCCTGCGCAGGTGGTCGCCGACTGGCGCCAGCGCATTGCTTCGGCGCTCGGGGCGAACGCCCGGGTGGTGATCGACGTGATCGCCGAACTCGAGTTGTTCACCGGTCCACTGCCGGTGGTTCCGGTGCTCGGACTGGCCGAGTCGCGCAACCGCTTCAACACCGTGTTCCGCGATTTCGTGCAGTTGTTTGCTACGCAACCGCACCCACTGGTCATTTTTCTCGATGACATTCAATGGGCAGATGCCGCCTCGCTGTCGCTGTTCACGACCTTGGCGCGCGACCAGACGCTGCGCCATGTGTTGCTGCTGGGTGCCTACCGTGACAGCGAGGCCGGCAGTGCCCATCTATTGCTGTCGGCGCTGGAGGAGTTGCGTGCCGCGGGCGTGCGCAGCACGGAGCTCGGACTGGGTCCGATCACGCAGACCGACACGACGCGCATCGTTGCCGACACCCTGAGCCTGTCGAGCGCAGCCTGTGCCGAACTGGCCCAGGTCGTACATGCAAAAACCGGCGGCAACCCGTTTTTCGTGCGGCAGTTCCTGCGCGCCCTGCACGACGACGCGCTGGTGCGTTTTGATCCGGTCGTGGGGCGTTGGGGCTGGGACCTGCAGGCGGTGCGGGTGCGCGACTACAGCGACAACGTGGCCCAGTTGATGGCGGACCGGCTGGAACGCCTGCCAGCGGATACCCGTGCCGCGTTGCGCACCGCTGCCTGTGTCGGCGCAGTCTTTTCGCGGTCGATTGTGGCGGCTGCCCTGGACATGGAACAGGCGCGCTGCGACGCCGCGCTGGCAGCGGCCGAACACGATGCGCTGATCGAGCCCCTGTCCGGCGCGCGTCTGCGTTTTGTGCACGACCGGGTCCAGCAGGCGGCCTACGCCTTGATCGCCGAGTCGGAGCGGCCTGCCTTGCGCTGCCTGATCGGGCAGGTGATGCAGCGCCTGTTGTCGGCGCAGGAACTCGAGGAGTCCCTGTTCGAGGTGGTCAACAACCTGGTGGCGGGAATGGACGCCATCCGCGATCCGGCCGAGCGTGCGCAATTGGCGCGCCTGTGCCTGAGCGCTGGACAACGGGCGCGTGCATCGATGGCGTACGAGGACGCGCGCACCGTGCTGCAGGCCGGCCTGGCTGCGATCGAGGGCTTGCCGGGGGAGCAGCAACACGGGTTCGCGATCCGCTCGGAGTTGTTCGAATGCGCCTACCTGTCGAGCCGCTTTGCCGAGGCCGAAGCCTTGTTCGAACGGTTGCTGCGCGACGCGCCGGGCCTGGTCGAGAAGGCGCATATCTACAACACCAAGATTCTCATCGACACCAGCCTGGGGCGCGGCGACGACGCGGTGCGCATGGCGATTGCGGCGGTGCGTGGCTACGGCGTATTCATGCCCACCAGGCCCGGCACCCTGAGCGTGTTGTGGGAGCTGCTGCGTGTCAAGCTGGCCCTGCGCGGACGCCGCGCCGAGGCCCTGCTGGATCTGCCACAACTCAAGGATCCGGTGCGTGCGGCGGCCATCGGGCTGTTGCTGCGCATCGGTCCGGCAGCGTATTTCAACCATCCCGAGGCATTCGTGTTGAGTGCACTCAAGATCGTGCGCCTGTCGCTGACCCATGGCAACACGGTGGGTTCGTCGTTCGGGTACGTGATTTACGGCATGGTGATTGGAGCCAAGCTTGGTGACGCCGCCGGTGCCCAGCAGTTCGGCCGTCTAGCGGTGGCTCTGAGCGACCGGCTTGATGCAGCCGACATCCGATCCAAGGTGCATCTGGTGTTTGGCAGCTTCATCAATTTCTGGAGTGCGCCGTACCAGACCACCTTGCGCATGGTGGCTGAGGCGTTTGCGTTGGCGGTGGAGGCTGGTGATCCGCAATATGCAGGCTACTGCCACAATGGCACGCTGTTCCATTCGACCGCTTTTGGAGTGCCCCTGCAGCAAGTGCTGGCGTCGGCGCTTGGGTTCGAACCCTTCATCCTGCAAGCCAATGACAGCTTCACGGTGGACACGCAGGCCCTGATGCGCCAACGCGCCCGCGCACTGACCGGCCTGACCACCAGTGGCCCGGCGCTGGACAGTGCCGGTTTCGAAGAGGCCGCCTGGTTGGCGCGCGTGCGCGCCGGCGGCAACCTGACTACGCTGGGTTATTACCAGGTCGTCAAGCTGCAACTGACGCTGTTGTTCCGGGATCTGGAATCGGCCCGCCGCCTGGGTGAGCAAGCGTATGCGAACCGCGAGGCCCTGCTCAGCCAGGTCCATTCGGCTGAACTGCATCTGTATTACGGTCTCGTACTGTGCGCATTGGTGCGCGCCGCACCAGGCGCCGCTGTCCGGCGCACGCTCAACACCTGTCGCAAGACGCTGCGCCGCCATGCCCGCAGCTCGCCGTCGAACTTCGAGCCTTGGCATCGGTTGCTCGAAGCCGAGGCGGGCGCGGGCGCGGGCGACGGCGCGCTGGCGCTGTTCGACAAGGCCATCGAGTCAGCCACCCGCCATGGACAACCCCACCTGCGCGCGCTGGCGGCGGAACTGGCAGCGCGTTCGCAATTTGCCGCCGGGCGGCGCACGGTGGCGCAGAGCTACCTGCGCGATGCCCTGGCCGGTTACGAGGCCTGGCATGCGACAGCCAAGGCGCGCCACCTGGTGCAGGAATTTGCCGAGTTGCTGCCCGAGCAGGCGCTCGCGCTGGCATCGGTGGCTACCCCGACCGCCACGCGGGTGCCCACCGTGATCGGGCTGGAGGCGGCGCTGGATGCAGCGCATGCCCTGGCCGACGAGACCGAACTCGACGCGCTGCTGGAGCGGCTGCTGCGCATCGCGATGCAGGGCGCGGGCGCGCAGTCCGGTCAGGTGGTATTGCTGCGCGATGAAGGGCTCTTCGTCGAAGCAGTCGCCGATGCCGACCAGGACCGTGTGCTGATCGCGCACCGACCGCTGGCCGGGGCCGACACGATGTGTGTGCCGGTGGTGCAGACCGTGGTGCGCCGGCGCGCGGCCATCGTGATCGCCGACGCGCTGGCGGACGCCCAGTTCGGGATGGTGCCGGACGTGCGCGAGCGGCGTTTGCGCTCCATCGCCTGCCTGCCGATTGCGGTCAAGGACCGCCTGTTGGGGGTGTTGTATGTCGAGAACAACCTGGCCCCGGACGCCTTTTCGCCGGAGCGGGTGCGCCTGTTGTCCCTGATGGCGTCCGAAGTGGCTGTGGGCGTGGAGCGCGCGCGCCTGAGCGGCGCAGCGCGTGCCAGCCACGATGCGCTCGGCGCGGCGATGCGCCGCGTCGAGTTGCTGGAGAAATCCAAGGCCCATCTGGGCAAGTTCGTGCCGCAGTCGGTGCAGCGCCTGATCGATGCCAACCCGGATGCGCCGGCGCTGGAAAAGCGCGAGCGCGATGTCACGATCCTGTTCCTGGACATCGAGGGCTACACGCGCTTGACCGAGTCGCTCAGCCGCGAGCGGCTGGACTGGCTGGTGCGCACCTACTTTTCCCGCTTCCTGGACATCGTGCACGCGCACCGTGGCGACATCAACGAGACCGCTGGTGACGGACTGATGATCATTTTCCAGGACGACGATGCCTTGGCGCATGCGCTCAACGCGGCCGCCGCAGCGCTGGACGTGCTGCGGGCGACGGCGGAACTCAATGCGCAACTCGCCGGGCAGTTCGCGCCGCTGGCGGTGAACATCGGTATCAATTCCGGCGCCGCGTTGGTTGGTGCAACCCGGCTGCAGGGATCGGCCGATGCGCGCTTCACGTTCACCGCGACCGGTTCGGTGACGAACCTCGCGGCGCGCCTGGGCGCATTCGCCAGCGGCGGGACAATTGTGCTGAGCGCGGCGACCGCACATCGCCTTGGCGATCAATATACGCTGCAGGCGCTGGGTCCGCAGCGGCTCAAGAACGTCAGCGAACCGGTCACGCCGTTGCGGCTCCTGGGTCGGGCTGGCGCCACCCCCAGTGCAGCCGCATGAATCAGTCCCGGGATGCAGTTGATGGGCAAACACGAGGAGAACCCATGAAGCGAGTAGCAGTGTTTGGCGGCGGGATGGGCGGACTGTGCGCGGCGCACGAGCTGGTCGAACGCGGCTTTGAGGTCGATGTGTACGAGAGCCGCAAGCATTGGGGGGGCAAGGCACGCAGCTTTCCGGTTCACCACACCGGCACCGAGGGGCGCGAAGACCTGCCGGGCGAGCATGGCTTTCGCTTCTTCCCCGGCTTTTACAAACATGTGCCCGACAGCATGTCGCGCATTCCGTTTCCGCAAGCTGGCCCGCAGGGACGGGTGATCGACAACCTGGTCCAATGCAGCGCCGGGCAGATCCTGCAAAAGGAGCAGCCGCCAACCACATTCCCGGTGCGTTTCCCGCAGAGCTGGGCCGAGCTGCGTGCGCGTATTGCGGACCTGCGGGAACACGGGCCGCTGGGCTTCAAGGCGGGCGAGTTGCGCTATTTCCTGGGGCGCATGTTGCGCATCGCCGTGAGCTGCCGCCAGCGCCGACTGGAGCAGTATGAAAAGATCGCCTGGTGGGAGTTTGTCGGCGCCGACGAGCGCAGCGAGGCCTACCAGAAGATGCTGGCGCGGGGACTGACGCGGTCACTGGTGGCGATGCGCGCCGAGGTGGCTAGCACCCGTACCGTGGGCGACATCATGCTGCAGATGGCCTACTACGTGCTGACACCGGGGGCGTCGTCGGATCGCTTGCTGAACGGGCCGACCAGCAAAGTGTGGATCGAGCCATGGCGCGACCACCTCAGCACACTCGGTGTGCGTTTCCACGCGCAGACCGCGTTGCAGAGTTTCGAGATGGGCCAGGGGCAGATGCTGGCCGGCGCGACGGTGCGCAGCAAGGATGGCACCACGCAGGCCGTCCAGGCAGACTATTACGTGGCGGCCTTTCCGTGCGAAGTGATGGCGCGCCATGTACAAGGCGCGCTGGCGGCGGCGGCGCCGTCCCTGCGCAACCTCTCGCGGCTGCAGGTCGCGTGGATGAACGGCGTGCAGTTCTACCTGTCGCGCGATGTGCCGATGACCCGCGGCCACAGTATTTTCATGGACGGCAACTGGGCCTTGACGGCCGTGTCGCAAACACAGTTCTGGCGCGACGGCAACTTCCCCATCGAAAAATTTGGCGACGGAAAGGTCAAGGGCCTGTTGTCGGTCGACATCTCCGACTGGACCGACGCCGGGCAGTACACCACCACGGCACCGGCGTCGCATTGTTCGCGCGAGGCGATCGTGGACGAAGTCTGGGCGCAACTGGAGCACCATCTGCTCGACGCCGACGGCAACCGCCTGAGCCGGGACATCCTGCTGCGGGCCCATTTGGACCATGACATCGAGTGCCCCACGCCGGAGATGAACGCAGCGCGGCGCAAGCAGATTGGTGAGAGCCGCGGGGTGTTGCCGGTCGGGCACTTCGACGGCGACGGGGATGAAGACATCGACACCGAGCCCTTGCTGATCAATACCGGCGGCTCCTGGGCGGACCGGCCACAGGCGGCGACCGAGATCGGCAACCTGTTCCTGGCCTCAGACTATGTGCAGACCCACACCGACCTGGCGACCATGGAGGGCGCCAACGAGGCCGGACGGCGCGCCGTCAACGCCATCCTGCAGGCGTCCGGGTCGAGCGCCACGCCGTGCAAGGTGTGGCCTTTGCACGAGCCCTGGTTGCTGGCGCCGCTGCGCGCCATCGACTGGCTGGTGTACCAGTTCCAGCGCAAGGCGCCGCCAGCGGCCGGTTGAGGATTTATGCTGCGGGGCGCCGTGCCGCGCGCCGTCATCGGATCCTGCCCGGTCAAGCGCCAGCGGGCGCCTGATACCGATGCGCTTTCGAAAGACAAGAACTGGGGTGACGGCATTGGCCAGCCAAGGAAACTGGGCGGGCGGGTCCGCTCACAGGCGTACCT
>ENA-ORBV01008132-ORBV01008132.1-microbial-mat-metagenome-genome-assembly--contig:-NODE-8132-length-17759-cov-6.768126_pt1 | contig 17759 bp, 8 predicted proteins | sample MGYA00237777_ERZ505514 | MGnify/ENA primary metagenome ERZ505514 (study PRJEB26160, sample SAMN06269048) | microbial mat metagenome | isolation source: Oligotrophic lake microbial mat | place...
CTTCTTATGCGAGCGAGTCGCTATATTACATTACAGCTATTATTATTATTACTACTACTTCCTAAAATCTAATTGGCTGCTTCGGGGAGCTCCATCAAATTCGAGTAATAATAAAAATTGAATTAATTGCATGCAGTGGGATCGACCTGCCATGTGTATAGGGACCATGACAGTCGCAAGCCATAATGAAACAGACGTAAAAGAATCCCCGCCTCCTTCTACGACGACGACGACTACGAGTCTCCCAACGACGACGGCGACGACTACACCTGCGTTGCCAGATTCGGTGGTACGTTTGGACAAGACGGGAGCGGTCTACGACGAGCCCAATGAAAATAATAATCATGACAACAACTATGGAAACAACAAGCGAAGTTGGGAAGACTCGTATGCTCTCTTGCAAGCCTTTCGCCACAAGCATGGCCACTGTCACGTCCCTATAAAGTACGACGAAGACCAGCGATTAGGGCGATGGGTGTACAGTCAACGGATACGACGCGACAAATTGACACCGGATCAAAAACAACGCTTGGACGCCTTGGGTTTTGATGACGATTTGGAAGAAGAAACCGCCAGTAACTCGGATCAGAACAACAACAACAGCAACAATACTACCACTACGACTGTGGTCCTTGTGGGAGACAAACGTGACAACCAGACGGCGTCTCAGAATAGTCAAGACGAAGACGAGGACGAAGAAGACGAGGACGGCAATCGGTCCCCAGGCCAGAATAGTTCGGACGATGGTGGACTCTTTGGTTTCACTCATACGGGTCGGAGACGAAAGGCAGTCAAGCGTTATGGGATTACCGACAACGACGATCAATCCGATATCGCGAGACGACGAAAGCACGAGATGCAAATGGAGCGAAAAGGGCACAAACAATCCTCCACAAATCCCCAACCAGCAGGAGCCTCAGAAGACTCTAGAAAAAAGGCGGCGTCGACTTTGTCGACTTATTCTACTAGCAGTGCACCGTTGGTGGCTCTAGCCAATAAAGCAAAGGCAAAGGCTTCCTCGCCACAATCTCCTCAAATACCTGAAGAAGCGGAAGAGGAATATATGGATGACGAAGAAGACGAAGACTACGATTCCGAAGCAGAACGGCGAGAACGCGTCAAGAGACGGAAACAGAGGCAACAAGCGGCCGCTGCAGCCGAAGCAGCAGCGGCGGCCGCTGCAGCCGCCCTAAATCAAAACCACGCCGTAGACCCCAATGCCAATAATCCAAAAACAAAAGGCAGACCTCGTGGTAGGCCTCGAGGACGACCCCGTAAGGAAACGCTCCAAGAAAAGTTGGCTCAAATCAAGGTGGGATCTCGTGTGGCCGTTTTATGGCCAGCAGAAAACGAATATTATCGTGGGACCGTCACGAAATATCAACCCACACGGAAAAAGAGACCCTACTTTTTGGAATACGACGACGGAGAAACGGAATGGATCGATTTTGCGACGGCGCAAACGGACTTTTTGGTCTTGACGCCACGCACGGGACCTCGGAAACGCACGAATACCTACACCCAAAATCGTACGCTCAACAACAACACTACTAGCAACAGCAAAAACAACCACGCGAAAACTCCTTTTCCTCCCAAATCTTCTGCTGCTCCTCCGAAACGAGCACCGAGTCACAAACGAAGTAACAGCAACAACAGCAGCAGTCATAGTAATCCGCCGAGAAAGACCACGTCCATATCCTCCGCGCTAGATGTCGTGGATGAACGACCCATCGATATCGGTGCACGCGTTTCTGTCTATTGGAGTGACGACGAACAATATTACGAAGCTACCGTTGTGCGGAAACGAAAAGACATGAATCATCCACAACCCTTCAAACTGGAATACGAAGATGGCGAATACGAATGGATCGATTTGCATCAAGTCAAGTTTCACTTTTTAGATGATAAGGACGAGGACGAAGATGGCTTTCGTCATTATACACCCAGTAAGCGAAAGAAGGGACCGTGCCGCAAGCGTAGCGTTCGAGAGACAGATCTGGTGGTCGAGGAGTCGGATGATGATGATGATGACGACGACGACGACGAGGATGAAGAAGACGATGTTGCGCTTGGGGGTCCCGTTGCAGGAGCTACGCGAGTTAAGAGATTACAAGGTGATGATCACGAAGGATCCGATGCAGTAGATGATGATTCCTCCTCCTCGTCGGATAGTGATGATTCCTCTTCTTCGAGCAGTTCTTCTTCCATTCGTGTTAAGAGGGACGTTGCGGACGATGGCGATGGCGACAGCGATAGTGACAGTGATATTGAACTCGTGTCTGATCTGGCACAAGTACGAGTCGGCGCTCGCGTAGCCGTGTATTGGTCTGATCACGAGCGGTACTACGAAGGAAAAGTCACAGACCACCGAAGAGGGCATCCAACTCCATTCTATGTGGACTACGATGACGGGGATAGTCAATGGATCGATTTACGAAATAGAAACTTTTGTGTCCTCAAAAAGGCACGACGGAAAAAAGGTAAACGGAAAACTACTGCGACGTCGAAACGGCAGAAAAAACGTCGTGCCGCAGCCAGCGGCGGCAGCAGTAGTGGCAGTAGCAGCAGTGGTGATGACTTTGATGGTGATGCTCGCAATCGCCGGAAAAGCAGTCGAAGATCAACCAGTCCTTTTGCCCGTCGAAATAACATGTTTAAAAGGAGTCAGAGCGTCGACACAAACACGGAATCCTCCGATGGGACGGCCGATGATGATGGCGAAGTGAATGCGCTATCATCTTCAAGAAACCAAGAGCAGCATGTGATTCCGGAACCAGACAAGGTGACAGAGATTGCAATTGGAACCAGAGTCTCTGTGTATTGTCCTCTGAAGGGAAAGTATTTGGATGGCCTCGTGACACATCGACAGATTCCTCGCAACAATAGTCGGCAAAAACCATGTTACTACGTTGAGTATGACAAAGGACACTGCGAATGGATTGATCTGACAAAACGGATGATCCGACTCTTCAAAGAGAACCCTGATGATCCTCATCCCCGGCCTATTAAAAAGGCCAAACCAGGACGGAAAAGGATTCACGATTCTCCTTTGCTGCGGCTGCTAAGAGAAAAGGAAGCCCGCAAAGCCAATCCTCATCTTGCAGAAGCGTCTCCGGCCGCATCTTTAAACAAGTCAAAAGCAAGTGACGACAAATATGTCCCAACAGATGACGCTCGGTCATCCGATTCGGAAGCAACAGATGACATTGTTATCTCGGATGACGACGACGAAGAAAGCGAGCAATCCGAGATTGATGAGGTTGCACGTCAAAAACCTCTTTTCTCTAATCAAATTGGAATCGGATCTCGCATTGCTGTCCGGTGCCCCAAAGAGCTCAAATTCATGGAAGGTACTGTTACACGGTTGATTCGGAACAGAAGAAAGCCATTTTTTGTGGAATATGATATTGGAGGATTTGAGTGGATCGACGTCCACTGCAGTACTGTTCGAATACTAACAAGAGACGAAGAAAAGTTCCTCAAGGATCGATCAGCAATTGTTATCAAGGAGGAGATGGAAGATGCTATGCCAGCTCCTGCTCTCATTCCAGAACACCTACCCAAGAGTGTCCTGGCGGAAGCAGAAGTTAGTGATGATGATGACTGCTACATAATTATGGGAGATGCAAAAGAATTGAATCAACCCAATACTGACGCTGACAATGCCGTCAAAGACTCGGCAGAAAAATCTCTGGTACCAAAACTGCAGAACGGTAGTTGTGAAAGACCAGAGATTTTTTTGACGACAATGAAGGGATCAGGTGAAAGCGCCATGCCTTCACTGAGGGAAGATTCCCAGATGACAAAACAAAATGAGATAAGAAGCGATTCTTTGCCCTCCTCACAACCCGTTACCGTTGCGCTTGAGGGAAGATCCAAGCTCTGTGCTGCCAAAATCGATATTCCCAGAGTGTCTGATGGAGAGTGCGGGTCGAGTGCTGAAAAAGATAGCCCCACAGCAGTGACATGCGTTCTTGGCAACGGTGCTTCCGCAAAGGCCCCCATTGGGTCAGTCTGCTTTGACAAGCGCAAGATTGGCGAAGCGAGCGTTTTTGTTGGCTTGTGTAATGCAAAAAAGAAGTCTTCCGTGCCTTCATCTTCGAAAGAGGCCAATGTTGCTAGTCTACCTCCGCGTGCCCCTGCTCTTGCCCGCGGCGCCCCTGTCGCAATTGTGAGTGATGTCAGCGGTGAGAGCTTGAAATGCAGGCCCAAGGCAAGTACCCTGCGAGAGTGTCGAAATGGCTCAGAAATCCCCAATAATGCGCCTAGAGTAGTGGCGAACATCCACGAAGTGACTGATAAGGCGACTGTGCCAACTTCAATAGAAAACGGCATTGCAGCAAAAGTAAGTGCCGATTCCACCAAGTCTGCGGCGTTGGCTCCTCCTCAGCCCACTGCGCCAGTTAAGCGAAAACGCGGCCGTCCTCCAAAAAATAAACCAAAACAACAGTTGCAACCAATTGGCACTGTGGTTGAAGATGCCAAACTTCCAGCACAAAAGGGCGAACCCTTGGAGAAGATGAAAGAAGAAAAAGTCGCGCCAGCTGCAATTAAGAGCTCTCCTGCCGTTACGGGAAAGCGTCCATGTCCCTCTACGGAGCAATCCACTGCTTCCAAAGAGGGGGGCGAGTCACCAAAAAAGGGTGCTGACCATGAGGAGGAGGAGTCTGAGACTGAGTGTAGCCCAGAGCCGCCCAGGAAACGGGGCCCGGGAAGGCCTCGCAAATCGAAGGGCTCGGCCACAAAAGCAAAAAAATCTACAAGTTGCCCGCTCGATCTTTTCGACGACTCCGAAGATGAAGAGGATGACAATAGTCCCGTCCTCCAAAGCCCACCGAAACGCATAATCCGTCCGCCGAAAAAGTACGAAAAGGGCGCGGAAAATGAAGCCGAAGCACCAAAAAAGCGCGGCCGGCCTCCTAAGAACCCCCCCAAGAACGATGATGTCAAAATTAAAAAACCCACTGTAGAGGAACTTGAGGAAAACCGCAAGAAACGAGGTAGAGGGCGTCCTCCAAAACAACCAAATCAGACCAAGCCAAGAGGCCCTGGCCGTCCCCGAAAGAGCGACAGTCAAGAGCCTAAGCGGCGAGGACCGGGGCGACCTCGCAAGACCCCAACGAAGGGCGATGACGAAGATGACAGTAGCGACGAGGAGGATATATTTAAGGTCACCGTAGTGAACGGATCCAGGAGGCGCAAAGAACCTAATCGATTCTCTCCGACCAATTTCGATGATGATAGTGAAGAATCGTCTAATGAATCAGAGCAAGTAGGAAACTCCCCGAACAACAAGTCACCGAACAATTTTACTTTCGGTGAAGAGCATACAAAGCTTGCAAATCAAATTAAGCTTGGAATGCGTGTGGCTGTTTACTGGGGCGGCGATCAGGAGTACTACCCGGGCACTATCACAAAGGAGCGCAGCTACAGGAAGAAGAAATTTTTTCTCGAGTACGATGACGGAGAAATGGAATGGATTGATTTTCACCGCAACAAGTTTCGGATCCTTTCCTCTAAAAGTGCTGGTCGCAAGCGGAAGCTTGAAGATGCAGCGTCATCAGAGGATGAAGGTAGTGCTAGACGAAGGCGAGGTAGCGACTCAGAAACTGACCGCAGCCATCTCATTCGCAACAGGGTCGATATGGCGGCCGTGATGTCCCTAGTTAAAATTGGATCTCGAGTGGAAGTCTTTTGGACAGAAGATGATGCCTTCTACCCAGGAACCATCACGAAGCAAAGAGACAATATTATCACGTCGAAGAAACCTTTTTTCCTCCAGTACGACGACGGAGAATCCGAGTGGATTGATCTACGCGACCATGTTTTTCGCATGCTCGACGACGAGGGCAAGGAGGAAGAGGGTTCGGAGATCGGTGGAATCAAAGGCGGTGCTGTAAAACCTAAGACAAAAGCCGAGAGAAGAAATAGTGAAGGCGGCGTCGGCGGCGGCGTGAAACAACAAAAGAGAAAAATGGAGAGAAGAAATAGCGATGACGCATCTGGATTAAATTTCCGCAAGCACAAGAAGTAGGGAAAGTCGGAGAAATAATTAAGGGAATTGTGTGCTCTGGTTACTTTCTGTCCAGTTTACTTATTAGCTTGTTTCAAAATATTGGGCAGTGTTCTTCGATTATAAACCGTCGGTCTATGTAGCCATTAATGGACTCTACCTAACAAGACCTAAAGCGAAAAGTCAGACTTCTTTCAAGACGCATCAGGTTTCTCGTTCTCCTTCGCCTCTTTCGCCAGCTTTTCAGCTTCTTTCAGAAGCGCCACTTCGTCCACGGCATGAGACGACACCCGAACAGGCTGTCCGTGGCGAACGCGCTCCAATATGACTCCAGTCAAATGACTGTATTCCTGATGTGATGTAACAAGGTCTGTCACATCAATATTTTCCACTCCCGGGACTGCAACAGTACATGTCCCAACTACAGGTTTGTAACTGCCAAGGATTGATTTGTACCTGAACATGTAGAGCAAAATCTTGTCCTCGCGGGAGTACACGTTAACCAAACGACCGGCGACCATCTCACGGCAGGCTTTCCAGACCGACAATTGCAAATACTTGGGCATTCCAATCATGACAGCATCTTCGACGATGCTGGCTGGCTCCCGCTCAAACTCAATATCGCCAACCTTGCACACATCGTTCCAATTGTTATTCCATTTGCCCTTGGACTTCATTTCTTGCTGCTGAAGCTTGTACTCTTCCCATTTCTGCTGGTACTCAGCTAATTCTTTGAGACAAGACTGTACTACTCTTGCCCCCCAACTGAAGCCAACAAGTGTCACGGGTCGGTTTCCGCCCTTGTTGACCAGCAAACTAATAGCAAGTTCCTTTCCTGCCTCGTCTGCTCGATCAATGATCAAGGCCCAGGACTCATCAATGCCGCCCAACATCTGCAAAGGAAAAAGCAAAGGTTAGCTCACGAACGAAATCAGCACCTCATAATGCAAGTCGAAGAGACAAGCTATAATTTACCTGCATGATCGTCCAGGGCACGTACACCGCAACCACCAGCGTAGCTGCCACGGTCGTTTTTGCAACCTGGCTCCCAGCTGAGGTCGCCATGTCAACGGCTAACTTGTTGACCGATTCGGAGAGCTCAGCCAGCACATCACTCTGCCACCTAACGGTGAACAGTTCGCCACCGTATCTGTCGGGATAGTTCCACACTGTATTCAAATAGGCGGGTGCTTTGTAATGGTCATTATCCTTTCGCACTACCACTTTTTCAAAGTCCTCTGTGTTATATTCCTTGCCTTCTTTCTTGTTGAATGAATTATGGCCCCAACCACGCAAGAGCCCCAATCCGCCCTCCTTCTTATCCTTGCCCGGGTGCTTAACTTCTTCCACTTGTGTTTGCTGCTCTTCTGCTGGGGTTTTCTTTGTAGGTACCGCTGGCGTCTCTTTCTTCTTTGCCCCTTCGCCGCCTTCCAAGGTTCCAATACCTACAATAACTTGATCCAGCTGCGTAATTTCCTCTTCTGAGAGTGCGTTGTCGCTATTGGTAGATTCAAAGAGATGGTCGGGATTCGATCCATACTTCTCCTCTAGTAGCTCCCACAATCGTTCGGGGTTCTCTTTGTGTTTCTGCCAAATGTGCTTGGCAAGCGGTACCAATTCGGAGTTATGAACTTTGTAAAATCGTTCCAGTAGCTCGACCTTGTTGGTGATGGGTGGATTGGTAGGCGTGACACCCCACGGACGTTGAAAGTCCGTTTCATTGTGCAGCCAGCCAGATACGCAAATGGTACGACACAACTGTGCGTGTGCTTGTTGTTTTTCATCTTCCTTTTCCTTGGCCTTGGGCAATTCTTGTTGAATGGTGAATTCGGTCAATCCGGACACACGTCGACTCATTTTGTAGCCAGCAAGAGTACCACCCGCCACACCAAACAATGAAACCACGGCAGCCGACGACGCCAAGGACAGAAATGTACCAGCGACGGCACCCATTCCTAACGTCGCCAGTCCTGCGGCAATTCCTGGCGCCGCCAAGCCACCCGTCACGGCCAGCAACACACCGGCACCTAATCCAACACCGCCAATTTGAATGCCTTTCCAAATATTGCGACCCAAACTGGATTTTCTCCGAGGAGCCGATGGGGACCCGCCTTCCTCTCCTTCTTGTTTGCCACTACTACTACTCCCACCCGAGGCAGCCGCCAAGGTCAACAATCGATCGGCACAACACGACTCGAGAGCTTCAAATTTCCGGGTCGCTCGTTGGACCATTTCTTGTTTGGTGGGTGCGGTTTCGGTATCATCGCCGCCATTGCCGCCGTTGTCCAGTTGTGGTAGTTGGGTTTGTTTTTGCATGCTCCAATACCACAAGGTGACGGCCAATCGTTTGAACCAAAATCGGACGCGGGCATCGTATCCGCGTTCTTTGGCATCTTGTAACAAGTATTGGAATAAGACCCAACTCAAACACTTGTAGGCCGCTTCGGGGGACGACAATTGGTCGAGATATCCTTGGAGAGTGTCGTTATCAAGGGATTGCAAGGATTCGGTGCTGCCAGTAGCATTGATCCCCATCGTGGCATCCTTCATTTGTTTGGCATGTTCTTCTGGATTCCGCAAGACTTGATGAATGGTTTTGTTATTGGTTTTGGTAATGTTGTCCGTTTTCGGTGCTTCCAACAAGTCATCGAGTTGGGGTAAAAATTCGGTCCGAATGGGCGCCGCGTTTTCATCCAAATGCAAGTGTTTGGTCGCGCTCAAGACAAAGGTTTGGGCGACTTGGTAGCGACGCACAAAGTAACGCTCTTCGGCCAATTTCATTTTGGCCGAAATTTTCGCTTTGCGGGCTTCTTTTTTCGCTTGATTGACAATCGGATCACTCTCATCTAGTTCTGGGGTCGTTGTTGTTGTTGCTGTTGTTGTGGTGGTGGACGCTTCTTTTGGGTCACCCATTTCTTTGGCAGCTTCATGTTTGGCGGACTTTTCTTCATCACTCTCATCCAGGTAAATAGAATCTTGTTCCATTAATAATGGTGACGGGGGTTCCTCTTCTCCAAGAGTACTGGTGTCGCGGCTACTAGCGCTATCCGAACTTGTCGTCCTCGTCCTACTTGTAGAGTTTCCGTCATGGCTGCTGCTGCTGCTCTTGACATCCAATTTCAAATCGTAATCGTAGGACGAAACTACTGTGTACGTCAAGCAGCCCTATAGTTCACGGGAAGAAAAGGATGTATTTGAGTAAGTGTGCATGCAAACACAGCGAGCACACAGACGGCACAAGCAAAAAAGACGCCATTTCATGCGTACCGAAAACAATGCAAACAAACAGCAGCGACAAAAGAGTCTCGTACCAAAAACATGGTACGATCTTCCACCGATGGAAGATCGTCGTTGGTGGGTTCCGCTGCTGCATCTTCTGTCGTCATGGTCGATGGTCTCTCTCGTTTGTACCTCTATTGCGTAGAATCAAGCGTCTGTGAAATCTTCAATTATTATGATTGTGTGCACTGTGTATGCTCTCTACGGTCTGTGTAGATGTGCGACGACGCGTATCTAAGAAAGGCAGCGCTAGCTAGCTAGAAGTAGAGATACGATTTGATCCGTTCGCTCAGAGGAAGGCGTGTGAACCTTCTGCTACAGTTAGTACTCCGTCACTTGCAACGAATTTTGCATTCCGTTTTTCGATGTGAGCAGAAAGACGTCGAATGAGTAAGAGTACGACCTATCATCATCTGCACCTGGCATAGTACGATTGGATCTGAGATTTTCAGCCCCCATTTCGGTGCCTTTTTCTCGCGCCACCAGCGATTCAAGATGTCCCGTTTGCATTATTGGAGACAGTTCACGCTTGAATCACAAGTTCGCACAGGGACTCGTTCATGAAGGATTGGGTTGTTTTAAAGACGCACAACTGCTCTTTTGGGCCTATTTGAATTGCGCGCCAAGCCGGCCCCTTGCTTGGCGGTCCTACCAAAAAGCGAATGATAGCGATTTTTGATTAGTAGGATTTGTGGTACCGGTACTATGTAGGTTCTTCAACAAGTTCGGGCGAGCAATGCCGCCGAGACACAGAAATGCATGTCGGAGGCACACCAGTTATTAGCGAAGAAGGAAGGACAACACACCAGCTAGCAACTATCTACTGATAGTATCACCTTGACTTCAAGACCCAATCCCAGTATTGATAATTGATCCTGTCAAGCTTCCCGGTTTGATCTTGTGCTCAGCTTGCTGATAGCTAGAGCTAGAATCAAAAGTAATAATATAGAATTGTACAACGGCCAAGAAAATATATCCATCCACGGAAATTCGTTTTATCATCATTATCATTGCTTGGTGAACTTGAAAAAAAACCTTGCACCATGAGCTTGTTGACCGATATTCTCTTTACCCCCTTTGCAGTATTGCTGCTGGTGCTGGATATTTTGGTACGTCCACTGCATCTTTTGAATCACTCAGTTTATACTGTATAATTATCAAGTTTTGTTTTGTTGTATGCCAGATATATAGATATCTCATCTCGTCCTTCTTTCTCTTGGATATATCCCCCCCCCCCCTTTACAATCGGCTACTACGACATTTTCACCACCAAAATGCACCAACCCCGTCAACAATCCATCCATAAATAAAACCTGTAAATATACAGATGACAATCCTTACCTTTGGTTGGTTGGGAATCATCAAGAAGTATATCACCCATCCTGGTCAAGAGGATCGCATTCGCTCCAATCCAGTGAATGGCAATGAAATCCATCGCATTCATCCCTCGAACGAAATTGGCAATTTGAATACCGTCCCCCAAGAAGGCGTGGAAACCTTGTGGGATTTGGCCTTGCACGGGTTTACCACCTTTCCCAATAACAATTGCATGGGCGAACGCGAGTACTTGGGCTTGTACAAGGGCAATCCCAAAATCAAACACTTTGATGGCAACAAATGTACCTGGAGGACGTACCAACAAGTCCACGACCAAGTCCAACAATTTGGGGCGGCCCTGTGTCAAGTCGGTTTGCACGGGGCTCCTCCCACTACCACCTTGGAACAAGTCACCCGCCCCACAAGAATTGCCATTTTTGAAAATTCTTGTCCCGAATGGATGATTGCCTGTGTCGGTGCTTTTTCGCAGAGTATTAGTGTCTGTACCGTCTATGCGACCTTGGGTATGACGGCGGTCACCGATGTGATTGCCGAAAATCACATTACCATGATTTTGTGCAATCGACGCAGTGTTCAACAACTCGTGGAGAGTCACAAACAGAATCCCACCCTCAAAACCATTGTGTACACCAACAATCTCGTCGGACCCGATGATCACATTGCCTTGCCCGAAACGTTGCCCAAGGGATTGACGGTGATTTCCTTTGATGATTTTGTGGCATCCGGCGACACACAAGCCTATCCCCCCGTCCCTCCCAAACCCGATACGGCCGCCGTCGTCATGTACACTAGCGGCAGTACTGGGAAACCCAAGGGTGTCCTGCTCAAGCATGCCGCTGTTGTGGCCGCCGCTGCGTCTGCCACTTCCTTCCTCAGTGGATTTGAAGATCCCATTGTGCCGGGCCAAGAAGTTCATGTTGGATATTTGCCGCTGGCACATATTTTGGAATTGATGATTGAATTTTTTGCCCTCTACATGGGAGCCGAAATTGGCTATGCCGATCACAAGTGCTTGTCGCCGACTGGAGCCTACCCGACGGGGGCCTTGCAATGCTTTCGACCGACCTGGCTATGTGGTGTCCCGAAAGGTATGTACACATTTACTTGTTTTTGTGTGTTGCTTGTATCATTATGGCACATACTAACGATTGCCATGTCCTACGCTTTTTCTAAAAAAAATTGCTTGCCTTTCTATTACGGCTGCTTTTTTACGTTTTTCTAAACATATTTGAATTCAAATTTTAGTTTGGGACACGATGAAAAAAATCGCCGAAGGACGCATTAAGGGACGGACCATTTTGGGTCAATTCTTGGTCAAGCACTGCTTTACGTGGCGTAAATTCGCCTTGGCCCATGGATTTGATACACCCTTTTTGAAATTGTTGATTTTTGCCAGATTCAAGGCCAATGTCGGTGGACGTCTGCGCTACGGTGTGTCCGGTGGTGGTCCCTTGAACCCCGAAGTGGAAGAATTTTGTCGCATTGGATTTTGTCTCAAATTTATGCAGGGATACGTAAGTAGTACTCTTTGTAGTGCATGATTGTGTGCGGGAAGCCGTTATCATTATCATATATAATAAAGGCATCGATCACCTGCATTGTTGAAACTCTTCTTCATCTCATTCTCCTCCGATGCTGCGTCAAATCCTGCTATTATTGTACCATTCATTCATTCAATTTACAATTTTCATTCGATACGGCTCTCATTCGATATGATAGGGACTGACGGAAACTAGTGCTGCACTGAGTGCCCAAGAACCCGATGATGTTAGATACGGTATCGCTGGAGCTCCTGTACCCGGTGTGGAGGTAAAACTGGAATCTTGTCCTGATTTTATCGACAAGGCCGGCCAACCCTACTTGACGACGGATCGATTGGATGTGGAAGGTGATCCCATTTGGGGACGGGGAGAGATTCTAACGCGAGGGTCGACACTGGCAACTGGATATTATATGATGCCAGAACTTACCAAAGAAGCATTTGAGGAGGATGGATGGTTCCACACAGGAGATATTGGACAGTGGACCAAAGACGGTAGTCTGAAGATTGTGGATAGAAAGAAGAATTTAGTCAAGCTGAAAGGTGGCGAGTATGTTGCTTTGGAAAAGATGGAAATGGTGTACGGAAACTCAACATACGTGGACGCCGTGAATGGTGGAATTTGCTGTTATGGCGATGGCGACATGGATCGACCAATTGCACTTGTACAACTTCGATGGGAAGCTGCTCAGGAATGGGCAAAGAAGAATGGCGTTAAGCAAGATTTCGAACAATTACTAGTCTCTCCAGAAATGAACAAGGCCGTGCTGGAGGACATGGCAAACGAATTTGCGAAGAGTGACCTGAGTCATCTTGAAAAACTAGTAGGAGTGGCGCTTTTGGCATCGCCATGGACACCAGAGAACAATTGCTTGACGGCCGCCAGCAAGCTCCAACGAAGCTTCATTTTGCGGCAGTTTGAAGACGTGTTCAATGAACTCAAACCAAAGGGCATTTTCGCATAATACTGCGACCCCCTCTTACTGCCAATCTACATTATGTAATAGAAAACTTGCAATTTTCTGTCGGTTTGTTCCGCTGTTTAACTTTCGGTACAGTGACACCTCTTTGCTTTCGCCTGGAATAGTAGCCTCAGCAATCGGTGGCGAATCCTTGATTACATATCAACTCTGAAATGACTACCGGTAATCACAAAAAACGCAGCCATTGCATTACAATTTCCATGCTCCGGGACCACCATACTTCGAAGGTAACGGATACGCCAGCGACAGCACCCCGACCCACGTAGTCACCTCGGCGGCCTTCAAGCCCACAAGTGCTGTGAGAGCTACATTTTCTGCGTGATCGTCGAACCAATTCCAACAATTCCAGCCCCAACGTGGTTCTCTGGAGTAGAAATGCGGAACCCTACGGCAGCTGGAGCTTGCACAACCAATTCTATTCCGTCGTACTGTCGTACTGGCACTAGCTAGACTAGTGCTCCAGCAATTACTGTAGTAGCACTGCAAATTCTTCTATCGCCTTAATTAATCAGTCATGGATTGACTGACTCACTCAGCTAAGCATACGACTACTGGTAGTAGTGCGGCGAGCGATGTGCAGGTTGCAGTCTTCTTCCTTCCCACCGCTGCTAATGAAGGCAAATTCTTTTTCTGTCATGGATTTGGAGCGGAACCTAACGTGCGGAAGTTGCGAGCGAGCGACCTGCGTGGCGGCTCGGCTCTCCTTTCTATATATTAATATCAATGGATACCGCGGAAGCAAAGCATTTTGTGATGAAAAGCAAGGCAAATACAAAGGCTGTGTCTTGGTGGATAGAGTCGGGCGTCTTCTTTGGCGTCAACAGTCATCACAGAACAATAATAAATGAGTCAAAACTTCTCAGATCCATTTCATTGCGTCTACTACATTGTACCTACATTGTACTAGCTAGCTAGCAGCTAGCTAGCACGGCAAAAAACAAAACACTCACTTCTTTCTCATAAAATATTCGTTGTTTCACTTTCTGGTTTACCCCTGCCCAAATACAGCAAAACTAAGCAAGACGTATTCAACATGTCAACTACTTCCCCTCGAACTTGGCAGCAAGGACCGTGTGCCTGCACTAACGATGTTGGTTTGTGCTGCTACGCCTCTTTCTGCCCCTGCTTGGCCTTCAAAGAAGCTGCGGATAACGTTGGGAGTGCCAATGGTGTGTGGTACTGTGTCATGACCCTCTGTTACTTCCGTGTCTGCGCCTTGGCCGCGGTAGGAGAAGAGGTTGCCCAGAAGAGGCAAATCAAGTCGGATTGCGCCTCTGGCTTCTGCAAGTCCTTTTGCAATGTTTGCCAGTGTTACTCGTGTACCGTTCTCCACGAAAGTCGTCTCTACAAGGCTGAGATGGCAGCAAAAGCTCCAAAAAGAGCTCCTACTAGTGCTATGATGGATCGAACAGAAGGAACAACAGCAGCTACTGTTGATAAAATGGCTCGTGAGGAAGAAGCAACAGAAGAAGTGGTTGAGGCTTAAGCTTCTGCTGGCTCTTTGTTTGCATTGTGAAAATGTCAAAGATGAATGGCGGTATTTGTGGAGTGGGAGATCGTGGCGGCCATGTCCCACTTGGAGTGGTCCACCCATCATCGTCATTGTGGTTTTCGCGGAAGAAGAACGGTCTGAAAGACATGAGTAAGTGGTATATGGATGTGGAAGTTGTGAAAAACGTTTGCCTTGTTTGGTGGTAAAAAATGAGAAACGTGCAGAGGCTCAATGGTCGTTACGTGGAGTCATGCATGGAGTAGAGTGTGAACTACTAGTATAGTGATCAATAACAAAGTGATAATTACAAGTGAAAAAAAAAACCCTACTATATTTACTTCTTGACACAAAAGGCAATGTAGAAAAGGCCGACAGACACTTACAAGCTAGGCACACACTCTACCCACTGTACATTTCCAAAAGCTGAAACAACATCATTCTATGAATACAAATGATCATCAACAGTCTACCCGGTGGAACCTCTCCCCTCACTAAAGTGCGAAAGCCCTTTCAGAGAGAGAGAGCGGAGCTAAGTGCCGCAGTCATCTCGAGTGCCTTTCCCTCTATGATTGCGGGAGATCCACCGCTGGGTATATTTCAATGGATGGCGGGTAATACGTGTATTCTTCCATCAGATCCAGCCCGTATAGTTTGAGTGTATAGGCACATCCTTGTGTTTGGTGCAAGCTGTAATATCCCTCCAACAATTCACTCTCTTCCATATCCCAGCAGGCGGACATTGGAAAGAAATTACTGTAACCGGGTCCTCCGACGGGAATATGCTTGATACCCGCCGGATCGCCACGACACACATAATCGGGATCAAATTCACCCGTATCGGTTCGCAAACAAGCGGCCGACGAAGCTTCTCCGTCACAAAGATACACCACGCCGCCCGGGACCACCGGGTTCGGCCCACGTTCAATCGCCATGCCGGCACTGGTAATCAGTTGCACATCGACCAATCGTCCGTCTTCATGCATTTCAATATTGTTGTACAGTTGACCCATACGATGATCCAAACAAATTTCAATGCCAAAGCGGATCCCATCGATCTCCACCACATTGTGTTCCACAATCTTGTAACCACGTTTTTGGAGTGTATCTTTTAGGGCCAGTGTCGCATCGCCGTATAGATGCATGTCTTCATCGTGCGGATTGGGAAGGGTGGTACGAGACAGGAAGTCAGCTCCACTAATGTACCGTTTCTGGACGAAATAAGAGTGGTCATGTCCTGGACCACCCCTGGCGATGGTGGCAAAATTATAGTACATGATATTGTGCGCATCTTGAATGGCTTGTGCTACCGTCATGTTAGGATCTGCGGGTCGCGCTGCCAAGACGGTACCAGCGACAAACAAATAGTGGGCAAAGGCATCGTCGGCAATGATCGCGCGTAATTGGTCACCGGCCTGAATCAATACACCGTCTTTGGCATTATCCTGTGTATCGTCGTACATCTCCTTGATCGAGTACACGCCATTGGGTCCTCTCCAAAAGAATTCGGGTAGCATGACAATCTTGAGGACGTTGGAGCTTCGAGAAATTTCGGGGGTTTCGGTAAAGGCATCGTTTTTCAACTTGTCCAACACCTGCTCGAAAATGCGAGCACGATGATGGATATCTTCTGCGAGATCCTTGGTATTTCCCAAATAACACATATCATTTTGGGGGTCCACGTCTCTACCCTTACACTCGCCGTCCTCGGCAGATCCGCCAAGTGTGTTGATGGTAAAGCTAATGAATTGTGTTGCCTTGTATTTACTATCACGTCGTGGGGATGAATCGTCAGTAGTAGTAGTAGTAGTAGTATCCTCCTGATGAAGCGTGGAGTGGGAAGGAGATACCGGCAAATCCACCGGGCGAGAAAAATTACCCATAATCACGGACGTCAGACTGCTGACAAAAAATGTCAAAAGACCAACCAAAATGAACATTGTCAACTTGGGGGTTGTTGTCAACATGGGGGCAGATCCTGTCGCTGTCGCCGCCGCTTGCTGCCCTTCATGATCATCCTCTCGCCGCCCTCCTCCCAACAGCGCATCCGTTTCTTTGGGCGGATCCTCAACCATTCTGTAATGGCAACAGTATATAAGTCAAGTTATACTCGTGCAGGTAATACACTACTAATCAAATGGCCTTCTCATGAGTCGTCGACCTTGTTTTGCCAATCATCACTGAAAGTTAAGTAGCAATCAACCTGTATGACGTAATTCTTGCCATAAAACACTCATGGCATGATTGATTGATTCATGCTTTCCCAAAAGATTCGCGAAAGATCTCGTCCGAGGGAACGAGGCCTAGCTAGCTACTAGCTAGTACTGTAGCTACTACGTCGTAGTAGCTAGCTACTACTAGTAGCTACTAGCTAGTAGAGGGAAACAACATGTGGTGAGGGATATTCCACCGTCGATGGTCAGACGGTAGAGGACGCACTCTGTCCACAATGCAGACATGCCGGTTGCAGACGGTGAAGCAAATGAAGAGCCTAGCAGAAGGATGACTAACTAGTGGGTTGATCTGATCCTATGTTTCTATGTAGGAGAAGAGATGGCAAACGAGTCAATCTTCTAGTTAGATAGGCAAGCTATTCTGGGGCCGATCAGACTCGGAACAGATCCAAGATGGCAATCTCAGAAGATCAGAAATGAAGACGGGCAGGAAGTCCACGTGCTCGTCTCACAATCCTAAAGATAAAACAGCTGAAAACATTCTGTGCAGCAAACACAATGTTAGTGATGGGTCTATCTATCATTGGAAGTATTTGTTTCAAGTGTGCGGCCTAAGAGGAAGGACTTCACAACAAACATATTTGGTGGTTTAGCTCTACCCCTAGTAATTTTCGCTCAAACCCCTCTCCCTAATAAATAAACAAACCCAGAAGTGAGTCAAGTTTTGACTGATTGAGACTCGAACGCGACGTCATCAGCGATTAGGTTTGGTCTTGAGCAAGATCAATGAGCCGGTCAAAAAGATCTTTCGCAACATGATGAAGCTATGCTAAGTAAGAGGCATTGTTGAATGGCATATGCATAGTATGCATGCTGTCTCTTATACACATCTGACGCTGCCGACGAATAGAGAGGTGTAGATCTCGGTGGTCGCCGTATCATT
>ENA-ORBV01008134-ORBV01008134.1-microbial-mat-metagenome-genome-assembly--contig:-NODE-8134-length-17754-cov-3.497313_pt1 | contig 17754 bp, 25 predicted proteins | sample MGYA00237777_ERZ505514 | MGnify/ENA primary metagenome ERZ505514 (study PRJEB26160, sample SAMN06269048) | microbial mat metagenome | isolation source: Oligotrophic lake microbial mat | place...
GTAGCATAGATCAATGGAGAGAAGCCGCGCTCTTGCGTCTGCGCATTCACTTGGCGAGTCGGCGCACGCGTCAACAATTCTCCCAGCGCAGCGAAATTGCCAGTACGGGCTGCATCGTGCACTGCCATGCGACCTAAGTGGTCTTGCCACGTGACCTTGGCACCACGCTTGAGCAAGTCCTGCAACAACGTCAATGACCGAGCAGGATTGTTGGTGGGTGCCACGCACAGCTGCAGCAGAGAGGGGCGCGTTCGCACGGTCAGAGTTGCGCCGTTGGGGTCGTGATCAAAATCAAGTCCATGCAGTGAAGTCGTCACGCCTTTGACAGTTTTAGCGCACAGCTTTTCCAGCTCCTGCAGATCGAGTCGTTCCACGGCACGGTAGATCAGCTCTCGACGGACCAAGCCCGTCTCATCCACATCAATCGCAGTCTTGTTCAGTCGGGAACGCAAAGTAAAATCCGCGCCGTGTGCCACCAGCACCGTGACCAGCTTGCAGTGCTTCGCATTGCCGGCCCACATCAACGCGGTGATACCGTCTGAATCTTGGCGATTGATGTTTGCGCCACGCAAGATCAGCTCCTCCGCCACGAACGAGGCCGCCGTGTCATCTTTGCAATTAGCAGTCCACATAAGAGACGTATACCCTACTTCATCTGCTTCATCCGGATCGAACTTGCAGGATGCCGTGTTGTTGGCGCCGATTTCTCGCTTGTTCTCCTTGGCGACCTTCTCATAGCGCGCGTCCAGCAAGAAGCGCACCATCTGGAACCATCCGAACTGACATGCTCGATGAAGCATGCTGAAGCCGCGGTAAAGATGCCACTGCACTCTGCCTCCGCGCATCTGCAGATACTTGGCAGTGTCGACCGCGTTGGAGTAGATTGCCTCGGACAACGGACTGACCCACTGTGTGCTGTCTGCTGCGTTGACATCCGCGCCCGCATCCAATAGAATTTGACAGCACTCCATGCGCCCAGTCAAGGCGGCGATGTGCAGCAGCGCAGCTTCGCCGCTCTGTTTGCCGCTTTCATCTCGCCAAGGACCGAACACATCATCCGGCACGTGCGCAGGTAGCTTGAGTGGGGATTTGGCATCACCTTGCTCATCTATCAAACGAGCAACCAAAGAGTGATCAAGCCATTCATTGATGGTCTTTGCGGTCAACCGCGATTTGGCAATCTGCCGTAGCTCATCGGTGCGATCCGCGATGATTGCTTTGAGCGCGTTGAGCTGGATTGCGGACAAACCCAGCTCATCCTTCAATACCGAAGAAACGACGATTCTAGCAGGCGCAACAACCCGACGCTTATTTTGAGAATGCATACGTGCACTTGACAAAACCGGTGCAAACAAATCAATGTTTGACCGATTTCGCAAAGCACACAAAGCGCGCGCTTTTCGACGATCCCACCAGTTGGGGCCCTTCTAATTAGGCAAGGTGGGTTTCTAAATCGAAGTTAGCGAGCAGGCTGAAGAAAATGTGCCCTCCAGTTGAAATTCCTTACAGCAGATGCAGATGCTGTTCGTATCGAATTGATCTGTTTCAAAGCTAAATCGTGCATTTTGCATGGACACTACTGCGATGACCTCCTTAAGGAACAACGTTGCGGTGTTTTGGGACATAGAAAATTGCGCCCCGCCTGGTACGCAGCCGTGTGCATGTGCATGTGTCCATACACTGCTTACGTTCTTTTGGGTTCACAGCTAAAGGTCCACATTCTACCGGTCACAAGGTGGTACAGCGTATGAGGGAGGCCCTTCTTCGCTTTGGTTACATTAAGGACATACGCTTGTACACGGACATCACGTCGTTACATCCGTCGCTGCGAGGGAGCTTGCAAGCGAGCGGAGTGCACCTTATTGATGTTCCACGACGCACGAAAGACGCAGCCGACAAAATGATTCTTGCTGACATCATTCTATTTGCTGTGGACAATCAGCCGCCAGCCACGATCGTGCTTATCTCTGGTGACAGGGATTACGCGTACGCCCTGGCCAAGCTGGCACAGCGCCAATACCAGATAGTGCTGGTGATTCCTCCGCAGGATGCCAACGAAGAGCTCAAGACTCAAGCCAATCTGTGCCTTGATTGGCGCCAAGGTGACATCGTCTTCCCTCACATCCCGCTCGATCCCGCTGATCGTGTCAGCGTTGCTGGCCAGGCCTCTGCCGCCGGCCCAGCCTCAGCCGCACGCAAGAGCGGCTTGTTGAGCCGCGCGGAGTCTGATGTATCCACGGCGTCATTGATCAGCAAGCCGCGAAGTCTGCTCTTGCTTACGAAGGATGTATCGCTGAGACCGGCTGCCGGCACGGCCGTTGCCGATGCCGCGGGAGCCGAGGTCAAACGCCCAGCGGACAGCAGTTGGTGGCGACCCGATAGCGCTATAGGACCACAAAAGTCAGGAGTCTCAGGCACATCTCCAGGTGGCGCAGTGATGACAGCAACCGCAGTGACCAAACCACCACCCAACCTTGACACCAGTGCCGTCGATGGCGTAGCATCAGCTGCGAGTCGAACGCCCAACCGATCCACAGTCATCAAGACCCCGTACAGTGCTGTGGTCAGCGGCTTTCCAGCTGCTTTCAGTCCGCTAGACGTCAGCAGCACTGCTTTCACATCTTCCCAATCGGCAGGAAGCACGTTGGATCTGCCTGCGCCGCCTGGCGTTAAGAAAGCGCCTCGCCCGAAAGTGAACCCCAGTTCAGCGGGATCGCTGGAACGCCCTCCTCGCACACCGGTGGACGCGCTCACGTCAATTTCAGACATGTCCGGACAGACCCGAGTCATGCCGTCTCTTCCCAAATCGTCCATGGATGCCAGCAGCACGAGACGCAACGCTCAACTGAAACCAGATGTGGCTGATGGCACTCCAGCGTGGGATGGAGCTTCAGCCGGTCGTTTCAAGTCCACTTTGGGCTCGATGACCCAGCAGTCTGCTTTCCCTGCATCCAGCGGTCTGGGTCGCAGCTTGAGCCAGCAAACGGACGATGACGATTCCGGCACCGACGATGCGAGCGAGATTGGCATTTCATCGCGCTTCGCGCCGCTGCAGGCCATCATTTCTCGGCTGTGTGAACACGAAAGCCGCGGGGAAGTTGAGCTCGCCATGATCGGTGAACAGCTTCGCAAATGGTCTCCTCGCTGGATGGAAGAGCTGCGTGTGCGCAAGCTAAAGGACTATGTCATGCAAGCGCAAGAGGAAGGCATTATCAACATCCGACCGGACGGTCTACAGAATTACGTATCGCTGCCGCCCGCGGCCGTGTCCGGTGCTAAGCGGCCGGCGCTGTCACGTGGCTCATCTGAACCCACTGGGGCCAATATTTTCTCTGCTGCTCTACCCGTGTCGGCGCAAGCTGGAACTCAGCGTGCAGCTGGCGCCGCCGGAGCTGTCGCGGCAGGCGGAGCAGGCAATACTGACGACCTGTCAGCGGACCCGAACAGCGAGCTGAATCAAGTACTGGAAGCGGTGGCGCTGCTAGAAAAGGACTGTCTGGTACCATCGAAGAAGCATATTCAGGCTCGTTTGCGCGAGCTGGGCGTGAAGCGACCTGACGTGGTCACGCGTACCCTGGTGCTGGCTGTGTCCCAAGGACGATTGACGGCGTCTCCATACGGTGACGATTTCGCGTACTACCGTGTAACTCCAAATGAGGTGGCTGCAGATGGCAAGGCAGCGGAGAATGACCAGCAGTTCTGGGATCCCGATCGGAACTACGACGAGAAAGCCTTCTCCCCTCCAGAGTGGCGATCGCTGGGTGAATACCTGTCTCGTGACGTCAACATCACGGCCCGGGGCCGCTACCCGCTGGCTCGTAAAATTCAAGAGGACGTTCGCAGCAGCGATGATGCCAAATTGCGGCCGTTGGCGGCTATGCCGTTCGGCAAACTCATTTGTTTGTTGCAGGTGGCGGTGTCCGTCACGTGCTGGCTGGAGTTTCAGGGGCACAACATGACCGTCAGCATGATCAACGTGGAGTGTCAGGAGTGTGGTCACACAAATGCTCTACCAGCATTCGCCAAACCACACACGGTACTAGGGGATTGGTATCGATCTCCACATCGCTGCGCCAACTGTTCTGCGGCTGCACGAGTAGATCAGAAGCGCTTCTCCGATCAGCGCGAAGAGTCAGTGGCCTCTGGGCTTGCGGAGTATGCGACTGAAAGTGTGAATGGATCAACTACTCCGGTGGCGCTGGGATCCTCAGAGGACGGTGCTGTGCCTTCCGCATCTGCTTCGACTGATGTCGATCGATTGCCCTCCCTGCGGTCGCTTCCGTCCACACCGGATGCTACTGCTTCTGTGATTTCAGAATAAATACTAGTTTATCGTCCGTCAATGTCGACGTTTATACGCTGACACTACTACATGCAACAGCGCGCCCCCCCGATATCAGGTTCAGGTGCTACCTACGGTCTCGGCTGCGAGATCGCGATCGCCGTTTCCTGTCCCGACTGCGACTGCGACTGCGTCGAGATCGCGTTCGCTCTGCGCTTCTATCGCGGCGATCCGACGATCGGCGCGGGCTCCGAGATCGGGACGACGCTCTGTGACGCGAGGACACGTGAGCGCTGTCGGACCCTCGCGCGGATGTCTTCCGCGAGGCTGGAGACCTCGACCTGGATTTGGCGGGTGCACGTACAGCAGGGGAATCAGATCGACTGCGAGAGCGTGACCGATGCTTTTTCTTGTGAGATTTTTTCTTCTTCGCTTTGTCAGAGTCCATTCGATCGTCTCTGGGCGGCACAGCGGGTTGCGGCCGACTGCCCGATCCGCTGCCAAACCCTTTGACGGTCTCGACCGATACGCCAAGCGTTTCCGCTTTATCTTGCAACAAACGACGTTTCTTGCGCTCTTCCATGATTTGCATGACGCGAGAATAAGCCTTGTCTTCCGAGCTGCCAGGCGGGGCGTTTGAAGTCAACGCCGGTCCAGCCGGTGCCCTACGAGCAACACACATGATCAGCTTTGACAGATGTGACATCAGATTGAGCGCCGTGTATGAACGTACTGTGAGGCCATTGCCGCATCTGGGTTCTTCAAAACAGAGATGGTTTCGGTGGAACCGTCCAGCAGCTGCACGATCATTTCTTCTCGCGCTGAGGCGTCGTGGGCATTGACACTTGCCCGGGTAGCTAGTGCCGCAAATATAACCATACTTAGTGCCTGCAGATCGCTGGCCAGTGAGACAAACAAGTGACAGCTTACATTGTGTGCCGTATGCTTCATAGTCCCAAATGCGTTTGCGACGAGCATCGTATTCTGCATCTGTTTCATCAACTCCTTCAATCTCATTTTCTGTTTCTTTCTTTGGACCTTTTGGTCTGCGGTACTGCAAGACGTGGTCTACCCGCAAGGTCCGTTCTAGCAGCTGCACGCGCATCATGAATGCAGGTTTAGATCCTGGGCGACATCGGTAATCAGAAAGCTAACGATTATGTCTTACCTTTGCACCGTTCATATTGTCCACAGCCAAAACCGTACTGCGTTGGTCCTCGTATGCAATGAAACAAAAGCCTTTCGGCTTGCCAGTATCGCGGTCTCGTGCAAGGTTGCAGTCTACCACTTCACCGAATCTGTTACCGCACACGATCACCGCAAACATCATGATGTGCTGAAGAACAGTAGAGGAGCATCCGCTTACTGTGAGAAAACCATGATAAGATCACCCTCTGTGAGCTCGTAGTCCAAGCCTTTGATGAATATGTACGCAGAATCTTTGTACTTTGCGTGCCACGACGAAGGCATTCCACCTGCGAATACGCACGGTGTGATCAAATATTCCGTTTTCGTCATGTCTCCGAAGCGGATCAACCTACCATGGATCCCGAGATCCAGCTCGCGCTGGTTGATGCGCTCAATTTCTCGAACCACATTCATCGTGGCGGCTTTTTGTCTCGCGCTGCTTGAATGGTGCTGAGGCACCTCGTCACCGTCGGACGGCTCGATTTCCTTAGAACAGCATCAACAACATCTCTTCGGAGGCTCTCTTAACTAACAGAGTGACACACACGCAGACAACACTGTCTCTACCAACGCCATGCGCGCTGCTCATCTCATCATTCGAACTCTTCGAGTGACACCCTCGTTGGCTATCGTGAGGTCAGCCTCGAGGGTCGATTTTGCCTGGCAGTTGCAGCAGCGTTGGGTCGAACCGTCGAGCACCAGCTGCGCTCGGTTGTTTCATTCGTCGCCTGTCTTCAGTGCTCAGCCTGCTGGACCCCGCGTGAATGAAGCTATCAGAGCGGCATCCGTGCGTGTCACAGACAAGGATGGCAAACAGTTGGGCGTGCTATCGCGGGCAGAGGCATTGCAGCTAGCACAATCTCAGGGTCTGGACTTGGTTGAGATAGCGGCTAATGCGAATCCTCCCGTCTGCCGTATCGTCCAGTATTCTGGATGGAAATACCAGCAAATGAAGAAAGAAAAAGAGGCCAAGAAATTGACTAAAGCGAAACCGGTCAAAGAAGTAATGGTGCGAGATCGCATCGACAAGCATGATTTTGACATCAAAATGCAGCGCTGCATGGATTGGTTCAAGCGAGGGCATGCCGTTAGAATCTATTTCAAGGGCAGCGCGGAATCACAAGAAAAGTTGCTGGCCTTCATACAAAACCTGTGGAAAGACGTTGCCACTGCTGCTTCCGAACCGACTGAGATGGAGGGTTCGAAGAGCATTTTGTATAGACCACTGGTAACACCCAAGCCGGTGAAAAAGCCGTCTACTGTAACGAAACCAGGCGCTTCTGGTGCGAAAGCTCAAGTCACACCGGCCACATCGGATCGCAGCCCCTCAACTACTGAGCCCCCTGTCGCAAGCAAGCCCAATTCAGCCTCGACTGCGTGATGCAGGCCTTGACTAGAGACTCTAGAGAGTGCCAGACGCGCGTTTCACCGACCGAGCTCGGTTTGCCTATCGGAATAATAAGTATTGTTCATTACCTATACGTTCCATGTGGGTTATCTATCCAAACAATACTGACGCGATTTGCTGCGCTGCAAACAAGACCTTGGCGACACAAAAATGAGGCACAGGCAGGACGACAGCAGTCACTATGAGTTGGCATCAATCACGCAATCACATTGGCTTCGACGTATAAACCCATACGACGCAGTCGCCTGCTGAATGAACGAAGTGAACGTGCAACGAGATTGGTCAGATCGTGTGTTTAGTTTCGCCTCACGCAGCCAAACCTGGTGACGAGAACAAATGAGAACGCTTAAGAATCGGGTACAACCAATGAGCCATCAGCGATCTTCTTTTGCAGCTCCTTGGGGCTCTGGCCATCAACTTGGCAACCCAGAGACACCGCTGTGCCCAAAACCTCCTTCACAGTGCCGACGAAGTTCAGAGCCATGCTCTTGGCGCGCATGGCACGAGCAATGTCGTATACTTGGTCTAGCGTCACGCTACCACTGTGCTTGACTACGCACGAACAAAAGCAACACAAGCACAATGAACAATAGAACGAGGCAAGGTACAAGGAGGCACAGGCAGCGAGAAGGTCATAGCTGCAATTACAGGCACGGCAATAACAGGAAACGGGCAAGAACATACTGTTCTTCTCCTTCTTTCGGTCACGCTCGGGCTCAGCCAATGCCTTGATCAACAAAGCAGCGGTCGTGGGCACGACCTCGATCTGAGCTTGTCTGTTCTTGATGGTCAGCTTGACGGTGCAACGAATGCCCTTGAAGTCCAAGGTGGCCTTCGCGGCATCATCAGCAATCTTCTTGGCAGACAGACCCAAAGGACCGACCTTGGGGGCTAGCGACGACGCACCAGCAGCCTCGCCACCGTAGCAGCGCAGGAAAACTACGCGAGGCAGCACGGACGAATTCGATGACGTGAGACAAAAGAAGGAACAAAAAGAACACAGCTGACCGCAGCTGCAACTAGACGTAGACTAAGTTGCATCAACAGCCATTCTTTGCAAGCAGGAATCCACAAACGCGAGTCAAGATGACACAAACAAGCGTGCACTAGCTGCAGTCGTCCTTTGTTCCCAAGCTGCTCATCGAAAAAGCAAAAAAGCCAAAACAATCCCACAACGATTACACACACCATCAGCACCGTGTACGTACTGTATTTGGTCTCATTCGGGTCGAATTTCGGCGGCATGGCTGCGAGATAAACACTGTTAACACGATCTCAGATGAGAGGTTAGGCGAAGTCCCTAAAAACTGCGGACCTCCGTAAAACCACTTTTGAGGAAGGGTTTCCCACCAGACGCCGTTCAACACCGCGCGCCAAAGTCACCATGAGTCGCGCAAATTCGAAGTCTGGAGGCACCAAGGCCGCGGCTTCCAGTGATTCCCAGAAGAATCAAGGCCATGGTCATCGGCCTACCGTTGAAGATGTCGTGTCAGACGTGCTCACCACCGTGGCTCAAGCTTACTGGGCTCCCGGTCAGACGAAGCTACAGGCTTACAATGCACAGATCGTAGAGGACATTTACGCTCGAGAGCTGAGCACGTTTGATATCGCTCGTGTTGCAATCCTCGAGTTCAGTCAGTACCTTGAGAAGTATGTGTCTGTGTTCCTAGGTCAACCAGTTCTGGTACCAATGGTCCGCCCAGCTGACACTATGTTTGTTGCTGCGATCCCGTCTCCAACACTTGCGTGTGCACAGCTATCTCTGGAAGAATTTCGATGCAGACAAAGCATCATTCGCTCACATCATGTCCATGGTGCTGATTATCAATGAAAAGTTCAGAGACACGTCGCTCAACGTTTGGGGTATGGTCATGATTTCTGTTGTATGGCCGTGTCACCAGGCATTTTAACGGTCTTCTGTGCGATCTACAGATACGTTTCACAGCAAGCCGGACCAATTTGACAAGTTTCTGCAGAGGGCTTTCTCCTTGCATCGCGATCATAAGCTGTCCGTAAAGGAAAAGACAGCTTTTGTTTTGTTTATGATCCACTGCTTTCAATCCCTGGAGGACAATGTAGTCCGCAAGTATTGCACTCGGTAACGATTTGCTGCATGCTGCTATTCAATTTGACTCTATAAGATGATATCACTGCCTTGACGGTGACCTTTTCTTTCTTTGTTCTATCCAGAGTTGCGTCTTTGCCCTTGTGGTTCGCCCTTTCGGATTCGGCTCGCGAACATCAGTTTCGTGTGTTTGACAATCTGCGACCTGTTTGGAAGAGTCTGAGTAGCATTGATACTGCAGCCAACTCGCTAGATGCCACGCTGCTGCCTCGATTGACTCAGGACTTCTTTCAGACACTGGATCACGGTTCCGGCACTGCTCCTGCAAACGGTGCATCGGCTGCCGCAGCAGGCCCCACCGCTATGGACGTGGATGGTGACCATACCGCTTCTGCTAATGGCGTGCCGGCATCATCAGATCACGCGTATGATCGCCCCACTACTCTCTTCACTGAGCGTTACCTGGAGTTCATCACAGACCTGATTGCACAGCTGTCCACGCGGCGATTTGTGCGACCTTATCTGGAGCACATTCATTTCGTCGTGCGGTGTCAATTGAGCCCACTGTACACGGCAGCTTCGGGCAAGTTGTTCCGCCAGATGTTGGACCAAGTGAAGTTCTACATGGGGTTCGAGATTGATGACAAGACTGGGCAGCCGTTGACCGACAGCGACATGATCGACGCACATTACCTCAAGCTCACGCGTTTGCAGAAAGTGGCGTACAAATATTTCCGAGACGAGTTGATGCCTCTGGTACTCGCGCCTGTCTCTGGCATTGACACTCGCACTTCGCTAGTGGGTCATCTGGACTCGCTGAGCAACGACAAGCTGTTTGATCTGGCACATCGTCTGCGTCTGCTGCCGGACGAGGCATCCGACGTGGCGTCAGCGCCTGCCTTTTACCGAGACCGCAAGTTCCTGTTGGAAGTGCTGCTCACGGCACATGAGCGACGCTTGTCGCAGAAGCACGCCATCAACAAGCTGCCGCTGTACCCGTCAGAGGTATCCACCAGTTGATGTCAGACTGGGGTAGATCGCTGAGTTTTTGACTAATCCATGTTTGTGCGTGGTCTGTTTTGGTGGTTAGGATGTACTGTGGGACGAGAATCTGGTGCCTTCAATGCGCTACACCGGAGAGGAGTGCCTGGCTTTGCCCAAACTAAACCTGCAGTTCCTGACCTACCACGACTATATGCTGCGCAACTTCCATTTGTTTCGACTTGAATCGACGTATGAAATTCGCGAAGATGTCAGCAAGTTTGTGGCGCGACTGCGGCCCAAGTTGGCAAACAATATGAAGGGTATGCCAAGCCATCGTTTGATGTCGCGACAGCAACTTGTGCTCAGGTACGCTGCACGCTTGTCGGTCTGTACAGATACCATCTTCACCGGGTGGGCGCGGTATGCGATGCCCCTAACCACGTTTACCGTCACGCACGTGAAGAAGCCCAACATTGGCGAGGTCAAGCCTGCCATGGTCAAGGTAAGCACTCTGTCCTTCCAAAATATCTGCGCTCGCTCGTAGTCACCCGGCTCTCCTGTTCTCGGTCTTAGGCTGATATCAAAGTAAATCTTCTGCCCTTTAATGGCGCTATCAGACAAGAATGGGAGGAGATTAAGCAGCACGATGTGCTGTTCCTGCTTACGTACGTTCCTTCTTGCCTGGCAGTGTCGCTGGTGGCACGTGATCCTCACCCGGTATTCTACTTCGTGCTCTGTAACCGCAGTGTGCAAGCTACACCGGAGATGGGCAAAGAGACTCTCGCAGCCTCTGTGGAGGAGAAGTGGGACACCATGGACTACAAGATGCTGGGCATTCGCTACGTGCGCGGTTGTGAGGTGGTGGATGTGCTGGATGAGAGCAAGAAGGTCATTGGTGAGCGTGACAAGGACGGTCGAGTGCACTCGGCTGTCGGCAGTGTTCGCACCTTCCGTGTCTTGATGGACGCGGCTCAGTATGAGGTATGTGCTGGCAGTACTGCTGCTGCTGTGCACAAATGTTGTGCCGATACAAGGGCTCCTGCAGCAGTATTCTGCTGGTCATGGCAATGTGGTGTGCTGATTATCACGATGTGTCGATGCGCCAGCTCGATATGGCCAAGGTGGCAGAGGGTGGACAGAACCCGAACACTACATTCAACCTGGTGATGAGACGCAAGCCGAAGGAGAACAACTTCAAAGCTGTACTCAAGACCATTCGTGATCTGATGCAATCAAGGTACGCCCCGTTGCCCAGCTGGCAGTCTGTACCTAGTCATTCAATTATTTAATTTATTCCATGTATGCTGTTCTTTCGATGTAATCTGAACGCGATCGTTGTGACATCTGCAGGAGCGCAATCCCATCCTGGTTGCAAGACGTCTTCCTGGGCTACGGTGATCCGTCATCGGCTCAGTATCACCGATTGAACACACAAATCGCCACGCTGAACTTCCGGGACACATTCCTGGATGGACAGCATCTGCGAGACGCCTTACCAGGTATAGCAGATAAGGGCTCGCTTTACTCCTCAGGCCCCCCTCTCAAATACTGAATGGTTCGACATCGTTCATCGTGTGTGTTCAGAGTATGATGTGCAGTTCCTGGACTACAAGGGTCAACCGCTTGCAGCAAACGCTGCGCTGCCCCCTCCGCCCTATCGCGTGACCTTCCCCGTCGGAGTGGCGCCGGATTACGAAGCGCTGTATGATTTCACCAGTGCGATCTCTGCGCCTAGTCACGCGCACCCAGCGGCCTCTGCATTGATTAAGCCAGTTAGCGCTCATCCGCCTGGCCCAGTCGATGAAATTAAGGCCACGGCCGCGGATGCCGCAGGAGCGGTGAAAGCGCTGGCGGCCAAGCAGTCACCTGCCAAGAAGGCAAAGAAAACCACGAGTCAGCCTAAGCCCGTGGTGCAAGTGCAGCCTTATCTTATGGACAAACTCGGACCTTACGCGTCCCATGTGCCGCGGCTCAACAAAGTCCGCTTCACGCCGATGCAGGTGGGTGCGCAGTCATCATGTATAGTGTTGTACTCTCTCATATAACTGACTGTTCGCTATTGTCGGTGACCACAGCTGGAAGCGATCAAATCGGGTCTGAACCCTGGCTTGACCATGATCGTCGGGCCGCCCGGCACGGGTAAAACCGACGTGGCCGTGCAGATCTTGTCGGAGCTGTATCACAACTTCCCGGAGCAGCGTACGCTGATCGTGACCCACTCTAATCACGCGCTCAACGACTTGTTCGAGAAGATCATGGAACGGTCCGTGGACGAGCGGTACCTGCTTCGACTCGGTCACGGCGAGGCTGGACTGGAAGGAGACAAGGACTTCAGCAAATTCGGGCGCGTGAACTACATGTTGTCCCGCCGCCTGCAGTTGTTGGAGGACGTGGCTGCGCTAGCCCGGTCGCTGGGCCTGTCGGAAGATGCGGCATACACGGCAGAGACCGCGGGTCACTTCTTCTTCTATCACGTGCTCTCGCGATGGGAGAGCTTCCAGGCTGAGGTTCACAAGCGAGTCAAGCAGCACTCCGCATCCTCCGCAGCCGGGCCCGGTAGGTCATATCATTTGAGCTGAGTCTGTGTATCTGTCCCATCCCCGCTGGGTGATATGGGTGCAAGGCGTTGAGAGTGCGGTGGATAGTCCAGTCTGCGTATTGTATGCTGATGATACCCATGAACATGTGATGCAGATGCTATGCAAGTTGACCCCTCGTCCTCCAACGACGCCGCGCTGACCTACCTGCGAGCCAATTTCCCGTTTGCCAAGTTCTTCGAACACGTGCACCCGTTGTTTACAGGGGTGCGTTGGTACCGCTTACATGATGGGGTTTGCCATATCGGGCTAACTTTATTCTTACTTCTTTACCATGACACGTGTCAGGACTCCGTGGATGCCGATCTGCAGACTGCCCGCCTTTGCTTTGCTGATATCGAGGCGATCTTCAAGGAGCTGGAGGAGACACGGCCCTTCGAAGTGCTGCGCTCAGGCTCGGACCGCGGCAACTACCTGCTCACCAAGCATGCCAAGGTATGGTCAACACGGCGTGTGCAGCGGGAGTGGATGCCTTGATTGGATATACTTGAGTGTATGCGACGCGAAATGAAATATGGACTGATCCGATATGTGGGTCAATGCTATTGTAGGTCATCGCGATGACGTGCACCCATGCGGCCATTCGGCGTGGGGCTTTCATTGATTTGCGATTCCAATATGATAATCTGATCATGGAGGAGTCTGCCCAGATTCTGGAGATTGAAACTTTCATTCCGTAAGTCCGCTTGTGGTTATCGTCGTTTCGTTTGAGCCTTGTGTGCCTAGGTTGTGCCATCTTGTTCCAATCGTTCATGTATCGTTGCTGGCCTTGGCTGCTCCCTTCAGAATGCTGCTGCAAAACGTAGACAGCGAAACTGGCGCTTCGCGATTGAAGCGTGTCATCCTGCTCGGTGATCACCACCAGCTGCCGCCCATCATCAAGAATGTGGCCTTCCAGAAGTACAGGTGCGCCTTCACTCGTTGATGCCATGTTTGGTTGCACCACCCTGTGCTCGACCATTTGATTGAACCTTGTGAGTGTGCAATGTATTCTTTGACCCACAGCCACATGGAGCAGAGCATGTTCACGCGCTTCGTGCGGCTCGGCGTGCCCACAGTGCAGCTGAACGCTCAAGGTCGTATGAGACCGTCCCTGGCCACACTGTGGAACTGGCGATACAAGAACCTGGGCAACCTGCCCGCAGTACTGCCAGCCTCACCGGAGCCGCGCTTCGCCCTCGCCAACAAGGGTCTAGCGCATGAGGTGGGTTCGCAGATGCTGGTGCGAGCAGATGGGTTCGGTCAGTGCGGAGTTGCTCACGGGTGTGGTGTGCACGATTCTTTTCTGCGCAGTTCCAATTCATCAATGTGCCCGACTTCAATGGTCGGGGTGAATCATGCCCGGCCGCCTATTTCTACCAGAACTTGGGTGAGGCTGAGTATGTAGTGGCGCTGTACATGTACATGAGACTGCTGGGCTACCCGGCCAAGAGCATCTCCATCATCACGCCGTATAAGGGCCAGAAACATCTGATTCGAGATGTCATTGGTCAGGTATGATCATCGCGTCATGGCTAATGATCACGGCGCGGCATTAGGCCTGTCAAGCAAATGAAGGCTCATTCTTGACTTGTGTTTTGTTCACAGCGTTGTGCGCACAATCCTTTGTTTGGAGCGCCGGCCAAGATCGCGACGGTGGACAAGTTCCAAGGTCAACAGAGTGACTATATCCTGATCTCACTCGTGCGAACCAAAGCCGTGGGTCACATCCGAGACATTCGTCGATTGGTAAGCGTGTGCCTTGATCGTCGGCGCTGTGACAAATCAGTCTGAGCGCGGCTGGTATTGTGTTCACGTGATCATCAGGTGGTGGCCATGTCTCGCGCTCGACTGGGCCTGTACGTGTTCGGCCGCCAGAGCCTGTTTCAGAACTGTCTGGAGCTCTCGCCCAGCATGAACGTGCTGCTCACCCGGCCGACCAAGCTGCAGCTGGTGCCTAATGAATGGGATGTTGTGGACTTCTCGCGCAAGCCCGATGACAAGCCTTCTGAGATACTGGCAGTGGATAATGTTGAGCAAATGGGCCAGATTGTCCACACCAAGACACAGGAGGTATCGTACCGGCTGCTCATGACATGTATTGCGTGAACAGTACGGCCTCATGTGACCGTGCTCTGCTGTACCCAGATCATGCAAAATCAAGCAGCCTATCAGAAGCAAGTTGCGGAGTTCGAAGCTGCCGAACAAGAGAAGAAAGAGAAGGAAGAACGTGAGAACGAGCGACGTGCGCGTATGGCCGAACAAGCGGCTGAGGAACGTAAGCTCGAGTCATCCTTGCGCGCAGACAGCGCTCCGTCCGCGGACAATACGGCATCAGCTGCGCCGGCTAAGGATGCTCCATCCGATACGGCTGTCGCCATGGATGAGGACGCTGCGCCGTCCCGTGTTGACGCTGACGCGCCTGTTCGAGGTGGTGGTGCAGAGAGTGACGATGACTGAGACTTATTTTCGTAATGACGCGATTGCGCTTGCGCGCGTAATGTACACGCACAATAGATATAAAGCATCGCGTCTGGGACATTCTGATTGCGGCCCTTCTTTCACCAGTACTCGTGCCGCGAGATTGGCAGCTTTGCGTGGAGTGCACAGGATTTCGCAGTGCACGACGACACTAATTGCATTATGAGTTTATAGCACAAAATTGACAGGTCGGCTGCATGATGCATAGGAAGCACAATCTGCAGTTGCTATACTCGATCGCGGTATCACAAGGCATGCAATCCAGAATCCCTAGCAACGTCCCATTCATGTCATCCACGACGAACGAGCTTGCCTTTCACCGCAGGCTTGTTATCTCGAGTCGATTGGGAAAATGATGGCTTACTGACGCGCGATCTCGCAGCGGGCTTGGCAGCTTTAGCAGACCTGCTGGTCGCGCTGGAGGATGGAGCTTTGTGAACCACAGCGGATTTGGAGGGCGCGATGTCGAAGCGAAAGGAAGCGGTAAACGGTTGAGAATCACCATCATCATCGTCTTCATCATCATCATCATCATCATCACCATCCTCTTCATTGTCTTTATCGTCATCATCGCCCTTGTCTGCTGTTTCACCGTCACCACCATCCGCATCGCTGTCATCATCCATATCTACCGCACCAGCCATTTCCGCCTCGATCTCGTCCTTCTCGTCCTCATCTGCGGAGCCGAACGTCACATCGTCTGCAGTTTTCTTTCCGTCACCATCACCCGTGTCAACATCCATAGCATCGCCATCGTCGCTACTCGCGGCCTCGTTCGCTTTGATAGGGATGGCAGCGCGCTTCTTCGGCTTGACATCAGCAGCCACAGCACGGTCTGCAGCAGCTGATCCATTCCCAGCAACACCATCTCGCTTCCGCTTGACTGCACCCGCCGAGCTCTTCGTCGATGCAGTGGTCTCCGCGGTGGCAGACACGGCAGGCTGTTGACCCGCCTGATCCAACTCTGTCCACACAGCATCCATTTCTTGGGCAGCGTCACGCGGGTCTTCGGGGACTGCGCAATCATCGCATCAAAGCACAGCGGCGAAGACCGAGGCACGTGAACCAAACCGAAAGACCTGATGCAGAAACACGGAAACAGGTACCTGGAAGCATTTCCTCATCATCTTTCGGTACGGCAGTGGAAAACAGCAAAGCAGTCTGCCGCTGTTTGAGGTAGACCTGGAGAGAACCACGTGAATAACAAACCAGCGGTGCCAATCAGAGATGCATGCATTCGAAGGGATTGTCATGCCGTGATCGTTCACATACCTTGTTGACGAGCTTGCGCGTGGACACATGATGGATGCGCAAATACCGGTCCAGACCACAGGACGCAACATACGGCAGACTAGCGTGCACTTCAATCGCTCGAATGGAGCCGCACGCTCCTTTGTAGCCGCCACCCAGCTTACCTAACAGCAATGCGCAATGAGTGTAGGGCACGCGACACACGATCAAATACAAATTGTGACGATGCATAACACTTACGTGTGCGCAAGTCAAACTGGTACATATCCCCCGCTGCGTCTCCAAATATGATAGTGCTGTCAACGCAAACGAGATGACGGCAGGCGTTCAGGGCACCGCCATAACGAATCATGCTCATGCTCATTCAAAGATTGCAGACTTACTTGGCGTCCGCGGTCATGGTCAAACTAGTGATCGCGTACTTACTAACTTCCATGTCCATGACCGCTCGATTGGCTGCTTTCGTGTCGTACAGCCTGATCTGAAGCATACCAAAAAAAAAATCGCTAGATGATCCCACAAGTGCATGACCTGAAATTATGAAGAGCACAGCGCTGTACCTGATGATAACCCGTGCCAGTGACCAGTTTGCTGTTATCGGTCGGGTAGAATGCAATGTCCTTGATCCACACAGGCTTGCGCAAGTCCAAAAAGTCATGAGGCACCTGTGTACAACACAAGCCAGAGTCGAGATACAACCATCAGCAAGTGAAAGCAGGATTGAGGCACATGGTGCAAAGCAGAGGAATAGAAGCGAGGCGCGCGATATACTCAAAGCAAACGCAAAAACAGCTGTTTACATTTCGCTCCTTCCACACGGGTTCTTTGCGTTCGATATCCCAAAGCTTGAGCATGTTCTCCTTGCCACCCGTCGCAAACAAGGTCCGGGACGAAGAATCCAAACGAAGGATCGACAACTTCTCCCCTGCTTCAACCAGCGGTGTCCCGCTCGCCTGTGATTGCGCCGGTACCGCGCCCGGCTTCGAGTTCTTGGCGTGCAGAGGCAGCAGGAGTACCGCACCACCCTCAGTTGCAGATATCAATTGACGAGATGCGGGTAATAGTGCCAAGCCAACAGCAGGCGTAGGAAGTCGCACCAAAGGTGCATGCTTTCCCGTCACGATATCCCACATCTCGATGGATCCGTCATGCAAGGCTACGGCCACCTGTACAGTCACAGGCTCACCATGAGTTGTGAGAGTGCATTGCCAGCTCAAGCGATACAACAACGCACCGTGCTTTCGACGGCATCTGCTGACCCTGCCCAACATAAGTGATCAACTCCTCGAGCAAAAGACGGCGCCCCGTATCGCTTCGTCACAGCGTTGTTTCGAAGCATCACCTCTGCATTCGCAGCTCCATCAGAACATTGCAGATCTCTCAAAAAAAAGAACTATGGATTCTTACGTTTGACAAACCCAGTGTCATCTCCAATGATAACATTCATTTCTGTCTCTTATACACATCTCCGAGCCCACGAGACTAAGGCGAATCTCGTATGCCGTCTTCTGCTTGAAAA
>ENA-ORBV01008136-ORBV01008136.1-microbial-mat-metagenome-genome-assembly--contig:-NODE-8136-length-17751-cov-5.163234_pt1 | contig 17751 bp, 20 predicted proteins | sample MGYA00237777_ERZ505514 | MGnify/ENA primary metagenome ERZ505514 (study PRJEB26160, sample SAMN06269048) | microbial mat metagenome | isolation source: Oligotrophic lake microbial mat | place...
GGGGGATTACCTGCCAGCTCCGCCCCCAAATTAGGGCGAGTCAGGCGTCCACGAAATCGGGTCAAGTCCCAATACTGTTCGTTTAGACTAGTTTCTCAGATGTTTCGCCTGGAGCCACTCGCCGTGGTGCAAGCAATTGCGGTGAGAAGTATGTCTTCACGTTTCGCGCGAGGGAACGGTCGTGACTGGCATAGGGCGAATTACGCCGCTTGAGCATCCGTGGATTGTGCCGCCCTTTGCTGCTGACGCAGCGGAGCTTGGCGGAGGAGGTCAGTAATGCGTCAAACCACCGCCGACGCTTTCTTGGTCGCGCTGGGGGGAAAAGCCCCGGATTGAGGCTGCGCATGGCGGAACACGTGAACATTCGCGGTGAAGGACAGACTTCGTGGTGGCCGGCGGTGCTCGGTGGCCGCCTGATGCATCAGCCAGCGCACGGCATAGTGCGCCAGCACCCAGCCGTAGAACTCTTGACGCACCAAGTCCGCCGTCTTGCTGCGCAGCACTCGCCGCTTCTGCAACAAGTGCGTCTTGAGTTCATCGAATACGGCTTCCACCTCCCAGCGTTCGTGATACAGCGCCGCCAACTCCAGGGCCGGGGCCTTTTTTTCATCCAGCAGCGTGGTGAGCAAGCGGTAGCGTGGCTGCACCCCGGCGGCGTTCGGCAACGCGTAATCGATCACCCGCACCGTGATCCCCTCGGACGAGGCCTGCCGCTGCTTTTTCGAGGTTGTGCCGCCCGGATAGATCACGCTGAGATACGATCCATCCCCCAGTTCCTTGACCACCGGGAGCTGGCGATTGTTCACGCAGCGCCATAACAGGTGCGCGCCGGTCGCTTGTGCTGCGGCCCAGTGTACGTAGCCGTTAAATCCTCGATCCGCCAAACAGAGCATGCCTGCGGTGAGGTGTGCCAGCAGCGGTTGGGATATCGCCCACTCGGCGTCCCGATACGCCCCCAGATTGGCGGCGAGGATGGCGTGGCTGGCGCACTCGACGAGGACCGCGCACTTGGCTTGTGGATAGTTGGCATGACCGGTACGGCTGCCGGGGTAGCCAAAGGCCTTGACGTTGTCCGGCTCATCCGGCACCTCCAGATTGCTCCCGTCTATGGCCACCAGGCGCAGCCCGGCATAGAAGGCATCGGGATGGTGTTTGGCATCGGTCAGCGGAAGGCAGGCGCGCGCCACCAAACGCTGCAACGGCGCAGCGCCAATCTTGCCGCGCATGGCGCTGATGGAGGATTTGGCAATCGTCACCTCCGAGTCATGACCGTGCATCCAAGACAAGCCTTGGGAGACCACCGCAAAGACCTGTGCATACGCCGCTTCCGGGTACAGGCTGAGGGCCATGCAGAAATAGGTGCCGGGCACGGCGGGCAAGCGGCGAATACGTGTACTGTTGCAGCCATGCTCGTCGAGTATCTCGCCGATCAGCGTTGCCGGGTAAACCCGAGCCAGCAAGCTGGCGCTCAGATAGTCGCTTAAGCGTGCGCCTGCTCCCAGTACCGCTTTGGTTCGCGCCATGACTCGCTCCTGAAAGAAGTGAGCGCAATATGGCGTAAACTTCTCTAAACGAACAGTATTGGGACTTGACCCGATTTCGTGGACGCTCAACTGGCCCTAATTTGGGGGCGGAGGTGGCATATGAAATCGACCAAGAAGGGAGCACGGCGTGAACGCCGTGGATTCACGCCGGAGTTCAAGGCCGAGGCGGTGCGGATGCTGGCGGAGCGTCGGGCAGCCGGCGTGACGGCGACCCAAGTCGGCCGCGAACTGGATGTGCGCCCGGACCAGCTGCGGGCGTGGGCGCGCGTGCAGCATGAGGCGACGGGTGCGCTCGCGGCCGTGGCGGGCGAAACGCTGGAGCAAGAGAATCGACGGCTCCGGCGCCAGGTCGCCACGCTGCAGCAGGAGCAGGCCTTCGTAAAAAAAGTGGCGGCGTACTTCGCGAAAGAGTCGCGTTGAGGTGCGCCGTCATCGCCCGCCATCAGGGCGAGTTTCCTGTGCGACTCATGTGCCGTGTGCTCGAGGTGTCGGTCGCGGGCTTCTATGCCTATCTGAAGCGGCCGGAATGCTGGCGCGCGGTGATCGACGACGTGTTGATGGCCCACATTCGGATCGCGTTCGCCGACAGCGGCGAGACCTACGGCGCGCCGCGCGTGTTCCAGGAGCTGCGGGAGGCGGGCTTGCCGACCAGCATCAAGCGCGTCGCGCGCCTGATGCGAACCGAGGTGGAGTTACCCCGTTTTCGTGGACGCTCAACTCGCCCTAATTTGAGGGCGGAGGTGGCATATGGAATCGACCAAGAAGGGAACACGGCGTGAACGCCGTGGCTTCACGACAGAGTTCAAAGCCGAAGCGGTGCGGATGCTGGCGGAGCGTCGGGCGGTCGGCGCGACGGCGACGCAGGTTGGCCGAGAACTGGATGTGCGCCCGGACCAGCTGCGGGCGTGGGCGCGCGTTCAGCACGAGGCCACGGGAGCGGGAGCGGGGGCGGCCGTGCCGAGCGCCACAGTGAGGCCGTTGCATCAAGGTTGAATGACGTACGATCGGTCAGCGCCACTTCGTAGGCGACGCCTGGAATACCGATGAATGACGAGGCATTCAGCTTGAGATAAGCATTGTTGCGTTCGCTTCTCGATGCATTCGCGGAGTCTTTACCCGGCGGCCTGCGTTGCGCGGCGAGCGGAGCCGTAACAATCGCGACCAATGCGGCACCTGTCGCGAGGTCGCGCTGAAAACGCACGCACGAGAAGAGCGTCGGACGAGGCATGTGCGATATGGTACACCCGCGGCGTGTTCAAAGAGCCAAGCGGTCGTCGGACACGCCCGCCGTTTCATCACCGAGCGGGCGCTTCACCGATCATCGCAGATGGCGGGCTACGAGTCGCTGGGCAAAACGCGCGCGAGCAGCGATTCCCACACCGCATCAACCGCGTTAATCGCCGCCGTGTCGACGGACGCGCTGTCGAGGCGATGCAGTAGTCGCTGCCGATTGCGATGGTAGTACTTCGCGTAGCGTTCGGTGGCCTGCGGCGGCGGCTGATTCCTCGCGTACCATCCGGCGATCACGGCCAACGTGTTTTCATTCCATGCCTTGGCCGGGATCGAGCCTTCTTCATACTGCATGACGAGATCCCACTCAAACGAGCGGTGTTCGGCCGTGTGCGTATCGGCGTTGGACATAGCTGTACGGGAAGTGTGGTGTGGGCCCGGTGTCGCGAGAGGAGTGAAAGGTAGTGCGCGGCACGGCCGCCCGAGAATCTCTCAGCCGCGAGGCGGCGCGCTCAGCCTGAGCGGACACCGAATGGATTGCGCGGGCGCTTTATCGACTGCCCGATGCGCCATGTCGGCACGTCAGTTCCTCACCTGGCCCACCGATAGGTGTGGCGCTCGGCGAACGGTTCGCTTTCGGCGTATCGCACCAACTTCTGAATCGACACCGTCGACGCGTCAAGCAAATACACAAACTGAAACCGAGCGGATCGGCTGTTGTCCTGGCCGTCCTGCTCGGTCACGAACCGCAGCGTGCCGTCGGATAACTCGCCGCGCTCGATCAACCGCTGACCATGGAACGTCCGACCGTCGGGTGACAGCAGCACGGTATCGCGACTGTTCTCGTTCGGCTCATCATTGTAGCCGACTCGCATATCCCACGCAGAGGCGCCGTCGGTGCGCGCGGGTAGTCGCGTGAATAAGAGGGTGGATCGAATGGTGGTCTGCTTGTTCGTGGTGTAGTCGCGGTATTCGAGCGAGCCTGTCCAATCCGTTCCAGTGAGTCGATCAATATCGGACGCCGTGAGTGTGGTGGCTGGCGTTTGGCCCTCAAGTGCAGGCGCGATGCTCGCAAGTGAGATCGCGAGCATGAAACAGGTTTGCAAACGCGCCCGAGTTCGGTGGTGGGGGAGCATGCGTGGAAGGCTGAGGTGAACGAGCGGGAACGTTCAGTATCGGAGCGTTCGTCGGCAGTTGATTCCCGGATGCGGACCGCATGACCCGGTCCGTGTCGAACCAGACGGCCTGTTCCGAAATACGGTGAGCGGTCGTCGGCGGCACGACCGAAACCGGGTGCACTGCCGGCAAGCGCTATTGCGCCCGTGAGCCCCACACTCCCAGATTCCTCTCGCCTGACTGGGCGATCACATTCCCGAGTCTCACTCTCCGTGTTGCTGCATCGTGTCACCGCGCTCGGAAGAGCGATTCTGCTGGTCGGGGGACTGGCGCTGACCGCGCCCGGATCGGGAGCGCGCGCAGACCAAGCGCACTTGCCCGAGCAAACGCGATCTGCGCTCCGTGAGCAGACGACGATCAGGTCGCGCGACGCACTGCCTGCCGACGATATGAAGGGCGGCGAGCAAGTCGAGTTGGTGTCGATCGAGTTGCGCTCCGTGCATCGCCCCGCGGACGCTGGCTCCTCGCCGGCAACCGCGCGTAGGGCACCGTCCGATTGCCTGACAGCAGACACGCTGCGCTGGTGTGATGTGGTGCAATGCCGGCGCCTCAGCGGCGCCCTGTTGCTCGGCTTCGCGACTCCGCCACCAGCGTCTAGCTGACCTCCCTGCGCTGGCATCGCTGCCGGCCTCGGGTACCCAGTCCAACTCCTTGCGTATACCAGCCGCGCTGCGCGGTTGAGCGACCGGCTGTCTTTGTGCGTTCTCGCGCGTGCGTGTTCGTGCCTACTCGAGCGGCCGCTGATTATCCCCTTCAACGATATCACGCCACATGTCGTCAGAAAGCAAAAATGAAGAGTGGGGTTCCAAGCTCGGCGTGATTTTGGCGGTGGCCGGCTCCGCGGTTGGCCTCGGCAACTTCCTCCGATTCCCCGGCCAGGCCGCCGACAACGGCGGCGGAGCATTTCTCATTCCGTACTTTTGTGCCCTCTTCCTGCTCGGGATTCCCATCGGCTGGGCCGAGTGGACAATGGGCCGCTACGGCGGCAAGAAAGGGCTGCACAGCGCCCCGATGATCATGGGCGCAGTTGGCAAGGGACGGCTCGCACGATACTTCGGCGTGCTCGGCGTGCTGATCCCGCTCGGCGTCTCCACGTACTACGTGTTCATCGAAACGTGGACCTTTGCCTACTTCCTCAAGTATCTCGGCGGCGGCATTGGCATTGTGCAGGGCACGTCCATCGCTGAGCAGACCGCCGCGTCAGGAAGCTTCTACGCGTCGATCACCGGCTCAGCGGGCGACGGCACGCTCTTCACGGGCGATTCCCTGTACACCGTGATCAGCTGGGTGGTGGTGTTCGCCATCAACATCTTCTTCGTGTACCGCGGGTTGTCAAAGGGCATCGAGAAGTTTGTTTCGTACGCGATGCCGATCATGGCCGTGTGCGCGTTGATCGTGCTGGTGCGTGTGCTCACGCTTGGCACGCCTGATCCGGCGCTTCCTGAACAGAATGTGGTGAACGGGCTGGGCTACATGTGGAACCCCGACTTCTCGGCGCTCGGCAACTTCAAGACGTGGCTGGCGGCCGCGTCACAGATCTTCTTCTCACTGTCGGTCGGCTTCGGCGTGATCATCAACTACTCGTCGTATCTGCGCAAGAAGGATGACGTGGCACTCTCCGGGCTCACGGCCAGCGCCACGAACGAACTGTTTGAAGTAGGCTTTGGCGGCATGATCACGCTCACGGCCGCATTCGTATTTCTTGGGCTGAGCGGGACCACCGCGGCTGTTGCCACCGGTTCTTTCGGCCTCGGCTTCAACACGCTCCCAGTTGTGTTCGCACAAATGGGCGCGTTCGAGAACTTCATCGGGGCGTTGTGGTTCTTCATGCTGTGGCTGGCGGCGATCACAAGTTCGCTCTCCATGTATCAGCCGGCCATCGCGCATCTTAAGGAAGCCACCAACTGGTCGCATCGAGGCTCCACCACGGTTATCGCGATTATCGGCACCATCGGTGCTGGACTCACACTGTGGTTCACGGCCGGCGGTGCGTTCTGGAGCACCGTGGATTTCTGGGTGGGCACGTATCTCATCTTTGTGCTGGCCATGGTGCAGATCATCTACTTTGCCTGGGTCTTTGGCATCGACCGCGGTTGGCGTGAACTGCATCAGGGCGCGTCGATCCGCGTGCCCAGCATCTTCAAGTTCGTGATGAAGTTCGTGGCACCAGCGTACCTCATCATCGTATTCGTTGGCTTCACCGTACAGAACTTCGGTGCCTCACTGCAGGCGTCGTGGTCCAACACCGGTTCGCGCGTGGCGATGCTCACGATTGCCGGCATTCTGGCGTACTTGATGGTCGTCACCATCATCGGCGAAAAGCGTCTGCGCGCGGCCGGCGTAGACATCGACGATCGCAATCCTGCAGACTGAGGCAATCAGACCATGACCACACTTGGATGGATCTTCATGACCACGTCGTTGACGCTCGTCTGGGGCGGCACGTTCTGGTGTTTCAAGAAAGTGCTGACCAGTCCACGGGGAGAGAAGGAGGAGAGCGAGTCATAGCTGCCCGTGTGGTGGCTATTGACGCTGCACAAAGGCGGACGTTTACCGATCGTGGCCATGGGGACGTACCTCATGGCCATGTTCGTGCTCGGGCGCTGGTGGTAAACGCTACGAGGTGGTTGCGTCATTCCTCCTCATCCCACCGATGCACGAGGCGCGGTCGGCCACGCGGAGCATGTTTCACTCGGCCAGTCTCATCATCCAGCAGCACGCCGCCTGCTTTCAACTTCTTGATCAACGCCGCACGCGAGCTGCCAGTGGTGGGCAACAGCTCGATAAACGTGCTGTTCAAACGCGTGGCTTTGCTTCCCAGCAGTGCCATCACACGATGCGCGGTCTCTTCATCGCCAGCGTCGATAACTTCGATGGCGCGGAGCCGCGCGCGGCGCACCGAGGCCATCCACCCCGCAACTTCCCGCTGTACGTTTTGCGGTACCGGTTTGCTGCTCGCCGTCGTCAGCATCGACAGGATCTCCTCAGCGGTGATCCCCGATTCGGCGGCTCGAATTACCGACGCACGTGTGAGACGAAAGGCCAGCCCCGGCGCCACGCCAACGCGTTCCGCCGCTCGCGCCACCGCAGCCTCGAGACTGGGAGACGCACCAAGAAACACGATATCAAAGTTGGGCTGCACCACCATGTCGGCGCTGCCAGCTTCGCCGTAGGTGAAGGCGTTCGTTGCGCCAAACAGATATCGACCAATGTCGGTGATCGCAAAGCACACTTCCCCATTCGCTTGCACGCCCAGTGTGGCACAACCGAACACGGTCAAGCGGGCACGAAGAAACTCCAGCACCGCATTCTGCCAGAGCGAACGAAACGCATCGCGCGGATCGTCGTGGCCAATATGCATCTCCGCCTGCATCGTGTCGAGCGCATCGCGCGACATGGAGAGAAACGGATTTGACCCGCGCGCGGCGAAGTCGAGAAACGTGTCAACCGAATAAAAGTCATCTCCCAACGCCAGAAACAGCGTTGTTATCGCCACTCGCAACTGCAGTCCCTTCGGCTCGCCAAAATACGGCAGCGTAAAGGAGAAAAAATCAGTGGCATCCGGCTCGCCGTACATGGGGCGCGGATTGCGTGACTTCGATGTCCGCATGGGATCGAGCAGCGACTGCAGTCGGTCATGCGATGACCGCGCCAACCACGCCGCGCCCGCGTCGGTACTCACCAGATGCGGGTTCCCGTGCCGCGACTCCACCGTGACGAACTCATACCACCGCAAAAATCTCCCGGCGCGGTCCACGCGCAACTGGTCGGGCCGGACGAACAACGGCTCGGCCCACGTTGGTACCGGTACCAGCCGCGACTCGACCTCGGTGCGTGTGCGTGCAAACACCGCCAGGTCGTTGGCTCGCAGACGCACTGGAGCCGAAACGACGGTGGCCAACAGCGCGGCCATGTCCTCCATGAACAGTGCGGCGCCAAACTGCTGCTCGGGAGTGACGGCAACTGGGGCCGTTGCCGGTGGCCGACGGAGCGCAAACGCCGCCAACGGCCACACGCCGAGCAGCGGCTCCAGATCCTGCTCGCGCATTGCCGCAAACAAGACGACGGTGCGAAGCCCCAGATGCACGATCCGCGCAAACGGTTCGCGTTCGCGAGGAGGCAACGCGGCATACCACACCGACAACGACACCGCGTCCGGCAATGCCACCAGTGATTGCACCAGCACTTGTAGTCCGCGCAACGTCGCGAGCGCGCCGGCGTCGGTTGCGTGTTGACCGCGTGCGGCCGCCCACGCGAGCAGGCGCGCATCGGTGTTCGCGTCCAGCAAATCGCCGGGCCAACCGGCCGAGGTCACGCGCGTGGCCAGAGCGTGCTTCGTCACGTTGGCGTAGGCCGTCCGCGACGGATTGCCACAAAGGCACTTCACCTCCTCGTGCGAAAAATGTTCGTCGAGGTAGCGGTGGAGTGCGGGAATCGTGGGGTCGTCGAACAACGAGTGCCGACTCATCGCCCGCAATACCTTGAGCAAGTCCCGATGCGGCTCATCGAGGATGAGCCGTTTGCGTTCGGGGTCGTACGTGGGAATACCACTCGCCACAATTTCGTCGAGGTGTACACCGAACTGTGCGGCGGTGGTGTAACCGGTCAGCTTCAGCGTGCTCACCATCAGCGCGCGCGCTGGCACCGACATCATGCTCCAGCGAGAAAGGTCGCGCAGCACGACACCCCAATCCACATCGAACAGTTTCATATGATGTTCCGCTCGCCTGCGGGGGCACCCAGTTCGTGCGCGTTACGAATCACGTATTCATACCCTTGTTCACACAGGAACAACTGTCGCTTGAGGGCGAAATCCTGCTCCACCGTGTCGGCCGTCACCAGCGAGTAGAAGTACGCCTGATTCGCCCCGGCTTTGGGACGCAACACGCGTCCCAGACGCTGCGCTTCTTCCTGTCGCGACCCGAACATTCCCGACACCTGAATGGCCAGCGACGCATCGGGCAGATCGATCGCGAAGTTGGCCACCTTGGATACCACGAGCGCGGGTAGTGTGCCGGCACGAAACTCGGCGAACAGCCTGTCGCGGGTGCGTTGCGGCGTACTGCCCGTGATTAACGGCGCGTTGAGCGCGAGTGCCAAACGTTGCAACTGCTCCACGTACATGCCAATGATCAACGCGGGCTCACCGGGATGAAGCGCCATGATGTTGCAGACGACCGGAATCTTTCCATCGTGCTCTGACGCCAACCGGAACTTGTGCCGTGCTTCGGCCACCGCGTATGGCATGCGATCATTTTCCGGTAGCGTCACCCGCACTTCGGTGCAGACTGCTTTGGCGATCCACCCCTCGCGCTCCAGTGCCTTCCATGGCACGTCGGCCTTCTTGGGGCCGATGAGCGCGAACACATCGTCTTCGCGTCCATCCTCACGCACCAACGTGGCCGTGAGCCCCAATCGACGACGCGCCTGCAGCGATGACGTGATCTGAAACACCGGCGCCGGCAACAAGTGCACTTCGTCGTAGACAATGAGTCCCCAGTTACACTGATCGAACAACGCGAGATGCGTAAACTCGCCGTCGGACCGCGCGCGATGTGTAAGCATCTGGTAGGTGGTCACCGTGATCGGGCGCACGTGCTTGCTGCTGGTGCCGTATTCGCCAATCGAATCTTCTGGTATGTCGGTTTTGTCGAGCAGTTCCTCAATCCATTGGCGCACCGCCGACACACTGGTGGTGAGAATGAGGGTGTGCGCCTGCACGGCCGCCATCGTGCCCATGGCTACTACGGTCTTGCCCGCCCCGCACGGCAGCACGATCACGCCCGATCCACCACGTTCTTCGCCGCTCGCATGAAATGCCTGTACCGCCTCCTGCTGATAGTCGCGCAAAGCAAACGGTAGGCCTTGTCGCGTGGCCGAACGCAGCGCCAATGGGAGAGCATCGCCCGTAGTGTATCCCGCCACATCTTCGGCCGGATAGCCGGCCTTGATGAGTGCCTGCTTGAGGCGACCACGATCCTGTTGCGCAATGCGAAAACAGTTGGGCCACACCCGCTCGGCAAGCAACGGAGACAGCTGTTTCCCGTGACAAAGCTGCTCGGCCAGCAGTGCATCACTCGTAAACACCAGGAGACGGTTGCCGTGTGCGCTATCCGGGTCGCGTTCAATGCGCACGCGTCCGTAGCGGCTCGCGAAGTCGCTCACCTGCACAAGCACGTGCGGCGGCACGGTGAAACGCGCGAACTCGGTGAGTGAGTCCACAATCGTGACTACCGGGACACCCGCCGCGCAGGCGTTCCAGATGGATAGTGGGCTGATCCGATACGTGTGAATGTGTTCCGGCGATTTCACCAATTCCGCGAAACGCGCCAGCGCATCGCGCGCCGCTGGATAGCGCGGTGCCGAGACATCTACCAATACGGTGAGATCGCTCTGCACGATCAGGGGATTGTCAGACATGTGCGGTGGAAGTCGGGACGCGAGTGTGCGGCGCGAAACTGTTCAGAGCGAGTGTTTCGGAGCGCAGCGCTCGTCAAGACGGCCCGTCAACCCTCAGCGTCCTCGATGTTGCGGCGTGCCTGTGCGAGAAACGCTGGCTCCAACTTAAGCAGGTTTGCCAGCTTGCGCATGAGGTACGACTCCTGCGCCTCCAGCACGCCGTCGGCCAGCACGACCTGCCACATCAGTTCCGCCATGCTGCAGCCTAGGCATCGGCGTCACCGACAACTCGCCGTGCAGAGTCTCGTAGCGATTGCCGTCGGCCGGCAACTGCTCGAGCTCCGCCACCGTCAGGAGCGAGCGTGGCGGGATGGGCGTAGAAAGCGGCATCGGCATGCATTCGGCTCGGCGGGAAGGATTGCGCAAGGGGTAAACATGCGCCGAGCATGGCGCGATCAGCACCGAGCGCTCGCATCAGATGCCTGCGCGACGAAGCAATTGTCCGAAACCTCTGAGAGTACACGTCAGGGATTCCCCACTGTCCCCACGGCATGGAAGCGGGCACGTTGTGATGAGCGGGGCCGTACGCGCGAACACTTTCGCCACCGGCCGCCGCTCCGGAGTACGCCCTCGCCACGCAAGAGACGCTGTGTCCGTCAACCGCACCACGCTGGTCACACAGGGATTCTTCGCCGGACTCATCGGGTACGCCACGTTGGCCGTGCTCGTGTCGGTCTCCGACGCAGCGCCTGGCCGGTCGCCGTTTCACAGCGCCGCCGTGCTCGGCGCATCGCTGTTTTACAACACCAGTGATCACTCACAGATGCAGGTGCTTCCCGCGTACGTGCTCGCTTACAACGGCGCACATCTGCTGGTGTTTCTACTCATGGGCCTCATCGGCAGCGCGCTCGCAGCAGTCGCCGATCGCGGGCGTCAGCTGTGGTTCCTTGCGCTGTTCTTCTTTTTCTTCGTGGCGTTCCACGCGATCGGCGCGCTGCAAGGTGTGACGATGAACGTGCGGAACGAGCTGTCGGCGACCGTCATCTGGGTGGCCGGTGTGTCCGCTGCGGTCACCATGGGCGCATACCTGGTTTGGGCGCACCCCCGGATGCGGCGGCCCCAGCGATGGGATGCGTGATGCGAACATCACCGTGTGACTGCTCCGGTTCCATGCTGCTTTCAACCATCACGAGGATCAGCCATCATGAGTCTTCACATCGGCGACACCGCGCCTGATTTCACTGCCGAGAGCTCCGCCGGCCCGATCCACTTCCACGACTGGATCGGCAATGATTGGGTGTTCTTTTTCAGCCACCCCGGCGACTTCACGCCCGTGTGTACCACCGAAATCGGCCGCACGGCGCAACTGGCTGGCGCATTCGCCCGGCGCAATGTCAAACCATTGGGCCTCTCTACCGACACCGTGTCGGAACACTTGGCGTGGATCAAGGATGTGAACGACACGCAACACACCACCGTCACCTTTCCGATTGTTGCCGACCCCGACCTTACCGTGTCGCGGCTGTACGGCATGATTCACCCACATGAGAGCGAGACCGCGGCGGTACGGTCGGTGTTCATCATCGACCCGCACAAAACAATCCGCCTCACGATGACCTATCCGATGAACGTCGGGCGCAACTTCTCGGAGATCCTGCGGGTGATCAACGCGCTGCAGACCGTGGACGCAAATCGCGTGGCGACGCCCGCCGACTGGGTGGAGGGCGGCACGGTGATCATCCCCAACAGCATCCAGCGCGTAGAGGCGGAGAGGCTCTTCCCGCAGGGGTGGAACGAGGTGCGGCCGTATTTGCGGACGACGACGTTGTGAATATCAAGCGCACGCGTGGCCGTCCCACGCGTGCGCGTGCCGTCGACGCGGTGTAACAACCACCGAACGCCTACTGCGCCAGGTATCCACCGTCCACGTTGTAGTACGCACCGGTCACGAACGAGGCCTTGTCGCTGGACAACCACAACACCAGCTCCGCGATCTCGACGGACGTGCCGAGCCGCTGCATCGGATGCAGCGCACTAATCTGCTTGAGTTGTTCCGCGTCCAGGTTGTCGTCGAGCAGCGGCGTCTGGATGAAGCCCGGGCCAACCGCGTTCACGCGTATACCTTGCGTCGCGTACTCGAGGGCGGCGTTCTTCGTGAGTCCGACCACACCATGCTTGGCGGCCACGTAGGCGCCCGATGTCGCGAAGCCGACCGCACCCAGGATGGACGCCATGTTCACGATCGCACCGCCGCCCGACTTCAGCATGGCCGGAATCTGGTATCGCAGCCCGTAAAACACACCAGACAGGTTGATGGCAATGACCTTGTCCCAGCTCTCCAGCGGGTAGGCGCCGAGCGGTTGCTGCTCGCCACCGATGCCGGCATTGTTCACCGCGATGTCGAGCTGGCCCCACGTGTCCACCGCGTCAGCCACGGCGCGTTCCACATCCGTCGGCTCCGACACATCGCACTTGCAGACACGCGCGGTGCCGCCATCCTTCTCGATGCGCGCCAGGACCTCCTTCGCGCCGTCGAGGTCGACATCGGCCAGCAGCACACGGGCGCCGTTTCGCGCCAGCAGGAGGCTGACCGCCTCGCCAATTCCGGAACCTGCGCCCGTGACGAGCGCGACCTTGTTCTTCAGCATTGTGAACCTCGTGAACTGCTCGGGGAAACGAGTGGGGCGCGACGTCGCGCGCGTGAGTTGATGTCCACCACGTGCGCGTCATACACCGCTCACCGGCCGTCGGGTCTGCGCGTCGTTTGCGGCGAGCACATCAGCGCCCTGTTCCGCGATCCGCGTCTCGCTGATCAAGCCGACATGCGGATGAACGCATTCCTCGAGTTGGCGAGTCGCCGGCGAACTCACGCTTCGGGAGACTGCACGCCACTGGATTCCAGCAGCTTGCCGAGCTCCGAGCCAATGCCGGAGACGCGCATGAGATCGGCTTGATGCATTCAGGTCTCCAGTTGCTCGGCGAACTGCGGGGAATTGCCTTCGATCTTGACGATTTTGTAGGTCATGAAATCCTCCGGAACGGGCAACTGCCACGATACGGTGGTGTATGCCCGTTCGGATGAGTGACGCTGGGCGCCTCGGCCGGCATGGGACATCGGCCATAAGAATTGATGCGCGCAACGCGCGAGCCGGGAACGAACGTCCGGCCAGAGAACACTCTGTGCCTCGCGGCGTTGCCACCGCATTCACCGCTCATTCGTTGAGAGCGGACTGGAACAACCAGTGAACAGTACAAATTAGTCAGTCCGACCGCAGAACGCAAGGCTAAACAATTGTCATTACTGAGTTTACGCTCGTAAATCAGACCCCGAACCACGCCCATTCATGCCTCGCTGGCTGCTCGTCACTGTCGCCGTCCTCCTTGTCGGCCTGCTCGGCCTCGCGTGGCTCATGCACTACAGGGGAACCCCCATCTCAGAGGTCGCTACGCTCCTGGCGTCCGATGCCGTGGTGCAGCTGCGAAAAGAGATGCGACCCGCTCGGCCCAATGGGCCACGCGTCCTCGTGGTCGCGTTGGACGGCGTGGGCGCCAAGGAGTTTCGTGATGCGCTGGGCCGCGGCGGCATGCCGAAGGCCGCTGCCCTGCTGGGGGCAGCGATTGAAGGGGAGAACGGGCTCTACGGTCACGGGCTGGCGCCGGACGGCGTGTGGAGCATCCTTCCATCCACCACCTTCGCCGCGTGGACCGCCACCTACACGGGCGCGGGTGTCGCGGAGAACGGAGTGGCGGGAAACGAGTGGTTCGACCGCGAGTCCGGGACCTTCGTCGCGCCGTCTCCCGTGTCGGTGAAGGAATTCGGCGACGCCCTGCGTGTTTACTCTGACAGCCTCCTGCATCGCTGGATAGCCGTGCCCACCGTGTTTGAACGCGCCGATGTGCGGTCGTATGTGACGCTGGCGGCCCAGTATCGTGGAGCGGATCTGCTCGTGCGCCCGGACGCCGGGATGTTCGGCGATCTGGTGGCGTCTTTCGTCGAAGGTGTGGTGGACAAGAATGTAGACCGAGAGCTGTACAGCGCCGTGGACCAAGCGGCCGTCGATCACACGCTGGAGGCCATCAAGGAACACGGACTCGCCGATCTGCAGGTCGTCTACTTTCCGGGGGTCGACCTGTTCACGCACGTGGCGGACTCGGCAATCACGGAACAGGAGCGCTACCTGGCCGACATCGTCGATCCAGCTATCGGACGACTGCTCGAGGCATATCGGAGCCGAGGTGCACTCGAGTCGACGATTGTGCTCTTCGTTTCGGATCATGGGCATACGCCGTCCCTCGCCGATGAGCAGCACGCTCTAGGAGCGGGCGGCGACGGGGAACCGGCCGACGCGCTCAAGGCCACGGGATTCCGAGTGCGGCCCTTCGAACTCGAGACCGACGATGAAGCCTTCCAAGCCGTGCTCGCCTACCAGGGTGCGTTGGCCTACGTGCACCTCGCCGACCGCTCGACGTGTCCGGCGCCTGGGGATCGCTGTAACTGGAACACCCCACCCCGCTTCGAGGAGGACGTACTGGCGGTGGTTCGCGCCTTCGACGCGGCTGGACGCTCCGGGATCGGCGCCGCGAAGTTGGAGGGGGCCATCGACCTGATCTTTGCTCGCGAGTCCCGTGGTGTGGAACCGGCCGGCCCGTTCAAGGTGTGGAACGGCAAGGTACTGGTGCCAGTTGGCGAGTACCTCGCGGCCAACCCTCGTCCCGATCTGAAAGACCTTGAGCAACGCCTCGAAGCGCTCGGCGTCGGTCGCTACGGTCATCGGAGCGGGGACGTCATGCTGCTCTCCCGATACCGGGAACAGGACCCGGAGTCCGAGCGATACTACTTCTCATCACGCTACCGCTCCTGGCATGGAAGCCCGAGCCGGCAGGACAGCGAGATCCTGTTCGTTCTGGCCCAACCCGCCTCGACGGGCGCTGCGCTGCGGGCGCGGATGCACGCCGCGATCGGAGCGCGTCCCTCTCAGCTGGATGTGACACCGCTGATTCTGGAGCTGCTGGACCGAAACGTCGCGGTGCCCAATGTCCGGGGCACCGCGACGCAGGAACGCATTCGCACGGGACGCGTGCGTTAACTCGTCGAAGAGTGTTTTCCCGGCGCTTTTTGACCGCGGGTACTCGTGGTCTTGTCGATCGTTCCTTTGCGATCGAAATCCGCGTGCTCGTTGCGCCAGTCCGCCTGAATGACTTGCTCACCCTGCACCGCGTGCTTTTTGATGACAATCTCTTCTTTGACGACGGTGCGTTTGTTCATTGCAACTTCTTCCTGCATGAGCGGAATGCGGATCTCGTGACCCCTGATCCCGGCCTTCGCGCCCATCGCTGCCGTGCCGGATATCGGTCGACGTTCGATCGTAACCTCGCCGTGTGTGACCGGTACGGTCTTGCTTAGGCGCTCTGCCTACCGATCGCCAACTCTTCTTCCGATCGGGTAATGTACTGCGCGTTTTCTTTGGCCTCACCGACTTTGGCCCGGCGTCCCTCGAACAGTCGGTTGTCGTCGAAGTACGGCTGTCCGTAGAAATCGCCGCCCGTACCCAGCTTGTCGGAGGGCTTGCCTTGCGCTGGTCTGCCAAGCTGCGCTATGAGCGCGCGCTCCTGCTCCCGCGAGAGATCGCCATTCGGCGTGTACGGCGGCAAACCGCTGATCGCATCGGCGCGAAGGTTTACGATTACTTCATCTTCATCGTTGTGCAGACTCGCCACACCGATCGGCACCACAGTATGGCGACGGTCAGGTGAGAACTTATCATTCAACTTCATTTCGAGGTACCGGACCTTCAGCATACCGGTATCAACGAGCAGATCGTCCACTTCGCCAATCTTCCGGCCGTCCATCGTGCGTATGTCCCAACCGCGGATGTCCGGATCGCCATCGGCGAGCTCGTAATCATTCATGTCGCTCAATCGGGCCAGCCCGGCCTTCTGTTGTGTGCCCCGCGCGTCGTGTGTCGCCACGTTTGTACGAGCACTCGTTTTTCGGTTTTGTGGTTCCGAGGCGGATTCATGTCGGGTCATTGTTGTTCTCCACTATCTCAGTTTGCAAGGTTGCTTCGGAGGGCGTCGCGGATTGCCCGTGTGGGTCACGACATGTTTCGAATCGCCTGGCCAGCCTGTGCGAAGAACTCTTCGATCTGGTTGGCTTGCTCCAGCAGATCACGGTTTGGATCGATCCCCATGGCAGCATTCTGCAACGCGTCGAGATTGCCGGCGGCCCGCGCTGTCGCCTGACCGCTCATCTGCGCGATCATGCTCGAGATCATCGTGAACGCTTCACGAGCCTGCAGGGCGTGTTGGGTCGACGTCGGATCTCGCTGCATGGCGTCGGCCCGCTCGCGGATTTCCTGAATGCGCTGCGCCTGTGACACACCGCCAGCCGAATCGTTGGTCGAGACTTCGCTCAGTGCCGCAGCCAGCTGCCGCAGTCCGTCAGCTGTGTAATCGTGCGCCAAACCTGCAGCGCGTGAGGAACGCGCGTCCACGAATTGCAGGTACTGCGCCACGGCGCCACCTTGTGCGGTTTGCGTCGTGCTGCCCATCATTTCCGTGTTGGGCACGGCCCCGACCATCGTACTGTCCGTATCGTCTATCTCGGCGAGGTTCACGTCGTCGCCTCGACCAAACAGGAACCAGACCAGCAGCGCGAGGACAATCACTGCCGCCAGGATCCACGGCCATACACTACGTTCCTTCCGCTGTACATGCAGCTCAGCCATAATGTGCTCCGGTTGCGGGGTGACTCATAATTTCTCACCGTCGCGGCCCAAATACCATTTGTCACACTGGGAGAATTGACGTAGGCACGAAGGAGAACGCGTATGCTATCCCTTGTGATACTTGACACGTTTTTGCACAGCAGCGATCACTACCACCTCCGGAGGCACCTGTGGAGCAGATGTTTTTCAGCGGATGGAGCAGCCTCCTGCGCACGCTGGTCGTCGGCACGCTGGCGTACGTCACCTTGGTGCTGTTCCTGCGCGTCTCCGGCAAGCGCACGCTCTCCAAGCTCAACGCGTTCGATCTGATCGTCACGGTGTCGCTCGGTTCAACGCTGGCCACGGTGCTACTCAACCGCGATCTGTCGCTCGCTGATGGCGCGCTGGCCTTCGCACTGCTGAACGGACTGCAATTCGCGGTGACCTGGTCGAGCGTGCGCCTGCCACCGGTGCGCGCGCTGATCACCGGCGAACCGAGCCTGCTACTCTATCGAGGCGATCTGCTCGAGACGGCCTTGCGCACCACGCGGGTGTCACGCGATGAGGTGTACTCCGCCAGTCGCAAAGCCGGGCACCTGCACCTGCGTGAGCTCGAAGCCGTGGTACTTGAGACCGATGGATCGCTCACCGTCATGAAGCGCGGAGACGGGGGCGAGGCGATTGTACTGTCGGAT
>ENA-ORBV01008137-ORBV01008137.1-microbial-mat-metagenome-genome-assembly--contig:-NODE-8137-length-17748-cov-4.212721_pt1 | contig 17748 bp, 14 predicted proteins | sample MGYA00237777_ERZ505514 | MGnify/ENA primary metagenome ERZ505514 (study PRJEB26160, sample SAMN06269048) | microbial mat metagenome | isolation source: Oligotrophic lake microbial mat | place...
TTTCAAGCAGAAGACGGCATACGAGATTCGCCTTAGTCTCGTGGGCTCGGAGATGTGTATAAGAGACAGGTCTACGGCGATGGCCTGGCGATTCTCGTGGGCGACGCGTTGTTGACCCTGGCTTTCGAAGTCCTGGCACACGACGTGCGACCGGCGCAGGCGGCATTGGCTTGCTGCCGTGAATTGACGAAGGCGGCGGGAGCGGCGCAGCTCGTCGGCGGACAAGCGGATGATCTGGCGGGCGTCGACGCGGCGAACGACCTGGAGTCGCTCAAGTCGATTCACCGCCGCAAGACCGGCGCGATGTTTCTGGCGTCGCTGAAATTGGGAGCGATCACCGCGGGGGCCGATCACGTACAACTCAGGGCTCTGGAAGACTACGGCGCGGCGCTCGGCGTGGCCTTCCAGATCTCTGACGACCTGCTGGACGTAGAGGGGAACGAGGCCGCGCTCGGGAAGCGCGTGGGGAAAGACGCCGGGCGAGGCAAACTCACCTTCCCGGGGTTGCTCGGAATCGAAGAGAGCCGTCAATGGGCCGTAGCGCTCGTTGACGAGGCATGCACGGCTTTGGCCGGACTGGGGCCGCGAGCCGCCAGCTTGGAAGCACTGGCTCGCTACGTGTTGGAAAGGGATCGTTGATGCATCCGCTGTTGTCCAAGGTCGAATCGCCCAGCGATCTGACCGGCTTTTCGACGGCCGAGTTGGAAGCTCTCGCCGCCGAAATGCGCGACGTGCTCTGTAATCTCGTCTCCGATCGCACTGCGCACTTCGCATCGAATCTGGGTGTAGTCGAGTTGTGCCTGGCACTCCACACGGCGTTCGATTTCCGACGTGACCGGCTGATCTGGGACACCGGACATCAGATCTACCCGCACAAGCTCATCACTGGGCGGTATCACGAATTCAGCACCATGCGGGTCAAAGGCGGCCTGATGGGCTACCCGAACCCGGCCGAGAGCGACTTCGACCTATTCATGACCGGCCACGCCGGTTGCAGCGTTTCGACCGCGCTCGGCATGAAGGCGGCCGACGACTTGCTCGGCGAATCGGACCGGCACTCGGTCGCCGTGATTGGCGACGGGGCGTTTCCGTCTGGAATTGTCTTTGAGGCAATGAACAACGCCGGCGGCCTGAAGAAGAAGCTGCTGGTGATCCTCAACGACAACCAAATGTCGATCTGTCCCCGCGTGGGCGGCGTGGCCGATTACCTGGACCGGTTGCGTGTGAACCCATTTTATATGGGCCTCAAGACCGAGGTGCAGAAAGCGCTCATGCACGTGCCGATGGTCGGCGAGGGAATGGAGAAACTACTCTGGCAGGCCAAGGAATCGATCAAGGCTGGCCTGCACGGCGGCATGCTGTTCGAGGAGCTGGGCTTCCGCTACATCGGCCCCATCGACGGGCACAACATCGGGCAACTCAAGAAATACCTCAAGCTCGTCAAGGAAGTGAACGGACCCGTGCTGTTGCACGTGATGACCGAAAAAGGGCACGGCTTCAAACCGGCCGCCGAAGACCCGGTCTTCTTCCACACGCCTGCGCCGTTTGTCCGCGAAGATGATTGCGTCATCTCGATCAAGAAATCGAGCACCCGCGCTTATACCGATGTCGCCAGTGACGCGATCCTGGCCGCCATGCAGCGCGATGAGCACGTGGTCGTGCTGACCGCGGCGATGTGTCAAGGCAACAAGCTGGAACGCGTCCGCGACGCCGTGCCCGACCGCTTCTATGACACCGGCATCTGCGAATCGCACGCCGTGGCCTTTGCGGCCGGCATGGCCAAGAGCGGGTTGCGGCCGATTGTCGACATCTACAGCACCTTCCTGCAACGCAGCTACGATCAGCTGTTCCAGGAAGTCGCGTTGCAAAACCTGCCGGTCACGCTGATGCTCGATCGCGCCGGCGTCGTCGGGCCGGACGGCCCCACGCATCACGGCGTGTTTGATATCGGGTACCTGCGCGTCTTCCCGAACATGGTCGTGATGGCCCCCGGCGACGAGGCCGATTTGACCGCGATGCTCGATTTCTCGCTGGGCCACGATTCCTCTTGCTCGATCCGTTATCCGAAATGCAATGCGGAAACAATCGCCCGAGAAGTCGCGCCGATCGAATTGGGCCGCGCCGAAGTGCTGGAATGGGGCGACGATGGCATGATCGTCTGCTGCGGCGCGCTCCTGCCGCAAGCGGTAAAGGCGGCCACGAAGCTCCGTAGCGAAGGCTTGGACGTCGGCGTGATCAATGCCCGGTTCGTCAAGCCGCTCGATACGCATACGATCCTCCGCGCCATCGAACACGCGCCGTTCGTGCTCACCGTCGAAGAAGGCTGCCTAATGGGCGGCTTCGGCAGCGCGGTGCTGGAAACCGCCTGCGACGCGGGACTCGACACCGCGAACATCAAACGCCTCGGCATCCCGGATCACTTCGTCGAACACGGCGAACGAGGGGAATTGCTCGCGGATTTGGGCTTGGACGCCAATGGTATTGCCGCTGCTGCGCGTGAGATGGCCACCCGCTGCGAGCCGGTGAAGACGCCGGAGCGCCGGCGGGTGAGTTGATTGAACCGCGGAGGCGCAAAGACGCACAGGACTTAACCGCGAAACACGCAAAATATCGCGAAAAAGTATTGTAGGGGCGGGCCGTGCGCGGAGTTGACGAATTGTCCTCAGGTAGTCTCGCCTATCGCAACGTGCATTGTACTTCAAGGCGTAAGGCCCGCCGTTTCCACAACGGCGGGCCTTACGCTTTCTTGTCGGCGCTCGTTCGCGGTAAGGCCGAAGCGCAACAAGTTAAAACGCCTTTTCTCTTTGCACGGCCCGCCCTACGTCCTCCGTCATTCCTACTTTTCGCGTCATTTCGCGTGTTTCGCGGTTCAAATCCTCCTCTCCGCCTCTCCTCTCTTCCGCGTCTCAGCGCCTCCGCGGTTCAAACGGAAACAGACGCGCTCAGCAGTTTCACCAGCATGTAAAGCCCGAACCAGCTGGCCGCGATGCTGATGCCGAGGATCGCCATCAACCCCGCCGCGATGGCGAAGACGAACAGCCGGTCGTCCCGCTGAACCTTGCGTTGCTCTTCGGGCGCGGCGTTGACGTGTTTTGCCAGGAGCGCGGCGTTGCGGTCGTTGGCTTTCCAGAAGACGTCGAAGACGTCGCCGGCGACGGGGACGGCGCCGGCCACGTAGTCGAAGGCGATGTTGGCGGCCATCCGGACGAGCGTCGAGCGCGGGACGCCGTACTTCGATGCCGAAAACAGGATGTAGAGCGAGGCGATCGCCGGCAGGAAATCGCCGATCGCCGGAAACAGCCCAAGGATGGCGTCCAGACCGAACCGGATATTCGTGCCCGGGATGGCGAATTGACTATCAAGCCAATGAGCAAACTGCTCGATCCGCGGATCCACCTGGGCGGATTCGCGGCGCGTGTATTCGTTCGGCGGCAGCGGGATGAGCGTTTTCGGCATTCCGTCTAATCCTATGCAGCTGGGACGGAAGAAAAAGGCGCGAGTTCCTCGCGAGACGAGTGTGTTGCCGCAACAAAAGCCCAGGGAAGGCCCTCGGAAGCCTAGCTATCATCCACGCTTCCGAGGGCCTTCCCTGGGCTTAACCATCCACAACCGAATGTTCCTACTCCCGCCCCAGCACGTCCGCGTGGTACTTCCTTACCACCGGCGTCTCGTCCAGCTTGAAGTGCCGCATCAGCCAGTACGCGTAAAGATAGTCCATCGCGCAGTAGCAGGTGTTCGTCGCGGGGCCATTCGGTTGCCAGACGAGGCGCGGGTTCACTTTCCAATAGCTGTCGTCGGGCTTCATCGCGTCATTCCAGACCGGCGCCGGCTGCTCGATTTCCGCGCCGGGATAGATGAACCGGTCGAGCCGGTATCGCCGTAGTTGTTCGACCACGTCCGGCAGGTTGCGTTCGATCTGGGCGCGGGCGGTGTTCTTGCGGCGTTCGACAATGGCGTCGAAGACGCCTTGGTCGCTGAGCATGCCGGCCCACATGAAGGTGCCGAGGCTGTGACGCTGGCCGTCGAGGGCCTGCATCCCCCAGAACATCGTTTGGCCGAGCTCGTACATGAACTTCTTGTTCCACGCCTCGTTGTGGCGATGGGCGTGGTTGCGTTCCAGCATCAGGCCGACGAACGCCGCGTTGATTACGTGGTTGCGATCGTTCATGCCTTTCAGAAACGGGCTGGCGGCCACTTCTTGCGGACGGACCAGGCTCAGCCAGGGGTCGATGTAGTAGACGTGCTTTTCGCCGCGCAATTTGACGAACTCCCGCCGGATCACCTCTTTCTGGTGCGGATCGTCCGGCGGAAAGCTGTAGCCGAGCGCGATGATTTCGTATGCCACTTGCGCATTGAATGGCACGCCGAGCGGCCCCGCGAACGGTTGCATGTCGCCATAACGAGTCTTGCGCCCGCCGCGTTCCGTCGGATGATAGCCGGTTTCGATCACATGCAGCACCATGGCGTGCATGTCGGCCAGCGCCATCCCGCGCACTTCCGGCGGCAGGTCATCGAGCGCATACATGCAGAGCGCCGCGTAGCCGCCCGCGATCTGGTTATACGTTCCCTTGGCGGGATCGTTGCGATAGAAGTACTTTCTACCGTCCGCCGCGACATACTCATTCGGACGCATTTCTTCGAACACGCGTCCCTCGGCCGGACTGATCGACCGGGCCATCAAACCCGGCTGCCTGGTGACTTCGAAGAAGAAGTGCAGTCCGCGGACCAGGTCGGCGATCTGCTGGAGCGTGGTCGCGTCATGCGTGACGGCGTATTTGTATGACATCGCCGCCAGCAGCGCGCCGTTCCAGGTGGAAGTATCGGAGCCCGGAATGGTGATCGGCCGCACGCCGGGCTGGTCGGACAGTTCAACGCGATTGTAAACCTGACCGTGCTCGGTGCGGTGATACCGGGCGAGCTCCCACTCGAAGTACGCGGCCTTCACGTGGAGCGGGATGTTGCGGTAGCCGCCGTAGTGCGCTTCGAGCCGCGTTTGAAAATCGCGCAAGGCAACGATGGTGTCATCGCCATCGACCGGCGGCGTCGTGTCGCGGACCTGCGCTCGCAGCGGAGCGACGAACAGGAGCAGTGAGATGAACGCCAATCGTGTAAACAAGGAACCCTCCCTGGTCATGCGAAGCGTCACGAAACCAATTTTGACTGTGGGAGGCGTCTCCGACGCCGATGGAACAAACGTCGTTGTCGCTATCGACGTCGATACGACAATCGATGCCCTCTTCATCGGCGTCGGAGACGCCTCCCACAGTCTAGTTGTTGACGCACGAGTAAATCGAGCGAGCCGAGAGGAGCGTCCCCCTCGGCTCGCGATGAGTCGGACATCCTGTCCGCACTCCCTTGTGTCGTTTAGCGCGTGGCGAGCAAGCCTGGCACAATCGTGTCGGTCGGCGATTGGGGCGTGTTGTCATGCGTGAGCCAGCGGCCGTCCGCGACGAAGTAGGAATGGAAATCGGCGACGATCAAGTTGAACACCTCGGCCGGAGGGCATACTTTGACCGAGCGAACTTCATGCGGTCCGTCGAGCGTATGCAGGATCATTCCCGGCTCCATGACTCGCGCGCGCACCCAGCCCTTGCCGGCGACCCAAAACATGTGCCCGCCGCTGCAAGTGAGCGAACCGGCGTTGCCGGCGTCGATGCAGAGCGTTTCCACGGGATCGCGGTGCGTAGTTTTCAGCACGGGTTTGAATGTGAGTTCCCCTGTAACGGGGTCTTGGGCCAAGACGCGATCGCCGTGACGGAGTTGTTCGATCGGCGTGGCCCCTGTATCTGTCGACACCAAAGTTCCGGCCACTAGACACGACGACTGCCGAGGCAACCAAGTTTGAACGGCCGTAGAGAGGGGCACATCCAGCTCGTAGCGGTAGCGAAAATCCACTGCTTTGTCCGCGGAGGACAACGCAACTTCATTGCGATCACTCCACCAATTCCACCAATCCGCGGCGTTCGCCGGATTGACCTGACCCGTGGCGGTCGTCAGTGCTTGCGACGCCCGAACGGTCATTTCCTCGTTGTAGGCATTTTGACTTACGGCCGCTTGATCGCGCGCCGCCGCCAGTCGCGTGAAATAATTGTGTGTTTGGATCAATTCTTTCAGCGAGTAACCTGCGACGATCGCGTTGCGGCGGCCGGGCGCGAAATTCGCCGGGCGTCGCCAGAACACGGTTTCCGTGAACTGCACCTCATGTTGATCCATTCCCTCGCGATAGTAAGCGTGCTGATACAACAGCCGACCGTCCGGAAATCGGTACAGTTCGCTTCGCGATTGAACCGGCGAGTAAATGCCAGACAATAACACTGGTACGTATTCGACCTGCGGACGACTGCGCAACTGGTCCGCAGCTTCCACGCGAACGGCGTCCGACGGCGAAAGCGCCGCTTGCCGAGCCAAAGCTGCCGTGGCGTCGGAACCTGACATGGCCGCGATGACCTTGAGCATCGCGAGCGCCGCCGGCTCACTGTACGCGCCAAATACCGCTTCAAGTGCTGGAATGGCCTCTGGCTCCCGGATTTCCAACAAGCGTTCCCGCGCAATTTCGCGTTGTTGTGGGCTGCGCCGTTCCAGCGTATCGCGGAGCTTCAAGAGTTTCGGCGACCACATTTCCAGCGAGCGCTCGGCAAGTGCCGCGCGGCGACCGGACGCGGCGATCTCCTCCGGAGAAAGCCACACGCCGTCCACCCAGCGGAAACCAAGTTCCTGGCGGGCAGCGACGTGACTGGGGTTCAACTCCAAGACGCGTGTCAGATGAGCTCGTTTCTGATCGTGCAACCCGCTTCGCGCGCACCAATGCGCTAAGTCCAGTTGCCCGGCGACTGTGTCTGGGTAACCGTCGCGCGTATTCCGGTATTCAATAAGCCGCCGGTCGTCAACCAAACGCGCGGCGACTTCGCTCGGCTTCAGCCAGGCGTCGTCGTGCCAGACATCGCCGGCATGCCAGTGCGCCGCGGCGTCGTCCGGCGCGGCCTGCAGGGCTTGCTTGAGAAATTCTTCGCGCGCCTCGCGATCTCCGCGGACTTCAGCGCGGAGCGCCAGTTCCACCAGATTCTCTTTGGCAATCGCCGGCTTCGCCTGCGGCGCAGTTTTTTTCGCCGGCGCCGCCCCGAGAGCCGTGGTCGAAATCCAGCCCAAACAGCTTACCGCTCCCAACAACAATGCAATGCGCATCGCAGTCCCCTGTTCCTGAGACCTGAGCGTAGTGAAACAACGAACCTCGCCGCGCAACAAGCGCGGTTACATCGACGACAGAGCACGCCGGTCCGAGGCTAGAACGACGCCCAACACGCCGCTGTGAGCGAATATAAGGTTTTCCTACCGGAAAAGGCAACACTTTTCCGGAGTCGCGCGAAAGAATTCGCCGCGAGTGACCAACGGGCCGGCGAAGAGACAGCCACAGTCTCCTTTCGCTCCGCGAAAGGTAAAGCCCTTTCGTGGAGCGAAAGGAGACTGTGGCTAAGCGAAGTGCTGCTCGAAGCCCGGCGGCCAATCGTAGGCTTGGGCGAGGGCATCGCAAACCGTGCGCGAGACTTGGCAACCGGAGACTGGCTTTCGCAGCACAGCGTACGCGTCAGCCTGTTGTGCTTGGCGCACGAGCGCGTCGTCGGCGTCGGCCGACATCAAGATGCAGGGAAGATCCGCCTTGAACTGTTTCAGCTGGCGAATCGTCTCCAGTCCCGTGAGCCGTGGCATGTGCATGTCGAGCAAAACGATGTCGACCGGTTCCGAGCGAATAATCCGCAGCGCCCATTCGCCATCGCTGGCCAGGTGAACTTTGAAGCCGCGCGGGGCAAAGACGGTCCCCAGCGCCTCCCGGAGGGCGTCGTCATCATCGGTGATCAAAATGGACGGCCAAGTCCGGATCACGTCAAAACCCTTGCTGCCGGTTTACCTGAACGGTTCAATTGCCACAAACTAACAATGGCATCCGCTGCCTCATGGAAAAGCAAGTCTAGTGCCAAATTGTGCGGCAGGCGTCGGCGAACTTCACGGCGAGTGCGTAAGTCCAGTCCCCACCTTTTCTTGTAACATGCGAAAGCTTGAATCGGAAGAGAAAGTGCGGGATTTGCGTAACCTTCGCAATCCCAAGAGGATAGCGGCGATTGCTGCCAATTGGGCAGTCTTGTAAGGTTGCGTCGCATCCCTATACTACCGATGGAGATGGCAGTTCGGACGCCAAACCTGCTTGTTCCGACGCTTTGCCAGCTCAGGCCGGACACCGGAAAGGAAGACTGTGGACGCTTCGACGGCGCCGTTCTTGGTTCGTCACGAGTTTCTGATTCGCCGCCTGCATTCGCTCAGCGGCCTGATTCCGGTGGGCGCGTATTTATGCGTCCATCTGGTCACGAACGCCAGCGTTCTGGGCGGGAGTCAGATCTTTCAGGACAACGTCAATCTCATCCACTCGCTCGGGCCGCTGTTGCCGCTCGTGGAGTGGACGTTCATTTTCCTGCCGCTGATTTTTCACGCCGTCGTCGGCGTGATGATCGTGCGGTCAGGCATGCCGAATACCAGCAGCTATCCGTACGCGAACAATGTTCGCTATACGCTGCAGCGCGCCACAGCCTGGATCGCGTTGTTCTTTATTCTCTATCACGTCTTCCACATGCACGGCTGGTTTCACGTGGAGCCGTGGATGGAAAACGTCGTGAAGCCGCTCGGCGGCGGGCAATTCGAACCGGAGAACGCTACGAACAGCGCTGCGTTGGCCCTGCAGCCGATTGTCGTCCGCCTGCTGTACGCCATCGGCGTTCTCGCGAGCGTCTACCACTTTGCGAACGGCATTTGGACGATGGGCATCACTTGGGGCGTCTGGGTGACGCCAGCCGCGCAGAAGCGGGCCGACTACATCTGTATGGCGTTCGGTCTGTTGCTCTCGATCGTCGGCCTGGGCGCGCTGTTTGGGTTCAGCACCGTCGAAGTGCCGGAAGCCGCGGCGACAGCAGCGCCGGAAGCGAATGCACAGGACGCTGACGAACCGACCCTCGACGAAGAAAACGCTTCAACCGCGGCGCGACTGCCGGCAAGTGAACGACAATAGCGTATCGCGTCGCCGCGTGAAGTCAGGACTCAACAGCCGCGATCGAGCGGCGTATCTCGGAAGGTGAATCAGATGGCGAACGAACGGGTTCTCATGGTCGGCGGCGGGTTGGCCGGGTTGGCCGCGACGATGAAGCTGGCCGAGTTGGGCGTCGCCGTCGATTTGATGAGCCTGACGCCGGTCAAGCGCTCCCACAGCGTCTGCGCCCAAGGGGGCATCAACAGCGTCAACGAACAAACGCGGCAGCTCGGCGATAACGAGTGGCTGCATCTGGACGACACCGTCTACGGCGGCGATTTTCTCCAGCACCAGCCGCCGGTCAAAGAAATGGTCGAGTGGGGGCCGAAGATCATCGATCTAATGGACCGGCTCGGCGTACCGTTCAATCGCACGCCGGAAGGCTTTCGCGATCAGCGCCGTTTCGGCGGCACAATGTTCAAGCGCACGGCTTTCGCCGGCGCCACGACGGGCCAGCAATTGCTGTATGCGCTCGACGAGCAGGTGCGGCGCTGGGAAGTGGCCGGCAAGGTCAAGAAGTATGAGTTTTGGGACTTCCTGGGACCAATTCTCGACGACCATGGCGTTTGTCGCGGCGCGGTGGCGCAGGATCTCGTCACGATGGAGATTCGCGCGTTCCCGGCCGATGCGGTGATCGTCGGTTCCGGCGGTTGCGGATTGATTTACGGCCGCTCGACGATGTCGATGGTCTGCAACGGCAGCGCCGCGAGCCGTTGCTTCCGCGCTGGCGCCAAATACGGCAACGCCGAGTTCATTCAAGTGCATCCGACCGCGGTGCCAGGCGCGGATAAACTGCGGCTGATGAGCGAAAGCGCTCGTGGCGAAGGGGGCCGCGTATGGGTGCCGCGAACGCCGAACGATCAGCGTGCAGCGCGTTCGATTCCCGAGTCGGAACGGTACTACTTCCTCGAAGATCGGTATCCGAAATACGGCAACCTGGTGCCGCGCGATATCGCCACGCGGGAAATCTTCAGCGTTTGCACGTACGAAGGCCTGTCGGTCGATCCGGACCGGATGAGCGTTTACCTCGACGTGACGCACTTGCCGCGGCAGGTCTTGGATCAGAAGCTCGGCGGCATCCTGGATATCTATGAAAAATTCCAAGGGGTCGATCCGCGCGAAGAGCCGATGAAAATCTTCCCCGCCGTCCACTACTCGATGGGCGGACTGTGGGTCGACTACGAGCGCAGCGCCACGGGTGGTTTGCGCGTTGGCTCCCCCAAGAATCAAGTCACCAACATTTCCGGCCTCTACGCCATCGGCGAATGCGACTACCAGTACCACGGCGCCAATCGATTGGGCGCGAACTCTCTACTGAGCTGCATTTTCAGCGGCTTGATTGTCGCGCCGGGCATTGAAAACTGGATCAAATCCATTCCCGGCGGCAACGCGGCAGCTCAGCCATCGTCGCTGTACGACGGCGCGCGCCGCGAGCATGAGCAGGCGCATCAGCAGTTGCTAACCCGCGCCGGCGGCGGCGAAAATCCGTACCTGTTACACCTGGAACTCGGCAACGTGATGACACGGGCCGCGACCGTGGTGCGGAAGAACGACGACTTGCGCGCGGCCTACGCGAAGGTGTCGGAACTCGCGGAACGTGCACAGCGCTGTTCGCTCTCCGATACCGGCAAGTGGACCAACCAGAACGTCGTCTTCACCAAGGCGGTCGTGGACATGTTCCCGCTGGCGAAGACGATCCTCAAGGGCGCGCTGCAGCGCGATGAATGTCGCGGCGCGCACTTCAAACCGGACTACTCGATGCCGGGACTCGACGCCAAGGACGCCAGCGAACGCCGCCGTCAGGCCGAGAAGTGGTGCATCAGCTTCGAGGAAAACACGGCTAAGTGGCTCAAATCGACGGTCGCCAGCTTGGACGCCGACGGCGAGCCGACGCTCGTGTACGAAGACGTCGACACTTCGCTGATTCCGCCCCGCCCCAGGTTGTATGGCCTGGTCGGCGCGGAACTGATCGAAGAAGTCTGGCGCGAACGTCAACAACAAAAAACCGCGGCGACCGGCAACGGGGCCGGAGCAACGGCGACGGGAAAACTCGCGGCAACGCACTAGTTGAGTGAATTTCTAAGTTCTAAATCGGAATGACGAATGGCTGCTGAGGCAGCCACAGTCTTATTGAATCATTCGACATTCGGTCATTCGAATTTGATTCGTCATTCCGATTTAGAACTTAGAAATTCTTGCTACGTCAATGTAGTGAGATTTTAACACGCTTCAGGATGATTCCATGACCGATACGCACGCTCATCACCATGGTCCGCGCGAATTTCACGTGCGGGTGTTGCGGCAAGACGCGCCCGGCGGCCCCAGCTATTGGGAGCGCCACCGCGTCGAGCACGAACCGGACATGAACGTGATCAGCGTTCTGCAAAAGATTGCCGCCAACGCGGAAACCGCGGATGGCAAGGCGGTCGCGCCGGTCGCGTGGGACTGCAATTGCCTGGAGGAAGTCTGCGGCGCATGCACGATGGTCATCAACGGCGGCGTTCGCCAGGCTTGTTCGGCTCTGGTCGATCGGCTGCTCGAGGACAATGCGACCGAGATCGAGTTGCGGCCGATGGGCAAGTTCCCCGTCGTGCGCGATCTGATGGTCGATCGCTCCCGGTTGTTCCGCGCCCTGCAAAAAGTCAAAGCCTGGATCCCGGTCGACGGTTACTACAACCTCGGCCCTGGCCCGCGGCAATCGCAGGCCCAGCAGGAGCAGGCCTACCCCCTCAGCGAGTGCATGAGCTGCGGCTGCTGCCTGGACGCTTGCCCGCAGTATCTCAAGGTGGAAATGAAGCAGGGCGAAAATGAAACGACCGAGGCCTTCGCCCAACGTCAAGCGGCGACGTACGACGAGTCGTTCATCGGCGCGCATGCCATCAGCCAGGCCATGCTGTTCAACGTCAATCCCACCGGCGAATTGAACGCGACCGAACGCCTCGACGCGCTGGCCGCGCCGGGCGGCGTGCAGGTCTGCGGCAATGCCCAGAATTGCGTGGCGGTTTGCCCGAAGAAGATCCCGCTCACAACGTCAATCGGCCGCGCCGGCCGCGCGCTGACGGTCCACGCGATCAAGCGCTGGTTCGGGGCGTAGTCGGGAACGCCGCTGCTACATCCGCTCTACCGTGCCGATGCCGAGCAGGGCCAGGCCCTGCTTGAGCACGCGGGCGGTGAGGTCGCAAAGCAATAGCCGGCTTACGCGTTGCTCCGGCGTATCCGCTTTGAGCACCGGGCAGGCTTCGTAGAATCGGGAGTAACACTGCGCGAGTTGGTCGTAAAGATAGCTCGTGAGTTGATTCGGGCGATAGTCCGACACCACGGATTCGACCGCTTCGCCAAAGCGTAGCACTTCGAGTGCCAAGGCGCGCTCAGCTGGCGACGTGAAGGTAATTTTCGCGCCGCTTTGGCGCAGTGCGTCGACGTTGACTTCGCCGCGCGCGAAGATGTTTTGCACCCGCGCGTACGCATATTGCAAATACGTGGCCGTATTGCCGGTCGTGGCCATCATCTTGTCGTAGCTGAAGACGTAGTCGCTGGTGCGATTGTGCGACAGGTCCGCGTACTTGATCGCCCCCACGCCGACCACTTCCGCGACGCGTTGGCGCTCTTCAGTCGAGAGTTCCGCGCCTCCCGGCTTCGCGTCATCACTGGCACTGACGATTTCGAGCGCCTTCGCCTCAGCGCCGTCCAGCAAGTCCGCCAGGCTAACCGTGCCGCCGGCGCGGGTACGAAAGATCTTGCCATCCTCGCCGAGCACGCTGCCGAAGGCCACGTGGACTAGTTTGACATCATCGCTCCACTCGCCGGTCGCGCTACCCCAGCGACGGGCCGCGGCGAACAACTGCTCGAAGTGCAGGCTCTGTGGCGTACCCACAACATACAGAATCGCGTCGGGACTCCAGGTTTCCATGCGATATTGAATCGTCGCCAAGTCGCTCGTCGCATACAGAAACGCCCCGTCGCGCTTTTGCACGATCATCGGCGTCTCGCTCCCCTCGAAAAAGACGCACTTCGCGCCATCACTTTCCCGCGCGATGCTATGTTGCACGAGGCGCTCGACGACCGTGGCGAGTCGATCGTGGTAAAAGCTTTCGCCGAGCGTCACGTCGAATTCTACGCCCAGGCGGCGGTACATTTCGTCAATTTCATCGCGACACGGCGGGAGGATTTCTTCCCAGAGGCGGCGATTCTCTTGATCGCCGGCGTGCAGCTTGGCCGTCTCTTCGAGGACGGCGACGCCAATGCCCGCGTGTTTCGCGGCCAGCGCCGCGAATTGCGCGTCACTGTTCACCGTCTCGATCTTGGCCGAGTATCCGGTCAGCTTTTCCTTGGCGCCGGTGAGCGCTTCCTTCGCGCTCCGCAGTTCCTTGGCGGCTTCTTTCTTGGCCTTTGGATCATCCGGCTCGGTGCGCCGCGAGAGCTCATCCACGCGCCGCGCGGCCACGGCTATTTCTTGTTCCGCCGTCGGCAATGCGGCGACCGACTCCTGGTAGTCCACCAGTTGATTCACCAGCCGGTAGATCCGCGCCAATTCCGTTACCGGCTGCTTGGCATAAGCTTCCCGGTCGAGAAAGTTCCGGTAGCCGTAAATGATCATCCCGAACTGCGTGCCCCAGTCGCCGATGTGATTGTCGCCAATCACGCGGTGGCCCAGAAACTGCAACACGCGGTACAGGCAATCGCCGAGCACCGTTGAACGGATATGCCCGACATGCATCGGCTTGGCGACGTTCGGCGCCGAGAAGTCGACGACGAACGTCGCCGGACGAGCGGCAGGCGGTGCGCCGACGCGCGCATCGCCGATGGCGGAGTTCGCGCGTTCGGACAGCACATCATCGCGCAGGCGGAGATTGATAAAGCCGGGCCCGGCGATTTCAGGAGTGTCGCAAAGGTCGTCAAGTCGCGCGGCCATGAGCAACTCGCTCGCCACGTCACGCGGCGACTTGTTGAGCAGCTTGGCCAGCGACATCGCGCAGTTGGCCTGGTAGTCGCCGAACTTGGCGTCCTGGCTCCGCTGGATCATGGAGAGGTACTTCGCCAGATCGTCAATCTGACCCGGCGCGACGACGCGCAACGCCTCGGCGAACCGCCCGCGCAGGGTTTCCAGAATATTCATGCCAGGCCGATCCCGAGGGCAGTGCGATGCAAAAGTGCCGCAGTATAGCAAAGCCCTTGCTGCGGACTGTAGGAGGCGACGGCGGCGCAGAGCGTTCTATCCATCACCAACGCTGTCCAAGCCCAGGGAAGGCCACCGAAGGCTTCGCCGATAGCTCAGACTTCGAGGGCCTTCCCTGGGCTTATCGCCAACGGCGTCTATTCTGTGACCGCGCGCAAAACAAGCCGCGGAGCCATGGCTTCGCGGCTTGCTGGAAATCTCGCTAAGGCGACGAACCTTATGCCTGGAACGAGCTGCCGCAGCCGCAGCTTTTCACGGCGTTCGGGTTGTCGAAGGTGAACCCGCGCTTTTCGAGGCCGTCGTAAAAGTCGACGGTCGTCCCGTCCAGGTACAGGGCGCTCTTCTTGTCGACGACCACGGAGATGCCGTGGCAATCGAACTTGCTGTCCTGCTGGGCGTCGTATGTTTTGTCGAAGCCGAGGTTGTAGCTGAACCCGCTGCAGCCGCCGCCGACGACGGCCACCCGCAGGAGGGTTTCCGGTTCGAGCTTCTGCTCGGTGATGATCTTCTTGACCTCGATGGCCGCCTTTTCGCTCAACAGAACTGCCATAGCAACCGCTCCTCCCAAGGGGGGAATGAATTTTCGCAGGGATCGTTGCCTAAATTATACCACCGTGCCCGGAAAGAAAAGAGAGCTTCCGGAAACGCCGGCGGCCCGGGCCATTGCTGACCCGGGCCGCTTGAGCCGTTTTCGTCAGTCGGTCGAAACCGCCGACTACGCCTTTTTCCGCCGCAACCAGCCCGCCAACCCCAGGCCGAGGCCCAACGCCAAGACGGCGGTGGAGGGCTCGGGGACCGGGCTGCCAACCGGCTGACCAGCGCCGAAGTTGTTACGAACGTTGTTGAGGTCGGTGATATCGACATCGTTGTCGTTGTCCGTATCGCCCAACCCCGCGCCGCTGAAGTTATTACGGACGTTGTTCAAGTCGGTGATATCGACATCGCCGTCGTCATCCGTGTCGCCGAGCGGGCCGACAGGTCCTTCTTCGAGTTGGACGGTGCCGCGGATGGAAGTCCCGCCGACCACATGGTACTCGAAGATCAAATCGTTGGTGCTGCCAAGCGTGAACAAGTTGCCCAGTTCCAACGTCGCGCCGGTGGCGATCGACGTCGAACCAAACAGACTCGATTCACTGAGGGTGACCGCACTCTGATTCAGACCAGACGCCCAACCATTGAGCCCCAGTCCATCAAACCCGGCGGCGTTCAGCGAACCCGACGCCGAGGTGATCATGATCCCGTCAATTTCGAACGCGCCGCCGCCGACAGTCGGGTTTTCCAACGTCGCGTCGCCGGTCGAGGGATCGATCTTGAGGTTCAGGTTGTGGACCACGTCGACGGCCAACACCTGACCGAGCGTGCCGCCGGCCTTGTAGACCAACTCTCCGCGGAGACCAGGCGAGTCCAGAAAATCGACTTTCACGTTCTCGGGCTTAAACGTGGCGCCACTGGCCACGCCCACGGCGGCATTTGTAAATGCCGGAGTATCCACAAGCGTCCAGGAATCTCCAAACTCCGGTGCTGCGTCGCCGAGGTCGAAGTGGACTTCGATCTTGGAACCTGGCAAAACGCTCCCCTCTGCAAAGATATCAAAGGAGTTCGTCGCCTTCACAGGGGAATGGGTCACGTCAGTGATGTTTGCCACAAAAGTGGAGATCCCCAAGACGAAGTCGCCCACTTCGACGTCCGTGTCCGGTCCCGTCATCGAGACGCGTGCACCGGGCGTCGCCCAAAACGCATCGAGCGTAGGCGTGCGCAAGGTTCCGGAACCCGAAATATTCAACTGACTCGTGGCGTTTCCATTGCCATTGTCACCCAGCGCCAGTGACAGATACACCGGAACGTTGAGCGATCCTTGCAGATTGATGATACCCGCGCCATTCGCGCCGCTTGCGCCGAGGTTGACGTTGTCGAACGCGACCGAACCCGTCGGCGCGATATCGATCGTGCCGCCTTGCCGCGTTACAAGTTGGGCGTACTCACCGACGTCCGTGTTGATCGTCGCCGTCCCTCCGGCGAGAAACTCAGCCGTGTCGTCCGCCGCTGGCGCTCCACCGGGACCGGTCCCTCCGGTCCAATTGGCGTCCGTCCAATTGCCATTTGAGCCATTCCACTGCGCGATCTGTGCATTGGACGGCGACGCAGAGATCAGCACGGTTCCCAGCGCCGCGACGAGGGCAACCACTGAAGTCTTCCTGCCGCGGGCAGCTTTGCGGAGGCCAACCACCGCGGCGGCGATGCCGGCAAGCACCCAAGTCGAGGGTTCCGGCACGGGCGATGCGCCCGGCGTTTGGCTCAATTCCGGTCAGCGCGCTTATGTCGGCGCCGACGTTGGCGCGCCAGACATCGTAGTCCGTCGCATCGACGATGCCGTCGGCGTTCACGTCGCCCTTGGTCAAGCCGCTGTAAATCAGCAGATCGTCGATTTGCAAATTGAGTTGGTTCGGGAGGATGTTGCCCCAGCGGAACAAACGCGCCTCGTCGACAAAGCCGGTCATGCGGCGGTCGCCGTTCGAGTCGCCGCCGATCGAAATGGATCCGCTGGTGGCGCCATACGTCCCACCGTGAGCGAAGACGGTCTGCACGCCGTCCAGGTAAAAATTCCATTGACTGCCATTGGTGGCAAAGGCAATGTGTTGCCATTCGCCGTACCTGATTTCGCCCGCCAACGGGAAGCCGCCCGTGCCGTAAGTCGTCCATTGTCCGTCAGCCGTGCCGACAAAGCCCATCCCGGAACCATTGGTGAACGGGACGAATTCGGTATTTTCCATGACGGGGTCAATCCAGACCCAGGCTTCCATCCCGATGCGAAACGTGTTTGGCGGCTGGCCATGCCATTGCGTCGCGCTTCCGAACAAATCGCTGACTCCATCAAATTGCATGGACAACGAACTGTAGCCGCCCGGTGACGCGAAATCGCTGTAGAGCGGTGTCCCAAACGTCGCCAGGTCGCGTTCTGCACCTTCGTACTTGATTTCGTCGTACGTCAGGCCGCTCTCTGGGGGTTGTCCGGGGGTGGGAGTGTCCGCATCTTCTTCGCCCAGGCGATAATGGGCAAAGGGGATGAGTGACGGAGCCGCCGGCAGCGTCGCGGGAATAGCGACCGTCGCCGTCAGGGCCAAGAGAACAACACACTTACACCGAAGCATTTAGTGACTCCTTCTCTGAAACAGGGATGCCCAACACGGAGCGGCGTGGAATAACGAGCGCAGGAGCACGAAAGCCCTCGCGACGCCTTCTTTTGGCCGCTTAATGCACCAGCGAATGGAGGTAGGCCGGTTCGCCTCAGATCTCTTCCGCGGTGAACCGATATCGAGGGCCGTGATTCCATGCACGGCGGTCGCGACCAAGCTGGGCGGCTGGCAAATGTCGCGAGCGAGTTCAAGGGTAAATCCGTCGGTACGGATCGTCAATGATCCTTGCCAAGAAATTAGCAATTTATTTGGGCACGACAGCCCCGCCAGGATAGGGGCAAGCACCTATCGGCCGCGCATGGCATCTT
>ENA-ORBV01008140-ORBV01008140.1-microbial-mat-metagenome-genome-assembly--contig:-NODE-8140-length-17743-cov-19.287445_pt1 | contig 17743 bp, 14 predicted proteins | sample MGYA00237777_ERZ505514 | MGnify/ENA primary metagenome ERZ505514 (study PRJEB26160, sample SAMN06269048) | microbial mat metagenome | isolation source: Oligotrophic lake microbial mat | place...
ATAAAACGAAGTTGGGGGTTCTATTACACCCTACTGAAAGGCAAAGAAAAAGTGAGCGGGGAATACAGTCTGGTGTTCCTGGCCTATAATATGCGCCGGGCCGTGTCCATACTAGGGGTAAAAGACCTTCTGGAGCGGATAAAAGTCGCTTTTTTCTATATTTTGGCGCTGTGGCGCGGCATGGAGCGTCAGAACCGGAATTTGGGTTCGGAAAACTTTAGCGTGGTGTGGCGATACAGGGTGGCTCATAGAATGGGGCGGGCTGCCTGAGTATAGAAAAAGGGGGTATTTTCACAACCTGCGTTCTCGGTAAAAAAGTAAAATATTGAGAAAATTTCTCAAAAAATACAGATTTTAAAAAAACGGTTGTATCTTTGAGAAAATTTCTCAAAAATTATGCTTTTTAACTTCACAATCGGCAATTTTAGGTCTTTTTCCGAGCGAAAAACGCTTAGTATGGAGCCCGCATCTATTTCTGACCACCGGCAAAATTTAATTAAAAAGGCTCAATATAGTTTTCTCTCTTCTGCTGTTATTTATGGTGCTAATGCCTCTGGCAAATCAAATTTGCTTAGAGGGGTTAATACCATGAAAAGGATTGTCGTAGAAAACTTTGACAAGCGTTCGGTTAGTGAAATCCCTTACGATCCATTCTTGCTAAATACGAGAGCCTCAAAGGAGCCTACCTTCTATGAAGTTGTTTTTTGGGTAGAAAATATTAAATATCGATATGGATTCGAAGCAGATAGAACCTCAATTCATTCAGAATGGCTTTTTGCCACGGAGAAGAAAAAATCGGAGAAGCCTCTTTTTTTAAGAGTTCCGGAAGGAATCGAAGTAATGGGAAATTTCCCAGAGGGCAAAGATTTGGAAGAAAAAACGAGGGATAATGCTCTTTTTTTAACTGTGGTAGATCAATTTAATGGTCACACTGCGTCAATAATAATGAAATGGTTTCGTAATTTTAATATAATTTCTGGGTTAAGCCATGATAACTATCGCGGTATAACATTTGCAATGCTTGATAAGCCTGACCTAAATGAATTATTGACTAATTTTTTCATAGACATAGACTTGGGTTTTGATAAAATCAAACTCGAAAGGAAAGAATTTAACCCTAGTGAGCTTCCTACTGATGTTCCAGAAGACATACTCAAGCAACTGATTTCTGATTTAGAAGGAAAAAAACTGGTGAACCTTCGTACTGTCCACAAAGTATTTGATGACGATCAAAATTTCATCAAGGAAATTGAATTTGATGCACGAAGACAAGAAAGTGCTGGCACGAATAAAATTATTGACTTATCCGGACCTATTTTTGACACGCTTAAAGATGGTGGAGTACTTGTAATTGATGAACTGGATGCTAAACTTCATCCGCTTTTGACATTATCAGTCGTTAGGCTCTTTCAAAGTCAGGAAATTAATAAAAATGGAGCACAATTGATCTTTGCTACACACGATACTAATATATTAAGTATCTGTAATTTAAGGCGAGATCAAATCTATTTTGTCGAAAAAAACAGAACTGGCTCATCAGATTTATATTCTCTTGTAGAGTATAATAAAGATGGTAAAGTCAGAAAAGATAGGTCATTTGAGAAAGATTATATCAATGGGCGATATGGTGCAATCCCTTATTTTGGAAATTTCGACAAACTATCTGAACAATGGCACGAAAAATAAAGATAGACAACACTTTACTAAAAAGATTTGTACGCGAAGATCAAAAGCGTAAAGTTGGTGGAACTCCTCAACGGGAATACTTTTTGATTGTTTGCGAAGGCGAAAAAACAGAACCCAACTATTTCAAATCTTTGAAAGAAAAACTACCAGTAGGAGTCGTAGATTATATTAAAATAGAAGGTGAAGGTAAAAACACCTTAACCTTGATTGAAGAGACAAATAAAATAAGAGAGCGTAAGGAAAGGGGCATGAATGGAAGAAAATTTGACCACACTTGGGCAGTTTTTGATAGGGACAGTTTCCCAGAATCGAATTTTGATAACGCAATAAATAAGGGCGAACAACAAAAACGCAAGATAAATTGCGCCTGGTCTAACGAAGCATTTGAACTTTGGTATTTATTGCATTTAGAGTTCGTAAATTCACCAATGTCAAGGGAGGACTACAAACCAAGAATTGAACACTGGCTTGGTGAACGAATGGGGTCATCTTTTAAATATGCAAAAAATCGTTCTGATATGTACGATATTTTACAAAAATATGGGAATGAAGAACAGGCTATCGAATGGGCAAAATCACTGGATAGTCAATATATAGGCTTTAAGTTTTCTACGCACAATCCGAATACCAAATTATACATTCTCATAAGCCAACTTAATAAATTAAAGCAACAATAAACCGAGAACAAAGGATGTACAAAAATGCTTCCTAATCGTCGCACATTCGTACATCCAAACGTTGGCGGTAATTGTAAAAAGCAACACCAAAACAATCAATAAGCAAAGAAAAAGGCGAGAATAATGCAGAAGTATTCAGTAAATCAACAGTTAATTGAGACAATTTTAGCCTGGGTAAATTCTCGTGAAATTGCAATTCCGGAAATCCAAAGACCATTCGTCTGGGACGGCTCAAAAGTCCGTGACTTAATGGATAGTTTATACCAAGGCTATCCTATTGGCTACGTTATCGCTTGGAGAAATCCAAACGTAAGGCTGAAAGATGGAAGTTTAAGTGAAGGTAAAAAAGTTCTCATTGATGGACAGCAAAGAGTAACTGCTTTGACCGCCTCTATTCTTGGGCAATATGTAATAAATAAAACATATCAGAGGGTAAAAATTAGGATTGCCTTTAATCCAATAGATGAGCGCTTTGAGGTTCAAAACCCTGCAATTCTAAAAGACAAAACTTGGCTTCATGATATTTCAGAAGTAATAAATGGCAGTGTATTAAAGGTTGTAAGAGAGTATCTAAAACTCAATCCAGAAGTAGACGAAGAGCATATTGAAAGGGCCATCACAAACCTTGTAAATATTCCCAAAAAACAAATCGGGCTAATTGAACTTTCGCCTGACTTAGATATTGAGACGGTAACGGAGATTTTTATACGTATCAACTCAAAAGGTGTCGTATTAAGCCAAGCAGATTTTGCAATGAGTAAAATTGCAGCCGACACTGAATATGGTGGAAATGAATTGCGAAAAGCCATTGACTATTTCTGCCACCTTGCAATCGCTCCAGAATTTTACAAACATATAGTCGACAATGATAAAGAATTTGCAAAGACTGACTTTTTCCAAAAAATGCAATGGCTTAAAACGGAGAATGAAGACCTATACGACCCTGACTATAATGACTTAATTCGTGTTGCCTTTACTTCGCAGTTTAACAGAGGCAGACTTTCGGACTTGGTTAGTTTACTGTCAGGGAGAAATTTTGAAACACGAACCTTTGAGGCAGAAATTGCTCAACAATCATTTGCGACACTAAAAAATGGTGTTTTAAACTTTATAAATGAAACCAACTTCAAACGTTTTTTAATGATATTGAAGTCTGCGGGCTTCATTTCCCCTAAATTAATCCGATCTCAAAACGCGATCAATTTTGCTTATATAATTTACCTAAAACTAAAAGATCTTGGAGTAAATGCAGTTTATCTTGAAAGTTACGTTAGACGTTGGCTAGTTTACTCAATATTGACTGGTCGCTATTCCGGTTCACCAGAAAGCACCTTTGATTTTGATATCAAACAGATTTCTCATAAACCTTTTGACGAAATTCTAAAAGAAAGAGAAGAGGCAGAACTTTCAGAAGCATATTGGAATGCTTCGCTACCACAGAGTTTAGACACCTCTGTTGCAAGCAGCCCTTATTTCCACATCTTTCTTGCTGCCCAGGTAAAAACAAACGACAGAGGATTTTTATCAAAAGATGTTTTGGTTAGCGATTTGATTTCACTTCGTGGAGACATTCACCATTTGTTTCCAAAGGATTACTTGAAAAAGCATGGCCTTGATAGAAGCAGGTATAACCAAATAGCCAACTATGTTTATATGCAATCAGAAATAAATATTAAGGTTGGCAATAAACCACCCAAAGACTATTTTGATTTAATTAAGATACAAATACAAGAGAACAATAGACAAGTAAGCGGACTCTCAACTGAAGAAGATCTTTTGGACAACCTGAAAATGAATTGTGTTCCAAAGGAGTTAATAGAAATGAGCATTGAAGGTTATCAAGATTTTTTGAATCTTAGACGCAAACTTATGGCAAGTAAAATGAAAGAATACTACTTCGCACTTTGATCATAAAACCGCCAACAATCGCTTCCCGAAAATGCTTCCTAAGCGTCGCAAAATCGGGAAGCGTAACGAAAGTGGCAAATGGAGAAATAACATAATAAATCTGGCAGCAAATAAGACCCCGTAAAAAATGTGGCCGGCACTCCCAATAAAAGCACCTATGAAACAAAAAGGGAACTTCCTGTTGTCCATCATCTGTTTGTTTTAACGAATTACGGGAAACTCGGGTAAATCAACTCCGAATTCCGTATTTTTGCTTTAAAATGACCATTCATGGCGCTTCAGGACAAATATATCAACCCTTTTACGGATTTCGGATTCAAGAAACTGTTTGGCTCAGAGCCGAACAAAGACTTGTTGATCGACTTTTTGAACCAGGTTTTGCCTGGAAAACACCAAATCAAAGACCTTTCTTACGCCAGCACAGAGAAACTCGGCAACACGGAAACAGACCGAGGGGCCATTTTTGACCTGTATTGCATCGGAGAAAATGGCGAACGCTTTATTGTTGAAATGCAAAAGGCCAAACAGAATTTTTTCAAAGACAGGAGTGTATATTACACCTCGTTCCCAATTCAGGAACAAGCAAAGAAAGGAGACTGGAATTACCAATTGGCCGCGATATACATGGTAGGGGTTCTTGATTTCACTTTTTCAGAGGATGAAGCGGAGCAAGAAGTGCGCCACGAGGTTCAATTGAAAGATCAAAATTGCCAGGTCTTTTACGATAAATTGACATATATCTATCTGGAAATGCCCAACTTTAGAAAAGCAGAGGCTGAACTGCAAACCAACTTTGACAAGTGGATGTATATATTGCAGCAGCTCCCAAATTTGCAAAATCGGCCACAGGCATTACAGGAACGCATATTTCAAAAACTGTTCGAGGCCGCAGAGATCGCCAAATTCACGCCGGAAGAAAAAAACAAATACGAAGAGAGCCTGAAATATTACCGGGATTTAAAAAACGTGGTGGATACTTCGTTTGATGACGGCAAAGCAGAAGGCAAGGTAGAAGGCAAGGTAGAAGGCAAAGATGAGAGAAACATGGAAATTGCCCGACAAATGAAATCTGATGGTGAGCCAGTTGAGAAAATCATTCGCTACACTGGGCTGTCAAAGGAAGCGATAGATAATATATAATAAAACATTCCATCTTCTATGACCACGCTTTCAAGAATTAGGCTTTACCCACGTCACATCCCTCAAAAGAGGCACCCCGCCCTATCATCCCGGCCTGTTGCTCAAAATTTATATGTACGGCTACCTCAATCGGGTGAGTTCCTCGCGCTGGCTGGAAGTGGAATGCGGCCGGAACATCGAATTGATGTGGCTCACCGGCTGCCAACAACCCTCCTACCACACGATCAGCGACTTTCGATCCATTAAGCCGCATCGCAAAGCGCTCAAAGCGACGTTTCGCTTGTTCAACCAGTTGCTTGACGGCGCCGGTTTGTTCGGAAAAACGCCGGTGGCCATCGACGGTACAAAAATCCGGGCGCAAAACAGCAAGAAAAACAACATCTCGGAGGAGAAAATCCTCAAACGTTTAGACTACCATGAAAACCGTTTCCTGGATAAACAAACAGACTGGAAAAGGCCGCTGACCGGTGGTGATGACCTTCGTCGTAGGCATACGTTGGAACACCACGCGAGGCGGAAACTAAAATATGGCGGCCAATCACCGGCCGCTCCCAATTGACGAACGGTCACGGCACTCCGCCGCTGACCGTTCGTCAATTTTAGCCCGCCGTTCAGAAGGTTTTCAGGGTGTAACAAGGTGCAACCGTTCACCTTTGCCCCATCATTTTTTCAAAACCACACACCATGTACACCCTTAAATTTTGGCTAAAAATCGTTTTACTGCTCCTGTTTTGGGGCATCCTGCTTCCCAGACTGGCAAAAGCGCAAGCAGGCGCCACAGACCAGACATTTGGCGGCGGAGATGGCAGTGTGACTTCGTATTTTTTGCCCAATGGCCATGCGGTGGCCAATAGTATTGCGGTACAAGCAGACGGAAAAATCCTGGTACTCGGCGGCACATGGGTACCAACCGCGGCAGGTACTTCCCAAATAGCCCTGGCCCGTTACCTGGCCAATGGCGACCTCGACAACAGCTTTAGCGGCGATGGCAAACTAAACACTCAGGTGAACGGAAAGGAAACCTATGGCAATGCAATGCTGGTTTTGCCAAACGGAAAAATCCTGTTGACGGGTAAAGTGTCCGGCAACAACCTGTCTGCCATTGCGCTATTCCGATACAATGCCGATGGATCACTCGACAATACCTTCGACGGAGATGGTATTGCAAGCACCCCGGAAAGCAGTTTTGACCGATCAGGGCTCTCCATAGCGATGCAAGCAGACGGTAAAATTGTGGTGGGTGGCACTGTAACCAATGGCGCCAGCGGCAACTCGGAAATTGCGTTGCTGCGTTTCAACGCCAATGGTCAGCTGGATACAGGATTTGACGGCGACGGCATGGTGCAGACGCAGATCGGCGAGTCACATGCCGTCGCTTACGCAGTCATGGTGCAGCCCAATGGAAAAATTGTGGCGGGCGGCTATGCCACTTTTGGCGGCTACAAGGACGCTGTTGTACTGCGTTACAATAGCAACGGCACGCTTGATAACAGTTTTAGTGGTGACGGCATCGCCACCACGTCCATGGCTACGCTGGACGATTATGCATACGATGCTGCGCTGCAAGCGGACGGCAAAATCGTGGTGACGGGTTACGCGCATCAAAGCGGCATGGGCTACGATGCCATCGTCACCTTTGCCGCCGCGCGGTTCAAAACAAACGGAACCCTGGATCAAACATTCAGCGGCGACGGAAAAGTATCCATTTCTATCAGTGGCCACGCTGATGGCGCCCGAGCGGTGGTGATACAGCCTGATGGGAAAATTATCCTCGGTGGCTATGCCCACAGCAATGTCAACGGCGGCGCAGACGCAGGTATTATTCGCCTGCAAACTTCCGGTGAGCTGGATTTTTCATTCCATAGCGATGGTATGACGACTTATCCTTTTGCCATTGGCAACAGCGATGAAATTCACGCCTTGGCATTACAACCCGACGGGAAACTGGTCGCCGCCGGTTATGCCTTGAAAAGTAACTTCCAGTGTTTTGCGGTCGGACGATTCCTGCTGGGCACATCGGTTGACACCACCGTGCCCAATGCTTTTTCAGGTAAAGCATCCCTTTACCCAAACCCCGTTCGGGAAAAGGCTACGCTGGAATATGAGCTTTTGAACGCCGAAAAAGTGACGATAAACCTCTACGACCTTCAAGGCCGATTTATTCAAAATGTATCGCCTGCCGCAGAAAAAAAACCTGGAAAACAAGTAGAAACCATCCAATTCAGCCCGGATTTACCGGCAGGCACATACCTGCTGAGCATTGAATCCTCCAAGGGAACAACCATCATCAAGGCCATCTTTTAATACCGATCTCGCGGGTTTTTGATCCCGTAAAATACATTCACCCTCTATTTTTCTTGTCATGAATTCAATACATTTCAATCGTTTGACACGGTTGACCATCACCCTGCTTTTTTCAATTTTGGGCGTTCAACTAATGCTTGCCAGCATCGTTTATTCCAAACAAAACGGTGCATGGTCGTCTGCCAGCACCTGGGAGCTCAACCATGTGCCTTTACCCAACGATTTCGTAGTAATCAAGGAAGGGCACACCATTACCCACACAGGTGCTTTTATACGCAACGCCAACCTGGATGTGTTGGGCACGCTGGTGCTAACCAACAATGTTGCCCGAACATTCACGGCCTTATCCATTGTAGCCATTTTGGGCGAATTGCGCGTGGAAGCTGGCTCGGCAGGGTTTGCCGGAAAAGTATACGGCAACGGGTTATACCGCCAAATGGGCGGTACCGCACATTTCAGCGGCGAATACGATGTGCGCTCCACCGATCTTCAAGGCGGCAGTGCTTCCTTCAACAGCAGTCACTCCGTACAGTTCGGGTATCTGGTATTGAAAAATGCCACCATTGATGATGAAAGCGGACAAGGTGAGTTCTATGTGAATATTGAATTTAGCTGGCTTGATCAGGGTCATGTATCCATTAATACCAGCCTTACCGTTCAGGCAGGAGCATTTCTCCAGTTTGCAGCCAGTTCCACCTTTAAAAACAGTGGTGTGGTAAAAAACAGGGGCTCCGCGCATGCCAGCAATGGAATACTGACCAAGGGCAGCGGCAGCATCCATTTATTTCTAAATTATGGACTTTGGGAAATTGACGTTCCCGCAGGAAAATACTTTTCCGTAAACAAACAAGACATTGACAACAGACCAGGGGGCAGCATCGTCAAAAAAGGTAGCGGAGGCCTTGTTTTTAACAATGATGCCGAATTTCAAACATATTTTGGCGACAACACTTTTCACGTGCAATCGGGTACCTGTGCCATGACTGTCCCTGCCCTTTACCCTCAAAACGGCCTGTGGCAAGTGGATGCAGGCGCTGTTCTTCTATTCAATCCTTCATCCACCAGCGATGTTATAAAATTTAAAGGCCCCAGATTTATCAATAATGGGGAAGTGAAAGGCGTGGCGACGCTTCAATTTTCAGACGATGAAGATATGATTATGGAAGGGAGTGGTCAATATGCCAATGTAGAGATTAAAAAAGCTGGCGGCAGTGACGTGATTTTGTATAGCACTACACAAATCACCACCACATTCACCCTGACCAGCGGCCGCATTGTATTGAACCAATATGATTTACGCCTCGGAACGGCGCAGTTGTTCCACGCCAACAACCCTGATAGTTACATACAAACCAATGGCTTAGGCAGTTGTGTGCGTTATTGCGCTGCGGGTGGTTACCTTCAATTTCCTGTTGGAAAAAACGCCATTACAATCTTCTTCTTTCAAATGGAAGGTGGAGCGGCAGACAATATTAAAGTGCGGGTGCTAGATTCCTTTTACGCGGAGTACATTGGTGTCAACGCAGCCTGTAATGAACAAATACCCTTGGGCGTCGTGGGACACAACTGGCTCGTGGAGGAACAAATACCCGGTGGCACCATAGCCTCGGTGGTGGCGGCTTGGCTTCCCGATGCTGAACGGCAGGAGTTTGATCGCAGCCAATGTACGTTGGGGCGTTATGCTGGCGGCAACTGGCAGCCCAATACATTCAGCGCAGCAGATGCGCCATCTCCTTTCTTTTCCGTTTTTGCCTCAAATGTTACAATTTTAGGACTATTTGGCGTTTTCTCAGCCGGTCATGAAACCGATTTGAATTTTGTAGCACCCAACCCTGCTGCCAGCGCGCCCTTGTGCGAATGGGATGATTTACAATTATATGCCAACACTACCCCACATGCCGAAGTCATTTGGAGCGGCCCAAATGCCTATCATTCCAGTGCCAGCAACCCAATCATACCAGGTATCCAATTGTTCCAAGCGGGTACCTACACTATTTCAGCCGCCCAATTTGGATGCCCCGCCTTACAAGCGTCTGTGAATGTGCAAGTGAATCCGGCGCCCAATGCTGTGATAACGGGTCCCACGCAAGTGCAGAAGGGTGAAACCGTAGTCCTCAGCGCAGAAGGAGGTATTGCCTATGTATGGAGCAATGGCGCCACTACCCAAAATATCCTCGTTTCGCCACTACAAACCACAAGTTATCAAGTCACCGTGAGCAATATAAGCGGGTGCAGCGAGGTTGCCGTACACACGATTACGGTGGAGGAATCAACCCCTGTAACGGAAGTTATCGCTGAAACTTATCCGTTGAAAATCACACCAAATCCTTCCACTGAAAACGCCACCCTTACGTTCGAATCCGCCACAGCAGGTAACGCTCAATGGGTGCTCACCGACTCCAGGGGCGTAATACATGCCAGTCAAAATATCAAAACCCTGATGGGCCAAAACCAAATGATCATTCCACTTGCCAATGTATCGGCAGGTACCTATCATGTGTCGCTAATCCAGAATAACGAAGTAAAAACAACACGGTTGGTAAAATTGATGGGGGAATAGGGAACCCGACAATGTGGTCGCTTCCAACAGCGGAAGCGACCACCATGACCGTTCCTCAACCCAGACCTTCCGCTTATTCCTTTTTACCAGTGCCGCAATACGTGGAAAGTAAATTTGACGCAAAGCCTCTACCCTTCTAAAAATTTAATGGCACATGTACTAAAACTAAATTGATGCAAAAAATTCTCCTTTTTGGCGCAACCGGCCAAGCAGGTCGCGCCATCGCCCGCGAATTGCGACAGCGCGGATACTACGTGACCGCCGTAGTGCGCAACGAACAAAAAGCCAAAGTTGTGCTCCCGGGCATTGAAAAATTCATCATCGCCGAAGCCACCAAACCAGAGACCTTGCGCGGCATCTGTACTGGATATGATGTAGTGGTTTCGGCACTTGGCAAAAGTGTTTCGCCTTATGATTGGAGTCAATCAACTTTTGAATCAGTTGATTTACAAGGCAATATGAATATACTGACAGAAGCTAAAGCCAGCACCGTGCGGCAATTTGTGTACCTCTCAGCCTTTGGTGCAGAAAATTTGCGGCACCTAAGCTACTTCCGAGCACACGATGATTTTAGCAAGACCCTCCAATTGAGTGGTCTCGATTATGCCATCGTGCAAGCTCCGGCCATCATGAGCGCCTTCCTCGATCTGGCGAAAATGGCTCGTAGGGGTTGGCTCATGACGATTGGCGACGGTGGTGCGCGCACAAACCCCATTCATGAACAGGATCTGGCAAAAGTGCTGGGCAATGCGATTGGGCAGCCCAGCCAGGTGCTGGCCGCTGGTGGCAAATTAATCTATACCCGGCAGGAAATAAACGTATTGATCCAAAAATTAACCGCTCCGAACAAAACCGTGCGGCGAATTCCCCGCTGGCTCTTGCTGACCGCAATGTCATGCTGGAAAGTGATTAATCGAAACATGTACGACAAACTCGCTTTCTTCGCTGAAGTAATAGAGCACGATACCCTTGCACCACAGGTCGGCACTTTGTCTTTGGAAGATTATTTCACCCTAGTGGCGCGACCAGTAAATGAAGCACTAACAACCTGACACCCCTTATAACGTGAAACCATTCACCGCCACCTTATTCCTGCTTGTGGGACTGACTTTATCCGTCCGCGCACAACTGCCACAATACCACGCTCAGGTATTTGGAGAGGAATATGGCTTCGGCGACGGTATCATGTTAGATCATTTTGTGGATCGTGCGCAATTTTTATGGGTCACCACGCCCTCCGCACTGCAGCGTTTCGATGGGCTCAACGTGCGCAAATATGCTTTCAGTGAAAATATTACCCACGCCATTTGTGATGCAGCGGGTAGTATATGGGTGCTAACCGGCCCGGGTAACAGTATCTGGCGCAACCGCAGCGACTGGCAGGGCTTTGAGCAAATCAAGTTCGATACCAGTGGTGAAGTGCGTATTCGCGGTATTTTCCAGATGCAAAACAGCCCAGTCAATATATTGACGTCCAAAGGTTTATATGGCTGGCGTGAAACCTTGAGGCAATTTGAACGCTTGCCATTCGTAATGCCGGGAGCTGGCCCGCGACACTTGATTACCCGGATCGACACCTGTGAAGGCACCCTGTTTTACCCCATCAAAGATGGAGTATGTGCCTACAATATGGCCACCGGACTGACGCGAACAGTGCCTGTTAAAGGTGAGTTTGCTCATTTAATGGCGGTGACTCCCGATCTGGCAGTTATGACCGGTTACTGGAGTGATTCCTACTGGCTTGATTTCAAGACGGGAAAAGTGCAGGAAATAGATGCACGGCACTATGGCTTGAGTGCAAGCTTGCGTCGGATGAATATCGTCTCTTTTATGGCCCTGGGCGGCCAGCGCTTTTTGGTCAGCAGCAAATTTGGCCTTTGCGAATACGATTTAACGACCGATCATTTTGTCTTAAAACGTGTGTTCGCCGCCGGAAAACCGTTTGCCAGTGAAAAAGCTTTATATCGAATTTTTCAGGATAAAAACGGCACTTTTTGGGCAAATTCAGGCACTTCTCTGGTCGCCATCCAGCCGTTGAATCACTCCATTGGACTGCTCCGAAATTACCACTTTGATACGCCGCAACAATGGGACGAGCGCGTGTACGGCATGACAGAAGATGATCAGGGAAATATCTGGTTTGGCGGTTATTTCGGGATAAAAAAAATGAATATGCAAGATCGGGGCATAAAAGTGTACGCCAACTCGGAGGGGGCAACCGATCGACTCAACCACCACTTGGTACGCAGCTTGGTCTGGGATGGCCATAATCTGCTCATCGGCCAAAGTAACAAAGGTATTTGGCTTTTCGACCCACGCACAGAACACTACAGGAGACCGGTTTATAGCAATAGTACGGTTCAAAAACAGTTGGAGTCAGAAGTCATCGATTTTATCGGAACCATGCGCAACGGCGATCACATTGTCTGTGGCCGACATTTTGTCTACCTGATCAAACCTAAAACCTACCAGGTTGAAAGCATTCATTTCCAAGGGGATGAGTCGAATATGAACACGGTTATTCAAGACCGGCAGGGAAGGGTTTGGCTGGGGTCGGAACGTGGCCTTCATTGTCTCGACGAACAGTATCAATGGCTGTTTGATGTTCAAATAACGCCGGCCGTTTCCGTTCATTGTATTTTTCAAAATACGGAAAACGAATTATTGGTGGGTACGGCGAAAGACCTGTTGCGGCTGCATTTGCAGCCCGGAAACCGCTATTCACTCGATCCCGTTTTGTTGTCTGGTGAACATATTGGGGTCGTATCCATCACGCGCGACACATTGCTACGGCTTTGGCTCGGTACGTTCAACGGCCTGTACCTCACAGATGCAGCCCTGAGCACGTTTCAAAAATTTGATTTTTCCGACAACATTCAGGGACATGTTTTTAATCCTTCTAGTGGCGTTCGGGCAAGCAATGGAATGCTTTTTCTGGGTGGTCAAAATGGCATTAATTATTTTCGGCCTGAAAATATCAGCATGGGCGGCGACCAGCAGCTTTCAGTCAGCATTCAATCCGTGAAAATCAATGATGGTGACAGCGTGCTGCACCACAGCAACCATGAATTGCAGCTACCCTATTGGCAAAATACCCTGACCTTCGAAGTGGTGGCGCCATATTACAACAACGCCGCCAAGGTGCAATACCGATACCGACTGCACGGGGCAAAAGATGCCTGGGTGCCGCTGGGGGCCAACAATACCTTTCGTTTACCCAAATTGTCGCCAGGGGAGTATAGCCTGGAAGTAGGGGCCAGTATCACCGGGAAAGTATGGTTCGAGGTGCTAAATCCATTAAAATTTACCATTACACCACCATTTTGGCAACGCTGGCCGTTCAGGTTCGCTGTCCTGGCAACATTGGTAGGCTTGATCCTGGGATTGGTACGGTACCGTGAAAATCAGGCTCGGAAACGCCAGAAAGAACAGTTGGAACTGGAAAAACTGAAGAACACCAATTTGTTATACCAATTGGAAACCGAACAGGTCGTCAATTATTTCAACAAGTTGATTGGCAATAAAAACACTGTGGAAGAAGTACTTTGGGGCGTCGCACAGCAGTGTATTTCGCAGCTCGGCTGGGAAGATTGTGTGATTTATTTGCTGGATACGGAACGTCATGTTTTAGTCCAAAAAGCCGCTTGGGGACAAAAATCATCCCCCGATCAAAAAATAGTCAGCCCGATTGAAATCCCCATGGGACAGGGCATCGTAGGGCAAGTGGCCCAAACGGGCAAAGCGGAATTGGTAACCGACACCAGCGTTGATGCACGGTACATTCAGGATGATGCCATGCGGCGCGCAGAATTAGCCGTTCCGCTGCTGTTAGATGGCCGTGTCATTGGCGTTATTGACTCGGAACATTCACAGAAAAACTTTTATTCTCCTTGGCACCTGCAGATATTGACAGCCATTGCAGCGCTTTGCAGCCAAAAAATTGCCTTGGCAGAAAGTGAACAAGCGCGGCAACATGCGTTATTGGAGGCCATTGATAATCAACGAAAAGCAGCGGAGTCTAGGCTCCAAAGCCTGCGGCTCCAAATGAATCCTCACTTTTTGTTCAATGCCCTCAACTCCATTCAACAAATGACCATGAGTGGCAACGGCGATGGAGCAGCGCTTTATTTATCCAAGTTTTCCAAACTCCTGCGAATGGTGCTGACACACAGCGACCATGATCAGATAAGCCTGCGAGAAGAATTTGAGATGTTGCAACTCTACCTCGAACTCGAATCCTTGCGCTTCGATGATACCTTTACGTACGCCATTGAATTCGAAGAAGGGTTGGATAAAGACGAATACAAAGTGCCAACACTCCTCATCCAGCCATTCGTAGAAAACGCCATCTGGCATGGTTTACTGCACAAAGAAGGCCCACGAAACCTGAGCGTCGTCTTTAAAACCAATACTGCGGAAGACCTGGTTTGTATTATTGAAGACAATGGAATTGGTCGGGAAGCAGCCCGTGCCTATACCCACAAAAGTCAACGAACCGGCAAAGGCCTGAGTGTAAGCGAAGATCGTTTACAAACCCTGAATCAGCAAAAAAATCAAAATAATACCCTGAAAATCAAAAACTTGTACGACAGCAATCATATTCCCTGCGGTACGCAGGTGACCATAACCTTGGGATAAATACCATGATCAAAGCACTCATTATCGACGACGAACAACGCGCCTCCGACATCCTGCAACTGATGATCGAACGCTTTGTGCCGACCGTAGAGCGTGTTTGGTGCTGCAACGACGCACGCCAGGCGGCCAGTATGATCCATGAACACAAGCCAGACCTGCTTTTCCTCGATATACGGATGCCTTACTTCGATGGATTTGAAGTGTTGGGTCAAATTCGCGACAAACAGTTTAAAGTCATTTTCACCACGGCTTTCCATGAATACACCCTCCAGGCCATCCGTTTTAGCGCTTTCGATTACTTGTTAAAACCTGTTGATGTACAGGAACTCATCAATGCCGTGGAACGCTTCGCAAGCAGCCGCGATGAATTATCGTTCCAGCCGGAACAACTGCGCAACATCCTCCGCAATCTTCAGTCGAACGACCCTCACCAGTTCCGGCTTGCAGTTCCCTCTAAAGAAGGTGTTCATTTTTTCCGCCCCACGGAAATGATACGCCTGGAAGCCATGGGCGCTTACACTCAAATACACCTGGAAGGAAACAAACACTTTTTGGCGTCCAAAAGCCTCGGAGAATACGAAGACTTATTGTCGGACCATGGGTTTGTACGCACACACAAGTCGCACTTAATCAATGCAATACACGTTTCATTCCTCGATCATGATGGTTATGTTGTACTGCGGGACGGCACCCGGGTTGAAGTATCGAGGCGGCGAAAAGAAGAGGTCAGCCAGCTGCTGCGAGCCGGTAACGAACATCGAAATCGCCGTTAAGAAACGATGTAATTTGGGCGGCCTAGCCAACGCATATTGAAACGTGATGACGCCCCATTAAATCACTTGTCCTACCCCTCGTTTGGCGGTACCATTCTAAAGTAGAGATTCTGGTTTAGGTTTTCAAAGTTTGCTGGTGTTTGATATTTCAGGCTTGAATGTGGTCGATCAAAGTTATAAGTTTTATACCATTGCCCCAGAAGGTGGTTTATCTCGTCCAGAGAATAGAACCAGTTGAGGTTTAAGCATTCCGTTCTCACCGTTCCGTTGAGCCGTTCAACGATGCCATTTTGGGTTGGTTTTCCAGGCTGGATAAACTTGATTTCAATGTTTTTTTCCTCCGCCCACTGCTTGAGCATGTAGCTGATAAATTCCGGGCCATTATCACAACGGATATATCTGGGCCAACCACGCATTTCTCCGATTCGGTCTAAGGTTTCAATCAATTTGGCAGCAGTGATGCTGTGGGCAGCTTCCACCCAAAGATCTTTCCTGGAACATTCGTCCACGACGTTGATAATCCGAACGCTCTGCTGTTTGTCCCCGATAACCCATTCGCTCAAAAAATCCATCGCCCAACCTTCATTGATTTGTTCCGGCGACAACAACTTGTGAAATACACGCTTGATCCGTGGTTTTTTGGGATTGCGGTGCAAACTCAGTTTTGCCTCCATACAAAGCCTGTGAGCACGTGTTTTGCCAATTCGTTCGCCCTTGTTCTTCAGTTCTTCGCACAAAACCTCAACCGTCTTTGTGCCTTTCAGATAACTGTCCAAAATCGCTTGGCGCTGGCTGGTGTTAAATCTGCTTTTTCGCATGATACCCGTTTTTAAATGTGAAAGTTATGTAGTTCAACTTTCTCTACTTATTTTTGGTACCGCTCCGCGAGGGGTGGGACACTGGCATAGTCCATTTGTCTAACCAATACATCATATCATTTCCGACTGGCGCATTTTTATGTTCATAAACTTTTATGTCTGCTCTCATATTGCAAAGATTAGCAACTACCTTTTCTATGTTGGTAAATCCACTAATTGTATTTCCGTCTTTGCCAATATAAATTGCCTCAGGGTCAAAGCAGGTCATAGCATTTTTCAAATCTCCATTGCGAACGCAATTTAAAAAGTATTCGTCTGCTTCGTTAGGGTCTGTTCTGTCAAAATTTTGTGCCATTTCTTTTTCTGTTATTAGTTGTAATTGTGTCGCGTAACTTTACGCCTAATTTAAAATTGATTTACATAAGCTATTAGTCAGCAAAGAATGATGCAGCAAAGGGATTGTCTACAAGCCAAAGCCAAACTCCTTCTGCATTTTTTCGCATTATATGTGCGGAAGCTCCTTGCATTTTGATTGGATTTCCTTGTGGGTCGGTAGCTGTCAAAGTCCACTTGTCTAAACGATATATCAGGTCTTTACCAACAGGTGTATTTTTGTGCTTGTAAATTTTAAGGTCAGGTTTCATATTGCAAAGATTAGCAACCACTTTTTCTATGTTCGCAAGTCCACGAATTGCATTTCCGTCCTTGTCTATATACACTCCATCTGGGTCAAAACAAGTCATAGCATTTTTTAAATTACCCTCACGAATGCAATCCATGAAATATTCATCTGCCTCGTCTGGATTTGTCCTGTCAAAATTTTGTTTCATATTTTTTTCTGTTTAATGATGTTAATGTGTGTCGTTAGCATTACGCCTAACGTCAGTCCGTCTAAAAACTCCATTTTTTTTGCCAAATATAAAAAAAAATGACCTCATTAGGAGCTATTTAAGCCACTTGTTTTAAAAAGCTGTAGTTGATGTTTGGCAAAAACAAGACGCTTATAGCAAGTCGTTTTACCTTTAAAGAGGTCCATTTAGTCAAAAACAAAAAGGCAAGTTCTTGTAAGAACTTTTTGAACTCATTTTTGTCAATGATATTCATCAATCGCCTTAGGTTGAACGCCACAAACATTAATCCTACATCGGCACTGGCACGTTTCATACCCCGTTTGGTGGTAATGTAATAAAATCCCCATTGCCTTTTTATGATGCCATACGGATGCTCTACTATCGCTTG
>ENA-ORBV01008141-ORBV01008141.1-microbial-mat-metagenome-genome-assembly--contig:-NODE-8141-length-17743-cov-9.579701_pt1 | contig 17743 bp, 13 predicted proteins | sample MGYA00237777_ERZ505514 | MGnify/ENA primary metagenome ERZ505514 (study PRJEB26160, sample SAMN06269048) | microbial mat metagenome | isolation source: Oligotrophic lake microbial mat | place...
TCCTTCTGGAACAGGTCGGCCAGTTGCCGCTGCGTAAGCCAGAGGGTTTCCTGGTCGAGCCGGACCTGGAAGCGCGTTGTGCCATCGGGGGACTGGTAGAGCACGAGGCCGGGGACGGGCTCTTGGGGTGCGGGGAGGTTGGCGGCCATTTACCGGGTCCTCCCGTGGTATTCGCCCGTGTCGGCGGGCGCGCCCGTCGCCCCCGCCGCGCCGCCGCAGACGTTGATCTTGCCCGTGACGGCGGCGGAGATGAGGGCTTGGCGGTACTCGGTCAGCCGGGCGATGGCGGTTTCGGTGGCGGCGGTGAGGGCGTCGAGACCGTTCGCGCCGCCGCACGCCCGGTCAATGAACGCCGTGATCTGTTCTTGCTCAGCAACCGGCGGGACCGGCAACCACACCTCGGACAACTGCTCAATCGTGAGCTTGGGTTGAGCGGAACCGGACACCAGCGGCGTGAAATCAAACAACTGGAGAGCGCATTCCCAGAAGCGGAGCGGCCCGGCCCGAGGTCGCAGGATGTGTGCGTGGTTGTTCACCCAATATTTGCCCGACGCGATGAACGCGAGAGGCGTCGAGCGCGATAGAAGGTTCGCGCCGTCCTCGGCCACGAGGATCAACGGCTCATCGAAAATGTACTCGTCCACCGCGTCGATGATGCCCGACGCGCCGTAATAGGGATAGACCTTCTCACGGTACGAGCGATCCTCGGCGTCAAGCGGAACGCGGCGCGAGTTGAGGTTCTGGAACAGGTACCTTAGCCGCTTGACCTCCCAATGCCCCGGCACATCGCCGAGCCAGTCGATGCCGGAGGGCTTCATGGGGGCGTGGGGCTCAAGGCCCTTGGTGACGGCGTGGCTGATGAGGGCGGTGCGCTGCTCGGCCAGCAGCCCGATCAGCCGCCGCTTGGCCGCCACCAACCCATCGATCCGCCGCGTCCGCTCGTCCAGCCAACCCGCGATCGCCTGTTGCTCGGAGAGGGGGGGAAGGGGGAAGAGCGCGCTGCGAATGTCGTCCTGCGATAGCCCGAACCGCGTGATCCCGTTGGCCCGCATCCTGAACTGGTCTCGGATGCCGGAGGAGCGGAACGCGTACATTAGGTACGGCCCGTGCGTCCGATCGGGAGCGGGCCGCACTTGCGCGAGGTGATAGCCGCACAGCACGCCCGGCAACGGCTCGGCCACGACCGCCGGGACGCAGATGTCGTTGGGATCTTCCGAGTCCTTCGTGATGAGTACGTCACCCATCTGGAGCTGAAACTTGGCGATCTCGCGTGGCTCCGCCGTCGCCTCCATGAACTCGATGTCGGCGGTAATGCGGTCGTGGTAGTAGACATCGACGTAGTTGCACAAGCGGACCTGCTGCTCGCCCTCTTCGGTCTTCTTGTTCACGTTGCTGAACTGTGCCCGGGCGATGTACTTGAGCTTCTCGATCTGCCAGTGTGACGGCACGCGCCCGAGCCACGGAATGCCGCTCTCGGGGTCGTCTTCACGATGCTTCGACCGAGCGCCGTTGAACTCCTCTGTCGGGAGGCTCGCACGAGTACCAGGAGTGGTCGATCGAGACGTCATGGGTTGCCCCCCATCGGGACATCTTGGAGGTGATCAGCTGCCCACTTTCCATTCTTGTCGTAGTTCACCGATTGCGCGACCCCGCACGCATTCCATGCGGCGTCAAAGATGGGGCGCATCGCTTTGGGCAAGTCCTTCGGTGGTTCATCGATCAGCACATCGGGCAATACCAGCACGTCGCGGTCGATCAGATCCAGGTCCCCTCCAAACTGTGCGTCGACGCCCATCGTCGCTCCGCGAGCACCGAGAAATGCCACCATCACCAGCAATGGCGGTCGTACGCCCACGCTTGCCAGTGCAGCGAGGTACCGTGCAGTGGCTTCGAGAAGAGTCTTCTCGTAGGCGATACTCGCGATGATCTTGCGGCCGCTGTGGTCTCGGACTAGGTCCGCCGAAACGGCTTCGATCTGACCTGAACGGAACACCTGGCAATAGGTGGTCTGAAGCCCACCTGGCCCTGGGTACGGGCGTCCCCCGTGCGTGACGTACCCGTCAAGATTGATACGGTGATTCCATGACCCAGCCCACATGGGTGCGAACGCGATCGGATTGCCGTCAAGTGCCCGTGCCGGAATGCGATCGGGGTTGTTCATCGAATCGAGCGGGACCAAGTGCAAGACCATCTTCGCGGCATCGGCGAGCGGGACCGGTGTGTCGCTGGCCAGGATCTTCGCGAGGCGATCGTCTCGCCAAGCGCGGATGCGACTGGGAAGGTCCGCTGTCATCGCAAATGACGAGCGGAGTTCATCGGTATCCATTTGGAACTTGCCCGCGCTGCTCCGGGCGTAGAACCGCGACGAATCCTTGAATGACACACGGTGCGGCGCGGCCCAGCTCTTTGGCACTCGGATCAGGAGCACTGGATCAGCCCCAGCGACATCGATGAACTGCATGCGGATGCCGGGGATCCGAGGATCCAGTCCATCGCGGATGACGCTCTCGAGTCGAAGCGTTTCCTTGTCCCTATCCACTTTGTTCAGGCCTACGACGCGAACAGGAACGCCGCTCTGCGCCTCCACGCCGTAAAGAATGTCTCCACCAGAGGAATTGGCGAACGAGGACACGTCGGCTAAGAACTCCTTCTTGTCGCCGTCACTCCCGCCCGGAAGCGTTTGCTTGTACTCGATTGTCCTGCCCTCTCGCACCGCATTCGCGATGAGACTGGCCAGGTCGGCTTGGGAAACATCTTCTATTCGGCGACCGATCATGGAGCCACCGCCTCTCGGATTGGATCGCCCAGTTGCAGCATGTCCTGCGGTTCACGACGGACCATGATCTGGTGCTCAATGAGCAGGGAGACGAGCCGGTCGCCATTGAGCAGGCCGACGGGCGTGGCGTCAGGGCGGAGAGCTTCCGTTTTCGCGCCGGGGGAGAACTCGCTGGTCGTGATGATGAGGCCTTGTTCATGAGCGCCGAGGCTGCCACGGACCTGCTGGACGGTTGGAGCCTGAATGTTGTTGCCGCGCTTCCATCGCTTGGCCTGCACGGCCATGCGGATGCGGATGGCGTCGCCGATGACTAGGGTGCCGCGTACATCGACGCCGCCGTCGCCGTGGAGTTTGGTGACCGTGACATCCTCAAAACCGAGCGCGGGGAGCAGGCGGCCGACAAGGGCCTCGAACTCGCCCGCCTCAAGGCCGTGGAGCTTCTCTCGAAGTGCCTTGCGAATGGTGTCGTTGTGCTTGGAGATCTGGGCTTCTACGCCGACCGGGTTCCAGGTGATGAGCCCAACCATACCGCCACCTTTACGGTCAAACCGCTGGGCCTCGCCCCGCTTCTCGCGGCGCTGGGTCTCCTGGATGATCTGGGCGTACATGGTTGCCTCGGGCGTGCGCCCGGCGGTCTGGATGAGCTTGCGCTTCATGGCTAGCTTGGTGATCTCGGTGTAGTGCATGGGTTTGCCATGCTCTTTGAGGATGTGCTCGGCGGCTTCGGTGAACGACATGGCGTCACCCGTGGGTGTTGCGGGCGTGGTGGCGGCGGGTGCCGCCGCTGCGGGCGCGGAGGGCTGGGCAAGTCCGGGGCGCAGGCTGAACTCGCCGGGGCCGGTGCGGATAAACGGAGAAGCCGGATCCTTCTTTATGGCGACGGCCAGGCGGGCGTTGACAGTCGCGGCGGGCGTCTTGCCCTCGGGCTTCCACAAGCCCTCATCCACCATGAGCCGGGCGAGTTCCTTGTAGTGGACGGGCTTTTTGGCAGATTGCAGGATGCGCCGCGCGGCTTCGAGCACGGTCAGTGAACGGGTCGCGGTGACTTTGGGGTTCGGAGGGCTCACCGGGTCACCTCGGCCAGCATCTGGACGATGGACTTCTCGAGGCCGGCGATGTCGGTGGCGATGTCGCTGAGGGCACGCGGGGGCTGATAGACGTAGAAATGGCGGGTGATCGGGATCTCGTACCCGATGATGCCGACCTTGCCATCCTTGTGGTCGCGGTACTTTCCGTCGGTGCTGATCCACGCATCGGGGACGTGCGGCTTCACCTCTCGGTCGAAGTAGACGAGGATGTCCTCCTTGAGCGGGACGCTTTCGTAGTCGCGGAGGTCCGCATCGGGCTCGGGGTTGCCGTCGGCGTCGCGGCAGATCTCGGCAGCTTCGTCGCGGACGCCGATGGTGGCGACGATGGCCTTGCGGACGGGCGCAGGGATCTTTGTGTTGGCCGTGTCTGCGGCCTCGTCGAGGTCGGCGAGGAACGCGGCGCGGTCCATCCAGACCTTGCCGGAGGGCAAAGACCGGAGCACATCGACGATCGCCTCGCCGACGGGGTTGTTCGGAGGTTCGCCGATGTTTGGTGACGCTGGGGCCGCGGGTGCATCGGCCGCTGCCCCCTTGGGTTTGCGGCCGGGGGAGCGTTTCTTGGGCACATCCTCGTCAGACTCCGCGAGCTTGGTGAACGCACCGGATGCACGGAGCGCCGCGATGCCGCCCTCGGCGACCTCAAACCGAAGCCGTAGCGGGCGCTCGATTGTGATCTTCCGATAGCCGAAGTCCTCGTTATCGAAGATCTTGGAGATCGGGCTCTGGCGGCCCTCGCCGTAGATCCGAGTGATCTCATCGATGTGCTCGTCGCCAATCTCCTGACGCTTGTTGCCCAAGCTCTTTCGCATTTTCTTCGCGAGGGAAACCGCGTTGATGAGCTGGACCTTGCCGCGCCGGGCGGGGGCCTTGCGGTTGGAGACGATCCAGACGTAGGTGAAGATGCCGGTGTTGTAGAAGAGTTCGTCGGGCAGCGCGACAATGGCCTCCAGCCAGTCGTTCTCGATGATCCAGCGGCGGATCTCGCTCTCGCCCGAGCCCGCGTCTCCCGTGAAGAGCGGCGAGCCGTTGAAGACGATGCCCACGCGCGATCCGCCCTTGTCGACGGGCTTCATCTTCGAGATCATGTGCTGCAGGAACAACAGCGAGCCGTCATTGATCCGCGGCAGACCAGCGCCGAAGCGGCCTGACATCTTCAGGGTCTCGTGTTCCTTGCGAATCTCATCTTCTTCGGGCTTCCACTCGACGCCGAACGGGGGATTGGCGAGCAGGTAGTCGTACCGCTCGCTGGGGAACCCGTCGTCGGTGAACGAGTCCCCGAACTTGATGTGGTCGATGTTCTGGCCCTTGATGAGCATGTCGGAGCCGCAGATTGCGTAGGACTCGGGGTTGTAGTCCTGGCCAAACACCTCAAGGCGCGCGTCGGGGTTCAGCTCCGCGAGATATTCCTCCGCGACCGAGAGCATGCCGCCCGTGCCGCACGCCGGATCGAACAGGGTCTTCACGATGCCCTTGCGGGTCAGGATCTCGCCGTCGGGCGTGAACAGCAGGTTCACGATGAGCCGGATGACCTCGCGCGGCGTGAAGTGGTCGCCGGCGGTCTCATTCGCGGCTTCGCTGAACTTCCGGATGAGCTCCTCGAAGATGTAGCCCATCTCGACGTTCGTCACCGTCTGTGGGTGGAGATCGATCGCCGCGAACTTCGAAACGACCAGATACAGGCGGTTGGCCTTGTCCAGCTTTTCGATGTGTTCGGCGAAGCCGAAGTACTCGATGATCTCGCGGGCCTTGGAGGAGAAGCACTTGATGTAGTGCGTCAGATTCTTGGCGATGTTGTTCGGATCGCCGGCGAGCGAGCGGAAGTCATACTTGCTCGTGTTGTGCAGCGGGAACGGACGATCCTTCGGCCAATCCGGCGGCATGGCGGCGCGGTTGAGCACCGGCTCCAGGTTGTTGATCGGTGTGCCCTTCCGCTTCAGGTCCTCCGCCTTCGTCCGCACCTTCTCGCGGGTGGGTTCGAGCACACAGTCAAGCCGGCGCAGGACCGTGAGGGGGAGAATGACCTTCCCGTACTGGTTGGGCCTGTATGGGCCGCGGAGGAGGTCCGCGACCTGCCAAATCAGGGAGACTTTGTCGCTGAAGTTGTGCATGGCGGTGGCGGATGGCGGCGTTCGAGGGTGGCTGGATCGGGTGGCGGGGGGTCGGTCGTGCGGCGTGTAGTAAACGCTGCACGCGGAGTGTAACAGGGGACATGGAGCCTCGCCGCGTCCCGGGCATGCCGAGGGACAGATTCTCGGTCTTTGGGCATGGCCAGCGGGTTCGGGCACCCCGACCGCCCGGCGTTTACGGTTGAACTGCCGACACCCGCGACCGCAACTCCGACCAGCGCCGCCGCTGGTGCGTCCAGTCGGCCATGCTGGTCGCGGCTCGAAGCATGTGTTCGTGGATTGGATCGCGCCCGCGCATGACCAGGGGTAGAAACAGGATCTCCTCCTGGATGTCTGGCGCGAGGTGGCAGAGGTTCATGAGCTGCGTGATCCGGGGCTGGGTGACGTGGGTGAGGCGGGCGATCTCCGAGATGTTGGCGACCTTGCCCGCGCGGATCATCTCGTCAAAGTGGATCGCGAGCGCCATCAGCCGGGAGATTCGAGGCACGCGGCCGGGGTCCACGGCCGTCCTCGCGGCGGGCTGCGTGTCGATCGTCTTGCGCCCGTGGGCCGCACGGTTGAAGTAGACTTTGGTCTTCACGGTGATCATGCCGACTCCTCCTTCGCGCCCGCGGCCAGGGCCTTCACCCCGGACGGGTAGAACGACACCTCGATGCTGCTGTCTAGGGCGTCGAAGACGACCTTGTTGATGAGCAGCTGCAGCATCCGGACCTGCTCGCGCGGAGCCAGAGCCGTCCAGACGTTGTCGAAGTCGGCGAAGGCGGCGTGCAGATCGTCTGCAGAGAGGATGTCCGCGCGGTGCCGCTCGATGATGGCGGCGATTTCGCGCGCCCGTCCTTCGGCCTCCTGGATCTGGGCATTGAGGTCGGTGATCCGGCCGGCGGAGGCGGAGGAGGCCGGCTCAGTGGTCGCCAGTCGCCGAATCTCGGCGTGGTTGCGTCCAAGCCCCCGGTTGACGATCCGCTCCTCCGCCTCCAGTTGGCCGATCGCGGCATCCGCCTGCGCCCGCGACGCCGACAGCGTCTCGGCAAGCACGCCCTGGTCCTGGCCGACACACCGAATCTGTCCGACGACCGCTTTCTCGATCTCAAGCGCTGGGAGCGATCCCGTCTGGCACCGGTCCCGGCCCTTCTTGATGGCATTGCAGCAGACGTAGTACCTGTACGCTTTGTTCCCGCGCCGCGTGAAGGTGTGGACCATCGCGCTGCCGCACCCCTTGCAGTAAAGCAGTTTGCGCAGCAAAGCCCCGAACTGGTTCCGCTGCTCGTTCCCGCGCGTGCGGGAGTTCTTCTGCATCAGCACATGGACCCGCCGGAACACGTCCTCGTCCACGATGGCCTCGTGCTGCCCCTGGTACGTCTCGCCCTTGTGAACGACCTTGCCCATGTAGATCGGGTTCGTCAGCGTGCAGTACACCGAGTGGCGATCCCACTCCACGCCGCCGCGCACGACCCCGGCCTTTGTCCGCCAGCTCTTCGTCCGCCAACCGCGTTTGCAGAGTTCCTCGCCGACCGACAGGAGCGAGCACAACTCCAGGTACCGCTCGAAAATCTGACGCACGCGAGAGGCCTCGGCTGGGTTGACCACGAGCCGCGGGCTGCCGTTTGAACGGTCCACGTCGTACCCGAACGGCGGCGGCCCGCCACCCCACTTGCCACGCTTCTTCGCGGCCGCGATCTTGTCCCGGATGCGTTCCCCGATGATCTCGCGCTCAAACTGCGCAAACGAGAGCAGGATGTTGAGCGTCAGCCGCCCCATCGAGTGCGTGGTGTTGAAGTGCTGGGTCACGGAGACGAACGACACCTTGTGCCGATCGAAGACCTCCATGAGCCGCGCGAAGTCCATGAGGGACCGGGACAGACGGTCCACCTTGTAGACCACCACGCAGTCGATCTTTCCGGCCTCGATATCGGTCATCAGGCTTTTGAGGCCGGGGCGTTCGATGTTGCCGCCGGAGAACCCGCCATCGTCGTACCGATCCGGGAGCGCCGTCCACCCCTCGTTCTTCTGGCTGGCGATGTACGCCTCGGCCGCCTCGCGCTGGGCATCGAGGGAGTTGAACTCCTGCTTCAATCCCTCCTCGCTGGACTTGCGGGTGTAGATCGCGCACCGCGACAGCGCCACCGCCGGCGCGGCGTGCTTCCCGTTGAGCGTCGCGCGGCTCATCAGCGCTTCTCCAGATTGAAGAATCGGAAGCCGTTGATGTGCGATCCCGTGACCCTCTTGGCGATGGCCGATAGCGATCGGAACCGCTCTCCCTCGTACTCGAAGCCGTCCGCTAGCACCACCACGCGGATGATCCGGCCTTTGTAGTCGCGGACGAGCGCCGTGCCCGACGGGGGTACCCGTGGGTCCGCCGTGGCGGCGAGGGCGATCTTTTTGGCGTCCTTGGGAGGCTCCCCGAGCGTGGCCCACTTGGGCGGCGTCCGCCGCACGTCGGTGGGGTTGGCCAGTTGGGCTGCGCGCACGCGAGCACGTTCGGACAGGCCGCCCTCGGCGTTGGCCTGGATGCGCCAGGCGATGCGGCGGACGAGGTAGACGCGGTGGCGGCTTTGAATCCGCTCGCCGAACAGTTCGGCGTAGCGGTCGTGCAGGTCGCCGATCGTCATCTTCTCCAGCGCCGCGAGTTCCTTCGACACGTTCGTCGTCATTGGCATGGACTCCGTAGCCCCGCACCGCTAACGCGCGGTACGGTCGGACACACTGAGGCCTGCCTGCTCGCCCAGTTCAAGTCCGCTGTGGTTCTCGTCTTGATGCTCCGCCGGCGGGGCCAATGTGCCTGTCCCCGCGACGAGGCCGGTCGCCTTCGCGCGGCGATGCCAACGCCCAGCCCCCGTGGCGAGAATGGCGATCACCTCGCGGCGACGGTTGTCGGCGGACAGGTTGGCATCATCGTCTTTGGCGACCATCGGCGGCGCTCCGTCTACGTCGAACGAGTGAGGCAGCATGAGGGCGAGAAGGCAAGCGATGTCTTCTCTCCCGGCTACCTACGCCGCCGGGGGTCGGGCTGTCCGCGTTGGCTATGCGAGTGACGGTCGGTTTCGAAGTACGCGACGGCGCACTACGACCTGAGCGTCACGTTCCGCTGGCGTCATCGTCTCCGGGTTGCGGGATGAGTCCACGCGGCGAGCTCCAGCCCGGCGCTGCCCGTGACGCGAGGCACCGACACTGGTTCCCAATGCCCGCGATCCTCGACCTGCGCGCGAATTGCTCGGGCACGGCCCTCGGAGGTCTGCGGTAGACTGTGCGGTTCCAGCAGGCGCAATCTGGTACGATGACCCCATGACCTCGACTCGCTTTGTCTTCCGCGAAGCGTTGTGGAGCGAGCTCCAGGCCCGCGTCCGAGCTCCTGCGCGCGTCCGAGCCGCCGTCGCCTACATCGGGACCGGTGGTGCCAAGCTGTTGCCGTTGAAGGCAGACGATGAGCTTATTGTCGACATGAGCCTTCCGACCGTCCGTCACGGTGCGACCGACCCGAAAGAGATCCGGAAGCTGATTCGGCGCGGCGTCCGCGTTTGGACGAGGGAGTCCCTACACGCCAAGTTCTTCGTCATGGGCAACGCGGTGCTCGCAGGCTCCGCAAACATCTCAAGGAACGCGTATGAACGCCTGGATGAAGCTGCGCTTCTCACGACTAGCCCAGCCGCTGTGCGGCAAGCTCTCGCCGCATTTGCGAAGATGTGCACTGAGCCCGTGAGGCCGAAGTACCTCGCGCAGTGCATAACGGAGTACCGACCACCGGTTTTCAAGGCTGGCCGATCCCCCGCCAAGCGTGGTCGGACACCCGACTTGCGCGCCAAGTTGTGGTTTGTAGGCCGCGTCGTGCCACTCGAACTGTCAGATGCTGAAGAGCGCATACTGGAGGAAGCGGACGAGCAGGTCAGAAAGCGCTTGCGGTTGAAATCAGAGACAGAGTTGAACTGGGTCCGCTTCGGCAAGCCACCTGCTTTTTGGAAGAGCATTCAACCCGGCGACTGGTTGTTGTGTCGCACGATCGAGAATGGTCAACCTGCATATGTCGAGCCCCCGCAGCAGGTGCTCGGGTTCGACACAGTGAAATCGGCGCGAGGAAAGGTCTATCACCGGGTGCTCCTCGAGTCGCTCTCGTCATCCGAAGAGATGCCCTGGTCACGATTCCAACGGCGCGTGGCGTCCGCCGTGCCGAGACTCGCGGTGAGCCGTCCTCGTGGCGGACCGGTTGTCGATGACGCTGCCGCTGACGTGATCCTCGGGCTGTGGACCGCCAATGGCAAGCTGGTCCGATCTGGGCGGAGGGGGCGGTAGCGTGCGCCCATCGGACCACTCCCCGGCCGAACGCGCTCGTCAATGCCATGCTCTCCGCCGACCGTGTGCCGTGTTGCCTGCTCGCCAGCGGAGGGCGGGAGGTCATAACGGCGTGCCGGGTGAGACGCAGAGACTCTGAGACTTTTCGGGTTTCGGCGCGGCCCGCGGGCTTGCGGCCGCGCCTCTCGGGTCTCACCGCCTCAGATGGTGAGACTTCCGGACGGGCGGTCATGTCGAACGACTCGGCAAAACGCGGCCCAGAAACGCAAACGCCCCGGCCTTGCGGTCGGGGCGTTCACCTCTAACTGGTGGGTCATCCAGGTTTTGGACGACCCCGGCAATAGCGGGGGTAGGATTTGAACCTACGACCTCCGGGTTATGAGCCCGACGAGCTACCAGGCTGCTCTACCCCGCAATCAGGCCCAACCTTATGCGACGCGGGCCCAGGGGTCAACGCCGGGCTCCACTTCGCCGGTCACCCCCGGGCAGCCGGTCCCGACAATCCACCCGGGACGCGCCCCCAGCCCCCACGCCCGCACGAAAAACCGGCGTCCCGCGAGGCGGAACGCCGGTCGTTGATGGGCCTGGGTCCCCCCGGCTCTCAGCCTTCTCCACGCCTGGAGGGCCGCCGGGGGTCAGCGCCCCTCACTTCCTGGCCCGACCGACCGGGCCTTGACGGGCCCGCCCGGCCGCGGTGCGCATCACTGCCCGTACACCTGCTGGGCATCCAGCGCCCGCTCGATCCGGATCGACAGGTCCGCAAGGTGCGTCATCGTGTACATGTCGAGGTTGGCCCCGCCCCGGGTCATCGCACCGTCGATCTTCTCCTTGAGCTCACGCAGCTCGGCCCGGCACAGGGCATTGAGCGGACGCGCCGCCGCGCCCGTCATGCTCCCCCGCCGCGCCATCCCGATAAGGCGATCCACATGCTCCGCCTGAAGGTTCCGGCGCAGGCTCGAGATGAAGGGCTCCGAGGCGGTGTACCGCCGCGAGGGCGACGCCTCCAGCTCCGTCCACACCGAGTCCCCGATGGTCGACACGACCTCCGCCATCGTGATCGACTCCTCGCCGCTGGTCGCCCGCAGCTCGTTGTCGTACAGCCGGCGGAGCGTCGTCGGGTTCATCAGCATCGTCATCGCCGAGGCCTGCAAGCCCGCGATCGTGTCGTGCACGTTGTAGACCGGGTCGGCCCCGTTGGCCGCACCGTACCCCTGGTCGTACCCCTTGTCCACCGACAGGTGGGCCACCAGCTCGGGCGTCAGCCCGAACGCATCGTCCCGGAACGTGTGCTCGATCACGAAGTTGAGCGCACGCCGCTGCTCGGCGTCGGGAATGTTGGTGATCGGCGCGGGCGCGTTCGGATCGCCCTTGTACGCGTTGGAGATGAACGAGCCGCCGACCCACGCCGCCGCCGTGCTCACCGCCCGCAGGTGGTTGTTCAGCAGCGACCCGTAGATCTGGCGGGCCCGCCCCCAGCCCTCGTTGTCCTTCACCAGTTCGGTCAGGATCTGCCCGCGCAGGTCCTCGACCATCCGCATCCGGAAGTCGCAGTGGTCCAGCGGGTTGGTCCCCAGGTCATACGTCCGCACCCGCGGGTCCGAACCCTGGTGGATGTTCGACCCGTACACCAGCTCGGGCTGCGTTCCCCGGTCCAGGATCTCCTGGAGTTTGTTCTCCTCGAACGTGTAGCCGTACTCGATCACATGGAAGTCCCACGGGCCAAGCTGGCTGATCGTGTACTGCCCCTGCACCGGGCCCAGCTCGTTCTTGTAGTTGAAGTTCGGGTCCGTGTACTCCATCACCGACCCGCCGATCGCCTGGTCCGCGGGGAACTCACCGGAGTTGATCTCCTTGGTCGTGTACAGCGTCGACGCCATGAAGTTGTGCGCCAGCCCAAGGCAGTGCCCCAGCTCGTGGGCCGTCAGCGCCTTGAGCATCTCGCCCGCGTACGCCTCGGGCAGCGTGTCGAGGACCTGCTCGCCCGTCTCGGCCGGCTGGCTCGACGCGATGATCAGCCGCATCATGTCCGTGCCCATCGCCGAGTACACGCCCGCCATGCACTCGTGCCCCACGATCGACTCGGGGTTGATCACCCCGGCGTCGGTCAGCCCGCTCGCCAGCAGGCTCGCCTCGCCGATCGGCATCCGCGTGTAATCAACCGTCTCACCGCGCGCCATCCGCGCCTCGCGCTCCATGATGATGTTCTCGCGCTCGGCCGGCTCGGCCAGCACCACGCGCGGGTCCCACTGCGGGTTCTGGTCCAACCACGCCATCGTCTCGGGCGTGAACCCCTCGGTGGCGATCGCCGGCAGCAGCGACCGGTGCCAGTTCGCCATGGCCGCGAAAATGCCGGTATTGATCGTGAGGTCCGCGTCGAAGATCTCGCCCGTCAGCGGGTCGGCCCGGCTGGGCCCGATCGCGAACGCCTGCTGGTTGTCGTTCCACCGCACGAAGTTGAACCGCGCATCCTCCGGATCAAGGTCCATGTACGCGTTGGTCGCCGAGTCCTGCTGACGAACCTCGATCGCGTTGATGATGCCGATCTTCTCGAACGCCCGGTTCCACTCCAGCAGACCGTCGCGGATGTACCGCCGGTACCGGATCGGCGTCGTGTGCTCGATGTACCACACCAGAGGCTGGCGCGGCGGGCTCATCCGCAGGCTCGAGTCCGCCTTCTGCAGGTTCCACCGGTTGATGTACCGCACGTAGGTGTCGGTCTCCCGCACCGTCCGCGCCATGTCGTTGAACGCCGTCTGGAAGTAGCCGATCCGCGAGTCGCCCGCACGCGGGCGATACCCCGTGTTCTCCGGAAGCACCTGGATCGTGTACAGCAACTCGGTCATCCGGGCCGCGCCCCCGCCCGTCGGGGGGCCGCCGAACGGATTGGCCGCCACCGCCGCCGTGAGCGGCGCCCGGAACCCGATCGACAGGTTGTTCGGGAAGGCCTTGGTCTTGCTGATCCGCGCCAGCGACAGATCGATCCCGCCAGCCGCGGGGCCGAAGAACTTGCTCGCCTGCCCCAGCAGCAGCCCGTCCAGGTCGATCACCGGCCCGCCGCCCGGGCCCATCGCCAGGATCGGCACCGACAGCAGCACCCGATCCGTGTACATCATCTCGAACGAACGCCGGCTCTCCGCGTCGCCCGTCGTCCGCGTTTCGGTCTCGGGCTGCATCAGGGCCAGGCGGTTGCCGATCCGCTTCCACATGCAGTACGACTCGCTGTCGTTGCCCACGCTGCCCACGCCGGCCAGCGGGTTGCCCTCCGCCACCATCGCGTAGATGAACAGCCGCTGGCTCTCGAAGTTCCGGGGCAACTCCGCCAGCATCTGCGCGTCCTTTTCACGCGTGAACAGCGTCCACAGCGCGCCATCCTGCGCCGGAACCTTCTCATACCCCGTCGACACCTGGTCGAACGGCGGCAACTCCGCCGGCGCGCCCCCAGCGCCCCCAGCTCCGCCCGGCTGCGCACCCGCCACGCCCACGCACATCGCCATACCGCTCGACAGAACCAACGTCCGCACCCCATCGCGCCTCGACATGCTTCAATCCTCTCAGTCTGGCCGGGGGTCGCCCGGCGCGTTTGTCGCCTCGAAGCCGCGGGTTGCAATCCCCGCGGCCTCGCGTCCCGGCTGTCGTCCCCACGGGCCTCCACGCCCCGCGCGAAGGCCCGTCAATCCACCGACGCAACCCCGGACACACGCCGGGGCTCTTCTTCCTTTACCATCCGACCACGTCCGGGTTTCGCCCGGGCAGTACCGGAGCCTCAGTCTATGCGATCTTCACCCGCCAAACCCCGTTCGGTTCGCACCCCCAGCACCCCTCTCAAGCCCGGCGGCGTCGTTCCCTCCGACCTGGCCTCCCTCCGCGTCGCCTCCTCCCCTCGTCTCTCTCCCAACGCCCTCGCCCTTGCCTTCACCGTTCGCGGCTTCGGCACGAAAAACGACTACCACACCAACCTCTGGATGGCGACGCCCGACGCCAAAACGGGCCACTGGACCTCCCGCCCCTTCACCTCGGGCAACAAGGATGACCAGCCCGAGTGGAGCCCCGACGGCTCGCGCCTTGCCTTCCTCTCGGGCCGCGAGAAGGCCAAACCGCAGATTTGGACAATCCCCGCCGCCGGAGGCGAGGCCCGCCCCCTCACCCGCTTGCCCGAAGGCAGTCTGGGTGCCCTCAAGTGGTCCCCGGACGGCCGGTGGATCGCCGTCGCTTTCCGCGCGACCGCCGCCGACTGGACGACCACCGCTGCCAAGGAACGCGAGGGCAAAGGCCAGTCCGATCCGCCGCGAGTGCTTGAGGACATCTTCTACCGCGAGGACGGCGACGGCTACTTCGACGCCCAGCGGTACGCCCTGTATCTCGTCGATACGAACACCGGCGACGCCTCCCTCATCTACGACCAGGACACCCTGGGAACCATGACCTTCGACTTCGCCCCCGACTCAAAGTCGATCGTCGTCGCCACCGACCGCCGGAAAGACGCCGCGATCCTGCCGACAAATGACGAACTCCTCCTGATCGAACTCGAGTCCCGCCCGGCCAGCAAATCCCGCGTCCGCCGCATCACCCCAATCCCGGGCCTGCCCTCGGGCTGCAAGGCCTACCCCCTCTTCTCCCCGGACGCCACCGCCATCGCCTACGCCGGCCACACCGGCACCGACGGCCTCTACGCCACCGACAACATCGCCCTGTGGGTCTGCGATGCGCCCGGCGCCTCGGGCCGCGGTGGGGGGGCCAGCCGGGCCCGCGACCTCACCAAAGCCACCGACTACTGCCTCGTTGGCGGAGCCTTCACCGACACCGGCGACCCCACCTTCCGCCCCGTCTTCCAATGGAACCCCGACTCCCGCTCCATCCTCGCCCAGATCGCCTGGCACGGCACGACCCACATCGCCCGCATCCCACGCCGCGGCGTCCGCGACGGCGATCAAATCATGCTCACCTCCGGCGACTCCATGATTTCCCTGGGCAACATCTCCGCCGACGGCTCCACGATCGCGACCACCCGCTCCACCTGGGACAACCCGGGCGACGCCTGCCTCGCACGCGTCTCCCGCAAGGCCGACGAACTCGAGCTCACCCAGGTCTCCGATCTCAACTCAGCCGCGCTGCGCCCCCTCACCCTCTCCCGTCCCCGCTCCGCCTGGGTCAAGTCCAACGACGGAACCCGCGTGCAAACCTGGGTCATGCAGCCCACCACGCCCGGTCGCAAACGCCGACCCGCCATCCTCATGATCCACGGCGGCCCGCACGCCCAATACGGCGTCGGGTATTTCCACGAGTTCCAGTGCCTCACTTCCGCCGGATACACCGTCGTCTTCTCCAACCCCCGCGGCTCCAAGGGCTATGGCCGCGACCACACCGCCGCCATCCGCGGCGACTGGGGCAACAAGGACTGGATCGACCTGCAGGGCGTTCTGGCCTTCATGCAGGAACACCCCGCAATCGACCCTAAACGGCTCGGCGTCGAGGGCGGCTCCTACGGCGGCTACATGACCTGCTGGATCGTCGGCCGCTCCCGCGCCTTCAAGGCCGCCATCTCCGACCGCTGCGTCGTCAACCTCGTCTCCATGGGCGGCAACAGCGACTTCGCCGACCCGCCCGACCGCTACTGGCCCGGCAACTTCTGGGACCGCACCGAGGCCCGCTGGGCCCAGAGCCCCATCAAGGACTTCGGCAAGGTCCGCACCCCCATGCTCGTCATCCACAGCGAGGGCGACCTCCGCTGCAACGTCGAGCAGTCCGACCAGGTCTTCAGCGCCCTCAAACTCCGCAAGATCCCGGTCCGCTACCTCCGCTACCCCCGCAACTGCTCGCACGGCCTGTCGCGCTCCGGCCCCCCCGACATGCGCCTGCACCGCCTCAGCCAGATTCTGAGATGGTGGAATGAACGCTTGTGAGGTGGCACAGGCTTGTCGCCTGTGCCGACGGCGCACCCTGCGGTTCCCTCCGAGGCGGACGGCGCAAGCTCCCGCATGAACTCGCCGACACGCGCTGACCACATCGGAGCGTCACGTTTGATTATGCGGGGGCTCGCGCACCCCGCCTCGTCGCTCCTACACCACCTGCCTCCCCAGAATCGCATCCCCCAGCACCGCCTTCGACGCATACTCCAGGTTCCCCCCCGACGGCAGCCCCCGCGCCAGCCGCGTCACCTTGACGCCGCGCGCGTGCAGCAGGTCCGCCAGGTACAGCCCGGTCCCATCACCCTCCACCGTCGGGTTCAATCCCAGAATCACCTCACGCACCGCCGAGTGCTCCCCCTTGCCCCCCACCCGCTCCAGCAGCAAATCCACCGTCAGCGACTCCGGCCCAACCCCATCCAGCGGGCTCAGCCGCCCCATCAGCACGTGGTACACACCCTGATACTGCCCCGTCTGCTCCAGCGCGATCAGGTCCTTGGGCTGCTCGACCACCAGCACCAGCCCATGATCCCGCCGCGAATCGGCGCAGATCGGGCACGGGCTGCTATCGGTCAGGTTGAAGCACAACGCACAGTGCCGGACCTTCTCCTTCACGTCCGTCAGCGCGCGGGCCAGCCCCAGCGCCTCGGCCTTGTCGCCCTTGAGCACATGGAACGCCATCCGCTCGGCCGACCGCCTCCCGATCCCCGGCAGCTTCGCCAGGTGCTCGATCAGCCGCTCAACCGGCTCCGGGTACGCGAATCCACGCTTGGGCGCTTGGGGCATGACCAATCATAAACACCCACGCAGCATGAAGCCGACCGCGCAACCGGTTGCATCCCCAGCAGAACCGGCCTCGCAAGCGGGCGGCCACCCCCCGGCCACGAGGCCCGCCCGATCTGGCACGTTGACCCCAGCCGCGCACGCTCGCGACGCGACGTTCGGCCTCCTCACCCCACCGGACTCAACACCGTGTCCGATCGCTCGCGCGATCAGTGCCGCTGAACCAAGCCCCCTCACCGCGCCATCTGCGGATACACGATCAACCGATCATGCACCGTCAGCATCACGTCATCCCGCCCATCGCCCGTCAGGTCCGTCACCAGCGCCGACGACGGCTCATACAGCGCCTGCCCGCCCGAGAAAAGCCGGCTCTCAAACACCTTGAACTCCGTCGCCAGCAGCAGCCGCCTCGCCGCCGACACGCTGTAGATCTGGCACATCTGCTCTCGCGCATCCAGCACCACCATGTCCAGGAACCCATCCCCGTTCACGTCCCCGCACTCGATCTCGTGCTCCAGACGCTCCTCCGAGTCCGACCGATACACCGCCACCGTCTCCAGCGCGGGTCGCTGCCCACTCAGCCGCACGATCGCGAACGCCTCGTCCGACACCGTCAGCACCCCCGCGTGCTCATCGCCGGTGAACACGCCCGCCCACAACGCCCCAGCCGGGAACCCGCGCAACCGCAAGTCTCCGGAAACCTCCCAAGCCGCCCCCTCCCGCGTCAGGCTCAGAATCCGCTGCCCGGCCCGGTCAGACGCCATCAGCATCCACTCATCATCC
>ENA-ORBV01008143-ORBV01008143.1-microbial-mat-metagenome-genome-assembly--contig:-NODE-8143-length-17743-cov-4.795370_pt1 | contig 17743 bp, 13 predicted proteins | sample MGYA00237777_ERZ505514 | MGnify/ENA primary metagenome ERZ505514 (study PRJEB26160, sample SAMN06269048) | microbial mat metagenome | isolation source: Oligotrophic lake microbial mat | place...
CCAGTGCGCCTGTCTCTCGGTCGCCGGGCATTCGGTGGCACCCGGCAGAGCGAGTATGTGATCGGGCTCGATCTCGACGCCACTCGTCTCCCGGGCACGCATCCAGCTTGGCTGAAGGTCAAGCGGGTATTGCATGACGTACGGCTCCCGGGACCAGCGATCATTATAGGCCCGAACGGCACCCGGGCCGTCGGACTTTACTGGTAGTCCTGACGTCGTCGGACGGTGCGGCCATTTTTGCACGAGCATGCCGCAATCGGCGGCGATGTCGGATGCACCGGACCTGCTCGGGCACTGGGACAAGACGATTCCGGCTCCGTAGCCACGCAGTACAGTGCCGTCACAGCATATCCGATGACTGTTACACCACGGGAAGGTCGCGCGTCTTGAAGGGCATGTCACACTGCTCTCCTTTTTCCTGGCCTGATCCGTGTTCCAACGCCCTTCTCCACAACGCGCCACGACGCGACTGACCGCCGTCACGTTTGCCCTCGCGCTTGTTTCGGCCATGGCCAATGCCCAATCCGTGCCAACCGTACCGCCGTCGCCACAGCAGGCGGAGGCGATGCTTCGAACGCGTCCCGAGTTGGCTGCACAACTTCGACAGCGACTTCAGGCCAGCGGTCTTTCTCCAGCGCAGATACGGTCCCGGCTCAAAGCGGCGGGCTACCCCGAGTCGCTGCTCGATCAGATCATGGGTGCGTCTACGAGCGAGGGCGCACCCCGCGCCGGAGCCGACTCCCTGATTGCGGTGATGCGATCGCTGGGCATCGTGGACTCCATCGACGCCACGGGGCTTCGGCGGATGGCTATTCAGGGCACGTCGGCCGCTGCAGGCACCACGTTCGGGGGAATCGAGGGCGCGTCTGGCGATGCAGCAATGCTCGCCTCGAACCCCACTATCCGCGGCACGTCCGAGACGATTTATCAGCGTGACGGCACGACCCTGTTCGGGCTCGATCTTTTTGCGCAGGCAACGACTTTGTTTGACGCCAACAACGGCGGACCGGTGGATCGTTCGTATCGGTTGGGGCCTGGCGACCAGTTGGTGCTGATCCTCACCGGCGATGTGGAAGACGCCTACACGCTCGATGTCACAAGGGAAGGCTTTGTTGTCGTGCCGGTCGTGGGACAGGTGCCGGTATCCTCACTGACGTTGGACGACTTGGATGCCATCCTTCGGCAACGCCTCAGCCGAGTGTATTCGGGTGTTGGCAACACGTTACGCTTTTCCGTGAGTGTTGCGCGCCTGCGGTCGAATCAGGTCTTCGTGGTGGGAGACGTACGACAGCCGGGTAGCTATCGGGTTTCCAGTGCCGGGACTGCCCTCACGGCTCTTTACGCGGCAGGGGGACCAACGGACCGGGGCTCGTTGCGCGACATTCAGATCCGTCGCCGAGGAGCGCCGACGCAATCGTTTGACATGTATGACTATCTCATTCGTGGTGACGCCGCCGGCGATGTACGCCTCGAAAACGGAGACGTGCTTTTCGTCCCTCCCCATGGGTCGCGGGTGCGCATACACGGTGGGGTGCTGCGACCAGCCACGTACGAGCTGCGCACGGGGGAAACGCTCGACAACCTCGTACAGGCGGCAGGGGGCTTTACCGAAGATGCCTCGCAGCGCTCAGTGCGTATCGAGCGCATTGTACCGCCCTCACAGCGAACGGCAGAGGGAAGCGACCGCCTGGTGTTGGATGTGGCGGCACCAGCCGGGCGCGACTTGCGCAACTTGGCGGCTGTGCGGTTGGAGGCGGGCGACGTGGTGAGCGTGCCACGCGTCGCCGATCGCGTACGCAGTCGTATCACGGTACGTGGTAACGTGTGGCAACCAGGTCCGCAGGGCCTCACCGCGAACCAGACGCTCACCGGGGCGATACAGCAAGCGGGCGGACTCAAGCCCGATACTTACCTTGGCCGCGTTGTTGTATCGCGGTTGCGCGCGGATTCCACACGTGAACAGCTGAGTGCCACGCTGCGCGACCTGACGGGTGCCACGGTTGACTCGTTGCTGCTTCGCGAAGATGACGAGATCACGGTGTATTCTCTCACCGAATTCCGACCGACTCAATTTGTGGCTGTCAGCGGCGCCGTAGGGCGAACTGGCCAGTACCCGTATCGCGAAGGAATGACGCTGCGTGATCTGGTGCTGCAAGCGGGTGGTCTGCATCCGAGCGCGTCACTTCGGGACGCCGAGATCGCCCGGTTGCCACTTACGCGTGCCGAGGGAATGATTGCCGATGCTTTTCGCGTCCCACTGGATTCGTCGTATCTGGTCTCGTCATCAGGTCGTGCGTCACGCGCGCCAGACGTTGTTCTGCAGCCATACGACAACGTGTTGATTTTCCGGCAACCGGACTGGCAGTTTTTACAGACAGTTGTGCTCACCGGCGAAGTGCACTATCCGGGTACGTATTCGATTCGCTTGAAGACGGAGCGACTATTCGATCTGATCGAGCGCGCCGGGGGACTTACTGCCTCGGCCTATTCCGGAGGAATCACTTTTGCGCGCGTCGACGGCGGCATGGGTCGGGTGGGAATTGACCTGCCGAGCGTGCTGAAGAATCCAAACGATCGCGACAACCTGCTACTTATTGCGGGGGACTCGGTGCATGTTCCGCGCTTCAATGCGCTCGTGACCGTGGCCGGCGCGGTGAACTCTCCGCTCGCCGTGCCGTTTGAGCCTGGTCGCTCGCTCAATCACTATATCAGGGCAGCGGGCGGAGCCAGCGCCGAAGGCGATATGGGACGCGTCTGGGTGCAACAAGCCAACGGCAAAGTAGAGAGCCAGCACCGGACCGCATGGTTTTTTACGTCGTCGCCAACGCCAACACCTGGCAGCAAGGTGTTTGTCCCGGCACGTGACCCAGAGGCAAAGCGTGACTGGGCCCAACTGCTGGGTACGAGTGCACAGGTTCTTGGAAGTCTCGTTACTGTCGTCGTGGTACTCAGCCGAACCAACTGACAGCCTGGCTTGCCAGAGGTAACTGTCGGCGCCACCGTCACGGTGGCGCCGACATCGTTTTATGGGTAGTCAAGTTCACATTCGATCAGCCGATAATTGGAGAGGGGCGTTGTCGCGCTGCAGCGAGTGGGCCCCGTAACCGCTGACATTGTGGACCATGACTTCATTCCTCGAAACGGTAGCTGTTCGGCGGCAGCATTGGTTGACGAACAAGTACCTGTTTATTTTCGATGCGGCCGTACTGTTGTTCGCGTGGGGCCTCGCGTGGACGCTTCGATTCGAGGGCTTCGGTTGGCTATCGGAGTGGGGCGATGTGGCAACAAATCAGCTCGTGCTGTCGATGCCGCTCTGGCTGGCTATCGCCGCGGTTTTTGGTCTGTATCGTCGCGTCTGGGCTACGGCCTCCGTCGACGAACTGGAAGCGTTGGCTATCGCCATGCTCGTCGCTGCCGCGTCCAATGTGGCGTTGTGCGTTGTTGTGTTGCCGCTCACGGGCCTCAGTCATTCCCGACTACCGCTCTCCGTGGTCTCTTCACAGACCATGTGGAGTCTGGCGGGACTGATTTTGCCTCGCATCAGTGTGCGTGTCTTGCGCTGGCATTCGGCGCGGCGGCGGCGCGACCCCCACGGAAAGCGTGTGCTGATCCTCGGAGCCGGCTCGGCTGGTCGCGCTACAGCTCGTGAGCTTATCGAGAATGTTCATCTGGGTTTCCAGCCGGTGGGGTTTCTTGACGACGACACCTCGTTGCATGGACGACAGGTGGTCGGACTTACGGTGGCCGGACCGCTCACCCAACTGGCAGAAAGATTGCGTCGCGACGACATCGGCCACGTGATCATTGCGATCAGCAGCCTCCCCGGGGCTGTGGTCCGCGACATCGTTCGCCATTGCACGACTGTGAGCGCCGAGGTCAGGACGGTTCCGGCACTCGCGGAGATCATGTCGGGACGGGTAGGCGTGAGGCAGCTGCGTCCGGTGGAAATCAAAGATCTGCTGCGACGGGCGCCGGTGCAGACAGACGACTGGGCAGTCCAAAAGATCGCGGGTGGGAAGACGGTGCTCGTGACGGGAGCAGGAGGGTCGATCGGCGGCGAGATGTGTCGACAGATCGCGCGCCACCAGCCGTCGCAGCTCGTCCTGCTTGGCCATGGCGAGAACTCGATATACGAAATCCATTACGAACTCGCGACCCAATTCCCGGGCGTGCCGCTCGCCACCGTGATCGCCGACATTCGAGATGACGCGCGTATTGATGCCGTGTTCGCCCGCTTCCAGCCGGTTGCCGTGTTTCATGCAGCGGCTCACAAGCACGTACCGCTTATGGAGGAAAACCTCGTCGAAGCCATTACCAACAACGTCAAGGGGACTCGTGTGGTCGTTGAAGCCGCCGCGCGGCATGGCGTCGACCACTTCGTTTTGGTGTCCAGCGACAAGGCGGTCAATCCCACCAGCATCATGGGAGCTACCAAGCGCATTGCGGAACTGATTGTTCAGCGGACAGCTCAGCAGACCGGGCGCAACTACGTGTGCGTGCGTTTTGGAAACGTATTGGGGAGCCGAGGGAGCGTTGTACCAATGTTCCTGCGTCAGATCCGCGCCGGTGGACCGGTCACCATTACGCATCCGGAGATGACCCGCTATTTCATGACCATTCCCGAGGCAGTGCAGCTGGTGCTGCAAGCGGCAGTCCTCGGTCGTGGCGGCGAGGTTTTCGTGCTCGACATGGGGGAGCCGGTAAAGATCGTAGACCTCGCGACCGACCTGATCCGACTATCCGGGCTGCGACTGGGCGCCGACATCGAAATCCGCTATTCTGGGATTCGGCCTGGCGAGAAGCTGTTCGAGGAGTTGTCGCTTGACTACGAACAGATGCGGGTGACGGCCCACGAGAAGGTACGCTGTGCGCAGCTGATATCTCCCGGCGCGGCCCTGATGCATGGCGTTGACGCTTTGGTGCACGCGGCACAGCGTCGAGAAGGAGATGATCTGCTACGGATCCGCGTCGCTGAGCTGGTGCCGGAATACATGGCACTGGGTACATCGCATGTAGTGAAACGGGAGCTGACGCTGGTGGCGTAGTGGAAGGTGCTCCGTGTCGGGTACGGTGGAGTGGGGCTCCCTCTGCCACGCTGGGGACGGGCCACCGCTGATACAACGAGCACCATCAGCAATCCCTCGAAGCAGGGTGAGCCAAACAAGCAGTCGGCTGCCCTACGTAGAAATGCACTGCCTAAGCCGCAGCATTGCTCTCCCGAGCGCAGGATCGCACGACTGCGATCACTCGGTCTTGCTGCTCGGTCGTAAGCGACGAGCCACTAGGCAGGCACAATCCCGTGGCAAAAAGCAGATCAGACACATCGCCGCCGATTTTGCGACATCCAGCGAAAATTGGTTGCTGGTGCATCGGCTTCCAGACGGGGCGTGCTTCGATGTCCGACGCCATGAGCGCCTCACAAATTTCCGTGCGTGTCGCGCCAAAACGCGCCGCGTCGATTGTCAGCGTGGTCAGCCAGCGTGTCGAACGCATGCCGCCTCGACCGAAGGTCGCCTCCGGCATGAAGGATACGCCAGGCAGATCTCCCAAGCACGCGCGGTACCGTTCGAATACGGCACGTCGCGACGTCACTCGCGCCTCAAGTTGCTGCAGTTGCCCACGGCCAATGCCGGCAAGCACGTTACTGAGCCGGTAGTTATAACCGATGTGCCGGTGCTCATAGTGCTGCACTGCTTCACGCGCCTGCGACGCCAGCAGGCGCGCCTGCGACGCCACGTGCGCATGCGGTGTGACTAGCATGCCACCGCCTGAGGTCGTGATGATCTTGTTCCCGTTGAACGAAAAGAACCCGGCATCGCCGAACGAACCGGCCATGCGTCCTTCGTAGGTGGCACCGAGTGCCTCGGCCGCGTCTTCAATGAGCAGGACACCGTGCCGCTGACATGCTTTCGCGATCGGCGCGATATCCGCACATTGTCCGTACAGGTGAACGAGAACGATCGCGCGTGGTAATGCGTTGCGCCGTCCGGCTTCGTCGAGCGCCTCGCAGACGAGTGCCGGATTCATATTCCACGATTCAGCATCAGCGTCTACGAACACCGGCGTCGCCCGGACGTAGTGAATCGGAAACACGCTTGCGGCGAATGTGAGAGTGCTGACCCACACACTGTCTCCTTCACCTACGCCGAGTGATTCGAGTGCCAAGTGAAGTGCCGCAGTTCCAGAGCTCAGAGCCACCGCGTGCGGCGTCCCGACGTAAGTGGAGAGTTCCTGCTCGAAGGCATCGACATGTGGACCGAGTGGAGCGAGCCAATTGGAACGGAACGCTTCAATTACCATTGCCTCTTCGGCGACGCCGAGGTGCGGAGGAGAGAGATAGATACGTGACATCGGAATCAGAAACAGGAACAGGCGCGCGCCCCAATGGGGCGCGCTGGGATACCGACGGCCGTCACGCCGCCGGGCAAGCTATGGACAACAACCGCACCAGCCCCGATCACGGTTCTGGCGCCGACGCGCACGCCGGGAATGCACGTGGAGCGAATGCCGGCTTCGACGTCGTCTGCAAGTTGCACATCGCCGGCAAGCGACACGCACGGTGCGAGCGTCACGAAATCACCCAGTACGCTATCGTGACTCAGATCGCATCTGCGGTTGATAGTCACGACGCGACCAATGCGAACGTCGCAGGTTATGATCGTGCCGGCGTGCAACTGCGTTCCCGTACCGATTGCAACGCGATCTCCCAGCAGCACTGAGGGGTGAGTCAATCGGGGAAGTGGGGTCGTTGATGGCAATCGTTCGACGATCGAGCGCTTCACGCTGGGTGTCCCGACGCCTAGCGCAGCATGTGTACCCCGTGGAAGCTGAGCGAACGCGCCGATTCCGCCCAGGATGGGGCTGCCGGCCACCAACGTTCCGTGGAGCTGAGCGTCGTCATCGAGAAACCCCAGCAGCTCCCAGGTGGGTGATGCTCCATTGATCTGAGAGATAAGGAGGGCCGTTTCTCGTCCGTGGCCGCCAGCGCCCAGAATCACGATGGGTTTCATAGCCGCTGCTCGCGTGGTTGCGATCCGGCGAATGGCGCAACCGTTGCATGTCCCGGCGCAGTGATTCCGTCGCGCTTGAGTACGCGGGCAACGGTACGTGCAAGCGTCCGAAGGTCAAGCCAGAGCGAGCTGTTGTCAACATACCAAACGTCAAGACTCAGGCGCTCGTCCCACGAGAGTAGATTGCGACCGTTTATTTGGGCCCAGCCGGTGATTCCCGGGCGAAGCTCATGGCGGCGCGCCTGCTCCTTGCTGTAGAGCGGCAGGTATTCCATGAGGAGCGGTCGCGGTCCCACAAGCGACATGTCGCCGACGAATACGTTCCAGAGTTCCGGCAGTTCGTCGAGGCTTGTCGATCGGAGCCATTGCCCGAACGCGGTGATGCGTTCGGCATCCGGGAGCGGACTGCCACCCTGGTCAACGCCGTTACGCATGGTGCGAAACTTCACGAGAGTGAACGGTCGTCCGTGGCGACCAGGGCGAAGCTGTCGGAAAAGAATCGGGGTGCCAAGTTTTGTACGTACCAGGATGGCGGTGGCAAGCAGCACTGGGGAGAGCAGCACAAGGAGCACGGCGGATCCCAACGTGTCCAGAAGGCGCTTCCCAGAGTGGGTTGGTATCACGGAAATCAGGGAGTAGGGTTTCGACGCGGGGTTTGTGTCGTCATGAATATGCGCGGTCGTGCCTGTCTGCTAACGACTAATGAACCGTTGCCAAGTCACGGCTCGTAGCAGCCGATTCCCATAGCTGAGCGATGTTCTCGCAACAGGCCGTCACCTCATTCTCTCGTCGGTCCGCTTGGCTGATCGTAGGACAGGCCGCCATTGCCGTGGCGCAGTCAGCGGTACTGATCATCTTGGCGCGACGACTGGGTCCCACCGCGCTCGGTGAGTACGGCTTGGCTGCGGCCATTGTGGCGCCAACGATAGCCTTCTTCTCTTTCAACCTGCGTGGGCTCGCTGCCACCGACGTGAATGGTGCGTTTAGCGAAGGCGAGTACCGGTTGCTCCAACGAGCCGCGTCGGTTCCCTCCGTGTTGGTTGCGCTTGTTAGTGCGCTTGCGCTGTACGGAAGCCTTGCTTCCCTGCCTGCCGTTCTACTGCTTTGGGCACAGCGGAACACCGAGCAGATGAGCGAACTCGCATACGGAACGGCGCAGCGGGACGGGCGCGTGAGAGTGATCGCGCGGGGAATGATCCTGCGCGCGGTGGTAAGCGTGATAGCGGTCGCTCTCTTTGTGTGGCATACGGGTCGTGTCGAAGCAGCCTTGGCCGGTGCACTGACTGCGAATGTTGCGGTGCTGATGCTTCATGACCGACGCATTTACTCCAGCTCGGCGCATCAAGACTTGCTGCAATGGCGGGGCGCTTGGCGTGCCCTGCGCGTTCGCTTGCTCCCGCTGGCGACACTCGGCGTCCGCTATGGCTCACTAGCCGTGGTACCCGCTCTTACTGTAGCAATTCCGCGGTGGGTGCTGGGGCGTGACGACCTCGCGGCAGTGGGCTACTTCACGGCTCTCGCACATGCCCCGGCCATACTTGGGCTGGTGGCGGTGGCGGTCGGGCACGCCATCATGACCCCGCTCGCTCGCGCGGGCGCCGAAGGACGCATCGAGGATGTGCGCCTGATTCTCCGCGCTCCCGTGCTGGCGTTGCTCGCTCTTGGTGGACTCGCCGTTATTGCGGCCGTTGTTCTAGGAAAGTGGGCATTAGTGTTCGTATACGGCGCCTCATTTGGAGAGTTTCAAACCGAATTCGTCATGCTTACGTGGATAGGCCTGCTGCAGATGCTTAGCACACCCGCAGCCTTCGCTCTTTCAGCTTGGCGATGTATCAACGTGCAGGAGCGCAATTCGGCTGTGATCGCAGCCCTGACCATCGCCTCGACCCTGACTTTGGTGCCGCATTACGGACTCTGGGGGGCATGTCTCGCGATGTTGGCGACATCGAGCGTGAAACTACTCCTGTACTGGTGGAGCGTATTTCGCGAAGTTCGGCGTCCGCGCGCTATCGTCTCCAGAGCGGCGGTGACATGACCGTCTCCGGTGCTCGTGTGCTTCATTTAGTAAAAACTGGCGCGGGTGCAACATGGGCAGTTCGGCTGGTGCGGGAGCAGGTTCGCGCCGGGTTCGACGTACATGTGCTGGTTCCGGATGGCCCGAGGAGCGCGGACTACGCGGAAGTCGGCGCGACCGTGCACTGCGGTTCTCCCGATCTATTCTTGAGTATGCCTCGGGTTTCGTGGCGCAGTGCGAACCAACTTCGACGCATCGTGCACGAGGTGAAGCCAACGCTGCTGCACAGTCACTTCGTGGGCTCCACGATACTGGCACGACTCGCCCTTGGTCGCGGCGGGCCGGCGCGCGTTTTTCAAGTGCCTGGCCCTTTGCACCTTGAGCGCGAGCTCACGGCTCGCGCCGAGTTGGTCTGCGCGCATCCGCATGATCATTGGATTGGTAGCTGCGAGTGGACAGTCCGCGAGTACAGACGACGGGGCATCGATGGCGGGCGGGTGGCACTAGCCTACTACGGCACCGATATCGCGCATGAGCCGCCGCCCCACACGCCCGGCACGCTGCACCACGTAATCAACGTGCCGTCGTCCGCTCGGCTTGTTGGGATTGTCGCATACCTATACGCGCCGAAGCGATGGCTGGGACAATCGCGAGGACTCAAGGGGCATGAGGACCTGATCGACGCGTTCGACCGGATTGCGGCGCGGCATCCAGACGTACACCTCGTCTGCATCGGTGGTGCATGGAACGGCGCAACCGCTTACGAGGAGGCGGTGCGTGGGTACGCGATGGAGAAGGGTGCGGGACGTATCCACTTTACAGGGACGCGTTCAGACGTGGCCGCGCTCTATCAAGACCTGTCGGTGGCAGTCCATCCCTCGCATTCCGAGAACGTAGGTGGCGCGGCCGAGTCGCTCATGCTGGGGATTCCCACGATCGCTACTCGAGTAGGAGGGCTCGTGGATCTGGTAAAAGATCCGGAGACAGGCTGGCTTGTGCCACCGAAAGATCCGGAAGCGCTTGCGCATGCCCTGCGGGAGGCCCTCGCGAACTCCGCGAGCGCGCAGGCACGGGCGGAGCGTGGGCGGGCACTCGCGCGCCGCTTGCTGGACATCCGGCACACGGCACAGCAGGTGACCGACGCATATCGTCGCTTCGGCCTGCTGCGCGACTAAGCGGTCAGGCGCCGAAGAAATACTCGCGCAGGAAAGCGAGCCCCACGGCGAGCAAGGCGCCTGTCAGAAGACCCACGACCAGACGCATCGCGAGGCCGCGCGGATCCGACTGATACGAAGCCACTGGCCGCTCGACCACGGATATGAGCGGTACCCGCCGCTCCTGTTCAATACTCGCCTGCGCGTAGGACTGCGCGAGCGCTCCGTACACGTTACGCTGCAGGTCAACCTCGCGTTTCAGTCGTTCGTACTGCAGTTGCAGCAGCGGTGCTCCCCCTAGGGCACGATTGCCGCGCATGAAGGTGAGCAATTGCTCTTCCGATGATCGCACCTGCGAGGACGCGTCGAGCAGTCGCTCGGAGGCGAACTCCCGCTCCGCCGCTGCCCGCTCTCGACGGTTTCGCAACGTGAATTCGTTCACCAATGACAACGCGCGCTCGACGAGCTGCTGCGACAAGTGCGAGCCGGGCGAGCGCACAATGATCTGCACCAGCCCAGACTTCATCGCGGTTTCCACCGTGAAAATGTTGTTCAATTCGCGGAGGACGGCTTCCGTTGTCTCGTCGTCACTGTCCTCATTGATATCCAACAGCGCGGCGAGAGGCGCGCGCGCGGTGTCACGACCACTCACGCGCCAATAGGTGTCGGCAGCCAGCGCAAGCCGAAAGGGGCGCGATCGAGCCAGTGCGACGTACACCTCGGGGTTCGATGCGTCATCGCCCATGCCGACATTGACAGCCACGCCGAGCTGGGACGCGAGTCCCGCGAGGCGCGAGGCCGATCCGCCAGAGGATACTGGCGCGAACGATGCGCGCGAAGTGAACGTGCGCGTCCGTAACGCGGTGGGCAGCGTGACGGCGAGCGTGATGCCCACGCTCACGAACAGCAGCAACGCCCTGTGTGTTGCGAGGAAGTCCAAGGTCGAACGATGTCGGGCGGGCATAGGGACTTCAGTCACGAGCACCTCGGAGCGACGCCGCGATGACGGCGATCGCCAGCATAGAGAACGTCACGAACGCGCCAACCAGTAGTTGCGCGGGTAACGGCGTGAACGAGTTGCGCACGTTGATCAGCAGCGGCACCATCACGACGGCTGTCGCGAATCGGCCCGCGGTTCCGCGCAGGCGATCGATGGAACTTGTTACGATCCCGACGAGCCCCATCGCCATGACGACGCCAATGGCACCGAAATTCCAGAAGCTTTCAGCGATCGGAGAGAAGCCGATCTCGCCCACGGTCGATTGCATGACACTGTTCATCAGACGTGGATCTTCCGCCGCGGTCAGGCGCGGCGTACCCGGGATGAAGTACGGCAGCAGCCGCTCCAGCGGGGCGAGGTAGGTCGAACCGTGGGTCGGCCGGTCGCCTTCGACACGCCAGGCGACCATCTTCTGCACCGGCTGCAACGAACCTCCGAGCTCGATGAAGGCCTCCCACGGCGAACTCACCTCCTGACGGGCGCCGATCGACGCGAGTCCGACCGAGCGAATCTGTTTCAGTGTCGGGATGAGCACCAACAGGATGGCGACGGCACTGAGGACCACGCGTCGTGATGGGGCTCGACCCGCCGTGCCGCGCGCGACGAGCCCCGCCGCCAAGGGGAAGAGCACCTCTCCACGCATTCCCAGGGGGAGGGCGATCAACGCGAACAGCGCGAACACGCTGTTGGCTGCGCGCGTCAGCATGGTCGTCTGCGCCGTCGCCAAGAGCACGATGCCGAATCCGAGGGCGAACCACAACATGGCGATGATCCCGCCGACCTGCTCCTCGGCATCCCGATAGGTCATGTAGGACCCGACCAAGGTTCCGAGACCGAAGCTCGTACCGATGAGAGTGAACCACGTGAGTATGCACCCGATCACGAGCAGCGCGCCGAGCAAGTCACCCAGACGACCTGCTTGGTGCGCGATTGGAGCCGGTAGTGAACGACTGGCCAGGCGTGCGGGCCGCGAGGAGGCCGCGAGTCCCGCGCCCAACAGCGCGAGAAATCCGCTCAGCGCGATCACGGCCGCCATCCGCCCGTCTGCTCGAAGAAACCAACGCGACTGCGCGGGAGTGAGGTCGCCTTCGACCACCAGTCCCAGTCCGAACACCGCAACCAGGCCGAAGTGGAAGATCCAGAAAATCACTGCATAGACGGCGAGCGCCGACGACCACGGGCGGTCGCTCAGCACAAGCAGCGTGCCGAGCGCCGTCACCGACAGCACGGCGACAAATGCGTAGACCACCCGGTCGTTCCATTGTCCGATAATGTCGTACTGGAGGCCGACCACGCACGAGAGACTGAGCAATACGAAAGCCACCCCGGTGAGGAGCGGTGCGTTCGAACGGGACTCGCCCACGGGTGTTATCACGTCACTGGGGAACGATGGGATCACTTCAGCCCGCGCACGGGAAAGTGACGCTGGCGGACATTAGCGTGACGCGTTCGGGGGCGCGCGCGTCACGCTTAGCCAGTCAGTCGCAACACCCTTTTCATTAATGGGGCACGATGCCGAACCTGCTCGTCGTCAGCGAAGACCGGATTCACCGCGGCCCCGACGGGCACTATTACGCGGAGGGGGCTGGTGGATACGAGACTTGGGAGCGGCTTTTCGCCAGCTTCGATCGGGTCACCCTGTGTGTGCGCTCACGGGACGTTTCCGGCGTACGGCCGGGCGTGGTTCGGGTGGAGGGACCACAGCTTCGCGTCGCCCCCCTGCCGTACTACGTGGGCCCGCGCCACTTCCTTCCGCTGCGCGCCCGTATTCGCGAGCTGATCGCGGCCGAGATCCCGCGTCACGACGCGTTACTGGCACGGATGCCGGGAATCTTGTCCTACCAACTCGTGACGCTTGCGAGGCGGACTGGGCGCGGGTACGGTCTGGAGGTTGTCGGTGACCCGATCGACGTGTTCAGCGGCCACTCCAGCAATCACCCGCTGCGAGCCGTCTTCCGGGCCCTTTTCGCGTGGCAATTGCGTGACGCCGCACGAGGGGCTCGCGGCGTGGTGTATGTCAGCGGCGGACCGATGCGGGCGCGTTACCAGACCGATGCACCGTGGGAGGTCGCGTCAGATGTGAACTTGCCTGACGAGGCCTACGCCGCCGCGCCGCGCACGCATTCGTCTGGTCCGCATGGGATCGCCCTGATCGGTAGCCTGGATCAGCCATACAAAGGTGTGCACGTGTTGCTCCGTGCGTACTCGAAACTGCCGGCCGTGCTAAGGGCGCGCACCATGCTGCACTTCATCGGCGGTGGGCGCCTGCAATCGGACTACAAGGCGCTCGCCGAGGAACTCGGCGTGGCGACCTCCGTTGAATGGCACGGCGTACTCGCCAGCGGCGCGTCGGTACGCGAGGCACTCGACGCCGCGACGCTCTACGTGCAGCCCTCGTCCGTGGAAGGTTTGCCGCGCGCCACGCTCGAAGCTGCAGCGCGTGGGCTCCCGGCGATCGGCACGCGCGTGGGAGGTATACCGGAGATCGTGCCGGAAGAGGCCATAATTGAAATCGGCGATGTTGACGCCCTCGCACAGACCATCGAGCGTGTGCTGCAGGACCCGGTCGCCTACGATCGCCTCGCCGCACGCTGCTACGACACGGCGAAGGGGTACCACCGCGATATCCTGATGAGAACGCGTGCTCGCATCTATCGCACGTGGTGGTAGTCAGCGCTCGAACATTGCGCGAAATTCCGGGAGTGCGGACGCGAGGTCGAAGGGGTTGCCGGTTAGCGCGGTGTGACGTGCCGTGCGCGTTTCCCACGACGGTGCCTGCGCGCGCAATTCGAGGGCCCACCGCTCGTCGGACGCGTCGAGCGACAGTACCGCGCAACGCCCCTGCAATCCCTCGTTGACCGTTCGCACGCCTGGAAGGTCGGAGCATACCGGTGTCAGCCCGGAAAACACGGCTTCGATCGCTGCCCCCGGCAAGCCCTCGTGCAGCGATGGGAAGCAGAAACTGTCCATTGCGGATAACCATGCGGGGATATCGTCATGCGGCCCAACCAAGTGAATACGTGCTTGTATCGGTGCAGGAAGCTGCGCGATGACCGTCTTCGCCAGTTCGCCCGATTCTGTGTCGTGCTTGCCCACGCAGAGTAGGTGCACCCGCGGATCCGCCGCCGCGGATGCAAAGATGCTGAGAATGCGCTGATGGTTCTTGGGGGGATCGAGCCGGCCAACGTGGCCTATCACGTGAGCATCAGCGGGTAACCCGATCTGGCGCCGGATGCGTTCGCGCGCCCCGATGTCTGGAGCATAGCTTGCGAAGCGAAGCCCGTTGGGCACGACGCGGGCACGCGGTAGCAGGTCCCAGTCGGGCAGGTGCGATCGTCCAGCCCCCGGCGCTACCGCGTACAGAGCGGTTGCGAACCGGCGTAGCAGGAAGCGCTGGATCGTATGATATATGGGCCGATCTTGCCCGTATGTGCCACGGAAGTGCGCCTGTCGCGCGGGAACGCGCATGAGCCACGCCAGAAAGAGCAGCGTGCCCGAGAAGAGGCTCAGGTTACTGTGAACGACGCGAGGACGCAGTCGTGAAAGCAACAACAAGTAGCCCGGGACAAACAACACAAAGGGGCGTAGCCGGAGATAGTGCACACGTCCGCCGGTCGCCCTGAATCGATCGTCCAGTGCACCAGTCTCTCCGGAGCACACGAGAACATCATGACGGTACGCGTGCCCCGATGATTGTAAAGCCTCAATGAGCTCGATCGTACGTAGTTCCGCACCTCCGCGATTGAGCCGACCGAGGCAATGCAGAACGACTTTGGGCTCTGACCGCACAGGCCTACCCCCGCCCAATTCTCGTAAGAATCCTGGAGACCAACTGACTACTTTTGATGCCCTTTTCCACTTTCGCGCCCAGCCAGGGTTCGCAGATCGGCATGATGCGGTTTAGCACGCACCCGATCTTGGCTGCGTCCACGGTCACGCGCGCGCCGTCACGAGCATATTCCTCGAAAGATTCCCCGACACGACTCCAAGGTCCCACGTGCCGATCATTGCTATCTTCATCGCGCGTCAGTCTCTGATTCTGGAGTAGTCGAGTTGCCGGGCGGTCAAAGGCTACTTGCCGGCCTCGGTTGACGTGTTGGGAACGAAGCCGGAGTATGTACCGACCCGTCCTCTACGGCGTACGTGGCGGGAACGTTTCCCCGATTGGCGAGAATCTATCACGCATGCACTGTCAAAAGGAGACTATTGGAGACTTTAACAACGTATAAACGACAGGGTAATCCCCCCAAATTTAAGGGGCGCCAGCAGTGGAGCTATGCGGCACGGGCGAGTTTCATTGCGGGTGTAATCCCACCCAGTGCCATGTTCGGTCGTTCGTTGTTGTAGGTCCAGAGCCAGCGCGTACCCGCCGCCTGCACCTCGTCAATCGTATCGAAGAGCGACTGTGACAGCCAGTCATATCGGACCGTGCGATTGTAGCGTTCGATGTACGCGTTCTGTTGCGGCTTCCCCGGCTGAATGAATTCCAACACGATGCCTCGGCGTTTCGCCCACTGCTGCAGCGTCTGACTCACGTACTCCGGCCCGTTGTCCGAACGAATCCGCGTCGGCGCACCGCGCCACGCGATGAGATCATCGAGTGCGCGCACGACGCGCTCGGCCGGCAGCGACAGGTCGATCTCCATCGCGAGGCCCTCCCGGTTGAAATCATCCAGCACGTTGAACAGGCGAAACGTCCGACCGTCGGCGAGTTGATCATGCATGAAGTCCATCGACCAGGTGTCGTTGCGCGTGTCGGGCACAGCGCGCGGTTGCGGCGGCGCCCGCACCACGCGGCGCCGCGGTTTGATGCGCAGGTTGAGCTCCAGCGCGCGATACACGCGGTACACGCGTTTGTGGTTCCACGTGAGCTCCTGGACGTTGCGGAGGTACAGGTTGCAAAGCCCGAAGCCCCACGCGCGGTGGGTCGTGGTCAGCCGCAGGAGCCAGTCTTCTCGCGCCTGGTTCTCCTGCGTGTGCGTGCCCACATAGCGATCGCACGTCTCGCTGATCGCGAACGTGACACACGCATGCCGAATCGTCGTCCGCGCCGTTTGTACCGCCTGCTGGGCCAGCGCCCGGCGCTGCGCTGGCCTTGCCATTTTTTGCGAGGGTCTCCCGCAAGAGATCCGCGCTGAGCTGCGCCTCAACGTACAGCTTCTTGATGCGTCGGTTTTCGTCTTCGAGCTCGTTCAGGCGCGCCATCAGCGACACGTCCTGCCGAACTTGGATCGCCACTTGTAGAACGCGGCGCTGCTGATGCCATGTGTGCGACAGAGTTCAGGTACCGGCGTCCCGCCCTCCGCTTCCTTCAAGACGGCAATGATCTGGCTGTCGGTAAACCGCGATGTTTTCATGGGAATCTCCTCGGGTTAGTCTACGCGAGTATTCCATTTTTGGCGGCCGCTTTTTTCCGGGGGGATTACCCCTCAATCCGATGGTTGGTCGCGATCAAACGGTCCGCGGTTCGTAGCAGTCGTCGACCGTTTTCGACCGATTCCCCACGCGAAATGGCGTCTACCAGTCGTAGTTCTCTGCAAAATCATTGTCCAATTTTCACCGAACGCCCACATCCCCACGCGCGGCGCTCTACTCAGCGCGATCGATTCGCCGACTGACCTCTCCATCGTGGCCGGCGCGAAACTCGGCGAGCAACGCCATCAGCGCACGCGGGTCGACCGGCTTCACCATGTGGTGATCGAACCCGGCTTCCTGTGAACGACGACGGTCTTCGTGCTGACCCCACCCAGTGACGGCAATGAGCAGAATATCCGTGCCCCACGGCTGCTCACGGATCCAGCGGCAGACTTCATACCCGTTCAGCTTCGGCAAGCCGATATCGAGCAGGATGACCTCGGGCCGGAATTCTGCGGCCACGTCAACGCCCTCTTGCCCATCGAGGGCCGTGCGAGTGTCGTTGCCCTTGAGCTTCAAAATTTCCGACAGACTGTCCGCGGCATCCACGTTGTCGTCCACGACGAGGATGCGGCGCGACATCATGTCTGACCGTTCTGCTACGCGGGCCAGTTCGCGGGTCTCCTCGGTGGCGATCACCATCGGCAACCGCACGATAAACTCGCTTCCCGTGCCCGGGCCGCCGCTTTTGGCCTCCACCGTGCCGCCGTGCATCTCCACTAAACGCTTCACCAGCGTCAGGCCGATTCCCAACCCACCCTGCGCCTTGTCCAGTGACCGAATCACTTGCGTGAACATCCCGAAGACGCGGGACAACTGGTCGGCGGCGATGCCGATGCCGTCGTCCTTCACCGTCACAACCACATCGGTCCCGTCGCGCTCGACGTGTAGCTGGATGTGACTTCGCTGGTCGCTGTATTTTGCCGCGTTGTTCAACAGGTTCAGGAACACCTGTGCCAGCCGAGTCTGATCGGCTTCGAGGATGACCGGTTCTGTCGGGAGTGTGACGGTGAGTTCGTGGCCCATCCGCTCGATCAGCGGTCGGCTGGACTCCAAGGCACTCTCCACGACCGCCGCCAATGACACCCGCTCCTTGCGGAGTTCCAGATTCCCTCGGCTGAGGCGGCTGACGTCCATCAGGTCATCGACC